>Ga0181593_10003982_pt1 | contig 13448 bp, 9 predicted proteins | sample 071ome_19_FD_133756 | JGI IMG/M metagenome (GOLD analysis project Ga0181593, IMG submission 133756) | Coastal salt marsh microbial communities from the Groves Creek Marsh, Skidaway Island, Georgia - 071413AT metaG (megahit assembly) | ecosystem: Environmental > Aquatic > Marine > Intertidal zone...
GCGGCAAGATCGACTATCCCGACAGCATCTTGAATAAACGCCTGACGCCGCAGGAATGCTTTGACGCCGTTGATGAATGCGGCGCGCCCATGGTGTCTATCCCCGGCGGCGAACCTCTGTTGCACAAGGAAATCAAGGAAATCGTTGACGGCATCATCGCCCGCAAGAAATTCGTGTATCTGTGCACCAATGCCCTGCTGCTCAAAAAGAAGCTCGATCTGTTTACGCCGTCACCGTATTTGACGCTCTCGGTGCATTTGGACGGGCTCAAGGACGAGCATGATCAGGCGGTGTCACAGGAAGGCGTTTTCGACCGCGCCGTGGATGCTATCAAAGAAGCGGTAAAACGAGGCTTTCGCGTCACCATAAACTGCACACTGTTCGACAACGCCGTCCCGGACCGCGTCGCGGCGTTTTTCGATTACGTCGGCGAGCTCGGCGTGGAAGGCATTACGGTCTCGCCCGGGTACGCCTATGAGCGCGCGCCGGCGCAGGATCACTTCCTCAACCGCCGCCAAACCAAGGACCTGTTCCGCGACATTTTCCGGATGGGAAAATCGCGGGCGAAAAAATGGCGCTTCAATCAATCCAGCTTGTTCCTCGATTTTCTGGCGGGGAACCAGAACTACCAGTGCATGCCGTGGGGCAATCCCGCCCGCAACGTTTTCGGCTGGCAGAAGCCCTGTTATCTCGTCGGCGAGGGGTTTGTCGGCAGTTTTAAGGAACTCATGGAAACCACGGATTGGGACTCCTACGGCACCGGAAATTACGAAAAGTGCGCCAACTGCATGGCCCATTGCGGATATGAGCCGACGTCCGTCGTGGATACCGTCAGCAATCCGCTGAAGGCGCTAACGGTCTTCATGCGCGGCGTGAAAACCGAAGGCCCCATGGCGCCGGAAATCTCACTGGAGAATCAGCGTCCTGCTGAATACGTTTTTGAAAAGCAGGTGGAGTCTTTCGTTAAAGACATTCACACCTCACCCAAAGGCGAAGAAGCTCCGCTCCGCGCAAAAGCCAGCTAGGTTTCTCAGAACGGATTTTGCCGAGGCTGTGCGCCGTCCCAAGCGCACGAGGTCAGGAATCTGTATGGGGTGCGCAAGCGCCTCCAATACCGTAGCTGTCACGCGGACCTCACCGGTCCAAGCCATGCCTTGTAGAGCCACGGGCGGGATGACTTCGTCGGCAGTATCGCAAATGACCCTTAGGGCGGTGAACGGGATGCCCTTCGCCCCAGCTTCTTCTGCAATACCGTAGCTTTCCATATCCACCACAGCCGCGCCGCTGGATTCGAACAATGCGCGTTTTTCCTCGATGGTCGTAACCACGTCTTTAACGGCCATCAATGGTGCGTAGCGAGTTTTGAAGAGGCCCTTCAAGGCGATCTCCAAACGCCCGGCCCACACAGAGTCGCATGGCGGTGCGCCGTTTCCGGCAAGCTCCGATGGGATGATGACGGTGCCCGTCTTGAGGTTCGGGTCCAGACCTCCGGCTAGGCCAAAGCTCAGCAGCGCCTCGGCGCCTTCATTGATCAATTTCGAAGCGGTTTTGCCGGCCTGTTCCGGGCCGGGGCCCGAACACGCAACAAGCGGTGTCTTGTGAGCGGTAAGGCCTTGTGAAGCGCCCCGTACGATTGCCGCTTCAAATCTCAGCCCACATATAATCCCAAGCTTTGGCATGCGTTAGTTTAGACGTGAATACGGCGCAAATGTCGAGCCTGCACAATCATTCATAGGACTTGAGTAGATATCGCCGGGTTGCGTACTCTGCGCCTTGCTTTGCCACAACACGGGCCCGGACCTTGAACTTGGAAGAAGAACTCAGATCGGCGATGGACCTTCAAGAGGCCGGGCGTCCCGATGAGGCGCTCGCGATCTGTGAAACAGTATTGTCACTAGACCCGAACTCCGCGAGGGCCCTATTTATCCGTGGTCTATCCCGCGCGGACATGAGGAATTTCGAAGCGGCGCTGGCCGATTTGGAAACGGCCATAGCGCTCGATCCACGTCTGGAATACGCGCAAGGAGCCGCGCTGTATCTGAGTATGTGGATGTGTCATTGGGGCGGCTTTGCGCAGAAGGTTGAAAAGCTCCTGAGCGCGCTGGAGGCGGGCTATCCGGTAATAAAGCCCTATCCGTTGTTGTCGCTGCCTTCAAGCGCCCGACAGCAAATGACGGCCGCGTCTTACGCAAGTGCGGACAAATCTATCGCCTCTCATGAATCCATCCCGCAATCCATTGGCGGTGACGGCAAAATCAGGCTTGGATACTTCTCCGGTGATTTTTATGACCATGCTGTATCTCACCTCGTGCACGGCCTATTCAAAAACCATGATCGCTCGAAATTCGAAACGCTCGGCTTTGCCTTCGGCGGCAATGCCTCCGATCCAGTCAGAGGATTGATAAAAAGCAATGTCGATCAATTCTTTGACATTACGAACATGAGCGCCCGAGACATCACCGCATTGGCGCACAAGCTCGGAATCCATATCGCAATAGATTTAAGTCTTTACACCAGTCCGCTGCCGGCAATTTTTGCTCAAGGGATTGCGCCTATCCAGGTTAATTTTCTGGGGTGCCCGGGCACGTCCGGTTCGCCTGACTACGACTATATCATTGGCGACCGTTTCGTGACGCCGCCGGAAGAGTGCGACGCCTTTAGCGAGCGCATTGTGACAATGCCGCATAGCTATCAGGTGAACACTTTTCGTGACTTTTCAAAACTACGAGATTTCTCGCGGCAGGAACTGAATTTGCCCGACAAGGGGTTTGTGTTTTGTTGTTTCAATCAGCATTTCAAGATTACCCCGGATGCTTTCGAGGTTTGGATGCGTCTTTTGAGCAAGGTTGAAGGGAGTGTGTTGTGGCTGTTGGATTGCAATGACATCGCAAAGCGCAACCTGCAATCCGAGGCCAAGAAACAAGGCGTGCGGCCTGACCGTCTCATTTTCGCACCGCGGATGCCTTTGGCGGATCATCTCTCCCGCCATAAACAAGCCGATCTGTTTCTCGACACTTTTCACTACAACGCGCATACCACAGCCAGCGACGCCCTTTGGACCGGTCTGCCGATTGTCACACGGTTAGGTCAAGCCTTCGCAAGCCGGGTCGCGGCAAGTTTGCTCACGTCTGCCGGTGTGCCGGACATGATTACGGAGAATAGCGCCGCGTACGAGGCGCTTGCGCTGGAGTTGGCGAGCCAGCCGGAAAAGCTTGCCGAAATTCGGACGCGGGTCGAAGACGGCAAGCTGAATTGTCCATTGTTCGATACTAAGCGCTATGCGCGCAATATCGAGTCGGCCTTCGCCCAGATGTGGGATCGGCACTCATCGGGCCAAAAGCCGGCAAGCTTTTCTGTTCACGATGTCAAGGCCGTGTAGTGCCTTGGGTGCTTCTACATCCCGTAACGCACGGCCTTGGTGTTGCTGCTCTTGAGGTTTTTGTACCGTGCCAGCGCCCAAAGCGGGAAGATCGCCGCGTAGCCGTGATAGCGCAGATAAAACACGCGCGGGAATCCCACGGCGGTAAACCAGGGCTCCTGCCATCGTCCGTCTTCTTCGCGCGGCGCGGCGGTGATGTAATCGATGCCGCGTTTGACGGCGGTGTGCTCGACTTCACCGGCGGCCATTAGACCCAACACGGCCCAAGCGGTCTGTGAAGGCGTGCTCTCCTTGCATTCGTAGCGACGCTCCTTCCAATAGGTCGCGCCGTCCTCGCCCCAGCCGCCGTCCGCGTTCTGGTGTTTCAGAAGCCAATCGACCGCTTTGCGTATATACGGCTGGCTCATGTCTTCTCCAGCGGCATTCAGCGCATTGAGCACGGACCAGGTCCCGTAAATATAGTTGGTGCCCCAGCGGCCGAACCAACTGCCGTCTTCTTCCTGCTCGTTCTTTAGGTACGCTATGCCCCGCGCAATGGTCGGATGCGATTTGTCGTGTCCGATTTGTGCCATGAAGCTGATGCATCGCGCCGAAACGTCCGCAGTCGGCGGATCAAGGAGCGCACCGTGGTCGGCAAAGGGCAGGTGGTTCAAGTAGAAGCAGTCATTGTCCACATCGAATGCACCCCAGCCACCGTTGGCGCTCTGCATACCGATGATCCATTCTTCGGCTCGTGAAATCGCTTCGGCGTATTTGGCATGGTCCGCCCGATGCAGAGCCATGCCGACGACAGCGGTGTCATCCACGTCCGGGTAATAGTCGTTGTTGTATTGGAACGCCCAACCGCCAGGTCGCAGGCCGGGACGTTTTTCGACCCAATCACCTTTGACGTCGAGGATTTGTTTGCTTGTCAGCCAGTCGCAGCTTCCGGTGACGCAGTCTCCGTCAACGGACTCGTTTGCTTCCATCAAAGCCTGGATCGCGAGGCCGGTGTCCCAAACCGGTGAGACGCATGGTTGGCAGAACTTTTTGCCTTCGCCGGGGGTCAGCAGGTTCCTGATGGATTTTTTGGCGATTAGAAGATTGGGGTCATCTTTCGGGAAGTTCAGCGCCTCCATAGCCATGACAGAGTTGGCCATAGCCGGGAAGATGGCGCCCAAGCCGTCTTCGCCGTTAAGGCGTTCGAGAAAAAACGCCAGCGCTTTGTCGATGGCCCGCTTGCGCAGGGCCTTAGGGACGCGCGGTTCCAAAAAGCGAAGAACCTTGTCGATTATTAGGAATACGTTCCCCACCCAATGGCCGGTGGGATTGGACAGCCAGGTTTTTACTTGATCTGGCGGCGTGCAGAAAAGTTCCTGCACGCGCACGCCGAGCGGGTTCTTAGCGCGTGGTTTCAGTGCGGCCAAAATCAGCAGCGGTGCAATCACCGTGCGGGACCAATACGCGACCTTATATAAGGTGATAGGGAACCATCTCGGTACGAGCGTTAGCTCTACGGGCATAACTGGAACCGCCCGCCACGGCACTTCGCCAAACAGCGCTAATGTGTAGCGCGTAAAGACATTGCTTTTTTCCGCGCCTCCGTACTCGAGGATGGCTTCGCGCGCGCGCTTCATGTGCGGCGCATCAATGTCATCGCCGACGATTTTCAGCGCATAGTATGCTTTCACTGTCGCACTGATGTCGAAATCACCTTTGTGGAAAAGCGGCCAGCCGCCGTGATCTTCCTGAATGCTGCGGATATAGTCCGCCAGTTCTGCTTCAACGTCCTCTTCAGTTTCATCGAGATAGTGATTGAGCAGAATGTATTCCGCCGGAATGGTCGCATCGGCTTCCAGGTCGAAGATCCAATGGCCGTCGGGCTTTTGGCGCTTCTTTAATGCTGCGGACGCCTGCGCAATCACGTCGTCCAGGGATGACCCAGGATCAGAGCGCACATTTTCGGTGGCGGTCACGTCAATGTTCATCGGTTACGCGGCTTTATCTTACTGTTGTTCTGTTGTTTTCGGCGTGCTGGTGCGGTGCCGTCCCAGCGCTAAAGCCGCAGCCCGGAAACCCGATCTCACGGCGCCCTCGATCGTGGCGGGCACACCTGTAGCGGTCCAGTCGCCGGCAAGCAAGAGGTTCGGGTATTTTGTGGCTGATTTGGGCCGTAAACCGGCAGAAACAGGGTCCTGAGCGAAGGTCGCCCGGCGCTCCTTCACGACCCGGGAGGGCGGCTCTGGTTCGCCCTCTAGTTCCAGGGCCAGAGCGACATCCTTCCAGCAGACGGCGGCGATGATCTCGGCTGTCTGGTCGACAACGTCCGCCGCCGCGCTGATGGTGACGGAGGCAAGATCCGAGCGCACGAACACCCATTGCGCAAGGCCGCCAATGACACCTACGATCTTCACGTCTCCTTCGTCCGCTAGAGGCCGAGCTAACCTGTAGTGGACATTGACGATTGGTTCTCCGGCGCCAGGTGCGGCCAAGTCTGGTACCAGCGATGTCGCGGTCCAGGCGGGTACCGCGCAAATCACGGTGTCCGTTTCAGTAAGGTGTATGTGTCCGCTGTCTGTTACCAGGGACTCTACGTGATTATCTTTGAACGCGAGGCTTCTAACACGACATCCGAAATTGATGATTGCGCCCGCAGACTTTATGACATCCAGTGCAGGATCAATCAGAGTATTGGCGAGACTGTTGCGAGCAACGAGCGGGCGACATGCGTTTGCGCCGCGCAAAAATGTTTCGGTTAGAACCGGACGCATCAGTTGCGCCGATGCAACTTTTGGATCGGCGTTGAGTGCCGCAACCGTCAACGGTTCCCAGAAATTTCTGTAGAGCGTACCTTCCGAACCGATACAGTCGGCAACGGTATCCGTCGCGTTGGCTGCCAGCAGGCGGATGACAGACATATATTCAAACGGTCCTGTGCGCGGTACGCGGCGGGTCGGATCGAATATCCACCATGGAAAGATACCGGCGCCCGGTTTCAAGCTCCATCGCGTACGGGCCTCTACATCGACAAAAGGAAACTCGGTTTCCGCAGGTCCGCTTAGGCGGTCGGCGGCGCCGATTTCGGCAAGGTAATCCATCACGGCATGATTGCCGCTCATCATCAAGTGGTTGCCATTGTCGATAACGCAGTCCAGTTGCGTGTCATGATACGAGCGGCATCGTCCCCCGGCGCGGGGAGATGTTTCGTATAGCGTGACGGGCACGCCTTGACGGGCTAGCCGAACGCCGGCCGCCAGCCCGGCCAGGCCAGCACCTATAATATGGGTATGCGGAGGCTGGGCGGTGTTCACGGCGGCTAAAACACGCCGTATCTGAGGGCGATCAGCAGCTTTTCCAGCTTCGCTTTGACGTTGCCCAGTTTTGTACGCGGTGGCAATGGGCGCCATCCATTGGCGCGAATACGCTCAAGGTATTTGCGATAGACCATCATCATGATGACGGCAGGTCGCATGGCGTCCTTGGAACAGTCTTCAAGGGCGTGTTCTGAATTTGCGTACTCGTTCTCAGCTTGCTTTCCGACGATTTTCATGACTTCCGGAAGGCGGGGATCGTTCGCGACTTCCGTGGGCACGCGCGTACCCAGCCCGGCAGTATTAAGAGCGTCCGCAGGCAAGTAGAGGCGGCCTACTTTCGCGTCTTCGGAAACGTCACGCAGAATGTTGGTGAGTTGTAAAGCGCGCCCCAGATGGTCGGCGACTTTGCGCCCCGCATCTGTCGGCTCGCCGAATATTGGAACACATAGGCGGCCTACGGCCGAAGCGACGCAATCACAATACCGGTCCAATTCGGCGTTGAGCGGTGCAATGATTGGTCCCTTGGCATCCATTTCCATGCCGTCAATGACCGCCAGAAAATCCTCGCGCTTTAGGCCGTACTTGGTGCACGCCGCGGCGAGGGCGCGTGTGAGGGCGTCTTCGGAGTCCCCTTCGATCCCTTCGCTCACAAGATCGATCCGCTTGCGCCATTTTTCCAATTCGATGAGTTTGTCTGCTTGCGATGATTCCCCATCTGCAATGTCGTCGACTTCCCGGCAGAATGCATAGACGGCAAATAGTGCCTCCCTGCGATCTTTCGGCAAGAGCCGCATCGCCCAGTAAAACGAAGTTCCGGACGCGCGGACTTTTTCATTGATGTCGTGCTGATCCGATGGGCTCGGAGAGGCGTGGGATGCTGCAACAGTGTCCGGGCTGACCTGGGCGAGTCCCATCTCGAATTCCGCTGGTTTGGCTTCAGGGTGCGCTAACGCAACACCCGTGCGCTTGATTTTTGAAGATTGGAATTGCCGAGCGCACTAAGACACATATCGACAATGTGATTTGCGCGCAGGGCGGCGTCCTCATACTGATCGTTCGGGCTGCCGTGCGCCACGAAACGGTCCGGCAACGTCATGGTCCGCACTTTCAAGCCGCCGTCAAGCTGGCCCGATTGGGCAAGGAACGTCAGGACATGCGCGCCAAAACCACCAACTGCGCCTTCCTCGATTGTGACAAGGACCTCGTGGCTTGCAGTTAGTCTAGTGATCAATTCTTCGTCCAGCGGCTTGGCGAAGCGCGCGTCGGCAACAGTTGTGGATAGCCCGCGTGCGGCTAAATCATCCGCGGCGCGCAAGCACTCCTGCAATCTACCGCCTAGGGATAGTATCGCGATGGTCGAGCCTTCCCGCAGAACGCGGCCTTTGCCGATCTCCAGGATTTCGCCGCGTTCGGGCAGCTTAACGCCGGTGCCTTCGCCGCGCGGGAACCTGAACGCGGACGGGCGATCGTTAATGCTGAGGGATGTGGTGACCATGTGCATGAGCTCGGCTTCATCCGCAGCCGCCATGACGACGAAATCGGGCAGGCACATCAGATAAGCAAGGTCATAGCTGCCCGCGTGGGTCGGGCCGTCGGAGCCCACTAGCCCCGCGCGGTCGATGGCAAAGCGCACCGGCAAGCGTTGCAGGGCGACATCGTGAACGACCTGGTCGTAGCCGCGTTGTAAAAAGCACGAGTAAATCGCGGCGACGGGTTTCAAGCCATCGGCTGCAAGGCCGGCAGCGAAAGTCACGCCGTGTTGTTCGGCGATGCCGACATCATAAGTGCGGTCCGGGAATTTTTTGGCGAACAGATTTAACCCGGTGCCCGATGGCATGGCTGCCGTGATTGCAACGATGTCGGGATCGGTCTCGGCTTCCTGAATCAAAGTTGTCGCGAAGACCTTTGTATAGGACGGCGCCTTTGGCGCGGCTTTCTTGATCTCTCCGGTGATGGTGTTGAATTTCGCAACGGCGTGATAGTTTTCCTCGTTGGGCTCACGAAACGGATGACCTTTGCCTTTTTCTGTCACGATATGCAGCAATATGGGCCCGCAATCGGACTCGCGAATGGTTTTCAGAATGGGCACCAGGTCTTCAACATTGTGGCCGTCCACGGGGCCGACATAGGTGCAGCCCAGTTGTTCGAACATGGTCGCGTTTTCGCGGGCAAGGGACGTTTCCTCGGGAAATTTTTCGGCGAGTTGCTTTTGAATTTCGGCGGCGGATTGCATGGGCCGCGCTTTCACCAAATCTTTTAAGTAGGCGGTGAGCGCGCCAACCGACGGCGCGATGGACATGCCGTTATCATTTAGAACGACGGTCATGCGCGAATTCAAAGCACCTGCATTGTTGAGCGCTTCATAGGCCATGCCCGCGCTCATCGCCCCGTCACCGATCACTGCGACCATGTGCCGGTCCGTGCCCTTCTTGTCGCGGGCAATCGCCATGCCGAGCGCGGCGGAAATGGAAGTGGAACTGTGCGCCGCACCGAAGGGATCGAACTCGCTTTCGGCCCGCAGGGTAAATCCATAAAGTCCGCCGGTCTGACGGATCGAGCGGATGCGCTCGCGCCGGCCCGTGAGAATTTTGTGTGGGTAGGCTTGGTGGCTGACGTCCCAGATGATGCGGTCTTCAGGTGTGTTGAAAACATAGTGCAGTGCGACGGTGAGCTCGACCACGCCGAGGCCGGCGCCGAAATGCCCGCCGGTGACCGAGGCCGAGTCGATGGTTTCGGCTCGCAGTTCGTCGGACAGCTGGCGTAATTTTGAAACCGGTAATTGGCGCAACGCGGCAACGGTGTCCACCGTGTCCAGCAAAGGCGTGGCGACTTTTGTCGCGTTTTCAGCGTTTTCCGCTGTTTGTGATTGGAGTTTGTTCACGCTCGCACCGTCTCCCGCCGCGCGGCATGGATGCCACGCTGGCGCTCAAATATCACAGTTTTGGATGTCCCGCCGCCGGCCGAAGCCCTCCCGTGGCAACAGGTCCTATTCCCACAATGAGTTGTTTCCTAAGGGGATTCTGACAGATTCTGCGGCGCGGCAGAAGGCCCATAGTGCCGTCCCTTCCATTGCCCGCCGCGGTGTCGCCCGTGCGCCACAGCTGAATCCACGGTCATGCCCGCATAAAGGGCGGCTGAGATCGGTAATAACAAGGATTCCCAACGGCTTCGGCCATAGTCTTGAAGCGTCGGGATATACGAGCAGGCCATGGCAGCCCACGCCGCACCGCCGGCGGTTGCCGCAAACGTGCTTTGGTGCAGCGCATAAGTTAGCGTCAAAATCGGCGGGGTGAGAAAGATCAATGCAAGTGCGGCCACGGTGCCTGCAACCATAATCGGCGAGTGCCGGAGCTGGGTGTAGGCGGTCCGGCGCACCATGGCCCACAACGGGACCAGGGTCTCGGCGGCGCGCAAGGAGCGGCTTTCGCCCGCTAAACCGAGCCAAATGCGTCCGCCATTGCCCTTAATAAGCTTAGCCAGGGCGCAATCGTCGATCAATTCGCCCGAAATTGAGCGCAAACCCCCGGCGTTTTGCAGCGAGTCGCGGCGCAGAAGCACGCAGCCGCCCGCGGCGGCGGCCACTTTTGCGCGCGGATCATTCGCCGCCGGGAACGGATACAGCATCTGAAAGAAGTAGATGAAGGCCGGGATCAGACGCTTTTCCCAAAAGGACTCGCAGCGCAGGCGCACCATCAGGGACACCAAATCGCGCCTGTCCTGCACGGCTTTGGCCGCCAATTTCGCCAAAGTGCCCGGCGGATGCACCACATCGGCGTCGGTAAACCATACAAAATCCGGCGGGTTTGCCGTGCTGTTGGCCCGCTCAATCCCTGCGTTGAGCGCGGATAGTTTACCGGTCCAGCCGTCTTTAAGCGCCGGTGCGCCGATCACGTCCGCACGGTGAAGCGCGTTTTCTGCACGGTTTTGGACGTCTTTTGTCACGGTTTTAGCTGCGTTTTGTGCGCAAAGCGTTTTAACCGCCTCCGACGTGCCGTCCGTCGAGGCGTCATCGACCACGAGCACCGAAAAATCGCCCGGATAATTTTGTTTCATGAGCGCATCGACGACCTCGGCGATGGTCGCCACCTCGTTGCGCGCGGGCACGATGGCGATCACTGATGGCCAACTGTTCAAGTCTGGTATTTCTCGGGGAAGACGCGGCGCGGCGAACCAAAAACGGTGATGCAAAAACAAAAGATAGACCCAAGCCGCCAAAGCCAAGGCCGCGACGGTCTCGATCATCTCTTTAAATCCAATAGCGCAGCAGGCCGCGCGCGGCGGCAAAGGCAAATCCCGGTGTTTTTAAAACCACGCGCTTTGCCAGCGGATCCTGACGCCGTAATTTTTTCGACAGACTCTCGGCAATCGAGACAATAACGGCGGTTTCCGCCGCCAGTCTTTTATGTTCCATCACCTTGGGAAGTTTGTGCGCCTCATCCAAAAGTTTGTCCGTGCCGTCCAGGCAGTGATCAAGCACGCGGCGCAAGGCCGGCGTGCATTTGGTTTGCGCGAGATCGACGACGTTCGAACCCTCGGCAGCCATCCATTCCTCGGGCAAGTACACGCGGTTCAGCGCGGCGTAATCGTCGGCGCAGTCCTGCAGATGATTGATGACCTGCAGCGCATTACACAGCGCGTCCGAAAGCGGATACAGAGACACACTTTCCCCATGCAGATCGAGCAAGTACCGGCCCACGGGCGAGGCGGACCGGTCGCAATAATCCATCAATTCGGCCCAATCGGTGTAGCGCAGTTTCACCGCATCCTGCTTGAAGGCGGAGATGAGATCGAGACCGTGCTGCGCCGTAACCCCTGTTTCCTCCAAGCTTGTTCGCAGGGCATGAGCCTTTTCGAATTGCGGATCGTCGTTCAAGCCGGTCAAGGCCGCGGCAAAGCCATCGAGGCGCACGATCTTTACGCCCGAACGCAAGTTCGGATTGTCGGCAATGTCGTCGATGGCACGCGCGAAGGCGTAGTAGGCGGCCACATACGGGCGCAGCTCGGCGGGCAGCAGCCACGAGCCGACGGGAAAGTTCTCGTCGCCCGATCCCTTGCCGGACGGCGTTTCCACCGGCGGGGTCATGTTGGATGTCGCCGCTTCGCTCACCTCGGGTTGCCCTGTGCGCTGCTTTTTAAATGACGCGGGATCAATACGCCTTCAACGTGAGCGGAGCAAGCAACGGCGCCAAATTATTCTGACTTGGAAAGTGCCGGAGGCGGCACGCGGGCGTTCGCGGCCTGCTCGTAGGCATATCCCAAAGACAGCAGCAGCGACTCCGACCAGGCCGGGCCGATGAACGAGAGGCCGACGGGTAATCCACCGGCCAGGCCCATGGGCACGGTGAGGTGGGGGTAGCCGGAGGTCGCCGGCAATTGCGTGGCCGAGGCGCCGTAGGAATCGCCGTCGCCGAGGGTAATCGGCCAGGCTGGGCCGGTGGTGGGGGTGACGATGGCCACCGCGTTGTTGGCGGCGAGCAGGCGGTCGATGCCTTCAGGGCCGGCAAGACGTTTCAGATCGGCGCGTGCCTTTACATATTCCGGATCGGCGAGGCCGCCGGTTTCCTGCGCCGCCTCGAAAAGCTCCTGGCCGAAGTGTTCGAGTTCGCGCGGCTCGCTTGCATTGAATGCGATCAAGTCCGCGAGCGAGCGCGGCTGCACTGCCTGCGGTGCATTGGAGAGATACGCTTTGATGCCGTCCTTGAACTCGGTCAAGAGAACCAGCATTTCGTAATTGCTCTCGTCGTCGGAAGGTTCATACACAAATTCGATCAGTTCCGCGCCTTGGCCACTCAGAACTTCGAGCGCGGCGTCGAAAGCGGCCACGGTTTGCTCATCGTAATCGCGCGAGGGCACCCACACGGCGAGACGCACGCCGTTTAGGGCTTCGGCGTTCAACCCGCGTGTGTAATCAGTGAGGTGAGCGTTCGCTTCATGCGTGGCGGGGTCTTCCGCGTCGTTGCCGGCCATGCCGTTGAGCAGCATCGCGGCGTCCGTCACCGTGCGCGCCATGGGGCCTGCGGTGTCCTGGCTCGCGGCGATGGGAATGATGCCGGTGCGTGAAACGAGACCGACGGTGGGCTTGAGGCCCACCAAGCCGTTGACCGAGGCCGGGCAGGTCACCGAGCCGTCTGTTTCCGTGCCGATGGTCGCGGCGGCAAAGCTGACGGCGGCGGCCACACCCGAGCCCGAACTCGAGCCGCAAGCGCTGTAATCGGTGTTGTACGGGTTACGTGCCAATCCGCCGACCGCGCTCCAGCCGCTGGAGGAATTGGAGGAACGGAAGTTGGCCCATTCCGATAAATTCGTTTTGCCGAGAATAACGGCCCCTGCATTTTTGAGGCGCGCGATCATCGGCGCGTCGTTGGCCGGAATATTTTCCGCCAATGCCAGCGAGCCCGCGGTGTTGGGCATGCCGGCGAGATCGATATTGTCCTTAATGAGGATTGGCACGCCGTCGAGCGGACCGCGCGTCTCGCCATTCTCACGGCGGGCATCGGCCGCGGCGGCTTGTTCGAGGGCATCAGGCGCAATAGCGATGACCGACTGAAGCGCATCATCAAACGTTTGAATGCGGTCCATATAGGCTTGGGTGAGCGATTTTGACGTTATGCGCCCCTCGGCCAGGTCCGTCGAGATTTGAGCGAGCGAAACCTCCGCCACATCGTAAGGCTGCGGCTCCTGTGAGCAGGCTGCAAGAAGCGCGGCGGCGCCGACCAATACCCAGCGCGCCGCGCTCAAGTGTTCTGAAACCCGGATGTGCATGCGCTCCCCCTCCC
>Ga0181593_10003991_pt1 | contig 13431 bp, 12 predicted proteins | sample 071ome_19_FD_133756 | JGI IMG/M metagenome (GOLD analysis project Ga0181593, IMG submission 133756) | Coastal salt marsh microbial communities from the Groves Creek Marsh, Skidaway Island, Georgia - 071413AT metaG (megahit assembly) | ecosystem: Environmental > Aquatic > Marine > Intertidal...
ATCGAGGAGATCAAGCAAGACAAAATCTTCCTTGATACCTCGATGAACCTGCGGATCACTGGCGAGTCTCCCGAGGCAGGCGCCCCGTTGGATTTCGACGCGAGCATCTAGTTTCACGCGGACGGGCCATCCATGGCCCCGTCCGCTTGGCTACGCCAGGGAACGCCAAGGGTTTCCTGGCTACGCTAACCTCGCATCCATGCTCGGTTTCGTCAGTTAGTGCTGCTCCGATCCATGGCAATCCTGATCGGCACGACTGTTGCGGGCTGTCGCACTGCATCTAAGCCCGACTCAGCATTCCGGTCAGGGTGCCCGTGCTCTGAGAGCCGGCGTCGCTGGCCAGCGGAGCCATGAATGGCGGAGCGCAGGCAGCGTCGAACGAGCGAAGGCCTGGAGGGCCGCAGCGAGTGCCCGGCGACAGGGCATGGGTACTCTGACCCACGCTAGACCTCAGCGTTCCTTTCTCAAAAACACCGCAAAAGACACCAGTCATCTGAGACGGCACAGTTTGTGCCGAACCGAATTGCCATCTATCGCCCAATCGCTTGGCTCCGCGAGGGAACGCCAAGGCTCCACCCGACAAGTCAAACCCTAGGCCACACCACCGGAAAACCGAGGCCTGAACCGCGACGACGATGCTCTCCGTTTGGCGAGGCCGACGCGGCTCGGTACGCTCTGATGAAATCGAGCAGCCTCACCAAGCAACCACCTTTCGCGGCCCCCATCCCCACATGGCAGCATCCCTGAACAAACAAGAAATCGTCGTTGCCGTTGGCGGCGGAATCGCTGCCTACAAGGTGGCTGCCCTGACTAGCAGCCTCGTGCAGGAAGATGCACGTGTCACGGCTGTGCTCACCAAAAACGCCCGTCGCTTTGTTGGCGCCGCCACTTTTGCCGCTCTCACCGGCCGGCCTGTGGCCACACGCAGTTTTGATCCCGCTCGCTACCCACTCGGTGCCCACATCGAACTGGCACAGACCGCCGACCTGATCGTGGTGGCTCCGGCAACGGCCGACATCCTCGCCAAGGCTGCGAGTGGCCTGGCTGATGATCTCCTTTCGACCCTGCTACTGTGCGCGGAATGCCCGGTCCTGATGGCGCCAGCCATGAATGCAGCCATGTGGAAAAAACCGGCTGTTCAGCGGAACATCTCCCAACTGACCGACGACGGCGTGACAATCATTCCACCAGAGGAAGGCTGGCTCTCCTGCCGGCAGACCGGTGCGGGCCGCATGGCCGAACCAGCCACGATCGCGGCAGCCATCAGAGCCACGCTCGACAGGCAGTAACTGACCACCCCCAATGTGCTTCCGGCCCATGGCCCACATCCTTATCACTGCCGGACCGACCCGGGCCTACCTCGACGATGTCCGCTATCTGACCAATGCCTCTAGTGGCCGCATGGCTGCTGCTCTCGCCCGGGCTGCCCTCGCCGCCGGTCACCAGGTCACGATCGTCAGTGGTCCGGTCAGTGTTCGCTACCCACAGGCCGCCCGGGTCATTCCCGTTGTGACAACCACCGACATGCTGGAGGCCTCCCTGCCCCTTTTGTCTGAGGTCGATGGCGTGATCGCCACCGCTGCCCCCTGCGACTTCGAACCCATCACCCGGGCGACAGGCAAGCTGCCCCGTCAGGATGGGCTCACCCTTGAACTCAGGCCAACCCGAGACGTCATCGCCACCCTTGCCCGCCAGGCAGCCCCAGCCCAGTGGCTGGTTGCCTTTGCTCTGGAACCCGATGGCAATTCTGACCGGGCCCTGCAAAAAATTGACGCCAAACGCTGTGACCTGATTGTGCTCAACGATCTGACCGCACTCGACACCACAACCACCGCGGTCACGGTCTACGACCGTCGGCACGAGCGCATCGGCAGCAAGGCAGGCACGAAGCAGACGGTCGCCCGCTGGCTATTGCGGCTCATCGACCGACTGGCCGTGGCTACTGAGTGACCCCCCAGGCACGGCTTTGGTATGCTTGGTAGTGGGCTGGCCGCAGCCGGCCACCACCCTAGGTGTCACCCCCAAACCCCGCTTGTCCTTCCTCCCGAACAGCCACTGACGTGATCAAAGTTGCCCTCCTCGGCGCCACCGGTTACACGGCGCTTGAATCAATCAAACACCTGCTGCGACACCCCGAGGTTGAAATCGTGGCGGTGACCAGCCGCCAGGCAGGCAACCCACCCGTTTCGAGTGTCCACCCCAGCCTCGTCGGCCGGCTCGATCTGCCGCTGGAAGATCTCAGCCCGGCCGAAATTGGCAAGCGGGCTGATGTTGTCTTCTGTTGCCTGCCTCACTGCGCGAGCGCCTCCGTTGTGCCCGACCTGCTGGCAGCCGACACCCGGGTGGTCGATCTGAGTGCCGACTACCGCCTTGATGATGCCACCACCTACCACGACTGGTACGGCCAGACCCATGTCGACCCAACGCGACTCGGCCAGACGGTCTACGGCCTGCCCGAACTCTTTCGCGACGCCATCGCGAAGGCCGACCTGGTCGCCAACCCAGGCTGCTACGCAACGGCTGCCATCCTGCCGCTGGCACCACTGCTCAAAGCGGGGGTTATCGAACCAGACGACATCATTGTCGATGCGAAAAGCGGGGTGAGTGGTGCCGGTCGCACCCCCAAACTCATGACTCATTTCCCTGAGTGCAACGAAAGCCTGTCACCCTACAACGTGGGCCGCCACCGGCACACGCCGGAAATCGAACAGATCGTGGCCCGTCATGCCACCAGCCGGCCAGAGGTCATCTTCACACCCCAGTTGGCTCCGATGGATCGTGGCATTCTGGCGACCATCTACGTCCGCCCAGCTGCAGGGGTCACTGAGCAGCAGATCACCGCTGTCTGGCAAGAGGCCTATGGCGACGAGCGGTTCATTCGTCTGGTCGATCATCTCCCCGGCACCAAAGACACGGTCGACACCAACTTCTGTGACCTGACCGCCCGGGCGGTGCGTGGCCGGATGCTCTTGATCAGCTGTCTTGACAACCTGGTCAAAGGCGCCGCTGGTGCAGCCGTCCAAAACTTCAACTGCATGCACGGGTTTCCAGAAACGCTGGGGCTGCTTTAGGCCCGCCTCGCAGTCTTGGCTGCCTACCCGTCCACCTTTCCCCCTGCTGCCACCCAACCATGCCGATTGCCGAAACCCCTCTCAGTGGTCCCGTGCCTCCGCTGCCACGCGGCTTCACCGTCGCCGGCCTGCATGCCGGGCTTAAGCGCAATCCCTCCCGTGAAGACATCAGCCTGATCATCTCTGATCGCCCAGCTACTGCCGCTGGTGTCTACACCCAAAACCTCGTCTACGCCGCTCCGGTGGCATTCGACCGGGCCCGCACACCGGGCACTGGTTTTCGTGGCATTGTGATCAACTCAGGTAACGCCAATGCCTGCACGGGCAGCCAGGGTGAAGCCGATGCCGAAGCCATGGCCGCTACCACAGCCGCCGCCATCGGCAGCGTTGCCGGTTCGGTTCTGGTGATGTCAACCGGCATCATCGGAGAGTTCCTGCCACGGGAAAAGATTGAGACGGGCATTCGTGATGCCGCGACCCAACTGGGAAGCGACGAGGCCAGCATTGTGCGGGCTGCGCGTGGGCTGATGACGACCGACACCCGTCCCAAACTGGCCGGCGATGCCTTTGGTAAAACCGCAGCAGGTGAACGATATCAGTTGCTCGGCATGGCCAAGGGGGCAGCCATGATCGGACCAAAAATGGCCACCATGCTTGGTGTCATCCTCACCGACGCAGCCCTCACGCCGGCCGACGCCCAGCGGCTGCTCGCTGAGGCGACTGACCTCACCTTCAACTGCGTCAGCGTCGACGGCCACATGAGCACCAACGACACGGTGTTGCTCTTGGCCAATGGAGCCGCTGGCGAGCCTCCTCTCTCCGGCAGCAGCCTCGATGACTTTGCGGCAGCGCTGACAAAAGCCTGCGAAACACTCGCCCGGGAAATTGCCGATGACGGCGAGGGGGCCACCCATGTGATCCGCGTGGAAGTCACTGGCGCCGACAGCCGTGAAGCAGCCCGCCGCGTGGCCCGGGCCGTGGCTGACAGCCCCTTGGTAAAAACCGCCGTTAGTGGAGCCGACCCAAACTGGGGCCGCATTGTCTCAGCCGCCGGCTACGCCGGGGTTGCCTTTGAGGCCGCTCGGCTGGTCCTGCGGCTCAACGGGGTTGAACTGTTTCGCAATGCCTCACCGGTCTCCTTTGATGCGGCGGCGGTCTCAGCCTCCATCAGGGACAACCGCGAAACCCTGATCGAACTCGAAATCGGCGACGGCCCGGGCTCCATTCGCTTCTATTCCAGCGATCTGACGGCCGAATATGTTCGACTCAATGCGGACTATCACACCTGAGCTTGTCTGACTTTCAGCCCCCAGGCACCCCGGCAGCCCCCTCTCCAGCGGGCCGCCCTTCCCTGAGCCGCCCAAGGCGTATATTTTCCCAAGATCAGCAGTTAGTCTGTTTCCTCTCAGCATGCTCCTGTCCCACCGCGAGGCCCCGACGATGCCAGTGACAACCCCCCCCTGCCCGCCTCAATCGCCCCTGTGGATGCCGCTTTTCCGGTGTTCTGGCCTCAACCTGGCAACCATTGTTCGCCCGGAAGCAGCGACTGAATGGGGCCGTCAGCCAGCGTGGGGGCTTCAGCCAGCCCGCATCGTCTGTGGAAACGACGATGGCGAGGGCGACGATGACGCCACTGAAGACGAGGACCTCGACGATATCGACCCGCTCGGAGACGAAGACTCAAATTTCGACGATTTTGATGACGAATTTGACGATGACTTCGAAGAGGATGGGTCGGATCCCGATTGGGATCACCCAGATGATCTCCGGCCGGAGGCCCCGCCTCCCGGCAAGTCAGCAGGTGGCAAAAAGTAGTACCGCGAATCCCTTTGGGTTCTTCACGGAGGCAACCATGACCGGAGCCAACGCCCCGCAGGACAGCAAGGCGTCACCGCGAAGCCGACGCTGGTTTGGCAGGATGTCGCAACTCGACTTCGACATCGAGTTCTTCGAGCATCTGCTGAGCAGGAATGAAACTTCTCTTGAAGTGTTACGCATTCTGGCTGAACTTGTCTCCAAAAAAGGTCAGGTCAAACGCGCGGTCGATCTTGACCGTCGGCTGGTATCACTCCAGCCAGAAGATCCATTGGCTCGCTACAATCTGGGCTGTTCGCTGGCTCGTGCCGGCCACCAGCAAGAGGCAATCGACACTCTCTCACGAGCAATCCTGCTCGGGTATGACGACCTCGGGCACCTCGAGGTCGATCCTGATCTCGATTCGCTCCGCGATCACCCAGCGTTTCGCGACCTGCTCGGTCAGGATTGATACTCTTACGACCAGCAGTCTGCTGAACTAATTACTTGCCGCTGACGCCAGGCGGCACGGTCTCCCTTTATTCCGTTCAAAAAGGATTTCCTGATGCTCGAGCAGTACGACCAGATTACCGCCGCCTGTGAACTCATTGCTCAGCGTTGGCCGCACCGTCCCAAGGCGGGCATCATCCTTGGCAGCGGACTTGGTGAAGCTGCCAGCAGCGTGACTGAGCGAGTGGAGATTCCGTACGAAGAAATTCCCCACTTCGCTCGCTCAACGGCTCATGGGCATGCGGGCCAACTTGTCTGCGGCCTCCTCGCCGGGGTGCCCGTGGTCATCCTGGAAGGCCGCATGCATGCCTATGAGGGGTATCCGCTCGCCCAGATTACCCTGCCGGTGCGGGTGCTGCAGCGGCTGGGCGCTGAGTTGCTCATCGTCACCAATGCCTGTGGAGGCCTGAACCCACACTACAGGGCTGGCGACATCATGGTGATCGACGATCACATCAACCTGATGAATGACAACCCGCTCATCGGCATCAACGATGACCGGCTCGGCCCCCGCTTTCCCGACATGTCAGCCCCCTACACGATGCCGCTGATTGATCGCGCACTGGAGGTTGCCCGGCACGAGGATTTTGTCGCCCACCGAGGCGTCTATGTGGCGGTCACCGGGCCAAACCTGGAAACCCGGGCTGAGTATCGGTTCCTGCGGGGTATCGGCGCCGATGTCGTTGGCATGTCAACCGTGCCAGAGGTGATCGTCGCCGTGCATGCCGGCCTACGAGTGCTCGGCTTGTCGGTAGTCACCGACATGTGCCTGCCTGACGCCCTCGAGGTTGCCACCGTGGAAAAGATCCTCGATGTGGCTCGCTCGGCTGAACCCAAGCTTCGGTCGATCATCGAGGCTGCCGTCCGCGATGCTGCTGCCGAGCCGATTTAGCCAAACGGAATGCCCTCCTCTCCACGCGTCGCCGACGGGCTTAGTCGGCCGCTGTGTCGACAACCGCTGCCTCCGGCAATGCCTTTCGTAACGCCGCGACTCCGGCAGCATCGACTGCCGTGCGGGCCAGGAACACCTCACGCAGGCTGCTGAGCTTCATAAGATGCTTGATGCCGGCATTCGATACGGCAGTCGACCCAATATGAAGCGTCGCAAGCGCCGGCATCCCCGCGACCACACCGAGGCCACTGTCAGTGAGCATCGTGTTATCGAGGTTCAGCCACTTCATATTCCGCAGGCCTGCAAGATGACGAATCCCCTCATCACCAACCGGCACTCGCCAAAGGTTGAGTCGTTCGAGTTGCGACAGCAGGCCCACCGGCTCAAGGGCTGTGTCGTCGAGGCTGGCACACTCACTGATGTCGAGGTCCCGAAGCTCACTGAGCGGAGCAATCGACCCGAGCCCTTCAGCCGTGATCGACGTCTTCGCTAGCCGTAAGCGCCGCAGCTTTTTCATTCTGGCAATGACCGGGAGGGCTTCATCACCAACAAGTGTCTGGGCAAGCGTCAGCTCCTTTAGCCCCTCGAGCACGACCAAGTGTTCGAGCCCTCCCTCACTCACCCACAGGCCATCGAGCATCACCGTCTGGAGCGAACTGATTGCGGCAAGGGAGACCATGCCATCATCATCAACCGTCGTTTCACCCGTGGTTCCAGACAGGCGAATCGCCGCCAGACTTTTCATGCCGGTCAAATGGGCAAGCCCGGCATTACTCACAGGACAGTTCCGCAGGTCCAGATTGCGGAGCCCCTCTAGTTTGGTGATCAGACCAAGAGACTCATCCGTCGTTGCCGTTCCAGCGAGAACCAGACTCTGCAGCCGGGGCAATGTTTGCAGTTTACCAAGCAGCTCGTCGGTCGGTGCCTGCTCACGGACATGAATATCGGTGATATACCCCTCACCGTCCCGCTTCAGCAGCAGGTCGTACCCCTTGAGAAAGGCTAGCGTGGTCTCAGGATCGCCGGCCAACGTCTCAAGCCCAGACACCTGCACAAGCAGGAGAAACAGGCCCAGCAACGAACAAAAGCGAGCGTTAAAAAAATGGCGTAATTTCATCAGCATCAAAACATCTCTTAAAAAAGGAGGGCTCTCGGCATTACCACGCTGGCTGGCAACGCCCTTGAGATGGTACCATCGAGAGCCAAAACATTCCGCTATAAGAATTACTCGGGCTGACGAAATCCTGCAGGAATCAACCGATGACACAATCGACCATTCAACCGACCCGCCGCCGCTTTCTCAAGTCAACGACAGCCGCATCGGCAGGCGTCTTCACAAGCCTCGCGGCCCGACCGTCACTAGCCGCAAATGAAAAACTTCAGATCGCCTGCATTGGCACGGCCAACCGGGCCCGTGCCAACATCAGAGGTGTGCAAGGGGAACAACTCGCTGTCTTCTGTGACATTGATGATGTCTACCTCGACAAGGCCTGCGAGAACCACCCCGATGCCCGGCGTTACAATGACTATCGCGAAATGATCGACCGCGAAGCGGGCCGCATCGATGCCGTTGTGGTCAGCACAGCCGATCACCATCACGTGCCGGCATCCCTGCGGGCGGTGAGGCAAAAACTACACGTCTACTGCGAAAAGCCCCTGGCTCACACGGTGGCAGAGGCCCGCCTCTTGACCGAAGAAGCTCGCAAAGCGGGTGTGGCTACTCAACTTGGCACTCAAATTCACGCCGGCGACAACTATCGTCGTGTTGTCGAAATCATTCGCTCAGGAGCAATTGGGGACGTAACCGGCGTTCATGTCTGGGTTGGAAAGGGCTGGGGTGGTGGTGAACTACCGGAGACAACTCAAGAGCCCCCCAAGAACCTGCACTGGGATCTCTGGCTAGGGCCAGCGGCCGAACGCCCCTACGCGGCTGGCCGCTATCACCCGGCCCAGTGGCGTCGCTGGTGGGCGTTTGGCAATGGCACCCTCGGTGACATGGGCTGCCACTACATGGACCTTCCATTCTGGGCGCTCAATCTCAAGTATCCGACGTCCATTGAAGCCGAAGGCCCCGAGGTTCATCCAGAAACCTGCCCATTGGGCCTGACGGTGCGGTATGAATTCCCAAGCCGTGGTTCACAACCGGCGCTCTGCCTGACCTGGTATGACGGGAACATGACTCCCAAAGAGATCAACGGGCAGCGGATTCCCGGAAGTGGTGTCATGTTCGTTGGCAGTGAGGGCATGCTGTTTGCCGACTACAACAACTACCGGTTGTTCCCACAGGAGAAGTTTGCCGACTTCACCCCACCGCCGAAGACCATCCCCGACTCCATCGGTCACTATGCCGAGTGGATCAAAGCCTGCCGGGAGGGAACCCCAACGACCTGCACCTTCGACTATTCCGGCCCGCTCTCCGAAACGGTCCTGCTGGGTAGCGTCGCCTATCGGGTTGGACGCAAACTCAATTGGCAAGCCGACAAACTGGAAGTGGCCAACGACACAGCCGCCAACGACCTGATTAGCAAGGCCTATCGCAGCGGCTGGGAACTGGGCTGATAAGAGGCCGGGGCCTTCTGGGCTCGATCACTCGAGCGGCTGGCTGATAACCTGCCTGACAGAAATTCCGTCGAGAAGCAGATCTTCGAGCACGGCTCGACCATCTCGTACCCGCAGTACGGCGACTGGTTGCTTGCCATCACGAAATAGCTCTGCCATCCGTCGGTCCGCCTCAGCCGCGAACCCCTCATTGAGATAGAAACGGTCAACCGGCCATTCGAGCCTGACGTTTTCGTCGTCAGACTTCCATCTTGGGAGTCGCGCCGCAAGTTTGATTACCGTCTTCCCCGAGACTGGCTCAAGTGAAAGCGATGCGATCGTCGACAGTCCCTGATCATCCGTTTTGAATGTTGCCCAGACTGTCGTGGTTTTCCCTCCGTGCATTCCAGCGGGCCTGGGAAACTCCGTCGGTTCCGGTTAGACTGCCAGAAAACGTCCACGGAGCGGATCATACGGATCGGGAGCAGCACAGCGAATCCGTACGATTGTTCCCTGCGTGAGAATCTGCTCTTGCTCCCAGACTCCTGCGAGCGGCACTAACCACTGGGCTCCAACAGCAATGAGAAAAATAAAAGTTGCGGGCCTCATATCGCTGTGTCTCCCGAGACTGCCGCACGACGGCGGCTGATAAAGAGATTGAAGCCAAGGAAACCTGCACCGATACAAATAAAGGCAAGCCCCTTACTGAGGAGTGAAAAGTCGGCGTCTGCCATTCGCAGAATGACCAGAATTGTAATCAGGGCAGCACCGATCCGTGCGGCCCCTTGCCGACCCAGAAACTCTAAGGCAATCAATCCAATCGCTGTAACAAGAAGCACCAGCGAGTAGGCGATGGCAACTGGCCAGCCGCTCGCATCTCTCGCCAGAACCCCAGCAGCAAGCAGAGGCACGAGGGCCAGCCCAGCGACCGCCAGCACGGCATAACGTTGCCGCCGAAAGGCAAAAACACCAAAGCAGATCACAACAGCGAGGAGGAACCAACACCAGGGCAACACGAGCGCAGCCCGGACACCAGCAACCAGGCTTCTGGCTGGCCCCTCATAGCTGGCAACCAGTGCCAACCCAATCAATACAAGCCCCCCGAGTACCACCTGAGGCTTCCGTTGCAGCGGCTCGGAAACTCCCTGTTGAGTCAACGGGAAGAGCAGGACGGAAACACACGAAAGCATACAAAGCCAAAAAACAGATTGCCTCTCTCCACCCGACAGTACACCCGCCGAAGCGGCAACAGCAAACAGTCCCAACAGCGTTGTGGCTGCAAGGACAAATCGACCGCTGGCTCCAGGTCGTTCGCGAAGTGTCGGACCTGGCCAGAGCGGAGCAATGCCCGCCAAAAGAAGCGGGAACCAGATGCGAATATCAGCAGCATCAGCGGCTCCCCACGGCCCCTGTTCAGAAGCCTCTGCCAACGTCCAGATCGTGATGCCAAATAAATACGCAATCGCCACTGCCTGCGACTTAAGCACCCACGCCAGTGGCAGGCTGACAATGCACCACCAGAAGACAAGTTCCGTCCAGTGACCAGGGAGATGATAGATCTGTGAGACAAGTGCGAGAGCAGCCCCGGCAGCAAATGTCTGCAAGAGACTTGCCGCCTCACGCTGCCATGGCTTGGCCTCCTCAGCCCGCTGCAAGACGAACCACGTCGCCACCTGCGTCCCTGCCAGCGGCCCAAAAGCAAGCAGAAGTCGAACCCAGCGAGGAAAGTCATCCCAGTTGTAGGCCAGCACCGCGACCAAACCGGTGCCGATTAGAAGTCCACCAATTGCTCCAATAATCAGTTGGACAAGACCGCCGGTAGCCTCCACGGCATACCGTTCCCTAAGCCGTCCTGCTCCCTCGGCAGTGATGATGCCATCACGCTCCCAGTCCGGCAACTGCTCAGTCAGCCAGCGGTTATGTCGTGCGGACATCGTCAACTCCAGAATTTGCTCTGACCCACGGTTCAAATCATACCCGCGTATCAGGTATCGAAACCAACCCACGAGGAGACATTGGTCAGGCCGAAGCAGCGTTTCCCCGCCACCATAGTGGCCATGGGTGCCGTCAATCGCCCCGGCTGATTATGCTAAAGGTCGGAGATTTCACTAAAGCCCCTAAAACTGACCGTCATCCGCCTCACCCGCTCATGTTTGAACCCGTCCGCGGCAGGCCCGACCTGCCGGCTACTGAAGCCGATATCGCCCAGTTCTGGAAGTCGGCTGGTATCTACCAGAAGTCGCTCGACAACCGAAGAGGAGCCAAACGATTTGTCTTTTTTGAGGGCCCTCCCACGGCCAACGGCATGCCCCACCCGGGTCACTGCCTGACCCGGGCCATCAAAGACCTCTACCCCCGTTACCGGACGATGCGGGGCGAGTTCTGTGAACGCAAAGCCGGCTGGGACACCCACGGCCTGCCCGTTGAGGTGGAAGTCTGCAAGAGCCTCGGCATTCATTCAAAGGCAGAGATCGAGGCCTACGGAATCGAGCCGTTTATTCACCGCTGCCAAGAGTCGGTCTGGCGGTACATGAAAGAGTGGGAAACCCTCACCGAACGAATCGGCTTTTGGATTGATCTTTCCAAAGCGTATGTCACCTATCACCAGAGTTTTGTTGAAAGCGTCTGGTGGGCACTGGCCGAACTGTTTAATCGCGGCCTGCTCTACCAGGGACACAAGATCGTCTGGTGGTGGCCGCAGGGGGGCACCGCCCTTTCCAGTGGCGAGGTTGGACAAGGCTACCGGCAGGTGGCAGACCCAAGTGTCTTTGTGGCCTTTCCGCTGCTTGATGCAACTGGCCAGCCGACCAACCGCAGCCTGATCGCCTGGACAACCACTCCGTGGACACTGCCCTCAAATCAGTTTGCTGCCGTCCGGCCTGATCTTGATTATGTCGCCGTGCGGTTTGCAGATGAGCCTGACCGAGAATATGTCGTGGCCGAGCCACTCGCAGCCGGTTTGGCTGAAAAGAAGAAGACCGAACTGGAAGTCCTGGAGACATTCCCTGGTTCTTCGCTGCTGGGCCTGACGTACCTACCACCCTTCGACTGCTTCCGGCCGGCCGGCCCTGCCGAGATGGCGACCACCAGCGGTGGTGACTCTGAACCGGTCGCCTGGCGAGTCGTGGCGGCTGACTTTGTCACCACCGATTCAGGAACGGGCATCGTCCACATCGCCCCTGCCTTTGGTGAGGTTGACTATGGCGTTTTGATGGCGGAGCGGGAACGGTTCTCGGGTGAAACACCACCGCTGCTGAACTGCGTGGCCCCCGACGGCACCTTTACCGATGAGTTCCCCTCGATGAGCGGCCGCTTCGTCAAGGAATGCGATCGCGACATCAGCCGCGACCTCCGCAGCCGTGGCCTGCTGGTCCATCAAGAGCAGTACCTTCACGACTACCCTTTTTGCTGGCGGGCCGACAACGACCCGCTCATTCAATATCCCCGCGCCAGCTGGTTCATTCGCACCAGCCAGTTCCGCGACGCGATGCTGGCCAACAACGAGCAGATCAACTGGCTGCCAGAGCACATCAAAGCCGGCCGCTTCGGCAACTTCCTCGAGAGCAATGTCGACTGGGCTTTGTCGCGAGAGCGTTACTGGGGCACGCCGCTGCCGATCTGGGTCTGCGAAGAAACTGGCCAGGCCGAGGCGATCAGTTCCTACGCCGCCCTGCTGGCCAAACCCGGGGCCACCGGCAGTGAGGTTTTCGAGCAGGCCAAGGCGGCCAACCCCGACCTTTCTGATGACCTGCGGGTTCACAAGCCCTACGTCGATGCCATCACGTATGACTCTCCCTTTGCGGCTGGTGCTCGCATGCGACGAGTACCGGAGGTGATTGACTGCTGGTTTGACTCAGGTGCCATGCCGTTTGCCCAGTGGGGCTGGCCACATACCGGCCAGGAGGAATTCGCCAGCCAGTGGCCGGCCGACTTTATCTCCGAGGCCATCGACCAGACCCGTGGCTGGTTCTATAGCCAGCTTGCCATCAGCACACTGTTATTCGGGCCAGAATCTGGCAGCGACGCCGCCGCCACCAACGCAGCAGCCACCATGCCGCCGCAGGACTATCCGCATCCCTTCCGCACCTGCATTGTGCTGGGGCACATGCTCGGCGAAGACGGCGGCAAGATGTCGAAGAGCAAGCGGAACTACAAAGAGCCGGCTGAAATCCTTGACCGCTACGGGGCCGATGCTCTGCGGTGGTACTTCTTTGCTGGGCAGCCCCCCTGGAACAGCATCCGCTACAGCGAACGGGCCATCCGCGAAAGTGTGCCAGAGTTTCTGCTGAGACTCTGGAATGTCTACAGCTTTTTTGTCATCTACGCTGGCATCGATGGCTTTGATCCTGCCCGCGGTGAGTTTTCACCCGGGCAACTCAACCATGCCGATCTGGCCCAGGGACACGGCTTCCGGCCAGCGGCCCAGCGGAGTGAACTCGACCGCTGGATGCTTGCTGAGCTGCATGCCACCGCCACGTCGATGGTCAAGAAACTCGATGTCTACGATCACTATGTCGCGGCGGGCGAGTTGTCGGCTCTGGTTGATGCCGTGAGCAATTGGTTTGTGCGTCGCAGCCGCGACCGCTTCTGGGCGTCCGGAAAAGCTGACGACTCGCCCGAGGCCAA
>Ga0181593_10003994_pt1 | contig 13428 bp, 10 predicted proteins | sample 071ome_19_FD_133756 | JGI IMG/M metagenome (GOLD analysis project Ga0181593, IMG submission 133756) | Coastal salt marsh microbial communities from the Groves Creek Marsh, Skidaway Island, Georgia - 071413AT metaG (megahit assembly) | ecosystem: Environmental > Aquatic > Marine > Intertidal...
CCCTTCTTTTTGGTCTGCTCACTGGCATGCGCTCAGGGGAGATCTGCGGGCTGCTTGCCAGTGATGTCATCAGCAAGGGAAACCTTGGACGGTTCATAAGGATCCAACCCAATGAGCACCGACAGCTGAAGTCCAAAGCAGCAGAGCGGGAGGTACCGCTTCATGCCAAGCTGGAGCAGCTCCTGGATACATCCCTGCCAAACAAAGGCAAACTGTTTCCAACGCTCAGCGTCGACAAGGTTGTGAAGGCCTATGCGAAACTCCGCATAACCTATCCAAACCTAACTGGCACCGTGTTCCACTCCACCCGCAAGTGGTTCATCACCCAGTGTGAAAGGACAGGTGTCCCAGAGCACTACACAGCAACCCTGGTTGGTCATCACTCTGCACGCTCCGCAAACAAGCTGACATATGCCCTCTACTCAGGAGGCATCAGTGATGCACAAAAGCGGGCGATTATTGATCAGCTTCGCTTACCTTACGGCATCCCGATGGAGGGCTTGATATGATAGATCATCCGTCAGACCATATCATCCCAAACATTGAGGCCTTCGAGGAGCGTGCGGCGATTGCGGAGTACGAGGGAGGCCTCTCCCGGTCCCAGGCCGAGGACCTCGCTGCCCGGGCTCAGGGCTTCCGCTCCGCTGACCACTACTGGCAGAGGCTGGCCGTCTACGTCGTTCACAAAGGCATCAAACCCTAACCCAAAAACCTTCCCCGTCCATCTTTCCTATCAGGAGGTTGGACGGGGAAAATGACGGGCCATTTTTGTTTAGGAGAAAACCCGCCGCCGAGGAGCGTGGAGCTAGCAGTGCTAAAAAAATAGTGGCGTCCGACGGGAACTAGAGGGATAAATGTTTCTGCTGAGGCTTTGTTAAACAGTCCACCACAATGCAGTCAGCTGCGTTACAATTACCGCCCGCACTGAGGGCAGGACTGAATACACATTGCTTAGTTTGTTGCTATTTTGTTCTAGCGTCGATATGAAGTGAAACCTAACATCAAAAACAACAAAATGAATATTAAATACTCTGATCTTGTAACAAATAGCGGGAAGTCGAAACACGATAAATGCGCGGCAGATCTCCGACTCCGCTCCTCGATCGAGTTACATGATCAAGAAGTCGACCTATCTACCTCCTGCTTGACACCGACACACTTTGAAGACTTTTGGGAAGCTTTACCACTTGAAGATGCTTTAAAGCCGATAAATTTCTGCTTATTTTCCTAGATGAAGAGCGGCTAGGCAGCTTACCTATCCATTTGAGGGCACCACCTATCCAATTCGCAACTTGGCCTAATGAGTTCTGTTAGTTGTTATTGTTTGCATGTTTAAGCGGATCTTTGGTCTTCATGATCCTGCTCAGCCAAAAAGAAGTTGGGATATCAGCTTCCGTTGTTTTTTGTTGAACTGGCTTGCTTAAGTGCTGCGGTTTATGTAACAGAAGGGTAAGAATTTGTCTGCATTCCTGCAGAGACTTGGTGGCCACGGAAGGACCGTATTGTTAGCGGCGCCGGGAACTATATTCTTTATAGTTTTTTTTGTGGTTCCACTCGCTTCCTTATTTTTGTTGTCGCTCGATAAGCCATCACTTGGTAATGCAAGCGTTCAGTGGATGTTCGACTTTCGAAATTTCGAACGCTTCTTTGGACGCGCGATCTATTACGAGGCAGCGTTACGATCGGCCGGCCTTGCAGCACTTGTTTCGCTGATTGCATTGATTTTGGGCTATCCCTTGGCTTTCCTGATCGCCAAAACTACGAACGTGCGCCGTAATACAACTTTAATGATCCTTGTTCTGAGTGCGATGCAACTTGATATGGTGATCCGGCTTTTTGGTCTTATGGTTTTGATGGGGGACGTCGGACTCATCAACGGATTTTTCCGATGGTCTGGCCTTATCGGAGACCAGCCATTGCCCCTGATGTATAACTTTGCAGGGGTAGTCGTTGGTCTGGTACAGTTTTCGTTACCCTTCATGGTCCTCTCTTTAGTGGGTGTTATTCAAGGTATTAATCCTGCGCTTGAAGAGGCGGCGCGCAGTCTCGGTGCGACCCGGTCACAGACGTTCTGGAAGGTGACAATTCCGATGAGTATGCCAGGTATTCTTGCAGGGCTTCTGCTGGTATTCGCAATTTCCTTCTCATCTTACGTTGTTCCGACTTTAATGGGTGGCTGGACAGTCGTCGTATTACCAATTCATATTTTCCAGCAGGTTGTCGAGCTTGGGAAATGGCAATTTGGTGCGGCAATCGCTGTGGTCATGTTCGCAATTAGTTTCATCGTCATGATGATCTATCAACGCGCGGCAGTTCGTGCTTCCGGAGGGCGTGTGTGATGGCAAAGGGTCAGGTAAAAGTTCGTCGTGAGCGATCTGTTCCCGTTATTATGCGTGTACTCGCAATAGTCTCATTGGTCCTGTTGCTGGCCCCTGTGGTGGTGGTTATCCTTGCAGGCCTGAATTCAGGTGATCACCTAACCTTCCCACCCGACGGATTGTCTCTCCGGTGGGTGGTGGCGTTCTTTCGATCAGGCGCCTTTTTGCCAGCCTATCTTTTTAGTCTGTTGCTTGCCCTTTGTACTATGTTTTTTTCAACGATATTGGGGACGATGATTGCGTTGGTTCTTGCACGCAACGAATTCCCAGGAAAACAGATGGCAAGAGCTTTTTTTATGGCGCCTCTTATGCTACCAGGCATCGTTCTGGGGTTGGCTCTTTATCTTTTTTATCTATCAAGTGGCCTCGGATTGACCAGAACAATGCCTGGCCTGGTTATTGGACATGTTCTTGTCACCTGTCCGTATGTTATTGGGACAGTGAATGCCTCGCTTGTGGGATTTGATAAGAGTTATGAGGAGGCGGCCCGAAGCCTTGGCGCCGGTCCGCTCAAAACCTTCCGCATCATCACGCTCCCGATCATTTCGCCAGGTATCATTGCAGGTTCAGTTTTCTCGTTCATAGTTTCCTTTGGTCAGTTCGACGTATCACTGTTTCTTACTCCGCCCGATTACAATCCTCTACCGATCGCGCTCTACTCGTCGCTTCGCTACACATTTGAACCGACGGCAGCGGCGGCGGGTATCTTTGCGATCTTTCTAGTAGTGGTTTCGATGCTGATTACAGCGCGGCTCACCAACCTACGCAAACTTGCGAACGTAAATTTCTCATAAAATTCAAGACCCAATGAAAAAGGAGAGTAAAATGAACGACAATAAAAAACTGATCCAAACAAACAAGTTTCAGCTTGGCTTGAACCGGCGCCAATTGCTGAAGACAGGGGCCGCTGCTGGTGCAGTGAGCATGTTCAATATTAACCACGCTTGGTCGAAGGACGTCATGTGGGATGGCGAGCCGTTTGATGCAGACGGGGCCACGATCAGGATCAACGAATGGGGTGGTTTCTGGCAGGAATTCATGACATCCAACGTAATTGAAGACTTCGAAAAAACGTACAACTGCAAAGTCGCCTACGATTCTTCTTTCCCGTGGTTCCCGAAGTATGTAGCTAGCGGACCAAAAGACCCAGCATTCCACATGGGTAACTGGAATCTGAATGAGATTATCAAGCTTGGCAAGGCAGGAGACTACTTCCTTTCGACTGAAGAGCTGAAGGCCAATATGCCGAACGCCGCCGATTGCTGGGACTTTGCATTTGGCTCAGGCCTGGGTGTGACCTGGGGATTTGGCCAATATGCCCACGTTTGGCGTACAGACCTGATCGATCCTGCGCCCAAAGGTTTTGCGGCTTTCTGGGAGGACCGTTTCGCCGACAAACGGGCCACTTACATCACATCGAATGGCCTTTTCATGACCTTCTTTATGACTGCAGCCGCCGAGTTCGGCTCAGGTCCGGATGACATGGAAGCGGGTTTTGAGGCTATGCGCGCCGCTATGCCAATGAAGATCAGTGACTTCACGGGCAATATGCAAACTCAGGTTGAGCGAGGTGAGGTCCAGATCGGTGTGCAGTGGGAGGGAGAAATCTTCCTCCAGATGGACAAGGGAATTGAAGTTGCACCGCTGACTTGGGAACAAAAGCCAATCCTGACACAGACCCATACTGTGTCGCGCTATTCGGACCCAGTGGAAAAGAAATTGGCATTGGCGCTTGTCAATGCCAAGCTTAGCCCTGAGTTCCAAACCAAGGCAGGCGAGGCATTCTATCTCCGACCGTCCAATAGCAAGGCGTCTCTGCCGGAACGCTTGAAGAACAAGGGGGTAACCAATACCGCGGGTGCGTTGGAAGGTCTATGGATCCCCGATTGGAATTGGTATCTGGATAACGAGGACGAAATCGTCGAAACCGTAAATGAGATATTCGCGGGTTGATTGATAAAACGCTATCCTGGCAGGCGGATCTGCCTGCCAGAATAAAACACTGGAAGACACCATGGCTGAAGTTATCCTTTCTAATCTGAGCAAGGCCTTCGGGGATTTTACTGCCGTCGACGATGTTTCTGTAGCCATCGCAGACGGTGAGTTCTTTTCTTTGCTAGGACCCTCGGGCTGCGGGAAGTCGACAACCCTGCGCATGATCGCAGGGTTTGAGGATACCGTTGTCGGGCGTATCGAGGTCGGTGGAGTTGACGTCTCTAAATCGCCGCCCGAAGATCGCGAAATCGGATTTGTTTTTCAGAACTACGCGATTTTTCCTCACATGAATGTTTATGATAACATCGCTTTTGGGCTTAAACTACGCAAGTTAACCAAGGACCAAATTGACAAACGGGTTCGCGATGCAATGCGGCAAGTCGGGATGGCCGGCTATGAAAACAGGTTTCAGACAGAGCTTTCCGGCGGTCAGCAACAACGTGTAGCCCTTGCGCGCGTTTTGGTTACGCAGCCCCGGATACTCCTTCTCGATGAACCGCTTTCGGCGCTCGACAAAAATCTTCGCGAAGAAATGAAGTTTTGGATCAAGGATCTACAAAAATCGCTTGGTATAACAACGATCTATGTCACCCATGATCAAGGTGAAGCCCTCACCATGTCTGACCGCATCGCTGTGATGCGGGATGGCAAGATTTCCCAAGTAGGTACACCGGAAGAAATCTACGAGCGTCCTGAAAACCAGTTCGTGACGGAATTCATAGGCGAGTCCAATCTACTGGCAGGTAAGGTGGTTTCGATTGAGGGTGAGATCTGCATTATTTCAATCGGCACACATACGCTGTCAGCGCCTTTGCGCCCAGGTACTAAGTTGAACGACGAAGTAATGTTGGCTATCCGTCCTGAGCGCGTGCTTATTGCTGCGGAGGCCAAATCTGCTCAACACAACACAATGCAACTTCCCTTGAAGTCTGTCATTTATCAGGGGTCGTTCATCCGCGTTCAGATGGACCTCGAAGGACAGGAGCTTGTAGCAGAAGTTCCGAACCGTTTTGGGACGCCCAATTTCGAATCTGGCGATCTGATTGAAGTTGGTTGGAGGACCGGCTGTGGATGGATTATCCCCAAAAACATGACAGTGGATTGATGCTCAACACGCTAAAGATAAAAATACTTTTGGCCATGGCTTTCTTATACGATTTTAAAAGATACTGGCGCTATAGTTTCGTGGCACATCAAACCTCGCGTGGTAACCGTCGTGCGATAATCCGGATTTTTACACATTATATTGAAGGTGGAATGGCATTTCCAGATGTGCGTCTTGGCTATGGGCAAGACAAGGCAGCGTCCGTGATGATGAAGCTTCGATCATACCATGCTGATTTTGGTGTCGATGAGACTGTTTTATGGGCACTAGCTACTCTCAAGGCCTACTTCGCCTATCACGCAGAGCGAGACTTCGATTTGTCGGAATTGGTGGATGAATTTGATGCCCTGAGTCAAAATATTTCGGCCCGTGGGCAAGAAATTATGGGGGGCACAGAAGTTGTCACATCTGCAGAAATTCGTGCTGCAGGCATGATTGATTTTGAGAAGTTTATGCAGCACCGTCATAGCGTTCGGCAATATGCAAAAGAACCGCTTGATGACGAAACCATCGTGCGCATCGTACGCAATGCCCAACAATGCCCATCGGTTTGCAATCGGCAGACCTGCAAGGTCTATGCGATCAACAATCTTGAAAGAGTGCAGGAAGTGTTGGCGTTTCAAGCTGGAAACGCTGGTTTTCGTCAGGATATTCAGACTGTTTTTATTGTGACTTCGAACTTGAGCGAGATGAACTTAATTGGTGAGCGCTATCAAGGTTGGATAGATGGCGGAATTTTTGCTATGGCGTTGGCTTTGGCTATACATGCCGAAGGGCTTGGAGCCTGTTTCCTGAATTGGAGTGTCCAGCCTTCTCAAGACCGGGCGATGCGTAAACATCTTGGTATTACCGACGATGAACTAGTGATCACGATGATGTCTGCTGGTCATCTGAAGGAGGTATTTTCGGTCCCGGTTTCGCATCGTCGACCGCTGGAAGAGGTCTTGACATTGAATCCTTCGGATTCTTGACATTCCCCCGGTTTGCCGTCCACAGTTATCGGGAGACAGCGTTACATCACTTCAGGCCTTTCGGGAGTCTGGGAATTGAGACCAAGGATTCTGAATCGCAATCGTTTGACAGAGCGATTTTTATCACGCTTAGATCGCCAATTGACGTTGGTGGAAGCACCTGCAGGCTATGGTAAAACCACGTTGTTGAAATCGTGGTACCGACAACTGAAGGACATGGATGCGGTAGCAAGTTGGATTTCCGCAGATCCGTCAGTCGAAGACTTCACAAATGCCCTGGAGGCAGCCTTGGCCATGCGGACGGCTCAGAGATCACGTAACCCGCTTGGCATTGCGAGTCCATGCAACCTTTCACGGCAGGGTGCATTTCTTTTTATTGATGACTTTCACGACGCGAGCAAGTTTGCCTGCGATTGGATAGGCAGCCTCTTGCAGCGGCGCGAAGAGAACTTACACATTATCATAGGGACGCGACTTTCCCCGGCTATTGCGCTGGCAAAACTTCGCCTCGAGGATGCTGTGACGGACTTTGGCATGGATGATCTCAAATTCCACCGCCATGAGGCAGAAGCGTTGTTTGGTGTAGGCTTTCCGGTTGAGAAAGTGCGTCAATATTATGACGTATCAGAAGGCTGGCCAGCCGCTCTTCAGTTGATGGTCATGTCATCAGCCAAGGGTCATGCGCTTGATTTTGGCAAGAATAGTGCTTCCGTCCTCGATTTAGGGAGCTACCTTAATGAGCAATTCCTGAATAGTTTGAGCGACGCCCAGAACAGGTTTTTGCTGGAAACGGCCCATCTCAATCCGATCAACGGCGATTTGGCTGATTACGTGCGAAACTCAAACGACAGTTGGGACATGTTGGCCTCGATTAGCCAAGCGCACTCACTGGTTTACGAACAGACCGAGATGGATTTTGGATGGTACACTTATCACCAGCTCCTGCAGGATTATCTACTAATTCGTCAACAGACCCTGGGCGAAAAGGTCCGTAATGAACTACGGGTCAGAGCGGCACATTGGTTTAACGATCATGGCCGCCTTTACAGTGCATCTAAACTTGCAATGGAAGCAGGTGAAATCGAACTTGCTGAACGCATCATCTTAGAGGCAGGAGGGATCGAGATTGGTATTCTACACGGAGCACAGCGGCTTAAGTCCTTGCTTGATCTATTGCCGCTCAATTGGGTTAATAGCTCGCGGCGGCTGAGCCTTGCGCGCGCTTACCTGCTGTTGAAGTCTGGAAGAACGGGAGAAGCCCAGCTACTAATTCAGGATGTACGCAAAAGCTCAAATGATGATGACAGAGAGTTGCAGCGTGAAATAGTACTGCTCGAGGTTCATTTGCGGCTTTACGAGGACCGAAACATAACTCGGGCGCAGGTGTCTGCACTTGAATATACAGCACAAAATACGCCCCTGAAGGATCAGCTTTGCCGTGGTGTTCTGCATAACTTCCTATGCCTGTTTTATATCCAACTGGGTGACCTTAAGAAGGCACGTACAGCCGGTGAAATTGCAATGGCGCTTTATACGGATCTCGGCTGTAACCATCTGATATTCTTCATGCATATCAACCTTAGTGTAGTCGATATGGATCTTGGCGATTGTGCTAAGGCGTACGTACGCCGCAAGTTCGCCTGTCAACTGCAGGTCGAGTACTTCGGCCACGATGCAAACCTAAGCGCGATTTCGACTATTATGCTAGCTGAAGCAGCGCTGGAAGCCAATGAGGCGGTAGCACTTGAAGCTCCGCTTATCAAAGCGCTTAAAGATGCCGACAGTCGTGAGGGATGGAGTGAGGTGTTTTTGGCAGGTTACGAGACCGACCTCACTATGAAACTGCAGAAAGAAGGTTTTCGTGACGCAATGAGCTTAGTTTCACAAGGCGAGGCCATGGCGTCTCGTCGCGGCCTGCCGCGCTTCAGCCGTTTGCTAAAGATTCTTGAGCTTGACGTGGCTGTTCGGTCTGGACGAGAAGTTGACGCACGACGTCTTGTTGGTAGTTTGAAGCTCTTGCTGCGAGAGAAGGCGGGCGACAAAGGGTTTAGGTGGCGCAGTAGGCTTCTTGCGCGTCTAGGACTTACGCAGTTCGAAAGCCGGTTCGGTGACCCTGAAACCGCTGTTGACCTGTCTCAAGCTTTGATCCGGGATTGTAGAAGGTGGGGTCTACGCCGTTACGAATTGCGAGCGTTGGTGCTTCAAATGATTGCCTCAGTTGCGCAAGGTGACACCAGTGGTGGAGCAACTATTCTCCGCGACGCGCTGGCACTTGGGCAAAGTCATAGTATGATGGGTGCCTTTATCCGCGAAGGTGATGGCTTCAGTAAAGCCGCACGGATCATTGTAAGAGAGCGCGGCGTCGCGGCCTTAAGCCAGGACGCTTTGACCTTTCTGTCAAAACTCCTTAGCAGGGTACAGGACAGTGACGAAGGCAAGAATATATTGTCCGAAATACTGACCATGCAGGAATTTGCGGTTCTCTCCAGCCTCTGCGAGGGAAACGCTAACAAGGTCATTGCGCGCGCACTGGAGCTGAGTGAACCTACGGTGAAGTTTCATCTGCAGAACATCTATCGCAAGTTAGGTGTAAACTCTCGAAAGCTGGCCGTCGAGCTCGCGTCGCACTATGGCCTTGTCTCGGAACAGTAGCAATAACTTTGTAACCTATCCATCTTGCTCGTCATCCTAGCCATTCTGACACTTGTTCCGGCGCAGCGGCCAATCAAAAGTAATCTCGAGTGTATGGAATGGAGGAGAGCGATGCATATTGGCGTTGATGTGGGAGGCACCAACACGGATGCGGTTTTATTGGATGGAACTCGGGTCGTAGCCTCGGTTAAGTCTCCCACAACGCATGACGTTGGTTCGGGTATCGTTGCGGCGATCAGCAGCATAATGAAGAGCTCGGGCTGCGCTGTTTCGAATGTCAGTAGTGTTATGATCGGAACGACGCAATTTACAAACGCCTTCGTGGAAGGCAAGAAGCTGGTGCCCGTCGCTGTGATCCGGGCCGGCCTGCCCGCGACGCGTGGAGTCATGCCTATGACTGAATTCCCAAATCATTTGACGAAGCAGATTGGACGGCAATCATACCTCGTAGAGGGAGGCTATGATTTCGATGGATCGGAGATCAACAGGCTGGACGAAAGGGCCGTTGTAAGAGCTGCTCAAGATATCAAAAAGCGTTGTATTTCCTCCGTTGTTGTTTCGGGCGTCTTCACCCCGATCAATGATTCGATGGAAACACGCATGGCAGAAATCCTGTATGAGGAGATCCCTGATGTCGAGGTTTCCCTGTCGAGTGAAATCGGTCGCATTGGGCTAATCGAGCGTGAAAATGCGGCAATTATGAATGCTTCGCTTGCAGACCTTTCGACGGCGGTGATCGAGGCGTTTCGTTCGGCTTTGAACAAACTCGATATCCACTGTCCGTTCTTTGTAAGTCAGAACGATGGCACGCTTATGACTTCAGAATTCGCCGAGAAGTATCCGGTTTTGACCTTCGCTTCTGGCCCCACGAATTCGATGCGAGGTGCGGCGTTTCTATCTGGCGTGAAGAACGGCATTGTTGCGGACATCGGCGGGACAACAACAGATGTTGGCGTGCTTATCGACGGCTTCCCGAGGGAGTCAGCCATTTCTGTAGACGTAGGATCGGTCCGGACGAACTTTCGAATGCCCGATGTCCTTGCCGTGGGCCTTGGGGGTGGCAGTATTGTTCGGCAGACAGAAGCCGGTGTGACGGTGGGCCCGGATTCTGTTGCTCTTGATCTTTTGAGCGAAGCGCGCGTGTTTGGTGGATCAACCCTGACGACCACGGATATCGCTGTGGCCGCGGGCTATGCTAACATCGGCACGCATTCCCGAGTCTCCGACCTCGATCCTTCAATGGTGGAAGCCGCGGTCGATGCCATTCACCGCCGTCTGGAAACAACGGTTGACCGGGTCAAGTCCAGCCGTGGAGACGTTCCCGTCATTTTAGTAGGTGGTGGAAGCGTTCTTATCGATCGCGACATCAAAGGGGCGAGCGAGGTCATTCGACCAGAGCTATCAGGGGTCGCGAATGCGATCGGTGCTGGACTTGCACAAGTTGGTGGTGAGATTGATAAGATATACTCCTACAACGACTTGGGACGCGAGGCCTCCATCGAGCAGGCTAAAGAGGGTGCCATCAATCGTGCGGTCAGCGCTGGGGCCTCTGCGGCAAGCACCAGTGTAGTCAGTATAGAAGAAATGCCGCTAGCCTATCTTCCTGCGGGGGCGGTGCGTTTGAAGGTGAAGGCGATCGGCAATCTCGATAAGATGGAAGCCCTGCAATGACTCGGATCACTATGGACAACCTACACGACTTCATTCGCGGCACCGCGATCCTTGGGACTGGCGGCGGTGGCGACCCATACGTCGGCAGACTTATGCTTGAACAGGAACTGCGCAAATGCGGTGGTATTGATCTAATCAATCCTGAAGATATTCCCGATGATATGTTCGCGATCAGTGTAGCTTGCATGGGCGCGCCGACAGTTTTTGTTGAGAAACTTCCAAACGCTCAGGCGACCATCACTGCGATGCGAAAGGTTGAAAAAGAGTTGGGTCGTAAATTCAATGCTATCATCCCACTTGAGGCTGGCGGCATCAATGCCACCCTTCCGCTTGTCGTTGCGGCACAAATGGGGTTGCCAGTGATCGACGGTGATGGAATGGGACGTGCTTTCCCAGAATTTCAGATGACGACCTTTAACATCTACGGTGTCAATTGTTCACCTTTCGTGATGGCTGATGACTTTGAAAACACTATTTTATTAGAGACCGATAATGCCTTACGCACCGAGGTCTATGGCAGAGCGGTCTGTGTGAAAATGGGTGGGATAGCACAGGTCGCAAGTTACGCGATGACCGGCGCAGAAGTGCGCCGGACTTGCGTACCGCGTACCGTGTCGCTGGCCGTCGATATTGGCCGGACTGTCCGCGAATTGAGGGTGGCTGGCAAGGAAGACATTTGCGAGGGTCTGGCGAATTACTTCGCGACATCCGATCCACCCCGGTTCGCGCGCGTTATTTTTGATGGTAAGGTTCAAGATGTGATCCGTGGTACTGACGAAGGCTGGACTGTTGGCAGTGTCACCATGTCGTCGGGCGACAGTGATGATGAGTTGTTCGTCTCCTTTAGGAATGAATACTCGCTGGCTAAACTCAACGGAAAGACCGTTGCCATCGTGCCAGATCTTCTTTTCATACTTGACCGTGAAACGGGCGAAGCGATTACGGCAGAGACCCTGCGATACGGCCAGCGTGTCAAAGTGATAGGAGTTGCTGCGACAGAGGAGATGCGTTCTGAAAAAGCCATTGAAGTGATTGGCCCCAAGGCGTCGAAGATCGTCGAGCCTTTCGTAAGGCTAGAAGATTTGGCATGGAACGGAGAGCAATGATTACCATTGCGGCTCTGCCCGTGCCTGGATTTAGCAATTGAGGTGCCATGACACACGTTCGCATCATTACCCCGATCATCACCAAGGGCTTTAGAGACCTTGAGGCGATAAATGCTCTTGCACCAGCTGGTGTGGTACTCTCGCAGGTGACCCTTGAACATGGGCCTGCATCTGTCGAGTCAGCTGTTGATGAAGTCCTCGCCGGTCCCGGCGTTGTGGACGCTGCCTGCCGGGCAGAGGCAGATAAGGTCGATGCTGTAGTCATCGATTGTATGCTTGACCCTGCGCTAGAGGCCGCACGAGAGGCGGTATCGATTCCGGTAATTGGCTGTGGGGAAGCAGCTTTCACGAAAGCAGCAGGGTTTGGCCGTTTCTCAGTTGTGACGGTGCTACAACGTCAAGAACATGCGTTTAAGCGTCTTGCTGGGGAACTTGGCTTATCGGCCAACTTGGCCTCGGTTGTTGGCATTGGTATGAGCGTTTTGGCTTTGGAAAAGTCGCGCGAGGAAGCAATCTCTGCAACTATGAAAGCCGGGCGTCTTGCTAGGAACCGGGACGAAGCCTGTTCAATTGTTTTTGGCTGTACTGGAATGCTTGGCTATGGGCCCGATACGGCTGATGCACTTGGCTGGTCGGAAAGTCGCGTCATAGACCCTTTGAAAAATGCCGTTACCGCTGCAATCCAAGCTGTAAGGGGTGGCCAGAAACCTGACAAAGAGAGGTTTCCCTATCCGGACAGAAAGCTAGTATCTGGATTCGACGCCTGGACAGACTTGGATGAAATCATGCGCCCGATCTCAGGCGCTAGTGTGCAGTAAATGTTCCAAATTTTTGAAATATATGTATGATTTGATCGAAAAGGGCTATTCTCAAGTACTGATATTCTGACCAGGGAATAGTCCTAAGTGTATCAATCTGAAAAGCTGAGAATATGGCTCATGCCAAGACGCATGCTTCATGCGGTTCCAAGGAAAACGGCTGGAACTTCGTGTCCAACGGAAGGTCTAAGCTTAGCCTCCTCGTCTGAACTAGTTCACCGCTATGTTTAGGAAACGGAGGATTGGGAATGTCGAACAAGCGATTAAAGCCAGAAGAGATAGTATCGAAGTTACTGCAAATTTTGTTTCACATTAACAAGCCTGTCCCGTGATCATCCAACTTGCAGTTATGCTGCATGTGAGATTTCCTCTTAAATATGGGACCGCTTTTAGGACCACTTTACCAAATTAAATAGTTTCTAAATATCAGAATTAATTCATAAATATAATTTCAACTTAGCCCTCTGGAGGCACCAGTACATTTATTGGAGTTACAAGTCGAAAAGGAACTCATAAACTGTGTCAAAGGCACTCATAGATTAGCTTTTAGGTCCAAAAAACCTCATTAAAACAATGCAGTAAGATTCACGTGTGTTCTGGCCGCGGGTACCACGTGTTGGGTAATTATCAATTTAAAACAATAACTTGCAGTTTTTATTTGTGAAAAGGGAACGCAAAAAGAGACAATAAGGAACTCTTTTTCTAACTCTTAATTTCTAAGTCTATGGTTAA
>Ga0181593_10003995_pt1 | contig 13427 bp, 8 predicted proteins | sample 071ome_19_FD_133756 | JGI IMG/M metagenome (GOLD analysis project Ga0181593, IMG submission 133756) | Coastal salt marsh microbial communities from the Groves Creek Marsh, Skidaway Island, Georgia - 071413AT metaG (megahit assembly) | ecosystem: Environmental > Aquatic > Marine > Intertidal zone...
GACTCATGAATAATAAATGGAATTCTCAGAATCTTACATGCAAATGCAACCGGTACGCAAACAAACCCTCCTTTCATAAAAACGATATCTGGCGATCGATTTATAAGAATTCTGAGTGATTGGACAAAACCCCAGAAGACCTTGAGTGGATCTATAAAATTCTGCAAACTAAAATATCGGCGAAGTTTGCCAGCAGTAATGTAGCTAACGTCGTAGTGGTAGGGTGCAAACAAGGATCTCTCAAAGCTCTGATTACTTGTAATAAAGCTCAACTTGATATTTGGGTAGTTTTTTTGAAGTAATTCGGCAACAGCAAAATTGGGATTAACGTGTCCGGCGGTTCCGCCGCCCACTAGAGTGACTTTCATAGTTGTAAGTTGTAAATTGAGATAAGTTTAACAAGATCCCTGCTCCAAGGCAACTAGCCAACAAAGAAGACCCACCATAGGACACAAAGGGTAAAGTGATCCCAGTTACTGGTAGTAATCCAATGTTTACGGAAATATTGGTAAAGGCTTGAGCAACTAACCAGATAGTAATTCCTGAAGCTAAAAAGAATCCATATCTATCGCGGCTGTATTTGGCAACGATAAAACCCCGAACTGAAAGCAAAAGGTAAGCAAGTACTAAAATAAATACACGAAAGAAACCCAGCTCTTCTGATGAAGCTGCAAAAATAAAATCGTCAGAAGCCTGTGGTAACCAATAGGATTTTTGCACCCCTTTGGTGAGTCCCCTACCCATCAAACCACCGGATGCTACTGCGATATTGGCCTGATGAGTTTGCCAACAATAGTCTTTACGTGTTCCAAGTGAGGATTCTACCTGACAATTGTTTTCTGAAGGGTTTATGTAGGCTTTGAACCTATGTGAAAGATAACTGGAATTAGGAATTAGAATTGATAAAAAGAAGATCATTGCGGCAAAACCAATCGCAAGATGCTTGTAGACGGCACCTGCAAGGTAATACATGCCCACGGCTATAAAGGCGAAAATCATTGTGGAGCCAAGATCTGGTTGAAGAATAACAGGTAAAATTATAATTCCAGCTAGAATGGAAAATGAAACAAAACCTTTTTTAAAATCCAATATATCACTGCCTTTTTTTTCGAACCAGACCGCTAAATAAAAGATTAAACACAGCTTGGCTAGCTCTGCTGGCTGAATGGAATTATTGGCTATTACAATCCAAGACTTCGCGAAAGTTGTAAACTGACTACCAGCAATTAATACAGCAACAAGTGCCCCAAGTGCCCCTAAAAATAAAACTACTGCATATTTTTTCCAAATATTGTAATTAACCTTAAATCCAGCATATAAAAAACTCAGTGCAATAAATACCCTTACTATATGTTTTTTGAGAACGTAGTAACAATCGACCCCGTCCTGACCACAAATTGGAAATCTAACTCCGGCAGGCTTGGTTAGATCAATTGACTTTGGAACTCCAATACTTGCCATCATGACAACCCCAAACAAAAGAAGGAATAAAACGATAATTAACAACCAACGGTCGTATTTTTGTGGTCTCATGATAAGAGATTAACTTTGCTTAGTATACATTTTTAGACTATGATTTAAAAGTAATAGAATCCAAAATGAAGATTAAATCCCTTGAAATATTCTCAGCTTGCTTGGTTATATTAGATCAGGTTTCAAAGTATTTTTTTGTAAATAACTACCCTGGTTTGATACATAAAAATTATGGATCGGCTTTTTCTATGCCTATTAATCAATATTTTGTAATGGCCCTTTCAGTAGCTGTAATTGGAATGTGTTTTTATTTTGTGCGTCAGCATAAATTTAAACACGAATCATTTGTTGTTTTAATGATGGCGGGGACAATTGGAAACTTAATTGATAGGGTGAGACTGGGATATGTAATTGATTTTATAAATGTAGGATTTTGGCCAGTTTTCAACTTGGCTGATGTGTATTTGTCACTGGCAATAATTTATTTGTTTGTGACGTATTTTAAACAAGATGAACTTAATTTTTAATTATGGATCCAAACATCAATCCAGAAGAATTAAACTCTTCTGAGACAAACAACTCTGAAATTTCTGAGCAAGAAATTTCAGACATGAACCCAATTCCCCAAGAGCAAGATGTCAAGATGGTCAAGCAGGAGGAGTCTGATTCTCAAAGTCCTGTTGAAGATGATAAAATCGAGTCTGAAGAGAATCTGAAAGCTCCTGTTACGATGTTTGTTCGTGTAAACCAGGTGGTAACATCTTTGATTAGCGGAGTTTTTGCAAGTTTGATTATTTTGCTGGCTTCGATTGGTGTTTCGAAAGCTGGATTGGTTTTAGACACCGGTGAGGGTGCTGTTGGATTTCAGGTTTTGGTAGTATCTTTGGTGCTTTTTGCCTTGGGTGTGACTATCTCACAGTGTTTGGATAGCTATTTGAGCAAACTTGTGGAACGAGATAATTTTGAAAAAATTGGATTTAAGGTTTTCAAAAATATTTCATCTCAGTTGATCTTATTGATCTTGAGTGTGCCTTTTTTGTTTTTGAGCTTGGGGCTGGAAGAAAAACTAGCGCTGCTTTTTGTTGGAAATTATTTAACTTTTTCGTATTTAGTATTTTCACAAATTTTGTTTTTTGGACTAAAGTTTAGGCAGCTAGGTAGCTTGTTTGGAATATTTGTTTCGGCAACTATTTTGAATATGTTGATTTTTTACCTGGATGCGGAAATGGTCCCAACACTATTTTTATTGTCGCCTCCTCTGATTTCGACTCTCAAAGAGCTTGGTGCTCAGGTAACTGAGGGCTTGTCGAGCTTTGAAATCTAATTAAAAACACCACCTGACAAGGTGGTGTTTTTGGTAGTTTATTTTTTGAAGTGATCAGCTATTTTTTCCATGCCTCGAAGGATTTCGACTGGGACCATCCAGATGGTTGTATTTGATTGGTCAGAAGAAAGATCGTTGATGGATTGAAGTGTTCTTAGGTGTAGAGCTCCTGGGCTTTGAGCGAGCATTCCGGCGGCTTCCATGAGGTTTTGAGCGGCTTCTTTTTCGGCTGTGGCCTTGATGAGAACGGCTCTTTTTTCACGTTCAGCTTCGGCTTCTTTGGCCATGGTTCTTTTGAGATCGTCTGGTAGACGGATGTCTTTGAGCTCGACAGCTTCAACTGAAATCCCCCACTCGTCTGAGGCTTTTTCGACAATGTTTCGGATGTTTGTGGCGATGTCGTCACGAGACTTAAGGAGAGTGTCGAGATCGACCGTACCGACTATGTTACGCATGGTGGTTTGTGCAAGCTGGCTAATAGCATAATAATAGCTCTCAACCTCGATTATGGCGCGAGCTGCGTCTTTTACCTTGTAATATATTACTGCATTGATACGAATTGAGATGTTGTCCAAGGTAATCGCCTCTTGATCTGGAACATCTACGGCCTTGGTACGAATATCAACTTTTTGCATGCCTTGGATAATTGGAAGGATCAATCGCCAACCTGGTTCTACAGTCTTAGTGTACTTACCTATTGTAAATTTGACTCCTCTTTCGTACTCTTGAACTTGTCGGATTGAAATTAGGATAATAAACAATCCTATCAAAAGAAATTGCATAAAAAAATGGGTTATTTACATTGATTATCTAGGACATACTGCCAGTTTGTAGGCATGGATTCAATAGAATTGGTGAAAAGCTTAGAGTTTTGAGTGGATAATTCTACCTTGGCAGACATGGACTGACTATAGCCTTCTGATATATTTGTTAAATGCTGCATTTTTTTAATTTGGAGCATTTTATTGGTTGTTGATTGCTCTATACTTCCTGCCTCTGAGACCGTTATGGCTAGATTATTGAGATCTAAACCGCTTTGAACTGCGGATTCTATAAATTCATTTGTTGGATCTTGATTGAGTCTTTGTAGTAAAAGTTCGCGAACCTCTTTGGGTGCACTTCTAGTTGTGTTTTGTGAGAGCTGAGAGGCTTCTTTATCAAAAGCTTTGATAACCTTGTCGAAATCTTTGACTACAGCCGATCCGGCGGCTTTGGTGACATTCCAGAGATTTTTGAAAAAACCGTCATCTTTTTTTGTAGCTTTACCAATGAAGTCTGTCTCATCTTTGAAGACTTTTGATAAGTTTTCATTTGCTTTATCTGGGAAATTTTTAATAGAACTAATTAGAGCATTTAGCTCCTTATTGAAATCGGCAATACTACGGTTTTTTGATTTGTCGAATTTTTTTAGGGTATTGGCCCAATTATCATAAATATCTGAAAAGGCGCCTCCACATTCGGCATAGACTCCAGTTGGGTTATCTTGTCCTGGTTGCTTGAAATTTAACTTAGGCTCGTACTTTTTTAGTATGTTTATTGTATCACTTTCGATGAGATTTTTAGCGTCTGATTCAGAAGAACCGAGATATTGTTTAACATACTGATCCTTAAAATCTTTTTGCATTTCTTCAATGAGATCATCTCGATATTGTTCATAAGCATCTTCGTTTACAGCTGCGGGAGCGAGAATATCTAGGTGGCGAAGGATGGAAAGCTCTAAATCGAGTTTGAGATATGTTTTGAGTTTGTTGTCTACATCGGTTTGGTTGTAGAACATAATGTTGTCCAGCAAATCTTCGATTAATTCATCTTTAGCTTTGAGGACTGTAAAACGATCACGTTTATTACAATTGTTTGTAGTATAAACTCCACCAAAAGGATTGAAGACACTTGGGCGGAAGTCCTCGGAATAATCGGAAAAATCAAAAGTTTCGGAAATTACATCTACCAAAGTACTAATTCTTTGATTATACGGAACAACTTTTTGCTGAGCATGCACAGGTGCAGCCATGGAAATGGTCGTCAATAAAAGCGCTAGCGATATGATCTTTGTGACTATTCGCATACTTCTTTTTTTGTTAAATTATCTGTGGCTTGCTTCAAGCCTGCAAACGCATCTTTTAGTGAAACCAGCAAAGTGTTAAAGGTATCAATTCTATTGCCAATATCTTGGTATCCCTCTTGAATATCTTTGATTTGTTTTTCAAATTCAGATGCCTCTTTATTAGCTTGGTCTAAAGCTTCTTGTAAACGTGCTTTTTGTGGATCTTCTACGGCTGTATCTGACTGGGTTTTGGTTGCTACTTCTGCTGGAGGAGGGGTTGGTTCAACACTTGCGACTGTAGCCTGCTTGATAGGATAAGGATCACGAATTGATTTTGAGATGATTGCAAAATCAATTCCGACAACTGTTTTCTTGAGTGAGGCTTTGCAAAATGGAAACTCGGCAAAGTTACCAGTAACTTTTTTAGCCAATAAATTATTAGAAAGTAAGTCTTTCATGTACTGATTAAACAAGTCGACTTGGCACTGTACACAGCTTAAATTGGATGGGATAACCAACCCCCAAGTACCCAAGACTTCTTCTTTGACTATGCAAAAAATACTATCATCTGGGCAGGCGACTTCGTTTACATCTGGCACGTCCATGAGTCTGGTAGCTGGTTGCGCGCTTGGCTCACCACTATTGTTTGCTTGAGAGCCACCGCCACCTGGAGCGGAGGTATTTGGAGTGGTGCCACCTGTTGCGGGCGGCGAGGATGGTCCTGAATCTGGATTTTGGTCAGATCCGGTGGATGAACCTTGGGTTTGAGAGTTTGTAGCCTGAGATTGTTCGAAGTCATTTAATTGATCCTCTAAATTGCTGTCTGTGGAACATTCATTTGGCTCTGGACTTGGAGATACGGGCGCCTGAACTTGGGGCTCTTGCTCCGGCTGGTCTTGTGAATCTGGGGTTTGAGGGTCTGATTGATCGGGCTGATCTTGCGAATCTGGCCTAGGTGTAGTTGGAGTTGGGGTAGTTGAAGACAAGGGTGTTGTGGTGAGTCCAGCAGACGGAAGTTTATCAGGTTGAGATGTGCCGCTTAGCATGACTTCCGAGCGTGTAGCAAATAGTATCGATTCTATTCGATCAAGATCTTGAATTAGATCGAATGGAGAATCGTCGGTGTCATTATTGGCAAAAATTTCACGAGCAAATATTTCTAGCTTTTGTTTTTGTAAGGTCTCAGAGGCTGCGGCAATTTGATCGTACCTGGCCCGGGCATATGCCGGTTCAAATTTGTATTTTGGTGGAAGCTTGGCAAGTTCGACTAAGTCTTGAATTTCTTGGGGATCTATATTAAATTCTCGAGCCATTTTTTGATTTATGACTTCTTGTTTTTGAACAGACAAGTAATTGAGAACTGTTAGGTATACATTTGACTTATCCTCGGTAAACTCAATGTCGTCTAGGTCATAATCATCTAGATCTTCGCCCGTGGCTTTTTCAATTAATAGTGCTACTGTTTGTTCAATAGATATCGAGTTGGCTAAAAACCCAGTCCACGGACCTAAAAAAATAAAAATACCAACAATGATTGGAGCCAAATTACTGACACTCAGTAGTCGCCGCATTGGAGAATTTGTTAGGAAGTGATTGAAGTTTGCTTGTGGATTTTTTGAACTCGTCCATAAATTTGCTTAACTCGTTATAAAGCTGCTCATATTCTAGGTGCATTGGATAAGCCATTAACATTTGATTGTAGATGTTTGTAGTTGTTTGAAAAGTTTGGAAAAGGGTGTCTATGTGATCTGGCCAAAATTGATCGTCTGTTGGGACTTTGGAATCGAGATGGTGAAATTCAAAAAGCATGTGAGAAAGTAAGCACTGAGGAGAAAGATTGATAAAGTCAGTTGCTCCGACTTTTATTTTTTTGTCGCAGGCAGCAATCAAGTCAGTATGTGGCTTGGTTGGTGGGCCGGCTTTGAAATCATACATGCCAAGATTTTTAAAAACATCTGCTCTTTGATTTGGGGAGAACTCTGATTTGTAAAAGAGGTTGAGCTGATGAAAAACTTTGTTTGTGTGTTGGTTAAGTCTTTTGTGCATGCACGCAATGTGCTGTGTGAGTGGGGTGGCAGGAGTAACTGGAGTAAGGATAGTGATTTTATCGCAAAAATTATTATTTTCAGCGAGCGAAAAAAACTTTGTTGGTAGCAGTAAAAATAATGTCATTGCTAAAATAAGCAGCGATCGATAAAGCATGGCACTTGGTTATCAAAGGTTTTTACTTGTCCAGTAATACTATTTACATCGTCTATGAGTTTACGCAGTTGAAGATTTATTTTGTCATACTTGTCTACTATCATTAGGGCACTTTTGGTTTGGAGGGTTTTTGTGACGGCACTGTTATAAACGACATTGACATTGTCTACTACAGAATCTATGAGATTGTTGCATTGGTTTGTCCCCTCTCTTTTGAAGATGATATCGAGATTTACTGAATCTAGTTTATTAGATTTAAAAGCCATGATCTTGGAGATAAGCATGTATCTTGATTCTTCTAGCTCTGCAATTTGGCTGGATGGTAAAGATGCGGAATTCATAAAGTCATCAATTTGTTCGTAAAATTCGTTTAGCAAATCTGCAATCAAGACTTTTGTGGCATTGTCGCAGGCAAATGATTGATCAAGCTTTTGCTGAAAAGGAGTTGGGGTAGACGCAGGTGCAGCGGCAATTGTAACACTGATAATTGTCATGGCACTTAGAATGAAAACCGATATGATTGTGACCTTTTTAAAAAACATTATTGTTTGGGGGATACTTTGTTTGATTGATCAAGGATCTGAGTTTTTTGTTTGTTTCTCAATATAACAAAGAACTGATCTTGGGGTTTGAGAGCTTCATTTTCATTAATATTATACTCGCACGGACAGGTTTCACAAGCTATATCTTCAATAACTACAGAGTCATCTGGAAGTATGACTGGATCCACTTGGGTTTGTGGATTTTGGGGATCTACTGAAAGTTCTTGTAAGAAGTTTTCGATTTCGGATATTTGCTGGTCGATTAACTCTTGAGTAATGTCGATTTGAGTCTGCGACTCTTGCTGAATAGTTGAAGTTTCTATATCCGGGGTTTGATCTAGATTTGTTGTTGGCTGCTGATTTTGACTTGGTAGGTTAGAAGGCTGGGTGTTTGTTGAATCTTTTACAACACTTTGACTGGAGCTGGTCTGAACATCAGCAGTATTATTGTTTGGATCTACTGTAGTTGAAGAAGTGATTAGTTCACTTGTAAAATCATTAATTACTTGCTTAAGAGCTTTGATATTCACAGGTAGGGCGTCTAATTTATTTTGTGTTTCTTTGATAGGATCAATTGATTGGTCTGGCCATGTGTCTTCGATTGGAAGTCCAAGATCTTGTCTTTGAGCAATACAGTCTCGAATTTCCAAGGCTCTTTTGGCTATTTCGGCAAACTCTAGACGAGTTAGAGTTTTGTTTGGGAATTGAGATTCTTGAGGTGTTAGCAAGAAGTTTGTCTGCAATTCAGAAATTGTGACAGGTGTTAAATCCTGACTTAAATTTAGATAAGTTGCATACCATGGATTGCTTGGAGCAATATCTGAAAGGTCTATGACTTTGAATTTGTCGAGGGCTTCTAGTATTACTTTAACAGCTTCGACTCTAGTGATTGAATTAAGTGGTTTAAAAGGTGTTAACAAAGTTGCCGGATCTCTTTGGCCTGTGTAGCCTTCAAAGAAGCCTTGGAGGTAGGTTTCTTTGGTTTCATCATAGAACCAAGCTATTTGGCGACCGAATGGTATGTCTTGAAAGACTGCTGGCATAAGGAAGCTTTGAGGGCGTGGCGTAATACAAAGAACCTTTAGAATAATCTTGGCATATTCGGCCCTGGTAATTAGTCTTTGGGGGAAGAAGAAGGTTTTGTTACCAATCTTTTGGCCTTCAATTATACCTAGTTCTTGGAGTTTTCGAAGTGTTTGGTAACCTTGGGATCCTTTTGGAACGTCGGCAAAATCTGGTATTGAATTACGAATTTTTTGCTGATCATCCTCGGAAATAAAAGACTCTAGAATTGGTTTGTCAGATTCAGATAAATCGTTTTGGCTAAGAAGGTTTTGGAGTTTGTTTTCTATTAACTCAGAGAGTGTTTGATTGGAATCTTGAATGTTTTGTTCAGAATTTTGATTAGATGATTGAGATAGATTCGACTGATTACTATTTGATAATCCTGGGTTGGAAGATGACCGATTTTGGTCATCGGAATTTTCGGCTGGGGTGCTTGTGCTTGGAGCGAGTTTATCGAAAGGTGGTGTGAATTTACTTGGGTTTGTAGTGGCAATGTAGTATGCGGCAATTTGTTTGTTGTTTTTGGTTACAAAGACTCTTTGTGGATTTTTTAGATCTCGGATAGTCTCAAGGGTCAAAGTTGTGTCGTTATCATTTAAAACTACTTCACCAGAAGGTCCAAGTAATAAGACTGTTTGTTTTGCAATTTTGGAGTTGATTTGATCGCTGTTGCTTGTGAAAATTCCGACTCCGCCTGCAAAAGTATCCCTATTGAAACCTAAGGCTTGAATTTGGAATTGATCAGTTGGATCTAGATCGACAATTGAAACATTTGAAGAAACATTGATTAGATCTTCTAAACTGTCTGTTATTTCAACAGATAAATTTGGATCGCCTTTTTTGTGGATAGAAGATAGATACTGGTTTTCAAAGAATAGATCTACTCTATTTGAAAGCGAGTCTGTGGAGATTTTGGCAACTCGAGCTTGAGCTTGAGGAACTTTTGGAATTACATTTCCGTTTTGCTTGGAAATATCAAACAAGTCCCCTACCGCGAGATTTTCAACTTGAATTGGCTGAGTGTCTGGATCTTGGATTAGATCTTGGACTTGCTGATCTGACAGATCTGGATTTTGATCGGAAATAACCTCAGAGATTAGTACTTCAAATTCACCTTGATTATCCGTTTGAGTATTGGCAAAAGTTTGGACGCTTTGCTCTTGCTGCTTGATAATTTCAATTGGCATGCTAGCTGCTTTTGGTTCGATAGAACCAACTATATGTTCTTTGGTAACCTCTTTGATTGTGATTTTTGGAGTGACGACTTGGAAATCGACAAGCTTTTGGGAGCTGTTATTGGCTTTGTCAAAAGCCCAGATTTTGATTGGATGATTTACAAACTCATCTTTTGGCCCCATTTGGAACTCTTTAATAGCTGTTTGGACATTGAACTCAATATCCTTGTCGTTTTGGGTTAGCCCATCATTATCGCTGTCTGTGAGAAGATCTGTGTCGATAAAAAGACTATCCAATCCCGAATCTGCGTCGAATGTTTGAGACAAATCAAAAGTGTGAACTCCCAAATATGCTAATTGATTGTCATCTGGAGTCATAATAATGTTTGGTGGAACACGATCTGAACAAACACTGACTTCAAAAAGTTTGTTTCGTTCAACAACTTTTATTGTATCCCCTGCTACGTAGGAAATGTCATACGAATATACACCTAGTGGTAATTCTGCTTTGAGAGAAGATGCTAACTCTGAAACAACTGTTAGTTTGCTAAAGTTTTCTCTTTGGACGCGTGTTTGACTAATGGCAACTGAAGATGTATTTGAGGTGCTTTCAAGATCCTGTGCGATCACAAATCGTTGAAGTGGATTTCGACTATTTAATGAATTGCTATAGATATCTACTATCACTGGTTGATCTTGGATTTCTGCTGGGATATTGATTGTAGCAGACTTAGAGGTATTGGAAACACTAGAGGCTTGTGCTTGGAAATCAAGCATACTGGATTTACTATAGGCATCTGAGAAATCTACGATGGTTGGTCTTTGGAATCTTTGATTATTTGATGGAAGAGTCGATAGGTTTTCTTTGAGATAATATTCTTTGTCTGCGGCATACAAAACGTCGGTGTCGTTGTCTGAATCTAGATCATCTAAGTTGACTTTGAGGAATTGTTGAGTTTGCTGTTTGTTTTTGACAATGTTTTGGACTTGCTCGTCTCGATCGACAATCATTACACCAGTTTCTTGACTGCTAATTGGTTGAATTTCTTCAATACGATCTACATTGATGTAATCTGCTTGCGCAACTGAGAATGAAGTTGTTTTGATAGAGGAAGTTTTTTGAGTACTAATTTTTGGAGCGGTGGATGCGGTTAATTTTGGTTCAATTTGATCATAAGCAATATCGTGATTGAGATTTCTGACTTGTTCCTGAAGCACAGCAATTAGATCTTGAGACTCATCAGAAAGCATAGAGTAACGTGACAATCTTTCGGACTCAGGAATCTGAGCAACCAATTGACTTAGTTGATTGTAATCGACTTTTGTTACTTGAGTTTTTTGAATGCCCTCTTGCTTGGTAACTGCAGCAATTTTATCAAGAGATTCTTGAATTTGCTTGAGTTGATTTGGAATTTCTTCGATTGCTGATTCAATTGTCATGTCTTTTGGAAGTTTGGCTCCTAAATCTTCAAGTCCTGAGATAGCCTCGAATTCACGTGAAAGATTTTCTTCAAATGTGTCTGAGATTTGTTGGTACTCTTGTAGTAAGGCGCCGACTCCATCATTCCAGGTGTCGATTGGGGTTTTGACAAGTTCTACAAGCTTTTCTAGTCCAAAGTCTAATTTTGTTTGGAGAGTATATTTATAGGCTTCGGTATAAGTTCCAGACAGACCTGGAAAAGTGATTTTAAGCGCTTTGTCCCATGGCATAACTGGAGTAAGTGGACGATTGGTTATAGATTCAATATTTGTCTTGAGTGTAGCTTCTGGAACAGGAATAAGAGCTTTGCGAATGAGACAGAAAAGCGTAAATAAATTTTGAACAAATTCCATCGGAGCTTGTAGCCTACCTGAAAGATCAAGGTCTAATTGAGAGACATCTGGTGGGTTTGGAAGAATTGGTAACTTGAAAGTATTTAGTTCCGGAAGCGGTGGTAAATCTACTTGGATTTGTGGAGCTTCGGGTAAGAGAGGAACTTCCAATCCTTCTAATGTTGCAATAAAGTCTAGATTTGGGGCTTCTGGCCAAATAATTACTGGTTTAAATTCTGGCCATTCCATAGCTTGGCGCGTGACTTTTAGGACTGGTATATCGATATTAGTACTGGCTTGAATATCTGAAAGATCCAAAATCAAATCGGAAAAGATATCAAAACGAATAACTGGAATTTCTGGTGTAGGAAGTAATGTATCAATTATAAACTCTAACTCTTGGTTGGTTCTATCTGTTCGGCAGTCATCACATGAGGCTACGAAATTTGCAGAGATATCAACAATTAAATTGAAATCTTTTATTAATTTTTGAATAATTTCTATCATTTTGGTCCATGAGATGAGCTGATTGGTATTACCTGAAATAAAACTTACAAAAGACCCCAGTATCGCATCGACGTATTTGAGTGCTTGATCTGAATAAAAATAAATTATGTTTTCGATTTCAAAAATTTGTTTTGGTATGTCGCGGTACTGTTTGATGATTTCCAAATTTTCAGACAAATTGCCTGCAATTGATTCAATAGCTACTCCGGCGCTGATACAAGCTGGCGCATTTTGGACATTTGGATTTTTGGTTAACTCGTCTTCATTAATAAACTTGAGAAAGCTTGATAACTCCTTGCGCATTATCATGTCTGACAGCAGCGTAGTTATGCCAGCGCCATCATCTATATAACGATTGTATTCAGCTTTGAAAGCTTTTTTGTAGGCGTCGAATGTCGGATAGTCTTTGTTACGGAATCTAAAAGCAATTCCACTTGTTGCTGAGAACGTTCTGTCTGAACCAGAACCCCATTTGTCTATAAGTGAATTAAAACTTTGAACAAAGCCTGCTTCTAGCTTTTCTTCTTTAGAGTTAATTTGATTGACTTGTTTTTGGACCTCGCGCACGTCTGGTTTTGGCCAGCACCCCCAAGAACTTAATGCGTTTAAGAATGAAAAAATATTGGCGTGGATAGTGGTTAGGACATCTTTTTGATATTTGAGTAAGAATTCGTCTGGGAGAATTGGAACATTAATATTTACTGGGACTGGGTTGAGATTTATGATTGGCATTTTGGATACTTCGGTAAGCAAATCCTCTGGAGTTTGTACGAATTTAGTGAACCAACTGTTTTTGGCTTTATTAAATTCTGTCATGGTTTTGTAACCTCCGCATTTGGATTTTTGTTGTATAAGCTGGGCATCGGTTGTGGCTGTACATCTTGGGAATGGATTGACCTTGGTGACATCTGAGCCTTCGACTAGGTATTTAAATTCAGCTTTGGCAGAGTCGATTGGAGATGTGATTTTGAAATCGGAATTTGGGGAAAAGTCAGGTAGTATAATTGTTATATCTGGAAGGTCGACTGCTTTTACTATTTCTCCGACTTGGTTTGTAAACCAGTCATGGATGAATCTTGGGAAGCCTGGGAGGGCGATGTTGGATTTTTCAGCAAATTCGATACCAATACCGGTAGCTGATTGAATACCGTTGTTTACAAATTCAGTGGCTTGGTTGGCAAGTTTGACGACCTTTTGATTAATAGCATCACACAGTGGCCCCAGATCTATCAGGGATGCAAAGTAACAGTTACCTGGTAATATTGGGGCGAATGGTACACCTA
>Ga0181593_10003998_pt1 | contig 13421 bp, 12 predicted proteins | sample 071ome_19_FD_133756 | JGI IMG/M metagenome (GOLD analysis project Ga0181593, IMG submission 133756) | Coastal salt marsh microbial communities from the Groves Creek Marsh, Skidaway Island, Georgia - 071413AT metaG (megahit assembly) | ecosystem: Environmental > Aquatic > Marine > Intertidal...
TCTGAGAACGACGCAACCGAGTTCTTCTTCGTCACGGAAGTCAGCTTCTAATTGAGCTGAGTTACGAGATGGGAAAGGGCGGACTTCGGTCCGCCCTTTCTTTTTGTCTGCCGTCGATCTGCTTGCCGCGAAACGCACCAACCGCCGCAATGCCGATCGCGCCGCTACCGTTTAGGCGCTGGGCACTCGATTCGCTCACCCCGCCCATCGCATAGACCGGCACAGGACTAGATCGAACCAAAGCCACAAACCGGGAAATTCCCAGCACGGCGCTGCCAGGATGGCTTTCTGTCGGAAAGACCGGCGAAAGCAGCGCCGCGTCTGCCCCCACGCGCGCCGCCGCATTAAGGGCCCGCGCGTTATGGGCGGCCACGGTCAGCAACATATTTGCAGTGGCTGGCCGCCGCGTACCACGCGGTATCAGGTTCTCCGGATAATGCACGCCGTCGGCGCCGACCGTGCGGGCTAAGTTGAGATCCGCCGCCACGATCAGTTTGACGCACGCCGCCCGACAAGCACGGGCCAACGCAACGGCGAGGTCTTGCCGGTTGGGCGTGTCGTAGTGCCGCAAGAGGATGGCATCGCCCGCCCGCAATTGCGCCACGGCTGGTACCGGATCGGGCAGCCGCCTTTCGTCGGTGACCATGATCAGCGGTGGCAACCGTCCGGCATGTGGCGCGGCCAAATTGAGGCGAGTGGCATGCTCTGCTAGGGTCGAAGGCATTGCGAAAGACCTTAGCGTGACCGCATCCCCCTCCGCCACGACGACCGACTTCGACGTCGCCGCCAATCTTCGTGCGGTGGGCGACCGAATCACCGCGGCCGCAGTTGCTGCCGCGCGAGATCCGGCGGAGGTCTCGCTTGTGGCCGTCTCAAAAACCCATGACGCCAGCCGCATCACGCCGGCGATCAACGCCGGGCACCTCGTCTTCGGTGAAAACCGCGTCCAGGAAGCCCAGCGAAAATGGCCCGCCCTTCAAGCCGCCCATCTCGATTGCCGGCTCCACCTGATCGGCCCGTTGCAAACTAACAAGGTGCGCGATGCTGTCGCCCTGTTCGACGTGATCGAAACCGTCGATCGCCCTAAACTGGCCCGCGCCATTGCCGAGGCCTGCCGCCGGGCCGAACGTAACGTGGCATGTTTCATTCAGGTCAACACGGGCGAAGAGCCGCAAAAGGCCGGCATCCCCCCACAAGAGGCACCTGCGTTCATCGAAGAATGTCGCGGCATGGAGGGTCTCAACGTGGTCGGTTTGATGTGCATCCCGCCGCAAAACGAAGAACCGTCGTTGCACTTTGCGTTGTTGGCGGACCTCGCCGCCCGTCACGACTTGCCTCGGCTTTCGATGGGCATGAGCGCGGACTTCGAAACCGCGATCGCATTCGGGGCGACGGATGTGCGGGTCGGTACCGCAATCTTCGGACCGCGCGCCGCGCGGGGCGATTCGCCCGCCTAAGCCATGATGCAGATTTGCGTCTGCAGATCGCAGTCGCTCAAGACCTCCAACAGATCTTCTAGCGCCAGTGCGACGCAGCCCTCGGTCGGACCGTAGTCCGCCAGGGCGATGTGCAAGAAGATGGCGCTGCCGCAGCCGGCGACGACCGGCGAGTCGTTGTGTCCAAGAACGACGATCACGTCATAGAGATGGTCTTCGCGCCAAAGCGTTTCGGCGCTCGCGCGATAAGGCAACGTCACCGGCTGGTTATAGGCGGCGTCCTCCGGTGCGTCGCACCACCCATCGTCGGGTCTAAGGGCGGTCACGGGCAGAGTGGTCTGTGGCGCCGCAAGGCGGTCCGCGCGATAAAGAACACGCCGCAAGGCAAAGCAGCCCAACGGCGATGCGTGGTCGCCCTCGCGTTTGGTCGCCACAATGCCGGCGCGCCCGATGGCACACCGATAGGTCTGCCCGCGCCATTTGAGCCGGTCGGGGGGCGATACTGAAATGATATTCGAAAAACCCATGCTACGGACCGTTGAGGAAAAGACCGGCGGTGTCGGACGCAGTGCTGCCACGGGGGGCGAAACGGTAACGACCAAGTTTAGTCCTCCGCACGGGGGATACGAGTGGCTTGACGGGCGCCGGGGGCTTCGGCGGCGCGCTTGTAAGCACGCAAGATGTTGGCGAGTTCGGCGGCCGAGTACTCGCCCGGTTTGCGTCCGTCGGGCTGGGTCGCCCCCGAAGCGGCGCCCGCGCCAGGCGGCAGTGGCACGGCAAAGATATTGCGCGGCGCCGGTGTTGGCGGCGCGACCTCGGTGACTGGCGCCAATGCGTCGGTCGCGACGACCTGTGGCGCGAGGCTGGGCCGTACCGTCGCCTCACGCGCCGGGTTGCCACCGGACAGACGTAAGTCTCGTTGCAAAGCGGCTAGCGCCAATGCGTTGCTGTTTGTCGCCGGAGGGGCGGCGCTCGCTTGGCGCGTGGTCTCCTCCGCGGTCGTTTGGGTCGTGGGCGGCGGCGTTGGCGTGGCCGCGGCGACTTCGAGGCCTGCCGCCGGCGCGGGTGGGGCATTGCCCGGCAACAACGCGAGGACCTGCCCACCGACGTCCTGCCCGGTCGCCGCCTCGACGGCGCTGTTGAACAGTCCTGAAATGAACCCGATCGGCCCGCCGAACAACGAGCCGCCGGCGATCCGAGCGCCCGGCGAAATATCGTCGCCGGTCAGGTTCCGGTAGATAGTCGACACCACCGGGATGTGCTGAAGGGGGTTGATGGCATCGAGCACGTCACCGAACCGAAGACCGTCGTCGCCCCAAAATGGCTTGCCCTGATTCACCGACGGCATATCGGCGATCGGATCCGCGAAGCGGGGGTCTGTTTCGAAGGTCGGGACGGAGATGTCGGGAGAAAGCGTCATGGTCCCTCCACCCAAGCAATCTCCGCGCCATGGCAAAGCCCCGTTTTCTGGGCGTTCTGCGCGTCCGTTTGGCACGCATTGCGCCCCTAAGGCACAAAATACCGTGCCCCGCCCGCCAGAATTGCCGGGCCGGTTGCTGAGGGTTTACGAGGGTTTAACGCGGTTTTTCGATCTGATGCGGCGGCCTACAACTGGTGGCCGTGGCGTGCCTTGGTGTCGAGGTATCGCTGGTTGTGGTTGTTCGGGGGGAACGCGTGCGGCACCCGCTCGACGACATCGATCCCCAGCCGGGCGAGCCCTGCCACCTTGTCCGGATTGTTGGTCAACAACCGGACGCGGGTGAAGCCTAGGTGCCGCAACATTTCCGCCGCCGGCAAGAAAATACGTTCGTCGTCTTCAAAACCCAATCGCCGGTTGGCTTCCATCGTGTCGTAGCCTTGATCCTGGAGCGTATAGGCACGCAGCTTGTTGATCAGGCCGATGCCGCGCCCTTCCTGCGCCAGATAGAGCAGAACACCGGCGCCGGCCTCGCGCATGAGTCGGATCGAGCCGCGCAACTGGTCGCCGCAATCGCACCGCAAACTGGCCAACAAGTCGCCGGTAAAACATTCGGAATGGAGCCGGACAAGCACGGGCGTATCGGCATGGGGCGTGCCGACGATGACGGCGACATGTTCGATGCCGGCGTCGGCCGGGCGGAAAGCGACAATGCGGGTATCCTCGGCGTCTTCCAACGGCACGTGCGCCCCCGAAATCGGCGTCAACGTGCGGGCGCTCTCCAGTTCGAACCCGGCAATGGCCTCCGCCTCGGCGACCAAAAGGTCGTGACGTGCCGCCCACGCCAAAGGGTCTTCCTGGTCCGGGAGGTCGGCAAACACGACGGCAGGCAAGAGGCGCGCGCGTTTGCACAACGTCAGCGCTTCGGTCGCCGCACCGGGATCGCGCGGGGCGACCCGAAACGGACCCCGCATCGGACGGTCGAGATCGCTGGTGGGGTCGGCGAGGCTGCAGATGGTCGCGGCGTCGATATGGGGTGATAAGGCGATCACCACGGCTTCCGTCCCGGTCGGCGGGATATTGAGCACCGCCGCCCGCGGTCCGGTAATGGCGAGATGTTCGGGCTTAAGGCCGAGCTCGGTCAACGGGCGCAAGCCTTCCTCGGCAAATTCCGTCGCGAGGACGGCAATCGCACGGTCGCCCTTTCGAACGACCACGGGCGTCCCGCGCCGCAACTCGGCGATCGCGCGAATAACGCCTCGTATGGCGGATCCCGGTTTAGATCGTTTTTGACTCAAAGGTGCCTAACTCCCGCAATGCCGCGGCATCCTACACGTCTGGCGCAAGACTGACGGCGTTTGCGGCCAAACCGCCCATGGTTCGGGCAACGGCCCCAGGTAAAGCGCCGGTAAACAAGTCGTGTGACGCGGCGCTCAACGCTGGAACCGGCCTACGATAAGGCCTAAGTCGCATTGAACGCCCGTTTTTTTAAGGGGATTCGGAATGCTAGGATTTGAAGAGTCACGGTCTGTTGCGGGGATGAAAACGATGTCGGTAAGCAAGCGCATCCTGTTGGTCGACGATGACGAGTCGCTGCGGGACGCCTTGGCCGAACAACTGGCACTTCATGAAGAGTTCGAAGTGATCGCCAGCGGCACCGGCCAAGACGCCATGGAAAAGGCCAAGGAAGAGACCTTCGATATGGTGCTCCTCGATGTCGGGTTGCCGGACATTGACGGTCGCGAGGTCTGTCGCTTGCTCCGGCGGGCCAACGTCAATGTGCCGGTCATAATGCTGACTGGTGCGGATAGCGATTCGGACCAGATTCTCGGTCTCGATTCCGGGGCCAACGATTACGTCACCAAACCGTTTCGGCTCGGGATCTTGCTCGCCCGCATGCGCGCCCAACTCCGCCAGCATGAGCAAAGCGAAGACGCAACGTTCGGCATCGGCCCGTACAGCTTCCGGCCCGCGGCCAAAATGCTGCTATTGGATGACGAAAAGAAAACCAAGGTGCGGCTCACCGAAAAGGAAACCTCGATCCTCAAATACCTCTGCCGGATCGGCAATAAGGTGGTGCCCCGGGATGTTCTGCTATCGGAGGTATGGGGCTACAACGCCGGCGTGACGACCCACACGCTCGAGACTCACATTTATCGCCTGCGGCAAAAGATCGAAGCCGACCCGTCGAACGCGGTGCTGCTTGTAACCGAGCCCGGCGGTTACCGACTCAACGCCTAATCCACCTTATATATCAGTCTGTTATAGGGTCGCGCCGATCGGGCGCGGCCCAATTGGGTCTTTTCATTCACAGGCCCGTAAGCGAGAATGCCGGACGTTTTTCGGGAGTCGCCGATTTTGTCTGGCAACGATTTTTACGTCCGGTTTTGGGGTGTACGCGGCAGCGTCGCCTGTTCCGCGCCGGATATCGTCAAGTATGGCGGGAACACTTCGACCTTAGAGATTTGGTGCGGCGAACACCTATTGGTGTTCGATGCCGGTACCGGTTTGCGCTATCTCGGCAACGAGTTGGTCGACAAGAAGGATCTCAAGGCCAATCTCTACCTCACGCACACGCATTTCGACCATGTGTGCGGCCTGCCGTTTTTTCGTCCTGCTTTTTTCCCGACCAACGAATTTCAAATTTGGGCGGGCCACCTTCAGCCCAAACACACGATCCGCTATGCGTTGACGGAATTGATGATGGCGCCGCTGTTTCCGGTACCGCTCGAGATTTTCCAGTGCAAGCTGTCGTTCCACGACTTCGAGGCCGGGGCGACGCTGAACCCCTATCCCGATGTCGAGGTGAAGACCTGCGTCCTCAATCATCCCAACGGGGCGACCGGGTATCGGGTCAACTACCAGGGCAAATCGATTTGCTATCTGACCGATACCGAACATACGCCGGGCCAGCCAGATCAAAACATTCTGCAAATGATCGAAGGTGCGGACCTCGTCATCTATGACGGAATGTATACCGACGAGGAATACAAGAACCGCGTCGGATGGGGACACTCGACTTGGCAAGAAGGCGCGCGGCTGTGCGACATGGCCAACGTCAAGCAGTACGTCGTCTTCCATCACGACCCCGATCATAGCGACGAGTACATGGACGGGATCGCCAAGCAGGTCGACGAGATGCGGCCCGGGTCGCTGGTGGCCCAAGAGGGCATGATCTTGCGTCCGGGAAATCCGGAATCCAGCTTCGCCTAAACGGCACGGTTCGCGCGCGATGCGCACCCTGAATCAATCATGAATTGGCGCCGACTGCGGCTCGGTCTTTTGACCGTCACGGGCTTGGCGCGGCGCGGCTTTTTCATACCCTATCGCTACGCGGACGGCGTCGCTGACAGGCAGCCCGTCTACGCCGAGATTGAGGCCTTTCTAGAATCACATACGCCGGCTTTCGAACAGACGCTTTCTATGATCGACGAGTTCGCCGCGCCGCTGGAGGCGTTTTCAGGCCCGCCTCCCGCGCCGCGTTGGGCGCAAGATTGGTTCCCACGGGCCGATGGCGCCGCCGCCTACGCTATGGTGCGCCATTACCAGCCGGCGCGGGTGGTGGAGGTCGGCTCCGGCCATTCGACGCGCTTCATGGCGCAAGCGGTCGCCGATCAGAACTATTCGTGCGCGATTACGGCGATCGACCCGGCGCCGCGCGCGTCGATCGATGCGCTGCCGGTAAAAATCATCCGTCAATCGGTGCAGCAGGTGGGCGGCGAGGTCTTTTCGACTCTGACGGCGGGCGACGTTCTGTTTGTCGATTCGTCCCATCTGCTGATGCCCGGCACCGATGTCGACGTGCTGTTCAATCGCATCCTCCCGCGGCTGCAGGCCGGTGTGTTCGTCCACATTCACGATATCTTTTTGCCGGACGACTACCCGGCGGCTTGGTCTTGGCGCGGCTATAACGAACAGCTCGCCGTTGCGGCGTTGCTCCAGGCTGGCGGGTTCGCGCCGCTGTGGTCCAGCCGCTACGTTCTGACCCGCATGAAAGAGCAGGTTTCCCGCAGCGTCCTCGCGCGCCTGCCGCTGCCGAACGGGGCTCTCGAAAGCAGCCTTTGGCTGCGGAAGCTATAGCGGCTTACTTGTAGGGGTCGGCCGCGTCACGCAGCCCGTCGCCGAAGAAATTCAGCGCTAACACGGTGATGATGACCGGGATCACCGGAATCATCAGCCATGGGTGGAGCGCGACGACATTGATATTTTGCGCTTCGTTGAGCAATACGCCCCAACTGGTGATCGGCGGACGCAATCCGAGTCCCAAAAACGACAGCGCGGTTTCGCCGAGGATCATCGAGGGGATCGACAGCGTCGCCGAGGCGATCAAATGGCTCATGAAACTGGGCAGCAGATGGCGCCCGATAACCCGCCGCGGACTGGCACCCAACAACACCGCCGCGGTGGCAAAGTCTTCCTCGCGCAGCGCGAGGAGCTTCGAGCGGACCGCGCGTGCAAGACCCGTCCAGTCGATCAGCCCGAGAATGATGGTGATTCCGAAGTAGATCAGAATCGGACTCCAGGTGACCGGTAACGCGGCAGACAGCGCCATCCACAAGGGTAGTTCCGGGAAGGAGCGAATGATCTCGATCGTGCGCTGAACCAGGCTGTCGACCCACCCGCCGTAATATCCGGCGAGGCCACCCAGCACGATGCCGAGGAGGAAACTGATCGTGATGCCGACCAAGCCGACGGTCAGCGATATTCGGGTGCCGTAGATAATGCGCGACAGCATGTCGCGTCCCAACCGGTCCGTGCCGAGGAGATAGAACGTCCCGCCTTCCGCCGGGCACACGAAATGGAAACGGCCCTCAATCTGGCCCCAGAAGTTGTACTCGTCGCCGCGACAGAAAAAGCGAAGCTTGTAGACCTTGTCGGGGTTGGGCGTGTATTCGCGTTGGAGCGTCTCGAGATTGAGCTTTTGGTCGTAGCCGTAGACGAAGGGCCCAACGAATTTACCTTCGTGAAACAGGTGGATGCCCTGCGGCGGCGCGAAGATGCTGCGTCGGTCGCGGAAGTTTAGGTCGTAGGGCGCCAGAAACTCGCTGATCAGGATCGACCCATATAGCACCAACAGGATGACGCCCGAAATCACCGCAAGTTTGTGGCGCAGCAGTTTCCACCACATCATTTTCCATTGCGAGGCCATGAAGAAGCGCTCCTGCTCGGGCGTCATGGTCTCGATGGAATAGGGGTCGAAGGGCTCCTGGCTGACGAAGTGCTCGAGCGGCTTTTCTGTCGAACGATCGGTCATCGTGTTCCGCTCGCGCCGAGGCGAATGCGAGGATCGAGCAAGGCCAGCGCCACATCCGAAAGAAACATGCCGACGACAGTCAGCAGAGCGAGCCCCATCAGGAAGGAGCCGGCAAGGAACTGGTCTTGCGATTCGAGCGCCTGCAGCAACATCGGGCCTGTGGTGGGCAGCGACAGCACGACTGAGACGATCGCGGCGCCGGATACGACTTGCGGCAAAAGGTTACCGATGTCGGCGATGAACGGATTCAGCGACATCCGCAGCGGGTACTTCATCAGCAGGCGGAACCGACCCAGACCCTTGGCGCGTCCCGTCGTCACGTATTGTTTTTGAAGCTCGTCCAAGAGATTGGCGCGCAATCGACGAATCATTCCGGCCGTGCCGGAGGTGCCGATCACCACGACCGGTACCCAAAGGTGCTCCAGAACCGACACCAGTTTGCCGAAACTCCACGGCTGATCGAGGTACTGGTCGTCCATCAGGCCGCCGATCTCGGTGCCGAACCATACGTTCGCGAGATACAGCAAGACCAGCGCCAGGAGGAAGTTCGGGGTGGCGAGGCCCAAGAAGCCGATGAAGGTGAGGCTATGATCGCCCCAGCTATATTGATGCGTCGCCGAATAAACGCCGATCGGGAACGACACCAGCCAGGTGAAGATGATGGTCGCGAACGATACGATGACCGACAACCAGATCCGGTCGCCGACCACCTGGGTGACGGGCAGATCGAACTCGAACGAATGCCCCATGTCGCCCTGCAGCATGCCCGAAAACCCATCGGGACCCGGCCATACGCCGAGCCACACCGCGTATTGCTCGAAAAACGGTCGGTCGAGACCGTATTGCGCGCGGAGGAACTCGATCCGCTCGGTCGCGGCGCTGTCCCCCTGCGACTGCAGTTCGGCCAGCCGATTGGACAGAAAATCCCCCGGCGGCAGCTGGATGATGATGAACACCAGCAAGCTGATCACCAGCAGGGTGGGGATCATGATCAGCAAACGCTGGATCAAATAGTTGAACATCGGGAACTTTCCGTCGGCGCCGGTCTAGCGGTCGAACCAGAACGTGTCGGGCCGGTAGATGCCGAAATGCGCGCCGGGGTCCCAGTTGTAGATCCCTTCTTTAGGCACATTCCGCAGGCCCTTGCGGATGACGATCGGTTGCATCACACCTGAGACAATACCGATCGAAAACACTTGATCGGCATGAATGGCCAGCATCTTGTGCCAAATTTCTTCGCGCTCATCGGTCGAGTTCGAGGCCAGCCATTCTGTGTAAAGCGCGTTGAGCCGCTGCGCCTCGGGCATGTCGACCGGCTCGCCGCTCTTGCCCTTGGTCTCGTAGTGCTGGCCCCATTGCGGCCACTGGTATTGATGCTGCGACGTGACGGCGAGCTCTTTCGGTTGACGGCGTGCGGTGGGAACGCCGTTTTCCCAGCCCGTCCAAACCGCCATTTGGGTTTGCCCGGCAAAAATCCGATTACGGAACACTTCGCGTTGCGACGGTTTGCTGAAGATTTTGACGCCGATCTCCGCCCAGGATTCGGTGATGAGTTGCAGCACGTCGGTTTCTTCGGTGCTTTCGCCGGCGGTCTCGATAACGATTTCGATCGGGCGACCGTCGGGCATCAAGCGCGTGCCTTCGTCGTTACGCTCGGTTAGGCCCATCGCGTCGAGCATGTCGTTGGACTCGTCGGGATCGAAGGTCGCCCATTTGAGCTGATACTCGTCTTTGAACAACGGACTGTCGGGCAGCACCGTGTTGTTGCCCTCGATCGCCAACCCGAAATACAGCGCTTCGTTGATCAGGCTTCGGTCGATCGCCATCGATAGCGCGCGCCGAAAGCGCACGTCGCGGAACAGCGCCCGCCAACCCGGATCGTCGATGTTGAGGTTGGGGTAGAGCGCAATGTGCGACCCCTTAGCCTCGCGCCAAAGGTGCGTGGTGTAGTCGTTACGCTCCTCGCCCTGCTTTAGGAACGGGAAGTTGTTGAAGAAGATCGCGCGCGCCTGCATATCCACTTCGCCCGATCCGGCCTTCGCCGGAATGAGTTGCGCCGACGCCTGGCTCATAAAAATGCGATCGATATAGGGCAACTGACGGCCCGTTTCGTCGATGCGGTGGTAGTAGGGGTTGCGCACCGCTTCAAACCGGTTGGCCGGGGGCCGGGTGACGTTCATCCAAGGCTGCAGCGTCGGAAGGTCGGGATTGTCGAACTTGTAGAGGTTGTCGACGCGGTTGTGCCGGGCGGCCCAACTGCGCGACCCACCGGCGTTGGCCTGAAGCTGTTCCTCGGTGGCGTGGTCGATATGAAACTTCTTTAGGAAATGCGCGGGGCGATAGATGAAAAGGGGCGACGCGCCGGCTAGACGCTCCAGAAACGACGAATTCGGGGCCGACCAGCTATAGCGGACGGTCGTTTCGTCGATCACTTCGAAGGTCGGCGGTTGCCCGTTGACCAGCATATCGACCGGCGGTCCGGCGGGCGACAGGTTCGGATTGTTCGCGACGTCTTCCCACCAATAGCGGAAGTCTTCGGACGTGAACGGCGCGCCGTCCGACCATTTATGACCTTCGCGCAGATGAAGCGTGAATACGCGATCGTCTTCGTTGTCGACCGCTTTGAGCAGATCGGGCTCGATTTCCAGTTGTTCGTTGTATCCGACCAAGCGGGCATAGCCATAGACCACGAGCAGGCGAACATCGCGGGCGCGCCCGATCAGGGTTTTGATCGTCCCCCCGTGACGGCCGATGCGTTTGTCGCCCTCTAGCGTGACGACCGAAGCTTCGGCCGGCACGCGGTCCTCGACCGCCGGCAGCGTCCCGTCGCGAACGGCGTCGCGGAACATCGGCGTTTCAACCAAATTTGTCGCGCCTACCGGCGTCTGCAGCGCCCCGACGGCCAGGAGAAGGCCCGAGACGGCGCCAATGATGGGGCGGATAAGGCCAGGGTTTCGGCTCATGCGCGCAAGTCCTCCATTGCGAGGTCTTCGCCGACGGCGCGGACAAAATGCCCATCGCCTAAATCGACCATATGAGAGGGGTCGGACCCGTTCAAGGCGTAGGGTTTCGGCCACGCTTCGGGGGTTGACGCTTTGCCTTCCCGCAGCGCCTGGAAGTCGAGCCGCCGGTCCGGATTGGGGTCCGGGACAGCCGATAGAAGCGCCTTGGTATAGGGATGGACTGGGTTGTCGAAGAATCTATCGCGCGGCGCGCTTTCCACGACGCGACCCGCGCACATCACCACGACGTGGTCGGCGATGTAATCGATCACCGCCAGATTGTGCGAGATGAACAAATAGGTCAGCCCAAGTTCCTGCTGAAGGTCTTTGAGCAGATTCAGCACCTGCGCCTGGATCGACACATCGAGCGCAGAAACCGGCTCGTCGCAAATAATCAGGTCGGGCTGCAGCGCAAGCGCGCGCGCAATGCCGATGCGCTGGCGCTGTCCGCCCGAGAACGAATGGGGATAGCGGCGCAAGTAAGGCACCGGCAAGCCGACCAGCGTCATTAGTTCGCGCACACGCTCCATGCGTTCTTCGGCATCACCGATTTCGTGGATGACTAACGGTTCGCTGATGATGTCGAACACCGTCATGCGCGGGTTCAACGAACTGTAGGGATCTTGGAAGATATACTGAACGCGGCGGCGGTATTTCAGCAGGTCGGCGCCGCGAAGCTTGAGGACGTCGACCTCGCTGCCGCGGTTGTTGAACATGATCTCGCCCGAGTCGGCCATTAGCGCGCGCATGACCATCTTGCTGGTCGTGGTCTTGCCGCAACCCGATTCGCCGACCAAGCCGACGCAGGTGCCGAGGGGTACATCGAAGCTCACATTGTCGACGGCTTTCACCGCGCCACCGCTCTTGCCGCCGAACAGGCCGCTCTTGCGAATCTGAAACTCTTTACTGAGGTTGCGCACGCTAAGCAGCGGCTTGTCGGTCGCGCTGCCCTCGGGCCACGGGTCCCGCGTTTTGAGTAGGCTACCGGCCTCGGTTTTGATCTCGCGAATTGGCACCAGGCGCTCGTCGTCTTTCATGCCGAAACGCGGCACGGCTTTCAGCAATGCCTGCAGGTAGGGATGTTCGGCGTGGCGGAAGATGTGATCGAGCGTGCCCTGTTCCATCACCTTGCCGTGGTACATGACGACGATCTCGTCGGCCATATTGGCAACGACGCCGAGATCGTGGGTGATCATCAAGATCGCCATTTGTAGTTGGCTTTGTAGATCTTTCATGAGCTGAAGGATCTGGGCCTGAATCGTAACGTCGAGCGCGGTCGTCGGTTCGTCCGCGATCAGCATCGCGGGCCGGCAGACCAGCGCCATCGCAATCATGGCGCGTTGGCGCAGACCGCCCGATAGTTCGAAGGGATAGGTTTTGACCGCTTGGTTGGCATTGGGAAAGCCGACCATGTCGAGCATTTCCCGCGTCGCGTCGATGCCCTCGGCCTTGGTTGCGTCGTTGTGCAACAGGAAAGCTTCACTGATTTGGTCGCCGACCGTGTGCAGCGGCGAGAGCGACGTCATGGGTTCTTGGAAGATGATCGAGATACGGCCGCCGCGCAGGCGCCGCATTTCAGGCTCTTTGATTTTGACGATGTCGACGAAGTTCTGCGGCTTGTCGGGATCGAAGAAAATAATCTCCCCGTTCGAGATGCGACCGGCTTTGGGCAAAATGCCCATGATCGATTGCGACACGACCGACTTGCCCGAACCCGATTCGCCGACAAGCGCGACGGTTTTGCCTTGGGGCACTCGGAACGACACGCCGCGAACGGCTTCGATGCGCCCCTCCGGCGCCATGAAGTCGACGTTCAAATTGCGGACGATTAATACGTTTCCCATCGGGTCTCGATTACCGTTTCATTCCGTATCGCCAATGCCCATCGCGTTGAAGTTGGTCCAACTCGACGGGCTAAGTTCGATCTCGCGTTGCCGCGCCACATCTGCGACATGGCGCGCGATGTCTTCAAACCCAGCAATCGAAGAATCCACCGCAACCGTCGAGCCATCACCCCTAAGCTTTAGGCTCATCCAGCCGCGTTCGTGGTCACGACGCGTCGAATAGTATCGAAGTTGAACGCTCTCCAATGCCTCCCAATCGAACCCGCGGCCCAGGATGCCGTGCATTCGAATGCCTTTTTCGGACAGTTCTAACACCCGTGTGTGACGGATTGCCGTCCTTATCGCAAAAACCAAAAACAACCCTGTAAGTACCGAAAAAACATAGAGCCAGAATCGGGAAAGATCATCCAGGAATAGCGGTCCTGCCGAAATAATCAGCCCAACGACCGCTTTGACGTCATCGAACAA
>Ga0181593_10003999_pt1 | contig 13420 bp, 9 predicted proteins | sample 071ome_19_FD_133756 | JGI IMG/M metagenome (GOLD analysis project Ga0181593, IMG submission 133756) | Coastal salt marsh microbial communities from the Groves Creek Marsh, Skidaway Island, Georgia - 071413AT metaG (megahit assembly) | ecosystem: Environmental > Aquatic > Marine > Intertidal zone...
CCGAGGAAGAGAATTTGAATTCAACGCATAGCATAGGTCTGAGGTGTTGACTTAATCAGAAAAATCTGGTGAGGATTCGAGCAGGAAAATTGCTTCTCTTGTGAGTTTGTAGCGATTCTTTATGCCCATTTTTCTCATTTCAACGAGACCGTATTTTTGCAATGTTCTCAAGTGGTGGGAAATCAATTGTTGACTTTTCGCCAAGCGTTTTGCCAGTTCAGCTTGGGTAGGGAAATCACCCAGTTGACCGTCTTGGTCGAGCAAGTTGAGAATTTTCCCTTGAAGTGAATTCGGGTCAGGAGAAAGCGGAGGTACGGGAAGATCATTCACAGCGGTTGCAGGATTGAGGTGAGAGGTATAAGGATAATATCTCACTAAGCGTCCATCGTTCTTTCTCCAAATCCGTTCTTCAGCTTCCAAGATACGAATGTGGTGTGTGATTTGTCCATTGCTCATTTCAAGAGCCGCCATCAGTGCTCTGAAGTGACATCCTGGATTTGCTGTGAGGTAACCTATCAATCGCCCTCGCTGGTACTTGCCATCCGAGGTCTCGTGTGTTTTTCCTATGAGTCCAATGAACCACAACCCTGCAGCCGTAGTCGGAATTCTGAGCGATTCATTCCCGAGTACAAATGCGAAGAGTATTCCGAGAAGCGATGTAGAAACCACGACTGCGATTGTACCTGTGACCAGGGTTGGGAGAACTTCTTCATCTTCGACGACGATATCGTTCTGTTGTTCTTGTTGAGGTTCATCGAATTGATTGGGCGGTTGCTCTTCCATAACTGCGAAGAGAACAATCGGTGTAGCATCAAAAAGTTCGCAAGCTAATGTCTCATCTTGAGATTCAATCGCGTTGTACGTACCCGACCAATCCTGTTGAGGCACCCACGATAATTCTTGAGAAATCTCTGAGAGTTTGAATTGTTCAGAATCTGTTTGAAGAATCCAACACATCGAGTTTTCTTTTCCTACAGCAGCCCACTGACCACTGATAACAACCGGTTCGACAACAACAACTTGTGTTTCGTCATTTGAATCATCGACAACTAATGCATCAGATATCCATTCGACATTTGTCGTTGTTAGCGTTGTAAACTGATGAGAGGTTGTAAATTCAAGAGTGTAATCACCGTTGTCTAAGGCTTGGAGTGCATTGTTGGTCATCGACATTGAAAATTGAATATCCAATGGATGTGGGGCATTTTTTGGAATCAAAAGTAATCGTCCATCGTAATCATCACAAACCATCATTTCAATATGGACCATTTCATCATTTGAATCATAAACTCGGCCTTCTACAGCACAAGGTGTACGCCAGCGAAGTGATGTATCCACCTCAGCATTAAATTGCATATGCACATTCATTCTATCGATTGTAACTTGTTCAGTTATAACATCAAATTCGACAGGGTCGGTACCACAATCAAGATTTTCACCCTGTCGAAGTTGAATTTGTTGATGAGTGAATAGTTCATGTTCAGGTATAGATGCTAACAATGTATATTGCCCTGAAGGAATACTGCATTGTTGGTCATCTTGGACCCACCAAATCGGCATTTGAATCGATTCAGTCTCGTCAGGACCGACAACGAAACTCAAATCGATTGCTTCGCAATTTTCAATGAGTGAACTTGAATATACAGCTTCGCCTAATTCGTTAAGGACATCCAGTCTTGTTTTACATGAGCTTGAAAAGTCAAGTTCTTTGTTCGTGGTCAATTCGTGAGAGACTTTCAACTCCATTTGGATAGGTTCAGATGTCGATTGCTCACCCTCAAATTCGTTCGCAAATTGAATCTTCCATTCGGGTTGTTGTACATCGAGTACAGGTTCGATCATTGTGGTTGCTGAAAGTTGGCCATCGGGTGTTTGAATTTGCAATGTTATGTTCTCTTCAGAGGGTTGAAATGAAGGTTCAATCACTCCAATTGGTAGAATCTCGTAAGGCATAATGATATTTCTCGCAGGGAAACAAGGAAGTGTTGCTTCGATTGTTGATTGGTATGAAACCTCAAAGAAACATGTTGGTGATGTTGAGATGTCGAGGTACTCATCTCCGGTGTAATGGAGGTATGCGAAAAAGAGTTGGTTTTGCAGGTACTCATCTACAGTTTCAACTGATTGCAAATGAAGTTCAAAACCTGCCGGTATGACGGTTGGAGTTTGAAACTGAAATGTTGTGGAAGCGGATATACCGAGTTCTTGATAGATGATTTGGGCAGAATATACTCCGCTTTCGAGAATCGTACCGCTGTTGTCTATAAAATCCCATTCGATACGATCGAGGAGTTGTTGGCCAACCTCGATTTCAATTTGGTCAGCGCCGTTGTTGCATGGAAAGAGAGCATTGTACACAAGCACATCAGATACAGAATAAACGTCTATTTCACCCTGACAGGAATCGCTGAAATCAATTGTTTGTGCGTTATCTTGAGAATGTTGGAGGTAGGATTCGATCGCTATGGGTTGACCTGGCGTGTACCAGACACCATTTTCTGGTGTGTTTTTTGTTAATGAGAGCGATACATCTGCCTCCTCTGCTTGTGCAAAACCAACGAACAGAGACATGAAAAACAGGCTGGAGAGGAAAAAGGTGCATGCTATCCGCCGCCCCGCCATGTACATACACAGGACCTCATAGGCATAAAATCCAATGGTGCAAACAATGTGTATTCATGATACAAAAGTGCGTTGAGGAATCTTTTCCTTGCACAATCGTGTGGGCGGCACATGGGCAACATAATTTTCGAGAATGAGGCGATGTGTATTGTCCAACAGGAGTTAGGAGAATATCAAAATCTCAATCATCTCATCGTTTGTAAAAACACCAACAAGGCAGCGATTATCGACCCATTTGATGGTACGTATTGGCTTGATTACTGTTCTAACAGCGACATAAACCTCGTTGCCATATGGTTAACGCACAGTCATTGGGATCATACACGAGGTGTTGAAGCAATCGTTGAAAAAATCCCCAACATCCCTATTATTTTGCATGCGAAAGAAGTCGAACGAGGCTGGGATGGAACTTTAGATTCTGCACTTTCACACGAAGAATGGACTTCAAGTGAGATTGAGGTTGGCCAAATACACGTCCGTGCACATCTCACGCCCGGGCACACGCCAGGCCATCTCACATTTGTCAACCAACATTTCGTTGCATCAGGAGACTGTATGTTTCTTGGTCGCTGCGGGCGAGTTGATTTGTTTGGAGGCAATGAAGCCTCCCAACGAACCTCATTGAAGTATTTACGAGAAGTGTTATCAAGCCTGTCCGATGAAACATTAATTCTGCCAGGTCACAGGTATGTTCTATCTTCAGGCAAAAATCCAACTCTGATGTCCAAAAGCGAATTCACGTCAACAAATGAAGCGATGTTGGCAGTCGATAACGACGAGCAATGGAATGCCCTCAACTTTCTTCGATTTGACGATCAACTCGCACGAAAGGCAAGGCTACAAGAGAGTTAACGCCTCATAAGTCTTCAAGATTCATCATTGAAGGAATCGCAGCTTCTGCAGCAGCCTGTTCTTGAATTTGATGAGCCTGCCATTGTGGCATGGCCTCAGAGCCATCCCATCCAAGTTTTCTTGCCTCAACAAAGTCGCCTTGGGCAAGGTAATGCTGTATCCACGCTTGACGTCGTTCTTCTTCTTCGAGGTGGGCTTGTTCGAGAGCCAAATGTTCATTCTTTTCCTTCACGACTTTTCTCTGACCAGCTGCCTTCGAACCCATCGCTACGAGAATGGCGAGGAGTAAGAACACAATCACGCCACCAACATACATCACTGGATTACCGTCACCGAGCAAACTGTCATCTTCACCAGTGTTTCGTTGCAAGGACGGGTCACTCAAAATTGTGCATTTACCTTGATCTGCAAGGAGATAGTAATTCGGATCCCAGGGGCAATTGTCCTCTTTATCAGCAACAGTGTCTTCATCAGCGTCTGGGCAGCCAAGAAGGCTAAATGTCGATGTTCCGGGTTCGTTGATGCAATCATCAGGCATGTATGCTCCAGTTGTGGTGTTATCACCGAAACCATCACCATCTTTGTCACGCATCTGAGTTGGGCGGTACGGGAATGCATCTGGGTTGTGAAGACTACTCTGATTATCGCCCCAACCGTCCCCATCAACATCGGACCATTGTTCGTCATCTTCTGGGAATGCATCGCCTTCTTGTTCTCGAATCATCACCATTTGTCCAGGGTTATCGGGGTCGGTGATGTTTGTCATGGTGTAGAAGTAATTGTCTCCATATCCGTCTTTGTCAGTGTCCTTCCACTGCAATCCATCATCAGGAAATTCATCGATGGAATCGGCATAGCCATCAAAGTCCCGGTCTGGACAACCGTAGATGTAATCTTTGTCGGATGTACCGAATTCATTTGGACAATCATCGCCAGTTGTGATTGGAATGCCGTCCACTGCTGTGTTGTCTCCAAATCCATCTCCATCAGAATCAGCCCACTGGTATCTGTCATCTGGGAATGCATCGATTGGGTCAACATAACCATCCATATCATTGTCAGGACATCCTCGGGTTGATGCCGTGGTTGAATCTCCAGATTCTGTTGGACAAACATCGCCGTTGGTTCCTTCTAGGTTGTCTCCGAACCCATCACCGTCGGTATCTGCCCATTGGGTTGGGTCGTCAGGGAATTGGTCGCCGTTTGTGCCGCTAGGGTTGTCACCGTAACCATCGTTATCGTCATCTTTCCATTGGGTTGCATCATTTGGATACAGATCAGGATTGGATCCATCAGGATTGTCTCCTCTGTTGTCACCGTCGCTATCTTCCCATTGTGTTGGATCATCTGGGAAGGGGTCCTCAGCATTTGCATAACCGTCATCGTCTCGATCAGGACAGCCGATTTTTGTGCCCATGCTTGATGTTCCCGCTGAACCAGGACAATCATCTGCCTCATTTCCATCAGGGTTGCTTCCAAATCCGTCGCCGTCTTCGTCGCACCATTGTGTTGGGTCATTTGGAAATGCGTCTGCACCATAGCAATCTGGGGTTGTTGGCCAGTCCGTTGTTGGATTCGAGAAACCATCTCCATCTGTATCAAGACATCCCAACCTATCGAGTGTAGAGTTGCCCCAAACGAGTGGACATCCATCTGCTCTGTCGCTGATTTCATTATCGCCGTACCAGTCACCATCTGTGTCAACCCATTGGGTTCGGTCGATTGGGAAGACGTCAACTGTTGTTGCTCCTTCAATGTGAATCCCTGGCCATTCAGTTGGACGGATACTCGTCCACGAGGAATCCGCGTAATTATCGCCATAACCATCGCCGTCTGTGTCGTTCCATTGACTCGCATCACCTGGGAACGCATCACCAGTTTGATTGAGGTGGATTTGATACTCGTTGAGTTCAAAATAGTAGTTATCGCCGTATCCATCTAGGTCTGCATCAGCCCATTGTTTTGGGTCGCTGGGGGCCCAATCGGCTTCATCAGACCAACCGTCGCCATCTGCATCTGGGCAACCAAAGCGGTCTTCGGTGGAGTTGCCCCACACCGTTAAACACGCATCAGGTTCATTCGCAGGTGCTGGATTATCGCCAAATCCGTCACCATCTTGGTCTGCCCACTGAGTTCCATCATTTGGAAACGCATCGACAATGCCATCGCCTTGGTCTGTTGAATTCCAACCATCATTATCTGGGTCGAGGTCAGCATGAATGAAATACACACCATCGTCTCTGCGACCAACAGAAAGCGCCATATCGTATCCACCAGGGTGCCATGAAATTCCGTAGTGGATTCCACAATCATTGTTCCAACCGCTGCAACCACTTGGTCGTGGTGTAGAGAATGTATCAACAAGGAGGTTTGAATCGAATTCATAAATTTGAGTGCTCGCTCCGTCACTTCCGGATTGACCAAGTCCGAAGGCAACTTGTATACCATCTGGTGAGAATTCAGCATCGTAGCACGAGGTTGTTGGTGTCTTGGTGAATTTTGTTGCACCTGTATGAAGATCCCAAACCATTGCTCTCTGCTGTGAACCTCCGCCGCCAGCTGCTGAACACCCAGCAACCATGTTTCCATCAGGGGAAATGTCAACGGCGTTGAAGTTTTGATTTCCGCCGGTGAGGGTTCTCGTGGTCCACCATGACGTGGTGTTGACGATATAGACTTCACCATCGCCCCCAACTGCCATTCTTGTTCCATCTTCTGAAAATGCAACGGAGGAATAACTGCCAGCGTTTGCTGGGGTCAACTCCTTCCATATTGTGCCTGAAAGGACATCAACAAACATCACCGAGCAGCCAGTACAACCGCCACCACCGCCGCCACTTGTCTCATCGACAACTGCAAATGTTGTGCTGTTCGGCATGAATGCAACATCTGAGAAGAGTCTCGAACTTCCAGTGTGGGTGATACCATCGTGAATGACGGTCAAATTATCTGCCCATAGAACAGCAGCGGTATCGTCGGAAAGGGATACAGCAATGTACTGTCCATCTGGACTCCATTCGACACTACATATTGCGGGACTACCACCCCAAGTGCAAGACCCACTGCTCACCAAACTAACAGTAGAGCGAATGTTAACATGTGATGTAGTATTCCAGATTCGAAGCACATCTTCCTCTGCTGCGACAACCATTGTTCCAGTTGGGTCATGGTCGATAGCAATCATGTCATTGCTGGTTGCAATCGCCATTTCTTCGGAAAAGTTAGGGTTGTTCGATGTCCATCCATCAGCGATATCTGAGGTTCCATCACCATCTCTATCAGGGCATCCTTGTCGGTCAATTGTGGAAGTTCCTGCTGCAAATGGGCAATCATCACTCACATCGTCGACACCATCCCCATCAGAATCTGTTGCAGAAACGAATGACGAAAAGGCTACGATGGTAAAGAACAATGCGAGGAACATCGCTCGTAGTTTCGTTGTAGTGGTTTCCATGAATTCGGGGTATTTTTTATTATTAAATGATTATGCCAATATTGAGCGTACTTGCATCATCAAGTTGTCGCAAATTTTGAACAAGAGTAAACACTCGGAATGCTATGACCGATGCTCTCCCAAAAGTGAATATAGGCGTCGTCGATAGAATTCTTTTGCATTTACATCATCAAGATTTCCAAGCAGACAGATACATGGTTAATGCTTCGTTAACGAGGCCAGGTATCGCTGAAGCATGCGGAATGCATCCTCCAAATGTAAGTCGAACGATGAAGGATCTTGTCCGAGATGGATATGTGAGTGAACATACAAGAGCAGTTCAAGGCGATGAACGACGCCAAAAAACTTGGCAACTCACCGATAGCGGACGAAAAGAAGTGAACAACAGGATCAAAGAACTCAAAGAAACAAAAGTCTTGATTCGAGAAGTCGAAGGCGATTTGGTCGAAATTCCTGCGAGCGATGCAGGCTCATATCTTGCAACGGACCTTCCTCTTCTTCAAATTCTTCTCCATGCTCAACATGAAGGGGTTCTTGTGTACGGCGACATTCGTTTTGGCCAAATTCAAAAAGCAGTTGAAGGTAAAGACCTCCCCAAACCAGGCCGACTTGTCACCCTTGTCGGAGCACACGCCACCTATGCAAACACTCCTCCAGAGACGAGACCAGTGTATGGGCGTGACAATGAAGTTGCCCAGTTACAACAATGGTATGATGAACGGAAACCATGTGTTGTTGTTCACGGTATCGCAGGCATTGGAAAATCTACCCTCGTTGCGCACTGGTTAAAACAGCAGATTGAGGTTGAGCCTCATTTATCGATTTGTTGGTATCCCTGTCAACCTTGGGACCGGTCTCTCGGTTTGGCAACCAGCCTCCTTCACAGATTTGGCATTGATGAGACTCACGACCCCTACCATCTGATAGAGACATTGCCTCTTCAACCGAAAGGAGAAATCGATGTCGATTCATGGCGACGTCGACTTTTAGCATATCTAACAGATGCAAACACCATTCGAGAACGTTTCAAAGAGAGTGTTGGAGGACCCCCTCCTTATTGGCTTGTCGTGATCGATGATATCCATCATATTGCAACTTCAGCAGGCGACCTGCTTGGTTCGCTGATTGACATATCGAAGAAAGCACCACTCCGCCTCATGTTCATTTCTCGGACCACGCTCAACATGTACGACAGGCGTGATGTCCATACTCGAGAAATCGTTCGTGAATTGCCTCTAAGTGGACTATCGCTTGAGGCCATTCGAGATTGGTTATCAACGATGGAAGCTACTTCAGTGAGTGAAGAAGAAGTTCACTCTGCGACAGGAGGCCATCCACTTGCACTTGAACTGCTTGAACTGTACGGACAGCCTACGCACACGGATTGGTTACGGTTTCTCGACGAGGAGATTCTAACGAGTTTACCAGACGATGAAGCCGAATTATTGCACACACTTGCAACATCAACCGAGCCAGTACAATGGGAAAAACTTGCCACGTCACTTCAATGGGAAGGCCAACCTCCAGCGAATCTATTGAAACACGGCCTCTTGCTTGAACTTCCTGAGGGCATGTGGTTGCACGAAGCTCTTCGAGAACGTTTGAACAGGGATGTTGGCTCGAAATTTGAAGAACGCCGAGCGAGAGTTTCAGAAGATTAGAAATCGTCTGCACTCATGGTTTCATCAATCCACTGAAGCAATTGTGGACGACTCATGCCACCTACTTTTTGTGCAACGAGTGCACCATTGTGGTAGATGAAAAGCGAAGGAATTGCCCGAATCCCCATTTTGCCAGGAGTCATTTGATTCGCCTCAGTATCGAGTTTTGCGATCAAGATATCACGTTCTTGAGCAACCTGCTCTAAAACAGGTGCAATGGCTTTGCACGGGCCACACCAAGGTGCCCAAAAGTCGACTAATACCCATTCTTGTTCTGCAACTGCAGTATCGTAATCATTGTCTGTGATGTTTTTGACTGAACCCATAGTGTATCACTGAGCCTGCTATCAACACACCAATTATGATGTTTATCGTGAAATATTTTGCTTAATTATCACAAACTTCGATGAACAATCACCAAATCTTACACATCCATACCTAAGAATGGTAGGTCGATATCGAGTTGCAAAATATAGAGGCCTGTGGATATACATGAGGCGTAAATTCGCCCCTCATGGAATTCAACCGCCCAAAGGAAAGGCACCCATCCAAAATCGTAGAATTGGCTATCGAGCGGTGTACCGTCAAGATGACCAGAAGGCAAAAAGTAACCAACTGTTGCTTCTCTGTGGATTTCAATACGATCGGTAGCTACAGGGTCAATCAGCGTTTCAACATCAACAATCCACAAACCTGCGTGGTAATGGGAGATGTACAACCGGCCATCCCATGTTCCACCATGAGATTGGTCTGTTTCAGGTGTTGTTTCAAAATATCCACTATCAAAATTGTGTGGGCTGAAGAGCAACCATTCATCAGATTTCGGGTCGAGTTCACATTGAGAACCAAAGCAATGGTCTTCTGCGTAAGGAATTTCCCAATCTCTTGTCATCGTGATATCAAATCTGAAATTTCCATTTTCCATGGTGTATTCGGTCGTGTCAAGCAAGTATATTGAACCAGTCCCCTCGTACAAATCAAGGCACTCAACCGCTGCAGTGACGTAATGACGGGGTGTATCTCCAAGACCAAGGTGAGATACATCGAGCATGGTTGGAAAAGGCTCGGCATAGTGAATGTAGGAGACTCTGCCACCGTTGACATTGCCCGTCGTACTGCTGTCCGGGTTTCCATCACCGTCGAGGTCGAGGAAATTCATCCAAGAACCGACTTCAGGTGCGCGCCAGCGGCACATGAGTGGATTTCCTTGCCCGGATTTACAGGTTGTTGCCATCAGTGTGTATTGCGCGGGAGAATTCACAGGATGAGGGACATCAGTAACATCGGCAATTCGAAGTCCAGCCTCCCAGTATGAGCCATAAATGAATGTCCGACCGTACCTTGGGTCATCACTATCGGTTCCTGGCCAAGTTTGCACAGTCATGTCATGGATGTAAATCCAACCGCCACGGGTCGTTTCCCACGCCACTTCATATTCACCAACTTTGACAATGGTATGTCCTTGCCCCGATCCAGGAACGCCGGGTAAAGTTCTCGACATGCTACCTTGCAGATTGAGGTGGGCTATCGTGACGCCACCGCATGCTTCACCAATCGCGGATATACATTCTTCATAATCCGGATTGGCGACAAAGATATACCATTCACCATCAATCATGTGAGGATAGAGGTTGTGTGGTCCGCTCGGATGGTCTGCATCGTACCATGAATCAACATATGTGGGGTTGGTTTTGTCGGTAACATCGAGTAAGGTCACGGAAACTTGGATTGGGTCCCCCCATTCACCGACATTCGGGTCAGCATAACCAGAATCGACAAGTTGATTCTGTAGAATAATGTACTCCTTGCCGTTGTATTCCAAATATTTCACATCGAGCACCTGGGTATTGGGGTCATTGTACACGCCAACGACCTGTGGGTCGGAAGCATTCGTCACATCGACGATATGCATGTCGTTCCAACCGGCTTGATAGGTGTAGACATTACCATCGGGTGAACGTGCAACTGAAACCTCTGCATTTCCAGGAGAGGTGAGTGGATTGAATGCAAGTTGTTCGATGTTCTCACTACCTGCACGATGTTGACTTGCATTCATGTGGTCGTGCCCTTCGCCTTGGAACAGTGGGTCACCAGCTTGAAAGATTCGTTCTTGCCCATCAACGTGAGCATCGGATGAATGATCATCATCAACAAGGATCATCACCGCAACAGACGATGCAAAGAACAATGATAGAATCACGAGGGCAACGCCTTTGCTTTCCATATACTCCGACGACAAGTTCGTGGGTATTGTATTTATTCCTCTACAGGTTCAGACAAACCATGAGAGCCCTCATCGCCTTCTTTGCCATAGCCCTTTTCGCATTGCCAGTAGCAGGTCATGAGTTGGCTGTGTACACAGTTGTCGTCAACTCAGAGGGGGCATATCCAACAGATGTACCGAAAGATTCGCTCAAAGAAGGCGACGCAATTTGGTTTTGGATGAAAGATTCGACCGAAGGGGCGAGTCTCATTGTTGAATTAGAAAAAGGTGGAACATCATATCCCTCACCAGAATTAACATATTCATGTGAACTCGATGAAGACGGAGAAAAGGTGAATGAAGATTGTCAAAATCGTTTTGAATTTTTATTCAATCAATACAAGGCTGCTGGTATGTGGGATGTGACATATCATATCTACATGAATGGAACAATAAACTCAACCATCGAAGGCTCAGTGTACATTAATGCAGATTCGCATGACGATGACCATTCGTCCTTTTCACATTATGTCCGACCTGTTGCAGGAATTGCTGCTGTGTTTTCTCTGTTAGCGATGGTCATGTTACTCATGACACCTTCACAAGGACAACACGAAGAGGAGTAATTCAACAGGTATAAGCAACGACAAGCCTCATGAAGTTGCTTTCACTCGTCGTACCAAGAGGGATTCAATGATCATCGCTCCAAGCGTTCTGACTGCAGATTTGTCATCGCTTGGTTCAGCATGCCAAGAAGCAGTGAATGCAGGTCTTCACTGGCTCCATCTTGACATCATGGATGGAAATTTTGTACCAAATCTTACCTTTGGACCTCCTGTCATCAAGAGACTCCGAGAGCATTTGGGTTCAGATCCAGTCTTCGATGCTCACCTCATGATCGAAAATGCCGAGGAGGCATACATGCAATATATCGATGCAGGTTGTAATCATCTTACTGTTCACGTTGAGGCAGTCAAGCATCTTCATCGTTTAGTGCATGCCATCCGTGACGCTGGTGCCACCGTTGGTGTCGTTCTCAATCCGGCTACGCCAATTGATTCAATTCGAGATATCCTTCCTGATTTGGACCTCGTTCTCATCATGAGTGTCAACCCTGGATTCGGTGGGCAGTCGTTCATTCCCACAGTGGAAGGAAAGATTCGTACGCTTCGTACGTGGGTTGATGAACAAGTCTCCAACGGAGGTAGGGCAGTCCAAATTCAAGTTGATGGTGGAGTTAAAGCACATAATATCGCTATGATACAAGAATGGGGTGCTACGAATTGTGTGGTTGGTTCTGGTTTGTTTAATTCCAATGCGACTGTAAAAGAAAACCTCCAAGAAATCCTCAACGCACTCGGTTGAGGTGGCAAAGAATGAACATTCTCGTCGTCACTTTACTGTATCCCCTCCAAGAAAATCCAAGCCGAGGCCTCTTTGTGGCCCAACACATTTCGGATTTGGAAAAAAATGGGCATTCAGTTCAGATTGTCAATCCGTTGCCACGAATGATTCGATATGCTGAAACAAGCAGGTCAACGCTCAAAGGTGTTGCAAGAACACCGAAGAAATTCAATACACATCGAAACGTCATTTTCAGTCCAAAATTTTTTGATTTTCCCGACCATCCTTTCCCACGTTTCACCCTACGAAGCGTTCGAAAGAAGTCGTCATGGGTTCGCAAGAACCTCGGAGAATGGAAGCCAGACCTCATCATCTGCCACACATTGTTTCCATGTGCGGCTTTAGCATCGAAACTCGCCCGTAAATATGGCGTACCATGGGTAGGCGTTGTCCATGGGCACGATTTTGACGTGGGCCTATCCCATGAATCCACTGGGCCTCACATCCGAAGGTTAGCCAATGATGCGTCGGCTCTTGTGTGTGTTTCGAAGCGTTTGAAAGACGTGGCAAAAAAAGAGAATGTGAATTCAAATGTCTACCATATTCCCTGTCGAACCGAAGTTGGAAATGACTGGGCAAGACCGATGAAGCCATGGAAAGGACGATGGCGAAAGGAAGCACTGGACATCCTCTTTGCAGCAGACCCTCGGCGACCGGAAAAAAACTACTATCTCACTCTGCAAACCGGTGAAGAATTGGAACGGCGCGGCTGGAAAGTGGGCATAACCAAACTCCAACATCAACCTCACGACGTTGTTCTCGATCGCATGATGACTGCAGATGTGACATTGGTCACTTCTACTCGGGAATCAGGGCCAATAACAGCTCGAGAATCTATTTTGTGTGGTACACCCGTCATCGGCGTCGATGTAGGGGATATGGGTATGTATTTGCCAAAACAATGGATTCGACGTGCAGACCCAATCGATTTAGCAGACGGGGTTGAAGACGCACTACAACACGGTTGGCAGGGGATTGAACCGAAAGAACAACTCAAGTTTTGTTCAGAAGGTGAAGTCACGAAAGCGTGGTCTTCACTGCTTGAACAGCTTTTGGAATAAACAAAAACAATGGTAAACCGAAGACCCAAATGAGTGTTGACGAAAGCAAACCGAGTATGATACAAGCAGCACCCATTGTCGCTAAAATCCAATCATCCTTTCTTTTCCGAAACCACGCCCACGATCCGCTGAGATGGATGGAATACAGGCAAAGGAGAACCGA
>Ga0181593_10004004_pt1 | contig 13413 bp, 16 predicted proteins | sample 071ome_19_FD_133756 | JGI IMG/M metagenome (GOLD analysis project Ga0181593, IMG submission 133756) | Coastal salt marsh microbial communities from the Groves Creek Marsh, Skidaway Island, Georgia - 071413AT metaG (megahit assembly) | ecosystem: Environmental > Aquatic > Marine > Intertidal...
AGGCCTGCCAGGGCGACGGTCTGGTAAAAGTGGAAATGCACTTCCTGCCGGACGTGTATGTCATGTGCGACGTCTGCAAGGGCAAACGCTACAACCGCGAAACGCTGGAGATCCACTTCAAGGGCAAGTCCATCGCCGACGTGCTGGACATGACCGTGGAGGAAGCCGCCGACTTTTTCAAAGCCGTGCCCGCCATCCGCGAGAAAATGGAACTCTTGAAAAAGGTCGGCCTGGACTACATCCACCTGGGCCAGCAGGCCACGACCCTTTCAGGCGGCGAAGCCCAGCGCGTGAAACTCTCCAAGGAGCTTTCAAAGCGCGCGACGGGCCGCACGCTCTACATTCTCGACGAGCCCACCACCGGCCTGCACTTCGAGGATGTGAAGAAACTGCTGGATGTGCTGCACACCCTGGTTGACCAGGGCAACACCATCATCGTCATCGAGCATAATCTGGAAGTGATCAAGACTGCCGACTGGATCATCGACCTCGGTCCCGAAGGCGGTAACGGCGGCGGACGCATCGTCGCGGCGGGAACACCGGAAGAAGTGGTGAAGGTCAAAGGCAGCTACACGGGAGAGTTTTTGAAGGACCGGTTGAAGGTAGTGGCGAAGGCGGCAAACGGACGGGCACGAAAGCGAGCCTAACCCTCACAGCTGTCATACCCGGCGCATGCCGGGTATCCAGTGCTACGAAGTTCAACCGATGCCGGAACCACTCGTGGCCCCGCATGGAATAGCGTTCCAAAACCCTGGATCCCCGGAACACGTCCGGGGATGACAAGCGGGGTAGATTCACATATTTGACGAAACAACCCCATGCGCCAGGAGAAAATCCGGCGTTTATGCCATGGATTCAACGACATCACGTTTTGAGGAACAACCCCATGCGCCTCAGTTAAACAGAGGATTGCCCGCCCCAGCAGACGGATTTGGACTTCTCCCAACGTGATACTTGCAGACATGAACTAGGTATTTTTGTAACTCGGGAAGAGAGATTTCATGTTTATAAAAATCGCTCTCTCGAATCACAATTGTTAACTTGTCACAACAACGGGACTCACCTGCACTGACAATAAAAGAGTCTATGATCAAACGAGTGATCTCTTCTCGGGAATTTCTAATTCTTCCTGCACCAGTCCCCAAAAGAGGGACCGCGATTTCCTCTTCATATTTTGTTTTCGTTGAAAGATATATCCACAGCCCAGCCAAAGCGTCGCTAACCAACTCTATGGTCGTGCTGGCGTTTCCTTCGGCAGACATATTTGACATAGCCAACAAATGAAAATTTCTACCACTTCTGTTGACGGTCGCCACAGTACCGATGTTGTATCGTTGCTTTTTTCCTTTCCTTACTTCTTCATGCGCAAGTCCTCAGATACGGGCTGCGACGAAAGTGCTTGTTGAATATCTGAATCAAGATGGCCTTCATTTGATTCATAGAATCTTGAAGTGAACTGACCTTGCAGGCTGGATTGGGAAATCAAATTGTCACTTATTCGCGTATCAAAAGTAGTATTTGCAGGAATTACGCAACTACAATGCATGTCTAAAATGCTGCCCACTGTTATCCCGATTTCTACATCCATCCGCTCCAATCTACAGGAGATTGAGGTCGAAACGAATCGCGTGAGAGCGGTCAGAACTAATAGCGAGCATAAGTAGGCTGGAAGCGATACAAATTGCTTTATTTGTGTCGCTAAGTGCGCACTAAAGAAATCTATAGCCTCAAGCACAGTATATGTGAGGCCTAAAAGCCCAAAAAAATTCCGAGGAGTTTGAACGCTCCAAATTCCGTACTTGAGATAAAGGCGGGATAAATATCCCCTCCTGAGTTCACGCCAGGTCACAATGCCAACCGCGCATAGATTGAATCATTGTAGTAGTACGGCCCTGAAACTCCTTGCCTTCCAAGTTCAAGGCATTGGTCGGGCCAATGATCTATTGCGTGCTCTATTATTTTTGCATTGAATGAAACGTATATCGCCAATTGATCGCTCAAAATTGGTGGGCACAAGTCTGGGTCGTGCCTACGAGTTCCATTTAAATTCACACCAATTATAGGAAGCCCTATTTTCAAGGCTGTCTCGATCTCCCACCTAACAAATCTATAAAGAAATTTCGTACTCCGTCCTATCAGTAGGGCAAACACCGTCGATTTCCTCAGCCTTTTTCTTAGGCTGCGCTTTATCGTTTCCTCGGAACTAGTGTCGCGCGACTGTTTCAGGTCATGAGCATCCAATAAGTCGAATGAAGATCCTTCATGGGTTTTCCACGCTTTCATCAGCCTGAAATAGTGCATATCCTCGTCGCCATCGAACGCAACGTAGGTTCTTCTTCTGATCGCCATTTGATAGCGTCCCCCTGAGGCAAAACTATAAATTGTATTATATTAAAAATACACCGTGTAGACTAATGAGGACGGGCTCAGCTTCTACTTCTGGCACTGATAAACTTTGCTTTTGCTCCAACTGAATTTGACCAAGGGACAATTCATGCGCCACAAAGATAAACGCGCCATTGTCACCGGAGGGGCGCGCGGCATCGGCCGGGCCATTTCCGAGCGCTTGATTTCTGAAGGCGCGAAAGTCCTCATCGCCGATCTGGATGCCGAGCACGGCACGGAAACGGCGGATACCATCGGCGCGGCCTTCGCCAAAACCGATGTCTCCTCAAAAGTGGAAGTGGAGGCCCTCGTCGCCCGCGCGGTGGAGGATTTCGGCGGCATCGACATTGTCGTCAACAACGCCGCCACCATTCACAAGGCCGAGCTGCTGGACCTGGAGGAAGAAGACTACGACCGCGTCATGGGCGTGAACCTCAAAGGCCCTTTCCTGCTCTCACAGGCTGCCGCAAAGCATATGATGGCGCAAAAGTCCGGCGCCATCGTCAACATCGCCTCGATCAATTCCGAGCTGACCATGCCCGATCACATCCCCTACGCCATCGCCAAGGGCGGCGTGGTGCTGCTCACCAAGGTGCTGGCGCTGTCGCTCATCCCCCACGGCGTGCGCGTGAACGCGGTTGCGCCCGGCACCGTACTGACAGAGCTCTCGCGCGTGGTTCTGGAAAATCCGGAAGTGGAAAAAATGGTGCTGTCCCGCACACCCATCGGGCGCTTCGGCGAGCCGGATGAAATCGCCGCGGTGGTCTCGTTCCTGGCTTCGGACGAAGCCTCGTTCATCGTCGGGCAGACCATTTACGCCGAAGGCGGCCGCCTCACCCTCAACTACACCATGCCGGATGACAACAAGAAGTAAGCGGACTCCGTTTCCTCGTATTCTCTTTACGTCACCCTCGGGCTTGTCCCGAGGGTCCAGGGTAATCGAACTATGAGAATACCAAGACGTATAGAGCTTGCTGCATCGCTATGCGTTTCAAAACCCTGGATCACCGGGACAAGCCCGGTGATGACAGTGAGTATTATTACTCAAGGCGTCACTTTGACTTCGCGTAAGCCAGGGCGATAAACCCCGCTGTCTCGAGAAGACTCAATACCAGCACCACCGGACCCATCAACGCCGGCTCCAGGGTGTACTTACACGCGACAATAGTACCCCCGACCACGGCAATGAACAGCAGTACCGCCAACCAGCCTTTTGCGTTGCGCGGCTGAAGTCCGAAACCTTTCGGCTTGGGCGCAAACCATGGTTCACTCATCGCTCCCAACTCACTTCCCTAAGTCCGGTTGGGTTTCCGAGCGTGGAATCTTTTCGCTGATCAACGCCCAGCTGGGCGCTTCGCTGGTCCAGATGGTGTTCTGGGGCGCGGCGATTTCCCGGTCATCCAATGTGCCCGCGCGCACCGAAACCATACCGGGGCGCTGGTCGGAAAAGGTGCACACATGCACGCCGCATTTAGGGCAGAAATAGCGGCGCATGGTGTTGCCGCTGTCCGCCGTACAGGCGTATTCGGTCAATTCACCCTCACTCGAAAACGCGGACTTGTCGAACACGGCATTCACCGTCGCGCTGCCCGCCCCCACCTTTTGGCATAACCGGCACCAACACGTTCGAACGACCTTCGGCTTATCGGAGTCTATGGAATAGCGCACCGCGCCGCATAAACATCCCCCTGTAATCGCCATAAAGCGTCCCCCTATCCTCTATAGCTTAGCGCCGTTTTGGCTCAGCGCCTGGGCATCCTACGAAAAATTTGAATTCGACCTCTGCAAAAATCGCTGATGTGCAAATCAAACGTCAGGCGTAGAACCCGCTCCGCCGAAATTCGGCATTTTATGGTTCAACCTTTTTGACGGCACGTCATCATGAAAAACATAACAAAAATCACGACCTCTGCCCTTTCAATTATCGTCTCTCCGTTCGGCTGGCCCATCGCGCTGATTATCGCGGCAAGCATATCCTTTGCCATGATCACCGACCCGGCCCGCGGTGAGGAGACATTCCCGCCTGCCTCCGTCGGAAATGTGGCCGGCGCGGTGGGCGGCCCGTTCGACACCTACCGTCGCACGGTCATCCTGGGTATCGATCCCCGCCGCTCCTATGTGCGGTTCGCGAACATGAGCGATCAGCCGGTGACGAATATTGTCGAAGTGTACGGCCTGGACTCCGAAAGTACCCTAGGCAGATTCCAGATCACCGTACCCGCCAAAGCATCTGTGCAGGTTCGCCCAGATCAGATGATTCAAAGCCTGCTGCCTTTGGATCTGGATCAGTTTCTCGCGCTTTACGTGGAGAACGGCCATACCAATCAATTTTGGCAGCATGTCCAATTCGATCAGCACAGCGGTGAATTCGCGGACGCGGGTGTGTGCACCTACATCCCAGATGTGAATTTTCTGCCACCCGGCAATGTCGCCATCAATGTCCATACAACCCGCATCAACTGGTATGCGTCCTTTGTATCGGTACATAACTTTTCCGATGTAACCGCCGCGTATGAAGTACGTGTTTACCGGTCCGCCACCGGTGAGTTGATGGGAACCACGGAAATCGATTTGGGACCGCGTGAGACGCTGAATGAAAGCGGCTATTGGTTCCAAGGTGCCGTGGGCTGGTACTTTCTTGAGCCTAATGACTTACACATGAACGTGGAGTTTGTGCCGCTGGCACAGGACGACACCCAGCGTATTGCCGTAGGCCATGTCGTCGGTGATGTTTACGAAGGCGGTACGGCCAACCTGTCGAACCCCTGTCCCTTGATCGGCAATGGGTTCACGCGCACGCCGTAATGATACCCGGTCCTCTCTTCCGAACGGGAGGAGAGGACTTCCTTTTATTTTGAACTCACGTCCAGCGGCGGTGTATCGGGCACACCCGCGCCTATATCCAGCCAGATCAAGTTATGAGTCTCAGCGATGGAATTTACGGCTTCTTGCAATTTCAAGCCCACATTTTACATCGAATAGCCCACAACTCTGGGGGCGTGGTCGTCCTTCGCGGCAAGAGGAAGGAGTATCATTTGTGTTTGCAGCGCGCGGCCGGAACTGGCCACAAACGAAACTCCGACCAGATAGTCGCACGGCTGTCTAACCGCGTTTTCCATGTTCGAAAGGGAGGACTTTTTGGCTTCCGGATTAATGTATGCGTGCAGTTCCTTGCCGGTGAAATCTGCCCCCCAACGCTCAACCAATTCGGTTCCATGAAAACGCACAATCGCATCCTGACCGGGGACAACATCGCAGATATAGACCGTATTCATGAACCTAAAGGACGGCGTATCCAGGAACCTGGAGGAATCGGGAACCAGCGCATCCCCACGCAACTCACGCCAATGGTCGAAAAATTCGCATATATCCTTCGACCAACCATCATCCCTGAGCTGTTGAGTGCTCAGCACCACACTTCTACGGCTTCAGGACGTGCCACTTTCCGTCAATGCCGTCGCCGAGCGCTTTTCCAGGCTGGTCATCGACGTACATATAAATCGGCTGTCCTTTGTAAGCCCATTGTGGGCGGCCGTCTTCGCGCTCAACCAATGTCCACGGGGTCATGGGGTCGGCATTACCTCGCGGGCGAACCGGCCACCAGGTCTCCGCGCATTCGGCGGTGCAGTTCGACTTATTGGCCTCGTCTTCGTCGAACACGTAGTACGGCACGCCCAATTCGCTCTGGAATCCATATTCGTCGCCGTCTTTGACCAGAGAGACTTCCCGGGGAATAAACATCCTCAGAATTTCTTCTTCGCTGGATTGCGCAATCGTCGGCGCCGAAGTCCAAAGGGCGAGCGCCGCTACGGCGTAAACTAATTTTCGCATCATAAGCCTCCCGAATATGCCCCTCAGCATGGCGTCAGATTGTGCCAAAGAAAAGGCAATTCCTAAATACGATCTAGGCCGTCAACGTTGGGACCGCGATCGCCAAGGTCCACACGGACATTCCGATAAGGGTCAAAAACGTGCCCATGGCGCCGATGCGGCGCAAGTAAGCGGGCTGTTTCTGAGCCATCCCGAAAGCATGGGAAATGCGCAGGAGAACGAAAAGCGCCGCCACCACGGCCAGAACCATTTGATCCGCTCCCGAGCTTTCCACAAGCGCAAAAAGGATCAAAGCCATTGGAACGTATTCTATGAAATTCGCCTGGGTGCGCATTCTGATCAGCATGTCCTGATTGCCCTGATCCCCGTGCGCCATGAGATGTTTGAACCGGCCCCGGACCACATTGACTCCCAGTGCAACCAGCATCAATCCGAATATTCCCGCCGTGATCATGGTCACCGGCATTATCAGTGGCGATGGCATGCCCCCCCCCTCACATTCTGCGCTCCACTCCCATGAGCTTGGCCTTTGCCGCGACCTCGGTCAACGGCCTCAATAGGACTCATGACATGCGCCGCGGGAAGATGTATGCAATGGCCCGCAGAGTCACACGAGGTTTTGAGTGTCCATTGATCTGGCTCCCGAACGGCGCCCTTTTGTTTTCGCGGCTTGTGTCGCCGCCATTTTCACCGCTGCCGTAGAAAGCACAATCGTTGCCACGGCCATGCCGACCATCACGTCGGAATTGGGCGGGTTTTCGTTGCTCGGATGGGTGTTTGCTGCATATCTCCTAACCCAAGCCGTCACCATTCCCATCTACGGCCGCCTTGCCGATTTATATGGCCGCAAGAGAATTCTATTCATCGGCCTCGGTATATTCATGCTCGGAAGTCTGCTGTGCGGGCTCGCACCGAACATGCTTGCTCTCGTAATCGCGCGCGGTGTTCAAGGCATCGGCGCGGGAGCAATCCTTCCGATCTCGTTCACCATTGTTGGAGACGCCTACCCCGCCCGTGAACGGGTCAAAGTCCAGCCTTACCTCGCCGGTATCTTTGCAGGCTCATCGATCATCGGTCCTGTGCTGGGCGCCTTTATTGTCGAGAACTTCGATTGGGCCCTGATTTTCTGGTTTAATATTCCAATAGGCATTCTCGCCATCGTTATGCTGTCCACTTTTTTGCGCGAGCACCCGCGTCCGGTCGAACACACCATAGATACCTTCGGCGCGTTGACGCTGACCCTCGCCATTTCTTCCCTGCTTTTAGCACTGCTTCAGGCGGACCAACTTGGTTGGTGGGTGTTGCCGCTGCTCGCGGCCTCGGGCGCACTCGCGTATTTATTCGTAAATCTCGAGAGGAGATCAATTGAGCCTCTTCTCTCGCCTATACTGTGGCGGAACCGGATCATTCTGAACTCGATCGTGTCCAGTTTTCTGATCGGCAGCGCCCTTATGGGTATGACGGCTTTCCTGCCGACATTCTTGCAAGGTGTCATGGGTCAGAGCGTTTCTACGGCGGGACTCACGTTAGTGGTGCTGTCCTTTTGCTGGCCGCTCTCCAGCACCATCAGCGCCCGCATCATGCTACGCACGACCTATCGCGTCACAGCATTCATAGGCTGCAGCTTTCTCACAGTCGGCGCGCTCATATTCAGCATCATGGCGGGCACGCCAGAATCCTTTCGCCTAGCGGCGCTCGGAGGCTGGTGGCCGATGGTTGGCGCGGTCTTCTTTGGCTTCGGTATGGGTTTCACAAATTCGACGCAGCATATCGCCATGCAAGAAGCATCTGGGGCCAAATCGCGCGGCGCGGCGACGTCCGGATTCGCTTTCATGCGCATGGTGGGCGCCGCATTCGGTACGGCCGTGTTGGGCGGCGTTTTAAATCTTAGCCTCACCTTCCGTCTGCCCGACATTGAAGAGCCAGTTCAAATCCTTATGGATCCCGCGAATAGCGCCGCATTTACAACGCAACAACTGCACGACCTTGGGCTTGGTGTGGGCGATGCCCTGGACAACGTATTTTGGGCGATGCTTGTTTTCGCGTTATTGGGATTCTTGGTTGCGAGAAATACGCCGGCCATCAAGCCCGGCAACCTTGCACCGGACGAAAACCCCGCGCATTAAAGCTGGCGTGAAGTTCCTTCCTGCGGCGCCGAACAGATTGTTTTGGAACCCAGTTTCGCCAACTTTTCCTGCGCAACATTCAGCTTGCGATCGATATCGTCGTCCGATTGATCCGGGTCGTGATGAAACAGCTGGACTTCTTTTACTTCAGCCGCGTGCGCGATGCGCATGACTTCGCTCACAGCAGAATGACCCCAGTTAATTTTCCGGCGATACTCATCATCGAAATAGCAGGTATCCATTAGAGCCACATCCGCGCCCCGCATGAAATCCGCGAGTTCGTTTTCATAACTCGCGTTGTGCTGCGGCGTATCCTCGGGATAAATCTCATTGTCCGTAATGTAGCAAAACGACTTTCCGTTGAAGTTTACGCGATAGCCCAAACAAAGGCCTGGATGTGAAAGCATCAGGCTCTGAACCTCGACCTTGCCGAACGTTGTGCTTTGCGCACCGATCTCCCGGAAATAAATGCGGGCGCCCATTTCCTTGAGTATGATCGGGAAATAAACGTCGTCCATTTGCGCTGAAACCAACTCACGCATGGTCTTGTCGCCATGCCGCCCGCCGATAATCTCAAACTCATTGCTGGGTATGTACATCGGCACAAAATATGGAATGGCGTTGATGTGATCCCAGTGCGGGTGGGAAATGAACATTTTGGCGGACCATTTGCCGCCGCGCCGGGCCATAATGTGATCAGACAGTTCCTTAATCCCCGAACCGGCATCGAACACAAAATTGAGCTGACGCGGAAATTCCATGGAGATGCAGCTGGTATTGCCGCCGTACCGCAATGACTTTTGTCCCGGTACGGGAAGCGTGTCGCGAACGCCCCAATAACGCACAGTAAATTGCTCACTGATACAGGCCATGACCTGATTGACGAAAATTTCCGGATTGAGCGGTTTCGGAATAAACCCGAGCGCACCGAGCGAACGCGCGCGCTCACGGTCAAAGTCGTAAGCCTTCGCGGAAAGGATGACCAATTTGGTATCGAACAATTCCGGGAGCGATCTCAGTTTCTCGCAAAGCGTAAAGCCATCCATTTCCGGCATCATGATGTCAGAGATCACGACATCCGGCTTGTGCTCGGGAATGGCTTTCAGCGCCTCTACTGAAGATATAAAGACTCGTACGCGATGACCGGCCGCTTCAAGCAGCTGGCGCGTCAAATCCGCTATTACGGGATCGTTTTCCACCACGCAGAAACTCAGCGCGGCCTTGGTCCCCTCCGGCACAAGAACCCCCAATTTTTCTTTTTTATGGCAACTATTACGTGCAGGGGTTATCTCACAGATCACTTAATTTTTGGATAATTAATTACCACTTAGACACAAGGACTTAGCACCCTTTACCTTAGAACGCCGGTAATTGTGCCACTTCGGGAGCCGCTATGATCGACCTTTATTTTTTCCCCACCCCAAACAGCCGCAAGGTCACCATTCTGCTCGAGGAGTGCGCCTTGCCCTACGAACTGAAGATCGTGAACATCGGTCGCGGCGATCAATTTCACCCCGACTTCCTGCGGATATCACCCAACAACCGGATGCCCGCCCTCATCGATCACGAACCCCCTGGCGGCGGCGCGCCCATCGCAATCTTCGAGTCCGCGGCGATGATGATGTACATCGCGGAAAAAACGGAAAAGTTCTGGCCAAAGGACACGGCAAGGAAATACGACGTCGTTCAATGGGTCATGTGGCAAATGGCCAATCAAGGACCGAAAATGGGCGAACAAGGTCATTTCCAACGAGCGGACAAAGAAGGTATTCACGGCGACCTGTCGTATCCGATCACACGTTTTGACAACGAAGTGCACCGCCTTTTCGGCGTTCTCAATCTCGGCCTCTATAAAAAACAATGGCTGGCTGCCGGTGAATACACAATCGCGGACATGATCTGCTATCCGTGGGCGGCATTATGGAAGTCGCGGGGGATCGACCTGGACGAGTTTCCCAACGTCAAACCATGGCTCGATGCCATTGCGGCCCGGCCCGCCGTCAAGAAAACATCGGAGATCGGCAAGGATATTTACCAGGGTCCCGACGCAATGCCGGAGGGCGAGCGCGCCAGATTTACAAAAATGCTCGCAAACCAGCGTGCCGTACCTATTCCTAGGGAATGGACCTAGTGTGCGACATTAACGGCCATTAAACACAGGCGCGCGTTTCTCGAAGAACGCCTTAGCCGCTTCTTTATGGTCTTCGGTCTCGCGGCAGCGGCGAATGCCTGCGCATTCAGAGTCCAGCACCTGCGAAAGCGACCCCGTTTCCGCCACTTTGAAATTCTGCTTCATATAACGCCAAGCCAAGCGCGGCCCATTTCCTAACTTGGTGGCGAGTTCCATAGTCGCCGATTCCAGTTCCTCATCCGGCACCACACGATTAACCAGCCCATGGGATTCAAGCTGATCAGAATTCAGAATTTCAGAGGTTAGATACAGTTCACGTGCCTTAGCCATACCGACGAGCCGCGGCAGGAAATAATGCCCGCCGTAATCGCCGGAAAACCCAACTTTTGCGAAGGCGGTCGTCATGCGCGCGCTCTTGCCGGCAATGCGCATATCGCAAGCCAATGCCATGGACATTCCCGCCCCAGCGGCTACGCCGTTTACCATAGCGATGGTTGGCTTTGGCATCTCGTGAAGGATCTGCGCAGCATTCACCCACTCCCGCAAATCGTCCAATCGCTCTTCAGACGACTTGCTCGCATGTTTTGCCTCCTCAACCTGCACATTGACGTCACCGCCTGAGCAAAAGGCTTTCCCCGCACCGGTAATGACAACGCAGCCGATGTCGCCGTTTTTGGCGACCGTTGACAACACTTCAGGCAACTCAGTCAGCAAACTCACGTTAAGTGCGTTGTAGGAGTTGGGACGATTGAGAGTGAGCACTGCGACGTGGTTCTCGACCCGAACAAGAAGTTCTTCACTCATAGCGACGTCTACTCCGCATTTGCAGATTGGGATTCACCCGAAATGAACTCCCGAATGTCCCGAGAGACTTCCTTCGGGTGAGTCATCGGAACCCAGTGGTCCGTCGGATAAAACTTAAACGTGGAATTCGGCACGAATTTCTCAATGCCGCTCAAGTTGCCGCTCTGGAGCGCGCTGTCATTGGTTCCCCAGATGATAAGCGTCGGCGTTTCAATCACTCGGGTTTTAGCGTCCTTTAGCACAGCATCTGCGGACCAAGACGTCGGTATGGTCTCTGCCGGGTGCTGGTCGTTGAACGGCGGGTTCAGGTGATTTGCCCGGTAGTAGTCCAGGCCCGCATCTAGGGCCCGCGGTATTTTCCAGGACTCGATCCATTTATCGACGTCTTCCTGGGTTTAGTTACCCGCCCGAAGGGTGCTGCCAAGAATGCCTTGCGCGAACCCCTTATATCCGTCTTTGCCCATTTGTTCGGCCCAGTTGTAGCCGTCGTAATTGTTGAAAGCGAACATGTAGCTGCTGCCCGCGCGCTGAACGGGATTTTCCCGCATCTCGCGTTCAAAAATATCGGGATGGGGCGCATTGACGATAACGAGCTTCGAAAGTGTTTCCGGATGATGCATGGCGTACATCCACGCCACCAAACCACCCCAGTCATGGCCGACGAGAACGAACTTCTTCGCCTTGTCGCCGCCCACGGCTTCCGCGAATTTCTTGACGTCCTCGATCAGGTACTTGGCTTGATACTGTTCCTGCGCGGGCGGAATGGTGCTGAGATTGTAGCCCCGCATGTCCGGCGCAACAGCGAAATAATCTTCACCGATATCGGCGATCTGATCTTTCCACATGTACCAGAATGCCGGATAGCCATGCAGGAAGATCACCATTTCACCATCACCTTTATGGGCGTAGTGAAAATTAATTCCGTTCGTCATGACATAGTCGGTGTCAATGCCGTCTTGGGCGTACACGGGCCCTCTGGCGGTCAGCGCAAATATGGCTGCAAAAGCGACAATGGCATATCGCATGGACAAAACCTCCCCGATCGAACTCACTTTTTGTAATCTACAGTTACCCTACCCTTTCGGAACCCTACGGGAAAGACGGAATGGTACGCTTGCGCCGGACCATCGCGGGTGTCGCCATACCCTAAATGAGGTGTATACTCGTTCTGAGGCAACCTATCTGGTGACCAATTAATACGGGAGGATGACTATGGGCATTGAAGTAGGCGGAATCTTCGGGTTACTCATTCTCGTGGCCGATATTTGGGCTGTCGTTAGCGCCGTAGGCAGCAACCGCCCGACAGGCACAAAAGTTCTTTGGATTTTGCTTATTGTTCTGTTGCCTCTACTCGGCGTAATTATTTGGTTCTTTGCCGGTCCCCGGGCCGTCAAATCACTGGTTTAACCGGCATGCTCAATCCAAGCCATGCGAATTTGTATGGCGGATATTCCGCAACCCTGGTGACGCTTGAACGTTTTATGTTGGTATGCGGACCATGGGTGGCCGCACACAAATAGGGAGGCCGAAAATGGCTACACCAGAAGACGCTAAAGCACCCCCGAAACCTGCCCCCGCTCCTAAGAAGCCTGCACCGTCGGACGACGAGGAAGACGACGGCAAACATACTATTGCCGCACCGAAGCAGAAGATGCTTCCCACCGGGCTATCTCGGGCCATCGTCATCGCTTCAATATTGATTTCCCTGACGGTCGCCGCCGTGACATTGCTGGATGGGCGCTACCAATTGGCTGCCTCACCCAATTCGACAAACGGTTTTATGTACCGCATTGATACTCTTACGGGTGCGGTTCACTATTGCGCGCCGGTCAGGTGCACGGAAATTCCAGTTGCCGGAACCGGATCTGCGGAATGATCAAGTAAAGAGATATCAATGGGACTCTAGCTGACGTTTAAGTGCCGAGAACTCTTCATCCGTCAGTTTCATGTCCTGCTTGAATTGTTCGTCGCTCATGCCCGGCGGCTTGGAAAACACCATTACAAAAACCGAGCCGCCGCCCGCGCTGACGACGCGGCCTGGAATACTCCAGTCCGCCCCGGCTCCGGTCACAAATGTAGAATCAATAATCCCGCTGGACGCATCACCCTCAAGCTTGAATCTTGCCGGCCCGGAAG
>Ga0181593_10004008_pt1 | contig 13411 bp, 14 predicted proteins | sample 071ome_19_FD_133756 | JGI IMG/M metagenome (GOLD analysis project Ga0181593, IMG submission 133756) | Coastal salt marsh microbial communities from the Groves Creek Marsh, Skidaway Island, Georgia - 071413AT metaG (megahit assembly) | ecosystem: Environmental > Aquatic > Marine > Intertidal...
CATGCCGCCTGCGGTTGCAATCAGAGGCGTTAACGCTTTTTTTCCTCTCAATGAACCTGTTTTAAGCGCAACAGCTTCCCAGACTTCTTTGCCTGCAATGCCAAAAAATAGCGCCATCAGCACATCATTGATAAGATAATGCAAGGTTAAGGTCCGATGCCCATCATGAAGATGGCCGACAGGTGAGTTATCGACCAGCACCATATCAACAATGTGATGATAGCTGTCATAATTTATATTTGCCCATGCAAGCGCTCCGAAAGCGCCCAGAACAAGTAACACTGAATATTCTTGGATAAATCCCCATACAGATTTTTGTGATGCTGACATATTCCCTCTCCTGAACACTGCCCTAAACCAGAACAAGCATAGACCAATTAACTCATGACCTAACACGATACCCATCTTTTACACTATGGCCTGACAAAGCGCAAATTCATACGCATGTTTGGCTAGTCAGATGCGCAAATTCCACTATCTTTTAAGCATGGAAACACAAACACGCAAATTTATGATGGGATCTGATATTTTCAGAGGCTCTGTATATGGCGTAGGACACCCGCTTAATATTGCGCGTGTCTGGCCTGTGATAGATATTTGTTTTGATCTTGGCTGGCTTTCAGACGCCAATTATCTGCAAGTTGCACCTGCACCTGCCGAACGTCTGGCTTTATTCCACACATCTGATTATATCACCGCTCTTTTTGAGGCAGAACAGAAGCAGTCGCTGGATAGCTTGCGAATGGAACGCCACCGGATTGGTAAAGATAATAACCCTATTTTCCCGCAAATATATTCTCGTCCAGCTACTGCGGCCCATGCCAGTATTCTGGCAGCAGAAATGCTGGCAAACGGCAAGGCAGATATAATCTATAATCCGGCAGGTGGCACGCATCACGGAATGCCAGACAGGGCAAACGGGTTCTGTTTTGTAAATGATCCGGCGCTGGCTATCTGTTATCTGTTACAGGCTGGCATTGACAGGATTGCCTATATTGATATTGACGCCCATCACCCTGATGGGGTCGAAGCTCATCTATCTGGCGATGCGCGGGTGAGGTTATTTTCAGTACATGAAGAAAACAGATGGCCGCGCACAGGCAGACAGGGTGATAAAGCAGGCGGTTTTGCTTCAAACTACACCCTGCCACGTGGTGCTGGCGATGCAGAACTTCTGGCAATTTGTTCTGAGAATATTCTGCCTGAACTAGATGAATTTGCGCCTGAAATTATTATCCTTCAAGCTGGTTGTGACGGACTTCGTGATGATCCACAATCAGGGCTTCTATATAGCAATATCGGATATTGGCGTTCTATTTCATTGCTATTATCAAGAAATATCCCTGCATTGGTGCTAGGTGGTGGTGGGTATAACCCTTACACCACAGCGCGGGCATGGGTTGGCGTCTGGGGGATTATTAGCGGGCATGACCCTGTCTCGACACTCTTGCCGCCTGCTAGTATTGCCTTGCTTAGAAGTCTTGAATGGCATCATCGGCTAGGCAGAAATCCGCCAGAAAACTGGTTTATCCGGCTAGCAGATAATGATGCTGGTAATCTTGCAACAAATCATGGAAGCAGAATTAATGTATAGAGGGCTCGTTCATAGGGTAAAATTGCTCACCGGTATCATAAGCCTATTGCTTCTCTTATTTTTTGAAGGAATTACAGCAACTTCAGCAGAAGATATACAATTTGTCGAACTTGTCATTACCAATCCGCAAGGACAGCAATATCATTATTCTGCTGAACTGGCCCATACGGCAGATTTACGACGCATAGGGCTAATGAACAGGCAGGCATTTGAAGCAGAACAGGCGATGCTTTTTATCTGGCCTGAAACCGCCCGCAGATTATTCTGGATGAAAAATACATTATTGCCGCTGGATATTTTATTCTTTTCAGAATCTGGAGAGCTGTTTCATCTGGTGCATATGGCTAAGCCATTTTCTGAAACACTTCATTCTTCTATCGACCCAACAGCGGCAGTGATCGAATTGAAAGGGGGTGAAGCCAAACGGTTAAAGATAGATATTGGTAGCAAATTAACCTTCAAAACTGTCTTGCCAGATGCCCAATAAGCCCACTTTTTTACAGGAAAAATGGCTAATCGGTTATATTGGTTATTTTTTCCTTGAAATCTTGCGGTGATCAGGTGTAAAAACCGGTCTGTCGGAGTGTAGCGCAGCCTGGTAGCGCATCTGGTTTGGGACCAGAGGGCCGGGAGTTCGAATCTCTCCACTCCGACCATTTTTCCAAAAATTACAGGTGCTGATGGCTGTGTGTTTGTGAGCTTTTTTATGCCATCAACACGGATAGCTATATTTACGACAGCTATGTTATCTGTCATGATCTGTCTATTAGCAGACAGGGTCATGAGGCGTGGAAATGTTATCACTCACAGGAAAGCGGATATTTGTTAGCGGCGCGGCGGCTGGCATGGGACATTCGGTTGCTCGCCATGCGCTTGATGCAGGCGCAGAAGTTGTTGCAACAGATATTTCATCGGATGGGCTAGATGTGCTGTCTCAAGCAGGTGCATCTACCGCTATCCTCGATGTCAGTGATGCAGATAAGGTAAATCAGTTTTTTGAAACTGAACAAGGGTTTGACGGGCTTGTAAATATGGCTGGCTGGGTGCATCACGGCACAATTCTGGATGTTGATTACAGTCAATGGCAGAAATCATTCAGCATCAATCTCGATAGCATGTTTTTCGTAATCCAGTCTGCCTTGCCAAAAATGATCGAAAAAGGGGGCGGGTCTATTGTGAATATGGCATCTCTTGCATCCTCTGTAAAAGGCTTTCCCCAAAGAGCGGCTTACAGCGCCTCCAAAGCAGGGGTAATCGGGCTTACAAAGTCAGTTGCTGTTGATTTTATGGATAAACATATCAGATGTAATGCGCTATGTCCGGGCACTATCGAAACCCCGTCTCTGCATGGCCGCATGGCACAATTAGCAGAGAAGCTGGGGAGTATGGAAAAGGCGCAGGAATGGTTTGTATCTCGCCAGCCGATGGGTAGGCTTGGACAGCCAAATGAAATTGCGATGATGGTGATATATCTCCTTTCTGATGCAGGGGCATATGCCACTGGTCAGCCTTTTATAATTGATGGCGGAACAATCGCGTAACCATATGTAAAAGAATATAAAAATGATTATCTTCAAGGGGAGGGGATAGATGAATAACTTACAGAAATTTGTCATTGGATGTGTGGTTTGCATGTTATGTATATTCATTTATGCAGGCATCAAAACAGTTGGCTAGTTTTGGCATGTTGATTGCAGTCAATCCTGCGAACCGTTGCTCTGTAAGGTTCACTCGCGGAACCCTCACTACATTCATTTTACCTCTTATTGTAGTGAGGGTTTTCCCTTGTCATATGACAATGTAAGATCATGCACGATGTGGTTTGATGGTAGCCATTTTTAAACTTTCAACAGGAACTGGCAAACATATGACACAGGATAAGACACCGGATAAAGAACAGCTGATGGCCAAATTAAAGCAGGCGCAAACAGCACGTTCTAACAGACAAAAGGCCCTTTTTGAGGTAGCAGATGCTGCTCATAAAGGATTGTCAGACAAAACCGATGCTGTTCGTATTATCAAAAAAGCAGACCAGTTGCGATTTGCATCTGCATTTAAAGATTTGATGAATACGAAATAACCAAATTTCTTACATCACCTCGTCCAGTTAGCTTTGGCATAAAATTTGCTTTCTTCATCATGTCGTTTTCATGACAAGAGGAGGGATCAATGTCATTTAACGCAAAAATGGATAGCGAAGAAAATAACGGACTAGATTCAGAATATATCGTTGATATTATTGAAGCTACGCTGCGGGTGCTGGAAAGCACAGGGCTTACCCGCGAGCAGGCACTACAGGTAATGTTAAGCCAAATCGCAGTTCAGTTGCCTCCTGAAATTATGGAAGTCGGAGTAGAGGTTTCCCGAAAATATTCAGAAGCCTTCGCAGGTACGAGTTGGGATAGCGAAAATCTGTCACAGAAAACCGAAAAATGTGGCAGAACAGAATTTCCGGGCGTCTATTTGTAAAAAATAACCTGTTTCTGTTCGATTTTTATTGAAACTCTCTTTTGTGCATCTAATGATGAGATAAACAACAAGAAAGAGAGAAGTAGATGGCGCAGCCAAAAGCGTTATTATTTGATGTATTTGGAACAGTTGTTGACTGGCGGACTGGCATCAGCAATGCCGTTGCCGAAATTGCAAAAAAAACAAATCATCACACTGACCCTGAAGCGTTTGCAGATGCATGGCGTGCGCTTTATCAGCCCTCTATGCAGGAAGTAAGAGACAAAAAACGTCCTTTCACCATTCTAGATGTTCTTCATCGTGAAACCCTGCAAACAGTTTTATCTCAATTTTCTTTTCCTGAAATTTCTGCACAAGACGAGCATTTTCTTGTGACAGCTTGGCACAGATTAAATGGCTGGCCAGACGCATCAGACGGGCTGTTAAAGCTAAAACAGCATTATATTATCGCGCCCCAGTCCAATGGCAATATTGCGCTTATTGTGAATATGGCCAAACATAGCAAACTGGGATGGGATCTGGTGCTTGGGGCTGAAGTTGTGTCTCATTACAAACCTTGCCCTGATGCCTATCGGATAGCCTGCGAAAAACTGGGGCTGGCAACTGGTGAATGTATGATGGTTGCCGCCCATAATGATGATTTGGCCGCCGCTCAGGCACAAGGCATGATGACAGCCTTTATTCTTAGGCCAAAAGAACATGGTGCAGGACAGAAGACCGATTTAAAAGCAGAAGGCGCATGGGACTATTGCGCAGATGATTTTCTGGACCTTGCCTCACAATTAGAAGCAGACAGATAATCTGGTAAAAGAACAGATAGAAATGAGGTAGAAATGGCATCTCAATTATGGAAAGGTCAGGCATTTTGTGTCAGCCATGCAGATGGCTCAGGTACTAAACAGGCACAATTTGAAGGGGGGCTACGCGCCTTTTTTGAATATCGCGATCTTGGGATTAAAGATGCCACAAAAGGTAAATTTGTTGCCCATGTGATACGGGCAGTGCCTGGCCGCCATGCAGAACCAAAATGGCATGTTCATGATCTGGATTTTCAGATGGTGTATATTCTGCAAGGCTGGGTTGTTTTTGAATATGAAGGGCAGGGAGAGATTGTTCTTCGCAAAGGTAGTTCAGTTCTGCAGCCGCCCGGAATCAGACATCGTGAGGTAAGCCATAGTGATGATCTTGAGCTGATAGAGATTTGCTCGCCTGCTGAATTTGATACTGAAATGGTAGACCCGCCTGAAAATGCTAGCTGAGATTATTGGTAATTATCGGCAGAAGCGTGATGAGCAGTATACAGGCCATGCTGGCATTGAATATCCTGAAATGAGTCCGCTTTTTCAGCAATCTTCCCAATAGCTCGCCACCATATCCCCATAAAATCGTAGATGTCACCGTAACAAAAGCAAAAATTGTGAAAATCAGAATGCTGGTTTGAACAGGCGTGCTGCTCGCACTGGAATAGGTGGATATAGCGCTGATAACAACTACAACGGCTTTTGGATTAATAAGCTGAAACAGCGCGGCTTCTGTGAAATTTAACGGTTTTCCAAGCTTGGGGCGTTCTTCTGGTGGCAATGCAATGGCAATTTTCCATGCCAGATACACAATAAACATACCACCAGCAATTTTGAATATGAAAACAAGCTCGGGAATGGCCTGAAACATTGTGGTTAAACCGAAGCTGGCGGCGATCACCATCGATAGAAAACCTGCGCATATCCCCATGATATGAGGCATCGTTTTGCGCAATCCGAAATTAGCACCAGATGCGGCAAGCATGATGTTATTCGGTCCGGGCGTAAATGCCGAAACGAAAGCAAATATTGAAAATGATATCAAACTTGCAGTATCCACCAGAAAGCCTGCCCTTATCCTATCGGAATTTATCAGTCATATGTATCAGACTGATTTCAAAAGACAAGGCAGACGTTCTGTCCACAGAAAATCGCAGATTATCTGGGCTGTTTTTTGATCTAGCGTCTGGGTTTCTACACGATAGAACAAACTTCCGGTTGTGAGCCGGTGTTCATTTATGTTCAGGTCAATATGCTGTAACATGCCCGGATAGGAAGATAGCAATTTCTGACGGATAGATTCGGCATTTTGTTTCTGAGAAAATGATCCTAGCTGGATAATCAGCTTTCCCTGTCTAGGCGGTGCAATTACAGGGACAGTGGGTGCAGGTTTAGGCGCAGCTGTCGCAGGCTTGATGTTGGCGGGCTGTAACAAGGCAACGATATCGCCGGGCTTGCTATTATTTTCAACGCCCTGTTTAGGGCTTGCAAGGGGCTCTGTGAGGGTCTGCTTTGCAGGGGTGGGGGGCGTGCTTGGTTTTGGCAAGGATAGTGAAAAGCTTGCACCTTGCCCAATATCCAGCGTGATTTGTTTTTCCGGCGGTGCTAGTTTTTGCTGAGGCGTTTTGGCAGGGCGTAAAAGATAGGCTAGCTCGGCGTTAGATGCCAGAATTTGCTTATCACCTTGCGCAAACATGGTCCGGCAATAGCTATCTATCAGCTTCTGCATTTTTTGCTGTCCGACAATAGCTTGTTGGGTGTTTAGGTCTGTCTGATTTAACGTGGCATCTTTGCTCATCAGAGATTCAATTACCCAGTCAGAATATTGATTGACTAGCCGGTCGATTTCATCTGTGTCAGGCGTGCGCTTTAATTCAAATTCTGCGGCTTTGCGAATGATCGCCCCTGCATATTTACGGCGTTCCTGCCATAATTTTCCAATATCAGGATTTAAAACAGATTGTGCTTCCATCAATGAAGAAAAGCTGGCGCAAATTGCCCCCTGTTCTGCCAGATAGCCATATTCATTCCAGCTTTCAAGCTGTAATTCTGCGCGCAGCATTGAGATATTGCCAAATGTGACAATCCCGCAAATTACTAGCAATGCGCCTAATTTTTTTCTGGCCGATGTAACTATTCTAAGAAACATTTTTAGCGTCTGGGCTGTGTTAACCATCATCACATGATGCAAAAGATATGCCTAAAATAATCTATGATGTTTTATAAAACTGGATCGCATCAGCCGCAGCGCGTAATAACGCCCGTGCTTTGTTCTGGCATTCTTCATATTCAGATTGTTCGACTGAATCATAGACAATGCCGGCACCAGCCTGAACATGCATTTTCCCGTCTTTTAGAATGGCCGTGCGAAGGGTGATACAGGTATCCATATCGCCGCTTACCCCGATATAGCCAATTGAGCCGGCATAAATGCCGCGCCTGTCAGGTTCAAGCTGGTCAATAATTTCCATCGCCCGAATCTTTGGCGCTCCGGATACGGTGCCAGCAGGGAAGCCGGCAACCATAATATCAATCATATCTGCATCATCTTTGCGCATGCCACGCACTTCAGAGGCGATATGCATCACATGGCTATAAAGCTCGATTTCAAAATGGGAATGCACGCGCACAGTGCCCGGACGCGATACGCGCCCCACATCGTTTCTGCCAAGATCAAGCAGCATCAGATGCTCAGAACGTTCTTTCACATCAGCTAGCAAATCATCTGCATTTGCTCTATCTTCTGCTTCATTACGACCTCTGGGGCGAGTGCCAGCAATGGGACGGATAGTGACCTCATTATCACGCAATCTTACCAGAATTTCTGGGCTAGACCCTACAATTGAAACATCACCAAGACTGAAACAGAATAAAAATGGCGACGGATTTAACCGGCGCAAGCTTCGATATAGCGCAATCGCCGGAAGCGAGAAGGGGATGGTAAAACGCTGAGATAACACGACTTGGAAAATATCACCTGCTTTGATGAATTCCTTTGCCTGTCTGACCATCTCAAAGAATGTTTGCTTGGTCATATTGGCTTTCGGCACCGCTTCTGCCTCTGCGCTATTGCTGACAGGAATTGCAGGCATCGCATCTTTAAGCTGGCGTTCTGTTCTATCAAGCAGATTCATCGCAAATTGCCACGCCTGCTCGCCAGATTCAAACTGACTGGGCCGGATTTGAACAGCAAGGGTAATGGTATCTTTCAGCCTATCAAAAATAGCCACAAGAGATGGGCGCATCAGCACAGAATCAAATACGCCTAGCGTGTCTGGATTATCATCAGGCAATGTTTCGATATGCCTGATCATATCATAACCCAGATATCCGAATAGCCCTGCTGCCATTGGTGGCAACGGAGCGGTTGTGTGCATTGCACTTTCAGCTATCAATGCCCGAAGCGAGGTAAGCACATCAGTTTTTTCAGGGATAAAGTCATCAGGCGAGCTAGCTACATTTCGGTTAATTTCTGCCTGATTTCCCTTAGACCGCCAAATCAGGTCAGGCTCAAGCCCAATGGCAGAAAATCTGCCTCTTACTTCGCCACCTTCAACAGATTCTAGCAGAAAATGATGCGTGCTATTTTCTGATAATTTGATAAATGCCCCAACAGCTGTTTGGGTATCAGCTACCAATGTGCGGTAGATGATCTGGTTTTGCTGTTCTGCAAATAGCTGTGCGCAGATTTGCTTGTCCTGATGGACAGTGTTTGTTTGTTCTGCAGTATTGCTCATCATGCGGCCCTTAGGCTTCAAGTCAAAAATATTAATAGCTGGTCATGCCATTAGCCCGATTTATTGTCCTGCCTGACCTAGCAGTAATTGCCTTACCAGATCAGGATTGACTTCCAGACTGTGAATATCTGCCAGCCTAATCCCAATTGCCGAATTAATGTCATTATGGATGAGGCTGTTAAAATCCTGTGATATCTGATCTATTTGGGTGCTAACGGCTTCATCACTGGCTGCAATAATTTCATCTGTCCGCACCAAAATGGTGCCTTCTCCTGTATCGACAAGGGCGATATTTCCAGTGTCTGTTTCAAAGCTGGTGCTTGCAATAAGTCTGGCAAAATCACTATCAATGCCAGTGCCAAGTCGTGAGAAGCCTGAAGACACAGATAATCCCTCTATCTGTGAGAGGTTGTTCTCTTTCGCTTTTTCTGCATCTGTGCGTGCCAGCTTGATAGCCTGTTCAGCTTTCCAGTCATTAATTACCCTGTCTTTAATCTCTGAAAGAGGGCGTTCCCTGCTTTCAGTTTCCAACGTTGGCTTGACCACGAAAAAGCTATCTGCACCTGTTTCAATGACAGGGCTGATGGTCTGGATTTCTGTTTCAAACAGTTCTGTGATGAACTGGCTGTCACCTGCCAGCGTTGCGATTGCAACATCTGTATCTGCAATGGCGTTTCCATCGATATCAAGGCCATTAATGTCAATGCCACCAATGAATAGAAGCTGGCTATTTATCTGTGAGGCTGCTTCCTGCATGGTTGCACCGCTACCAAGTAAATCTTCAAGGCGTGACACAAAATCATAAATAGTATCAAGCGCCTGTTCTTCTGCTAGCGTGTCTGAAATAGCCTGTTTTACATCTTCATATTCTGTATTTTCTGCCGGATTGATTTCGTCAATAATGGCAAGATGCCAGCCAAATGCCGATTTAATCGGCCCTGTTACGTCATTCAGAGATGCTTCAAAGACAGGCGATGCAAGCTCTGTGGCAAGTTCGCTTTTCTCGATTGTGCCAAGTTCGGTATCTTCTGCTGACCAGCCTAGTTCTGCATTTGCTACATCTGTGAAACTTTCGCCAGCATTCAGCTTTGCCAGCGCCTGTTGCGCCAGCTCTTCGGTGCTAAATACCATTTGACGGATGGCGCGGCTTTCAGGGCGAATAAACTCATCTTGACGCGCATCAAACGCCTCTCTGATTTGTTGTTCTTCGATGATTATCTGGGACGCGATATTGCTAGGTGAAAGCAAAATAACCTCAGCGCTTCGCATGGTAGGTGCGTCATAGGTTGATTTATGGGCATCATAAAAACTGCCAAGCTCAGCATCAGAAGGTAGGGCAATCTTGTCTGAATTAGCCGGAAATACAAGCCAGCTTGCCGTTCTTTTTTCCAGTTGATAGCGTGCGACCCTATCTAGAAGAATTTTTGGGAAACTGCCACCTAGACTGATTGCCTGAAGCAGCTGTTCCTGCAACAGGGCACTATCCAGACGCTCTAGATAGGATGCTTCGGTAAATCCTGATTGCGCTAGTGAGCTGCGAAATGACGATGAAGAAAATGCGCCTAATGCGTCTGCGAAGGTTGGTTCCTGACGGATCGCGTCTGTCTGCATTGCCTTTGTCGAAGTTAAGCCTAGCCTGTCTGCTTCTGCTTCAAACAGGACCTGGCGGGCGGCAGTGCCAACTACCTCGTCAAGTAGACCATATTGCACTGCATCACCGGTGGAAATTCCGCCGCCTGCGGTACGTCTAACACGCTCAAATTCATTTGCTACTTCAACGTCTGTGGCTGACTTACCGCCTGCCTTTACAGCTTTGTTGCCATCTGAAAACAGACCAGAGCTAATATCGCCAATGCCCCATAATGCAAATCCTGCTGCCAGAAACAGCAAAAACACTTTCATAATCGGAGATTTGGCACCTTCGCGCATCGACTGTAGCATGTGAATATCCTGACGTGTCCACTGATGTTAAACTTGTCCAAGCTATAACTTAGTTTTAAAATGTTCTTATCACTGTTAGGGGTGTGATAATAGATACAATTGCGACACTATAGATAATCTGGGCATGGTGTCGCAATCTTTAAAATATAATTTTAGGCCAAAAAATGGGAATTTTAAGATGATTATTGCGGCTAACTGGAAAATGAATTTAACCCGAGAGCAGGCTTTCCATCATCTTAGCATTTCATCTCGTCAAGAAGTGCATGTTCGTTCAGGGCATCAGACAGTCTTCTTTGTGCCTGCCTGCTATCTTGCAATGGCAGAAGAAGTGCTAGCGCCTACCCATAAAATTGGCTGGGGTGGTCAGGATTGCCACGCTCAGCAGGCAGGTGCATATACTGGTGATATTAGTGCTGAGATGCTGCTTGGTTTTGGCTGTGGCTGGGTTTTGCTAGGTCATTCCGAACGCCGGCAATATCATTTTGAATCAGACGAGCTGATTGCACAAAAAACTGCCTATAGCCTGAAGATGGGGTTGAAAGTTGTGCTATGTGTTGGCGAAACGCTGGCTGACAGGGAGACTGGTCAGAATAACCAGATTGTAGCACACCAGCTAGATACGGTGCTTGGTTATATCAAAGACCAGCAGATTGCTCCAGATAATCTAGTCATAGCCTATGAGCCTATCTGGGCCATTGGAACAGGAAATGTGGCCAGCCTGAATCAGATAGATGATATGCACAGCCATATCAGAGAGGTATTAAACCGTTCTGCTGGCAAAGATACACAGAATGAAATATTATATGGCGGGTCTGTGAATGAAACAAATGGTGCTGAAATATTTGGGCTAGCGTCGGTTGATGGCGCTTTGGTTGGCGGGGCATCGCTAGATGCCGAGAAATTTGCCAGCCTTTGCCTTATTTCACAGCAAAGTAATGGCTAGTTTGAACTTCAAACTCACTTTTTGCTTAACTTATCGGCTATGATTTGATAATCAATAGCGTCAAATGATTCTGAGCAGTAAGAAGATAGGCTTTCTTTAATGACCACAATCTTGTTAACCATTCATATTCTTATAGCCATTGCTCTTGTAGGAACGGTGCTTTTACAGCGCAATGAAGGCGGTGGGCTTGGTATTGGCGGTTCGTCATCAGGTGGTTTTATGACAGCTAGAGGGACAGCTAATCTTCTAACGCGCACAACCGCCATTCTTGCCGCCTGTTTTTTTGCGACTTCAATTGGACTGGCTATCATTGCGGGAGCAGGCACAAGCACAAAATCAATTGTTGATGATGTTCTTGAAAGTTCTTCCACCGTTGAGAAATCTTCCGAGCCTGCCGTGCCGACTGGCCAATAATCACTGGATTAACACGCTATGAAATCTTTGTTTGCTAATAACGCACTCACAATATAGGAGAGAGCGAACGTGACCCGTTTTATCTTTATCACTGGCGGCGTGGTATCATCACTTGGAAAAGGGCTAGCTTCGGCGGCTTTAGGCTCACTTCTTCAGTTGCGGGGATATAAGGTCAGACTTCGCAAGCTTGATCCCTATTTGAATGTTGATCCAGGTACCATGTCACCAACCCAGCATGGCGAGGTGTTTGTAACAGATGACGGGGCAGAAACAGACCTTGATCTTGGCCATTATGAACGCTTTACAGGTGTGCATGCACGTAAATCAGACAATGTGACAACTGGCCGTATATATTCTGATGTGCTTGCCAAAGAACGGCGTGGTGACTATCTAGGTGCTACTATTCAGGTGATCCCGCATGTAACAGACGCAATTAAAAACTTTATCATGAATGATATTGATGATGAAGATTTTATCCTGTGCGAGATTGGCGGCACGGTTGGTGATATTGAATCACTTCCTTTTCTTGAGGCGATACGTCAGGTCGGCAATGATCTTGGCAGAGAGCGAACCTGTTTTATGCATGTGACCTTGTTGCCGTATATTGCGGCAGCTGGCGAGCTGAAGACCAAGCCAACACAGCATTCTGTAAAAGAGCTTCAGTCGGTTGGTATTCAGCCAAATATCCTGTTATGCAGAACCGAACAATTCCTGCCAGATGAACAGCGTGCCAAAATTGGCCTGTTCTGTAATGTAAGCCCAGATGATGTTATTCTGGCGCAGGATGTTGATAATATCTACAAAGTACCTGCCGCCTATCATCATCAGGGGCTGGATACCCAGATTTGCAAACATTTCGGGCTTGAAACAGCCCCGCCAGATTTAAGCATGTGGGAGCAGATAGCAGAACATGTCAGCAAGCCTGAAAGCGAGGTAAATGTAGCAATTGTCGGCAAATATACCTCTCTTCAGGATAGCTATAAATCTCTTGGTGAGGCGCTGGATCATGGCGGCATTAGCAACAGGGTAAAGGTGAATATCACCTGGCTTGATTCTGAATTGCTGGAAACAGATGACCCGCAGGAAGCCTGCAGACAGCATCTATCACAGATGGATGCGATATTAGTGCCTGGCGGATTTGGCAAGCGCGGCTCAGAAGGTAAAATTAGCGCCATCACCTATGCCCGCACGCAAAAAATCCCCTATTTAGGGATTTGTTTTGGTATGCAGATGGCTGTGCTTGAAGCAGCGCGGACAGTTGAAAAAACCGCTGGTGCAAGCTCTACTGAATTTGGACCTACCGATCATCCTGTCGTTGGTCTGATGACCGAATGGGTATCTGGAAATAAAACATCAAAACGTTCGGCGGCAGATGATCTGGGCGGCACAATGCGGCTTGGCGCATATCCATGTGTAATGGCAGAAAATAGCCATGCCGCCACTCTATATGGTGCAACCAGAATAGAAGAACGTCATCGCCATCGTTATGAAGTAAATATCGGCTATCGTGATA
>Ga0181593_10004014_pt1 | contig 13396 bp, 9 predicted proteins | sample 071ome_19_FD_133756 | JGI IMG/M metagenome (GOLD analysis project Ga0181593, IMG submission 133756) | Coastal salt marsh microbial communities from the Groves Creek Marsh, Skidaway Island, Georgia - 071413AT metaG (megahit assembly) | ecosystem: Environmental > Aquatic > Marine > Intertidal zone...
GACAGAGGTGACGACAATACCAGCACAGACGATTTAGCGCCGACTGAGTATCAAAGAAAAAACTGGGGTGTAACCGCATCATTCAAACCTAACCGCCTTGGTTTTGAGCTGACTGCCAGAGCAGACGATTACGACTATGATGACACGGCGAAAGAGGGCGGTTCCACAACGAATAATGATGACCGTGACCGAAAAGAAAACTCTTACGGCATAAGAGTTGGATACGAGGTCCAAAAAGGCTATGAGGCATTTTTGAGGGCAAAGTTTGTTGATATTGACTATGACTCCGCCACCGACGATAACAGTGAGAATCGCGACTCAGATGGTCAAACGATCGAAGCTGGGATCAAAGTACAATTATCAAAGCTCGTTGATGCTGATATTGGGTTTGGTCAGATAAAGCGAGAATTTGACGAGTCTACTTTTAAAGACATTTCAGAAAGTGTCGCTAACGTGAAGATGTCTTGGCACGCTACGCCTCTTACAAAGATTAGGTTCAGCGCTTCACGGGATCTAAATGAAACTACGACTTCTAGCGCTTCTGCTAACCTTGCAACTTCTTATGGAGTAGGTTTGGACCACGAATTTCGGCGGAATTTAAAAGCCAAGATAGATTACAAAACTTCCACGACCGATTATGAGGATTCTTCAAACAATCGAAGCGATGACAAAGACAAGTTTGAGGTTGCTTTAGATTATGAGATGAACCGTACTTTTTCATTCGGCTTGAAGTATGTTTATGAGGAGCGCGATTCTAACATTAACACTAATGATTATGATCGGAATATTGTATCCGCAAAGCTGGTTGGTAAGTTCTAAAAAGGGGTCGAATAATGGGGCCTGTAGCCCTTATACGGACGCTTCGGGTTTTAACATTTATCATTACTTTCGCCGCTGGCACTGCTAGCGGCGAAGTTATTTACCGGCTTGGTTCTGGTGACAAACTTAAAGTTACTGTCTACGAAGAAAAAGATCTTTCAGGGCGCTTTGAAGTAAGCGGGGAGGGTGTGGTTTCAGTCCCCCTTATCGGGGCAGTAAATGCCCTGGGGCTCACGATTAGGGAGCTCGAAAAACGGATCGAAAATAAGCTTATGGAAGGGTATCTCCGGAACCCCAAAGTAAATATAGAAGTAACAAATTATAGGCCCTTCTATATACTTGGGGAGGTTAAGGAACCGGGATCATACCCGTACGTTAATGGAATGTCTGTGTTGAACGCTGTGGCCCTTGGTGGGGGGTTCACCTACAGGGCGAATAAACGGAACATAACTTTGTTAAGGGCGGGGAGGTCGGAGGGTCAAAAACAGGTAGTTGGCCCCGATACAAAAGTGTTACCCGGTGATGTAGTTAGGGTTGAGGAACGGTTTTTTTAGAGCTTGATTTGATAATCGGCTCGGCCCAAATTCTTTAGTGTATTTGAATATTACCTCTTTTCGAAGCCGGTAACCGGGGAGTAAGGGAAGCTTCTGACTAGGCTTTGTAGGTGTATGATACTTTAGGGGGTTTAATGGGACGATGGGTGGTCCGGGTTAAAGGACTCCGGTAGTTTACTATTTATAAAGTACTTATTCTCTCCTTCTATGATCATGGCGGTAATTGTTCCATTGACGTAAGACCCCGTATCGATTCCAACCCGGTTTGGTTTAATCTCGGGCCTTCCGTCCATGGTAATTGTATGGCCGTGGACGATTAGTTTCTCAAAAAGGCCTCTGTGGCCCAAGAAATGACCCCTAATCCATAAAAGGTCCTCCTCTGTGTTATCGGATATTGGTATTTTAGGGTTTACACCAGCGTGGACAAACATAAAGTCTCCCGAGCCATATGAGAGTCTAAGGCGATTAAAAAAAGACAGATGTGATTCGGGGAGATTTTCTAATAACCGCTCCCTCAGGTCGAAAAGGTCGGAGTGTTTTTTCGCTCCAGCTTCGGGTATCACACCATAGTCTATCAAGGTCTCTAGCCCACCGTACGAGAGCCATTGTCCAGTGGAGGTAGGTTTTTCCAAAAAATCTAAGAAAATTGCTTCATGATTTCCTTTTAGAAATATCGTCTTGTGTTTAGAACTCCAATCTAAAAGTCTGTCAATTACACCTTTGCTGGAAGGGCCTCGGTCAATATAATCTCCAAGAAACACAAAAATTTTTTCGGTATTCGAATCAAAATTTTCAGCGGATATTTTTTTTAAAAGTTTTTCTAGCGCAGATAGTTGGCCATGAATGTCTCCAATGGCTATAATAGTTCTGCCAAAAGGTCCGCAGGCTTGGTCGTAAGATACAGAGGTAGCATTCGACCTTTGGTGTTGGGATGATTGTCGAAAAAATAGTTGGCCAAGTTGCGATAATTTCAATTTAAAACACCTGAGTTTTATCAGACCAAATCAAATGAAGGCATGTGATGTCAATTGAAAACAACATTAAAATGCAAAATTCACCAAATGACGAGGGAGAGAAACAAAGTTTTGGCTTCTCAAGGCCCTCTGAAGAGAATTTGCGCAGAGCTTGTCTTACTCTATGGAGGCGCAAATTATTCATCTTGGGTGTTTGTTTTTTGTGCCTTGTGATCGGTGGCTTAATAGTCTTTCAACTACAGCCGCTATTCACTGCAAAAACGCAGATTATGATTGAGACTCGCCAAAATAAGGTTACAGATATTGAGAGTGTTGTCTCTGGCTTGTCCCCTGAGATGACAGCCGTGTTAGGCGAAATAGAAATTATAAAATCCAGCGCTTTGCTCAACAGATTGGTAGACAAGCTGGGACTGGATGGAGACCCGGAGTTTAACACCGCGCTTCAGGTGAAATCCATTTGGAAAACTTTCTTTAATCCCGCCAACCTTGTCCCGAAGAGTTGGTTAGAGGCAGTCGGACTTTCACTGCGAGAAGAAGATCTCAGCGAAGAGGAATTAAAGGAAAAAATTCGAGCAGCGGTCTTGTTAGTTCTTCAAAAAAGAATAGCCGTAGTCCCAGTCAGGCGCTCAATGGTCATAAATATTTCAATGACTTCAAAGAGTCCACGAAAAGCTGCAAGGATAATTAATGCGCTGGCTGACTTATATATTGTAGATCAGCTGGAGGCAAAATTTGAAGCGACCAAGAGAGCCACTCGTTGGCTAAGTGATCGTCTATCAAGTCTAAAAACGAAGGTGGAAAATTCGGAAAGAGCCGTCAATTTGTTTCGGACAGGCATGGCCGCCCAAATTGGTCAACGATCCAGCATCACAAATCAACAAATTTCAGGTCTTAACACTCAACTGATATTAGCGCAGACCAAGAGGGCAGAGGCCAAAGCGAGATTGGATCAAGTGGAAGCGTTGCTGAATGCAGGTGGAAAGGACCTTGCTACTTCCGCCGAAGTTCTCAACTCTATGCTAATCCAGAGGCTTCGGTCGCAAGAGGCGGAAGTAATTCGAAAAGTATCGGAATTGGACTCGAGGTATGGACCCCGACATCCGAACATGATTAAAGCAAAAAGTGAGCTTCGCGAGCTTAGGACATCGATAGAACTCGAAGTTCGTAAGATCGCTCAAAGTTTGCGAAACGAGATGGCGGTTGCCCGCGCAAGAGAGGCGACACTTCAGAAAAATTTGGATCGTCTCGAAGGGAAGAATGCGAAACAGAATCGAGCTGCGATCAGGTTAAGAGAACTAGAGAGAGAAGCGAAGGCTAGCCAGATACTTTACTCCAATTTCTTAGGCCGTTTCAAAGAGACCAGTTCCCAAGAGGATCTTCAGCAAGCAGATGCGCGGATCATATCAAAAGCGACAGTTCCCTCTTTTCCCAGCTACCCTAATAAGAAATTAATTTTGACCTTGGTAGGGTTTTTTGGGTTGTGTTTAGCAATCGGTCTTACGTTCTTCCTAGAGAAAATACAAAACGTTTTTCGTGGGTCGGATGAACTGGAAAAAGATATGGGTCTGCCAGTATTGGGTATTACCCCTAAAGTAAAAGATAACCTTGTTGGTGCCAGCGCAGTGCACAGGATTCCTGTGGAAAGGCCAACCTCGGCGGCGGCGGAAGCCGCTAGAAGTATTTCTACAGGGATCAGGTTATCTAATGTTGATAGGTCACCTAGAATCATAGCTGTAGCTTCATCAACACCTGCAGAGGGCAAGTCAACGTTAGCTCTTTGGCTTTCACAGCAAGAGGCTCTTGGAGGAAAAAGAGTTTTGTTAATCGATTGCGATCTTCGACGACCATCGATTCATAGGCGTTTAGACCTGAACAACGAGCGCAACCTGGTCGGGCTTCTTGCCGAAGAACACCCCTTTGAACAGGTCGTTCAGAGGGACGAGGGGTCGGGTCTCGATGTAGTGCCAGGGGTAGACACTGGAGGGAGTGCTTTGGATGTGTTGTCATCCCAAAGAATGTCTGAATTTGTGTCTGGATTGACGGAAAAATACGACCTGGTTGTTTTAGATGCGCCTCCAGTTCTTGCGGTCGCAGACACGAGAATGATCGGTAAAATCGCCGACGCAGTGGTTTATGTCGTCAAGTGGGGGGCCACCCCCAGGGATCTTGTGCGAACGGGGGTCAAGCTATTATTGGAAACCCGAATAAACGTTGCCGGCTTGGTCCTTAGTCAAGTAGATACTGAGAAGCAAGGATCCTATGGATATTATGATTATGGCTACTATTACGGAAAATATAAAGGTTACTATTCCTCTTAGCCCGGTCCTAAATGACTTATAAACAAAATTATTTGCACTCTGTATTAATAGGCTTGATCAGCGTTTTGGTTCTGATTTTGTCTTATCCTCGGATAATCTCTTTGTTTGATCTTCTCCCCGTCAAATACGAAATGGGATTGAAACAATTATCAGAGGAACAATTCCAAGCGGTGAAGGTAGCAATTGACTCTGCTTCAAATAGTCATGGTGCGCCTGAATATTATTTTCTAAAGGAAAGAAAAATTTCGCGTACAAAATTTTCCAGCGCCACACAAGAGGATAGAAAAGCCAATATTGATGAGAGAATTAGGTTACTCAATGCCGGTCTAGCTGGCGCTGGCGCTAGGCCTTTCGAGTTAGCGCGGTTGGCCCATCTTTATGCCTTCAAAGGGGACTCTGTGAGAGCTAAGAGCGCACTGGATTTGTCCATTGTTACAGGTCCATTTATTCGCCCATTATATGCTACTCGTTTTCTAACTCTCTCCAAGCTCTGGCCAGGGCTCTCTGATAAAGACAAAAAGAGTTACTCTAAAGTGATAAGATTGGTTTATACTCAGAGAAAGAGCTGGCTCATCACTCGAGCAAAAAAAATACAAGTTATTCGTAAGATGATGGCTTATCATTTCGGGGCTGACTTAAAGGAATTGATAAAGTTTTATAGATTAGTTCTCTCTTAACTTTCATTTTTGAGCATGGACTGACCGTCTAATAGAAGTTGGCAGATAGGCCCTGTTCAGAAGTCGCCCTGCATCGCTAGGGTGCACATAATTCAACCCCTGTTTGGGGCTTGCCTAAATATCTTCGGGGTGACTCCCAGGAAATATTGATTTGATAATTTGATTTTTGGGACAAACGTTAAATCAGTTCAAAGATCTGTCGCGTTCTTCAATCCGTAAGATTACCGTTTTTTTGGGTTAGAATGGGTCAGAGTGACCCCCATAATCCATGAAAAAAATATTGCTATCGCAGGTATTTGATGGCTGAAGTCGACGAGTGCATGAACAGCTGATAGACCTAAAATAGAAATGCCCAGGGCTGGGAGCATGTATTTCCGTCGTTTATTGACCACAGCCCTGGTGAATTGCTGGCAGATCAAGATAAATGGCATAAAGAAAAAGCATCCAAAGATAATGCCAAGTTCGAAAATTACTTCCAAGTAGGTGTTGTGTGCTTTGTCCCAATTGTAAACTCCTAGCTTTTCGCTTACAAATGCCTGGAAACTCTCCTCGAATGTTCCAAAGCCCCAACCCAGTATCGGGGAAGCCCAGACCCCCTCTAAAATACTGCCGTACACGTCATCTCGGATAGAAGTTTCGAACGACGTAGATGCTAAGCGTGCGAAAGTTACTTCGCCAGAAAATATAATCGAGAAAGACAGAATTATAATGACGGCGATCAGGCCCAATAAAAAGGAGAGGCTTATTCGTTTTTGTTTGGCCAACACTATACCTATGAAAACGGTAAATCCGAAGGCTGTGGCTAGGAATCCACCACGTGAGTGTGTGAGAAAAAGCGCTGCCAGATTGCTGATTAAACAGAGAGACATCAGATAGAGCCTCCAAAATAGGCGTCTCTCTGAAAATAACACGCTTCTGAGAGGTCGCCCATCAAGGCGATATGAGAGCCTCCAAAGAACAGATGTTGCACATAATGCAACCATGCCGGTAAAGGTAGCGTAGGTATTTCTGTTCACGAATACCGATGTAAGAGAATTATGGTACGCCCACTTTTCGTGCCAAAGGATTTTACTGTTACCTGTGAAATATTCGATTATTCCGTACGTGGCATAAAGTAAACCTGCATACGCGACCAATTCTATCATTCGCCATGCGGTTTGGCGCGAGCGGCTTGTAACCATAGCGCACCAGAACACAATTATGTATGAGAGGTACTTGGTTAGCGCATCGAAGGTGAGATATGGGTGAATTGTGATTGACCTGCTTGCAGTTACTGGCAAACTTATTTCGATTTTAGACCAAATACTATTTTGCCAAGGCAAGTAGATTTGCTGGGTCTGTAACCAGATGAAGATTACAGTTGCAAAACAAAACGCTGCTGCGATCTTAGTGGGGGTGTTGTAAAGAGGAAAATCTTTGATTTGAGTCAGGCTAAGAAGCCCCAAAGTTGCTGTAATAAAACAGATGACATTCCAGAATTCTGGCCTGTTTGACCCTAGTGGTAATGGCGACAGGACAACTAGCAACAGTAGTGACCAAAGTAGTATCTTTTTGGTGGTATTTCCGATGATTTGGTGAAGTTTCATTTTGATAGACTATCAGAGTCAACAACTATTATTTATACTCATAACTTTATTTTAGGAAAGAGTACGAAGCTACCCTCGGAGAAGCCGCAGCCTTTGGATTTTAATGGACGGTTAGACAGTGTTGAGAGATATACAGCTTTACCAGAAACTTAAAATAGGATTTATGATGCTCTTGAAGCCTAACGTGAAGCCATTGTTACTAGGTTAAAAGGAGCCACATTGTTCAAACCTTAGAGGAACGATCTGCGTATGGGTGCTTGGTATAAAAAATCCTCAGGTTTGCCGCTATCCTTTGATTTACCGAGGAATGCAAGGGTAGCTATCCTTCAATTATGCGATGGCGTTGCATTTTGTTTTATTATTTGGGCGGCTTATGTTTTGAGAGTGTCAGATTGGTGGCCGGAACCTTGGCTATCCAGAGGTTGGGCCGTGTTCCCTGTTATGCCGATATTGGCTCTATTGGTCTTTTGGAAATTGGGCCTTTACCGCGAATTAATAGATGCTGTAAATCCTAATTTTCTTGCGGTTGCGGCTGTTTGTAGTATTTCGATTGTTCTTATTTTCTACGTTTTTGTCTATACTATGCAAATAAGGATACCCAGGTCGGTTCCATTTATATTTGGTTTGCTTATCTGGTCCTACCTCGGCGCCTCAAGATTTATTTTGAAAGGTTATTTTTCTTGGCTAGCCAATAGGGATCTCTCGACAAAAAATGTGCTAATCTACGGCGCTGGAGCGGCCGGCAGACAACTTCTAGCTTCTTTAAATCAGGTCGCTGATGTGAAAGTAAAGGGATTTATCGATGATAACGTATCGATCCAAGGCGCTACCTTATCAGGGGTAAAGATTTTTTCGATCGCCGATGCTGAGCCTCTTATTAAAAGAGAATCGGTTCGGGCAGTACTATTAGCACTGCCGTCAGTCTCGCGGCAGCAAAGATTGTCAATACTCGCAAAACTTAGGCACCTTAACCTAGAGGTTAGGACGATACCCTCTATCGAAGCTATTTTATCGGGCTCAGAGATAAAAAACTTCAAAAAAATTGAAATTGATGACCTACTGGGCCGAGAACCTGTTGCTCCAGATTCTGGGTTGATGTCACTGAGTATTCACGGAAAATCGGTATGCGTTACAGGCGGTGGAGGCTCGATTGGCTCCGAGATTGCCCGTCAATGTGTGCTGAATCGTGCCAAACGGCTTATTATTTTCGACAGCTCGGAGAGTGCGTTATATTCCGTCATGGAGAATTTAAATTCATTTATGATATCAAACTCCATTGATTGTGAGTTGGTGTCAATCTTAGGTTCGGTTACGAATCATCAACTCATGTTGAGAACATTTAGTGATTATGAGGTTGATACGGTATATCATTCTGCGGCCCACAAACACGTTCCCATAGTCGAAAAGAACCCGTTTGAAGGAGTATATAATAACTCTTTCGGGACCAGAACTGCCGCGTTAGCTGCCAAAGATAGTAAAGTCGAGAGATTTATCCTTATATCATCAGATAAAGCTGTAAGACCCACAAATATTATGGGTGCGACAAAGCGGGTTGCGGAGTTGCTACTTCAGGATCTTGCTGCGGAGGAGGGCCAGAAAACCATATTTTCTATGGTAAGGTTTGGCAATGTGTTGGGATCATCTGGATCTGTGGTTCCCTTGTTTGAAAAACAGATAGCAAACGGCGGCCCTGTTACTGTTACGCACCCAAACGTTAAACGTTTTTTTATGTCCTTGTCCGAGGCAGTTGAGCTAGTGATCCAGGCCGGATCGATGGCCGAAGGTGGTGAAGTCTTTATCTTAGACATGGGGCAAAGTATTTTGATCAGTGACCTGGCAGAGTTAATGATTTCCCTAAGTGGGTTCTCGATTAAGAGTGAAAAACAGCCTCTGGGAGACATCGAAATACAATTTACGGGCCTTCGACCCGGTGAGAAATTAGAGGAGGAGTTGCTGATTGAAGACTCGTCAATTGGTACGACTCACCCCAAAATATTTTCTCCTCGTGAGGGTAAACTTAGCACGGAGAAGCTTTCGAAAGTTATCCTGGAACTAGAGACCGCAGTCAAAAATCAAGATATTGAGAAATTGCGAAGATGCCTGAAAGAAACTGCAATTGGGTACCAGCCGCCCATTAGGTGATAACCCTTTTTATTAGCTAAAAACCGAGATTTTTAGAAGGAATCTGTCTAGCTTGACGAAAGATCTAATCGCTGCGTGAACAAGTGTAGTTACAATAAGTTTCGTTTATCAGTTGTGGGAGCAAAAGCCCAAAAACATTTATCCACTTGTTATTCAATTTTTTTCCACCAAATATTGTGGTTAATATGCTAATAAATACTAATTATTGTTGACTTGTAAAAATTTCACATTGCATAATATGGACTCGCAGTAGCGTAGCCGAATTGGGTCTTTGGTTTAATAAAGTTCTTTTTAATCCGGCTTGCTAAGCGATACCAAAAGTTGTCGAAGCTACATTAGGTTGCTTTGAATAATTGTAAGTAGCTATGGAGGCCCTGGTTTTGTTGGACAATATGGAGTTGGAGGTAGGGGCAAACAGTCTCGACAATGTGCTGGTTTTTCAAAGTCAACGGGGAATCAGGATCAGTATTGATCCGGTCAAGGATGAGAAGCTGACAAAATTTGGAAAGGAAACGCTTTCTGATAGATATTTGCTTCCTGATGAAACTTATCAAACTATGTTTGCTCGTGTGGCCGGACATTACGCTGATGATTCGGAGCACGCACAAAGACTCTACGAATACATAAGTAACCTGTGGTTTATGCCCTCAACTCCGGTGCTGTCCAACGGTGGAACCAAACGTGGTTTGCCCATCTCTTGTTTTCTCAATGAGGCATCCGACAGCTTAGATGGGATAGTTGATCTGTGGAATGAAAATGTTTGGCTTGCCGCGAAAGGTGGAGGCATTGGCAGCTATTGGGGTAACCTAAGGTCCATTGGCGAGCGCGTAGGTGCAAATGGTAAAACATCGGGTATAATACCTTTTATTCGTGTGATGGACTCTCTTACCTTGGCAATCTCTCAGGGGAGCTTGCGTCGTGGCTCAGCTGCGATCTATTTGCCTATCGATCATCCCGAGATAGAAGAGTTTATTGAGCTTCGTCGTCCAACCGGCGGTGATCCAAACCGCAAAGCCCTTAATCTTCACCACGGTATATTATTAACAGATGAATTTATGCGTGCGGTGGAAAGAGGTGAAGAATTTCCGCTTCGCAGTCCTAAAGACGGGTCTATTCAGCGGAAGCTCTCTGCGCGTTCTTTGTGGATCCGACTTCTTACCTGCCGAGTAGAGACCGGCGAGCCTTATTTCATCTTTATTGACCATGTTAATAAAGCTCGCCCTGAGCACCATAAACTGGCGGGTCTGGAAGTTAAGATGTCCAACCTTTGCAGTGAAATAACTTTGCCTACGGGGACAGATCATCATGATGAAGAGCGTACAGCTGTATGTTGTCTGGCGTCCCTAAATCTTGAAACCTGGGATGAGTGGCATGATAACCCTCTTATTGTCGAGGATATCATGCGTCTGCTTGATAACGTCCTGCAGGATTTTATTGACAACGCTCCTGATGAAATGGCTCGGGCTCGATACTCAGCTATGAGAGAACGCTCAGTTGGACTGGGCGTAATGGGTTTGCATTCATTTTTTCAACAAAAAATGATCCCCTTCGAGTCTGTTATGGCAAAGGTTTGGAACAAAAAAATGTTCAAACAAATTCGCGAACAGGCAGATGCGGCATCTCGAAAGTTGGCGGAGGAACGCGGCCCTTGCCCTGATGCGATGGAGTATAATATCAATGAACGCTTTTCTCATAAAATGGCCATAGCACCGACTGCATCAATATCCATTATTTGTGGTGGTGCGAGTGCAGGCATAGAGCCTATAGCTGCTAATTCTTATACACATAAAACCCTTTCCGGAAGTTTCACGGTGCGTAACCGTTATCTTAAAAAACTTCTCGCCGAGAAAGATATGGACACACCTGAGGTATGGTCGTCCATCACGACCAGTGAGGGATCGGTGCAACACCTCGATTTTCTCTCGGGGGAGGAGAAAGACGTATTCAAGACAGCTTTTGAGCTGGATCAGCGTTGGGTGGTAGAGCTAGCGGGAGATCGAAGTGAGTTCATTTGCCAATCACAATCAATAAATGTCTTTTTGCCTTCCGATGTTCATAAAAAAGTGTTGCATGATATTCACTGGAGTGCTTGGAAGAAGGGTGTGAAGTCTCTTTATTATTGTCGATCTAAGTCAATTCAACGAGCAGAAGCAGTATCCACGAAAATTGAGGATCAAAATAAAGATTTATCGCTTGTCAATGGAGTTGTGCCTGTGCCATCTCCTGATGCAATCCAGGTACCTCTTGCAGCGTCCGCTTATAACAATACTGAAGATAATGAAAATGATTATGAGGAATGTCTTTCCTGCCAGTAGTTATATAATTCCAGCTTATTAAAGTGAGCCTGTTGTTAGCTATAAAGTCACTTGGAGAAAAGAATGTCACTTCTTGATGAAAACGTGGTTTACAAGCCTTTCAGGTATCCTTGGTGCTACGATGCTTGGTTAACCCAGCAGCGCGTGCACTGGATTCCTGAAGAAGTACCGCTCGCAGATGACGTTAAAGATTGGCATCACAAACTTAGTAAAGAAGAACGACATACCCTCACACAGATCTTTCGTTTTTTTACCCAAGCGGATATTGAGGTCAATAATTGTTACATGAAGCACTATACCAAGGTCTTTAAGCCCACTGAGGTACAAATGATGTTGGCTGCCTTTTCAAATATAGAAACGGTTCACATAGCAGCCTACTCCTATCTTCTCGATACGATAGGTATGCCTGAGACGGAATATGAGGCTTTCCTGCACTACAAAGAGATGAAAGCGAAATATGACTACATGCAGGGTTTTAATATCGACAGCAAGCAGGATATTGCTAAGACGTTGGCAGTGTTCGGCGGTTTTACGGAAGGGCTGCAGTTATTTGCTTCTTTTGCGATTCTTTTAAATTTCCCCCGCTTCAATAAGATGAAGGGAATGGGACAGATCGTTTCTTGGTCTGTTCGCGATGAGTCGTTGCATACCGAATCTATAATTAAGCTTTTTCGAACTTTTGTGTCAGAGAACCCGGAAATTTGGACGGATGAGCTTCAGAGAGAAATTTACGTTGCTTGTTCGACTGTCGTGGAACACGAGGACGCCTTTATAAGCCTCGCTTTTGAGCTTGGTGGTGTCGAAGGCCTAAATGCGCCGGAAGTGAAAGAATATATTCGCTATATTGCGGATCGTCGCCTTATTCAGCTCGGACTACAGCCGATATTTAGAATAGAAGCGAATCCGCTGCCTTGGTTGGATGAAATACTTAACGGTGTTGAACATACAAATTTCTTCGAAAACCGGGCGACAGAATATTCAAAAGCCGCAACAAAGGGTTCTTGGGATGAAGTCTGGACTTGATGTGTATTTGAGTTGTTGAAACAGGATCCTAAAAGAGTCATTATAAGAATGGCAGTTTAAGTTTCGAGGGAGTGTTCCCTCAAATTAACTTGACAGATAGGGTGTATCAAATGCCTCACAAGTACTTGAATCCTCCTGGCGTTTCATCTCCGGCCAATTATCATCACTCAGTTGAGACGTCCTCCAATTGCACATTTCTCTATGTCGCAGGTCAGACTGGTGTGGACGTGAATGGCAATGTGCCTATAGGAATTGAAGCTCAAGCTGAATTGGCTTTTGAAGGTATTCAGAGGGTACTTTCAGCGTCAGATTACAGACTAGAGGATGTCGTTTTCATGAAGACCTTTCTCGTAAATCGTGAAGATCGACCCGGTTATCAAAAGGTCAGAGAGATGTTTTGGGGTGATATTAAGCCTGCATCGACGTTCCTCATCGTTTCTGGACTTGCTGATCCTAACTATTTAGTTGAAGTCGAGTGTATTGCCGCCAAACCGGCCTAAAAGCTCGTCAGATCTAAGTCTTGAACTTGAGAAAACATTAGATAAGCATGGATAGCTAACTCTCAATGACCCTTGCGAGCTAATAGTCAATTAGCGCTAAAAATAGTTAAACATCTTACCAGGGTGCTACGGGGTTTATGATTTCAAATAGTCTTTGAAGTATCTTATTGTTTGCTTCAGACCGTCGTCCAAAGGGATTTCAGGAGACCAATTCAACTTGCTCTGCGCCAGGCCAATATCGGGTCTGCGTTGTTTTGGGTCGTCCTCGGGAAGCGGTTTGAACACTATTTTACTTCGAGAATTAGTAAGATTTATAATTTTATTTGCTAGATCAACGACTGTGCACTCAAAAGGATTTCCTAAATTTATAGGCCCCGTAAATGACCTGTCAGTAGCCATTATGGCAATCAACCCATTAATTAAATCATCAACGTAGCAAAAGCTTCGTGTTTGCGAACCGTCACCATAAATGGTTATGTCTTCATTGC
>Ga0181593_10004015_pt1 | contig 13395 bp, 8 predicted proteins | sample 071ome_19_FD_133756 | JGI IMG/M metagenome (GOLD analysis project Ga0181593, IMG submission 133756) | Coastal salt marsh microbial communities from the Groves Creek Marsh, Skidaway Island, Georgia - 071413AT metaG (megahit assembly) | ecosystem: Environmental > Aquatic > Marine > Intertidal zone...
ACCGTCGCGGTCTATCGGAAAAGTTTACTCGCTCCAATACCGAAGTGACTTGGGAGCGTTTCCCCACACGCTATTCGCACATGGTTGCGATGCGTGGACACGCAAGAAGCCTCTGTTGCGCCTCCCGTAGGGCGGTAAAGTGCAGACATTCCGGAGCTTGCGCCTTGCAAAATGTACACGTCAGTCGTCGATCGTTGGTCGACCAGTCATCTCTTGTAGTTCTGATTCCAGCAACGCCACCTTCTGTATCAGCCTTTGCTGTCGGACCTTCATCCTGCTCATTTCAATATCTGTCATCAGGGCTTTAATGACCAAAGCCGCAATGGCCAGCGCAACACCAAGTATCGGTGAGTAGCTAACCCCAAGAGAGGAGGCCATCGCGTCAAAAATTCGTGGAGCAAACCCTAGTAGAGCGCAAAGGAGTATCGCGAGTGCCCAACCCAACCCGTGAGAAATGTGCAGATGGTCTCGACGTACCAAAAACAAGAGCAGTGAGGCTACGAGTACACCAAAAACACTGGAAAGCAGGGTGATCACTGAAACGCCCTCTCTAAGTCGTGACTCAGACTTTGAGGCATCATTTTTGATTCCACGGACGGCTTCGTTTTAGGGTGCCCAATAGCAGGGTATGCGCCATATAGAAGGCCACGGCCAGCCAGGAACTGAAGATGCGGGACTTGCCATTTGCCCTGGGTGACATCACAACCGGCACCTCTGCCATCCGCATACCCGCTTGCTTCAGCATCAATAGAACGCCCACGTCCTGATAGTCTAAAGTGGTTGCACGTGGTTTGGCGAGCAAGCTTATTGCCTGATGATTTAGTACGCGAAAACCGCTGGTGAGATCCTGTATCTGGAGCCCCGAGGTGAGACGCATCATTCGCCAGGCCAGTCTGCGCGCCTTTGATCCGCGCTCGAGCGATGATCCAATCACTACGTCACACTCTCCATTAATGATTGGCTTGATCAAAGTTACGATATCGTCAGGGTTGTGCTGGCCGTCGGCGTCCATCGTGACGACAAACTCAAGACCTCTGCTTGCTGCCTCGCGAATGCCTGCTTGTGTTGCACCCCAGGCACCTAGTCGCGCTGGCAATTTAATGACTCGGGCTCCCGCCTTAGCTGCGCGTTCCGCAGTGTCGTCAGTTGAACAGTCATCAATCAGCCAAATGGGTAGATCCACGGCTTTAAGAATGCTTGCTACGTGATCGCCAATCACCGTTTCCTCGTTTAAAGCGGGCATCAACACAGCCGCCCGGAATCGGGTGCGCGGGTGTCTTGGCGCGATTAAATTGGACATAGTGATTACGTTTCTGTTTCGAGCGAAGAGGCCCATTATGGCAGAGCCGGCCTTTTGGGTCGCCATCATCGATTTTGGGGCAAGAGCGCTCTAGGGAGTTTATGTGATCCAAATTGACCACTTGATAATCCTTGGATGTTGAGGATATCAGCTAGACCAGTTGGTGCGATCCGGTCGCTGCCGGCATTCTTTTGCACTTTAGCTTGGGAGATTATAAAGCATCGGCGATTGCAGCTATTGACGATACAATGCGAGAGGAAGGTATCCCAGATTTGTAACCGCGCGCCGCGCCGCATTCGGAATTCCCTTTGATTTTTAGCTCTTATCCTTTCCTTTTGTACTTCTTGCCCATCACTTGGCTGGGGTTTTTGCTGCTGCGCGCGTTTTTGCCTGCCTCGCCACTGCGCTCGAGCGTCCTGATGGGCTGGTGTTTGTGCAGTTCCTGTTGGTTTTATGCCCAATGGTATCTTCCTGATTTGTGGGTGCTCGTCGGAGTGATCGTCATCAACTTTACCGTCGTTGCACTCTCGTCTAAAGGGGGTGCCCGGTGGGTTCTACCTGCAATCATTGCCGCGAATATTGCAGTACTTGCTTTTTTTAAATACTGGCCCTGGCTAGACGGTGGGGATAGTCGCGCGGTGTTGCTTGCAGGCCTGCCGCTCGGGATTTCGTTTTATATTTTTCAGGTTATAGCCTTTCAGGTTGATCTATCCCGGGGGCGCACATCAAAACCTCGAGCTCTCGAATTTGCCCTTTTTCTTGGTTTTTTTCCGCAACTCATCGCAGGTCCCATCGTGCATGGCCGCCGGCTCTTGCCGCAGCTCGCAAGGTTGGGTTCGAGCCCTTGTTGCATCGGGTTGGGGATAACCCTTCTGACACTTGGTTTAGCGAAAAAAGTGTTAATAGCCGACTCACTTGCCGGTGGTGTGGATGCTATCTATGCAGGGCAATACGCGACGCACGGTATCACAGTGTTGGCAGCCGCTTTTGGGTACGGCACCCAACTGTATTTCGATTTCTCGGGGTACGCCGACATGGCTGTGGGATTGGGGCTCTTGTTCGGCATTCGTTTACCACAAAACTTCCGTAGCCCTTTTAGCGCAATATCGCTGACCGATTTTTGGCGCCGCTGGCACATCACGCTCTCTTCCTTTCTCAGGGACTACCTTTATATTCCACTGGGTGGCAACCGCCTTGGAGCTATGCGGAGGACGCTTAACCTAGTGCTGACGATGACTCTTGGGGGGTTGTGGCATGGGGCGGGGCTTCAGTTTCTGTTTTGGGGTTTGGCACACGGGACGTTGCTTGCTGGGGAGCATGCAGTGAGGCGAATGATCCCCGGGCTTCCAAGATTCTTTCCCGCCGCGCTCAAGACCTGCATCACGCTCTTGATCGTGATGTTGCTGTGGATTCCTTTTAGGGCCGACGACCCCGAGCACGCCGTAACTCTGTTTTCGGGTTTGTTGCAGTGGTCTTCTGTCAGCTTCCCAACTTTTAGTGAACTGGTTGCGCCGCTGCAGTTGATGTCATCCACCAGTAGCCGGCCGCTGGTGGTGTTGATGTGGTCAGCATTTGCGTTGATATGCGCAGGAGTAAGGCTCACAGCATGGCGTTGGGCGCTCCGGGCAAATCCCTGGCAGCGTGGGATGGTGTCTGGCTTGCTGTTGGCCATGGTGCTGAAAACGCTGGCCGACCGGCCTGATCAACCCTTTTTGTACTTTCAGTTTTGAGCGCAAGGATGGCTGAATCTCCGCAAAAGGACCTCAGTTATGCGGCCTAGTTTTTCAAGGGCGACCATTGCAGCCGTTTTATCAGCACGCAAGTGCAAAGCGTGTTTCTTCATCGCCTTAGTGCTCGGATGTATGGTTTGGCTGGGAGCTTGGATGCTATTGATAGCTGGACAATTGGGCCGCGCGCATTCCGATAACGCCTGGGTTAGAGAGGCATACCAGCTCAAAATCGCTGCGGCTGAGCGACTGCGCGGCATTGAAAAGGTAATGCTTGTGGGGGGGTCGGCTACGATGTTTGGGGTTGATTCTGAGCAGCTAGCTGCCGACTTCGGCGAACCGGTAGTGAATCTTGGAGTTAATGCTGGGATAGGTACTTATGCGGTACCCCAACTGATTGATCACGTTTTGGAGCGGGGTGACCTGGTGGTGATGCCGCTCGAATATAGGCTGCTACTCTGGGATGGTGTGCCCAGTTACGTAACCCTTTCTTGGGCTTTGGAGCATCCGGAAGCGCTCTCACGCTGGCGCCTCAAAACATTCGTTTGGGGTCTATGGAGCCTGCCTGTCGATCGTGTGTTTCAGGGGTATTTGGGCAACTCTGTGTCGCCGTCAAGAGGGCCTTACGGCACTCACAACTTGTCTGCTCTGGGAGATCAAACTAATACGGCAAGGTCCCTTCGGACCGACGCGCAACTCCGGGCGCTGCAAGCGCTTCCACCGGAGCGCTACGACAATCTCTACACGACGTCCATCCTGGGATTGGAGGAGTGGAGCTTTTGGTGGAAGCGCTGGCAGGCACGAGGCGCTTGTTTGGTCGTCGTTCCACCTCCGTTTATGTTTGTGACTGATTACAACACTGCAGCCTTCTCAGCCTTTTTTGATGGGATACCTGCAAGGGTGAGAGAGCGGGGCGTGTCGTATTTGGGGCACCCTAGCGATGGGTTTTTTTCGGTAGAGGCGATGTTTGATACCAATTACCATCTCACTGCGGAAAGCAGACTCGAATACACAGCGTGGCTTGCGGGAACCCTGCATTCGAGAGACTTGAGATGTTCTGAGGCCACGATTCGTGGAGACTCGGATTGAAACTGGCCGGAGGTTGTTGCTAGATCATGCCGTTAATGTTTACAGCGCTCTGGGAATATCGCTCATTCATCATCTCCAGTATAGCTCGGGAGTTTCAGAGCCGTTATCGCGCCTCTTTATTGGGCGCGTTTTGGACAGTAGCGCATCCCCTTGCCATGATGATTATTTACACGGTGATCTTCGGGCAGCTGATGCGGGCCAGCTTGCCTGGATTTGAACAGACCCCTTTTGCTTTCAGTATCTATCTCTGCGCCGGCATTATTTTTTGGGGCTTTCATGCAGAGGTGCTCTCCGCTATGTCCTCTGTGTTTGTCGAGCAGGGCAACCTTATGAAGAAGACCGCCTTCCCTAAGATTTGTCTGCCAGCTATCGTGATCGCAACTGCCACGGTTAATCTATCTATCCTCTTTTTTCTATACGCAATTTTCTTGGCCGTAATAGGGCATTGGCCGGGCTCGGTGATATTCGCCGCGCTTCCGCTTTTACTACTACAGGCCCTGTTAGCGCTCGGCCTCGGGTTATTATTCGGTAGTCTTAATGTCTTCTTTCGTGACATTAGCCAGTTTGTTCCCGTCTTACTGCAATTCTGGTTTTGGCTGACACCAATAGTCTACTCAGCCCAGATTGTTCCAGAGCGTTTTCAGCAATGGCTTTTATTAAATCCGATGCACCCGATCATTGCAGGTTATCAAGCAATTTTTTTAAGCAAGTCGGTGCCAGATCCAGCTACTCTGATCTTCCCTATGTTGATCACAGTGATCCTAGTGATTCTGGGTGGGTTGGTTTTTTTGCGCCATGCAGATGAATTGGTGGATGAGCTGTAATGCGAGCGCAAGCGATAGCCGTAAGTGACGTCGGCAAAGCGTTTAAGCGCTACAGTTCTCAATGGATGCGAGCGAGAGAGTGGTTTTTTCGTATCCCCTCCCACGAGAAAAGATGGGTATTGAGAGGTATTTCCTTTGCGGTGGAGGCAGGTACCGCCTTCGGTATTCTGGGCGCTAATGGCGCTGGCAAGAGTACGTTACTAAAAATCATCTGCCACGCTACGAGACCCACGGAGGGTGAGGTAGTTGTTCAGGGTCGTGTTGCCGCGCTTTTAGAGCTGGGCATGGGCTTTCACCCCGAATTTTCAGGCCGGCAAAATGCGCTGATGGCCGGACAACTTCTCGGCCTGAATGTGAATGAATTAAACGAGGCAATGCCAGATATCGAGCGTTTTGCGGATATCGGTGATTTGCTTGATCAGCCGCTGAGGACCTATTCTAGTGGCATGCAGATGCGCCTCGCGTTTAGCGTTGCTACGGCGGTTAGGCCCGATGTGTTGATCATTGATGAAGCTCTCTCGGTGGGTGATGCGGCGTTTCAAAGAAAGTGCTACCGAAGAATCGAAGATTTTCGCGCCAAAGGCACCACGTTATTGTTCGTAAGTCATGACATTGAAGCGATAAAACGTCTGTGTGATGAAGCGGTGTTTCTGGATCAAGGGATTGTCTCGAGTCTGGGGCCGGTCCGTAGTGTCTGTGACGCCTATGAGCGATCTTTATTTGGGGGCGAGCAGTCAAAAATAGCCGCATCGGATGCAGTTGGCAGTGAAAGCCCACCCGCTAGTCAATATGCTTTTGATGCCGCTTTAACCCCCAGTTGTGAGCAGGTGTATGGAACAGGCGAGGCCCTCATCCAATCATGCTGGCTCGAATCTTTAGGCGGTGAGCGAGTTAATGTAGTGGGCGCTGGTGAACCCGTATGCTGGTGTTTCAGTGTGCGCTTCAAAGAGAATGTTGTCGCGCCAGTTTTCTCGATGATGCTTAAAACGCGTGACGGCGAAGCGGTTTACGGCACTGACTCCGTTTTTCTAGGGATAGATCCGGGAGGGTTTGACGCGGATGAAACGGTGAAAGTTGTTTTCCAGATCGAAACTCATTTGGTGCCCGACCAGTATTTCCTCAATTGTGGCGTTAGAAAAGACACAGAGTCCGGTTCGGTTTTTCTGAGCCGGCGCGTCGATGCTGGCATTTTGCAGGTGAGTGGCTCGGAAAGTACCTCAGGCTTAGTCGGTCCTGCGGATCTTCGGGGTAAGCTCACCTTGCTAGCGCCGGGCTCTTCTCATGGATAAGGCGCCGATTTTTATTCATTCCCTATTCCGCGCGGGGAGCACTTATGTCTTCTCACGCTTACGCGATTGTTCTGACCTTTTCTGTTATTACGAATCAATGCATGAGCTAGTGGCGTGGGCGAGCGAGGATGTGTCGCGTCTTGAGCTGGAGACGCGTGTTGAGAAAATGCACCAATTACACCACCCCGAACTCACCCGAGCTTATTTTGAGGAGCTCAAGTCGGTTTGGCCTGCATGGGAGGGTATGCTGGCGCCCGATATAGTTTACGGCGGATACTTCGCAGAGGAGCTTGATGCTGCAGGGGCAGAATTTTTCTCGGCGCTTCGCGATGCCGCACCCAAACAACCGGTTTTTTCTGAGTGCCGCACTGCCGGCAGAATCGATACGCTCAAAAAAGGTTTGGGCGGATGGCACGGCTATTTGTGGCGCAATCCTTGGGACCAATGGTGGTCATACCAGATCGACCCTTACTTTGACATAGCCAGTCGCGTGATTGCCCACGCGGACCCTATGCCGGACCCTTTGGTCGCGCTTAAATCTGAAATTGGTCTAACCGTAGCCCCTTTCCCCGGATTTTCTGAGGCCAGGGATTATTATGATATCAGGCCTTTGGATTTTGAGACCAGTTACGCTTGGTTCTATGGCCAGTGGCTCTATTCTCTGCAGCTCGCCATTTCTAGCTCAGATCTTCTAATCAATATTGATTCACTGAGTTACAGCGATGGGTATGCAACCGATGTTGCGGATGCCTTGAGCGTATGGGGTATTACCAATATTGATTTTTCAGATGCCCAATCCCCTATTTCCAAGTACACCGAAGACGAGAAGTCAGCTTTTAAGACGATCGAAAAATCGGTGCACGAGATATTTTTGCGCGCGGGATGGAAAAAGTCTCGGATCTCTGCGCTGGAGAAGTTGCGCAACCAGCACAGCCCTGACCTTTTTGCCGGAGGCTGTTTGGACACGGTCGGGGCTCGTCAGCGGCAAGCTCTGTTATTTCAGCGCTCGCGCGAAGTCGCAAGGTCTCACAAATGGGTGGCAGCGTGCGAAGCGCGGGCTGAATTATTTCGGGCGGCCGATCACGACAGACAATCGCTGCGAAGAGCGCTTGATCACGATCGGTCTGTACTGGGTGATCTAGAGGCGATTCGAGAGGCGCTTGAGACTGAGCGAGGATTGCGCAATGACGAGATGGATTTCCTTTACACTGAGTTGGGCCTTCGCAAGGAAGAGTTGAATGCGCTTAACACTGAGTTGGGCCTTCGCAATGAAGAGTTGAATGCTCTTAATACTGAGTTAGGCCAGCGCAATGACCAACTGAATCTCAAGCAGGCAGAATTGGCTTTGACGCAATTGCGAGTAGATCAGCTCATGGCGTCCGTTTCTTGGCGAATCACAGCTCCACTGAGGATCATAGTGAGTCTCGTCCTGAATCTTTGGGCAGGGTTACTATCTACCTTGGCAGCAATTTCTAAACCCAAGCAAACGGTGATTGCTCTGGTGACAAGAGTTCCGTTTTTGCGGCGGCTGGCGACCTCGACGATCAATCGCAGTCCCGGAGCTCGCCGCGCTGCAAAAAAAGTCTTAGGCCTGGCGACTGAATTGTCAAACGAGCAACATGACGATCAAGTCTCAGAGCTGTCGCCCAGGGGGATAGAGGTTTACAACCAACTAGCTAGAAAACTGGCTGTGCCGGAGTTGCCGGGCCACGAGGAAAGCGCGTCGGGCGAGCCTCCGTGAGGCTGGTTTTCGATATTCAGAGTTTGCAAAATGACAGCAGACTAAGGGGGATTGGCCGTTACACCCATTCGCTGATATCTTCAATTGTACAGCAGGACACATCACATGAAATTGTCTTGCTGTTGAATGGCTCCGTTGGCGAGGATCAGGACAAACTCATTGCCGAACTCGAGTCGCAGATCCCGGGCGTGCAATGTGTTGTCTGTAGCCTTCCCGCGCCCACCGCGGCCTACGACCCCGCTAATTTCCTCCGTCGGTCACTAGCTGAGCTGGTGAGAGAGGCCTTCATAACGGAACTTCGGCCGGATCTGGTGCACGTTTTTTCGATGATGGAGGGGTACGGAGATAACGTTGTCACGAGTATTGGTAGAACCGAGACCCATTACCCGACTACAGCCACATTTTTTGACCTGATTCCGCTCCTTAATCCAGGCGAGTACCTGGAGACTAACAAGGTGTTCAAGCGTCATTATCAGGCTCAACTCGCGCATTTAAAGTGTGCCGACGGCTTACTTGCTATATCACACTTTTCTGCTGGCGAAGCCGCGGAGCACCTGGGCTATCCCAAAGAAAACGTTGCGGTCGCATTACTGGGCCCTCTAGCTTCACCAGAGAAAGCCGGCGCCGATACGCAGAACGTGGACACTTTGCGAGAGTTGGGCCTAAGCCCTGGTTTCTTGCTCTATGTCGGAGGGTCTGATCCTCGCAAGAACCTTCCCAGATTAGTTGAGGCATGGTCCACACTCCCCGGAGATCTGCAGCGCGAACATGCGTTAGTGCTGGTGGGATCGATGCCTGACCAAGACGTGCTCAACCTTAAATTAATCGCAGAAAAAAAGTCTGCGTCTCCGGAGGGGCTGAGGTTTCCTGGGCAGATATCTGACGAGGCTCTAAAGCATTTGTTTGAGCATTGCAGTGCATTTGTTTTTCCATCTTGGCACGAAGGTTTCGGGTTGCCAGCGCTTGAGGCAATGGCGTTCGGAGCTGCCACGATAGCAGCTAATGCCTCTAGCTTGCCCGAGGTTGTCGGGCTGCCAGAGGCTATGTTCGACCCATTTGATACCGCTGACCTGGTTGCCAAACTCGAGCGGGTTCTCACTGATCCTGAATATCGTCAGCGGTTGAGGAAGCATGCGACTCGCCAGGCCGCCAAATTTTCTTGGCAACATACCGCAGATAGCGCACTGGCATTTTTCGATTCGGTAGTCTCGGGCACCGCTTCGAGTCGCTCGGCATCGGACGATCAACCAGCGTTAGCCCCCGAGGAGTCCCACATAGAGTGGATGAGCAGTTATCCCAAGCGCCTTGAGCGATTGCTTGATCAGCTTGCTACAGAGATTGCGAATGAGCCCAAAACTTCTTGTCGCGCCAGCTTGATGACTGAGATGGCAGTTGCGATTGAAAGAAATGAGGAACAGCTGCTTGAATTCGCGAATAGGGTGTCTCTCAGTAGTCGACGTCGACTGCAGAGGGGGGCGTGGCTCCTTGATCAAGAGCAACAGGTGCGCCGGGAAAAGCATTTGCTTTTAAAAGAGCAGCTCCTGCAAAGAAAGTATGATTTGTTGGCGCACCAGCAACTGCTGCAAAAACAGTTTTTTACACGATTCGAGCTTTGTTATGAAGAAATTCAACAACAACTTCTAATACTCAAGCATACATTCCTACTAGAGACGTGGTCGAGTGAGGGCGCTGTAAGTCCCTGGTTGATCGAGGGGCCCTTTGATACGACTTATTCCCTCGCGATCCTAAATCGAGAGTTGGCTCGGGCGTTGAGCAATGCTGGAGTGCAGGTTGCGCTCCATTCTACGGAGGGCCCGGGTGACTTTGATCCAAATCCTCAGTTTTTGCGCGAGAACCCAGATGTTGTCGAGCTGATGGTGGCAAGCAGTGACAAGTGGCAGCCGTTTGCAGTAAGTAGCCGGTTGCTTTTCCCCCCCAGGGTAGACGATCTGCCGCTCGGGTTCGGCATGCTGCATCTCTATGGGTGGGAGGAGGGTGCGTTGCCCCGACAGTGGGTAAGAGATTTCAATACTTATCTGGGGGGTATCACTACTATGTCGCATTTTGTGACTAAGGTGCTGATCGATAATGGTGTCACCGTTCCAGTGGCTGAAGTTGGGGTGGGAGTTGACCATTGGGAGCGTATTACCCCCGATTCAACCTATAAACGCCCCGCCGATATATCTGGATTTGCTTTTCTGCATGTGTCGTCATGCTTTCCGAGAAAAGGCGTTGATGTTTTGCTGCGCGCTTGGGGCGAGGCCTTCTCCGACAAGGATGATGTGACTCTGGTCATAAAGACCTTCCCCAATCCGCACAATGCCGTGCACAAAATGCTCAAGTCAATGCGGGAAACTCATGCAAGCTTCCCTAGGGTTCTGTTGATCGAGGAGGATTTGACTGACGGAGGGTTGAAGGCCCTGATGTTGTCTTGTGATGCCTTGGTCGCGCCTAGTCGCGGCGAGGGTTTTGGTCTGCCTATTGCAGAAGCGATGCTCGCTGGGCTGCCAGTGGTTACGACCGGCTACGGTGGGCAGATGGATTTTTGCAGCGAAGAAAATGCCTGGTTGGTGGACTACCGCTTTGACCTCGCGCAGACACACTTTGACTTGCCCCACTCTGTTTGGGTTGAGCCGAGCGAAGAAGATCTGGCGCGGCAGCTGCGCTCTGTCTTTGATGCGTCTCCATCAGAGCGTAAAAGCCGCGCTGCCCTCGGGCGAGAACACTTGCTTATGCAAAACAGCTGGCAACACGTTGCAGCTCGAGTGGTGGATCACACTAGGGAGTGGAAGGCGCCAGAAAAGCAGCCGCAGAATAGTATCCGTATCGGTTGGGTGAGCAGCTGGAATACTCGCTGCGGCATCGCAGCATACAGCGCCTATCTGGTTGAGCAATTTGGCTCTGACGTCAGGGTCTATGCCAGTTACCGCACGGTGGAGGAGGAGCTTGATAAATTTTTGTTGCCGGTTGACGGCTCAGAGGTAAGTCGCTGTTGGTTCTCTGGTTTGGAGAGTGATTTAACTGGATTGCGAGAGGCGCTACTAACAGACCTGCCAGACGCCGTGGTCATTCAGTTCAACTTTGGGTTTTATGAGTTTGAGGGGTTGTCCGAGTTAATCAGTGCGTTGAAGCGCCGGGAGATCGTTGTGGTGGTCATGTTTCACTCCACATTCGACCCCCCCCAGCTGCCAAAGCGCCAGCTCGCTCTTCTCCGCGATGGATTGGCGCAATGTGACAGGCTGTTGGTGCATAGCGTCAGCGACCTCAATCGGTTGAAAGAGTTGACGCTGATAGAGAACGTGACGTTGTTTCCACACGGGGTGATATCGGATCGCACAGCGACTTCAAGGTTTGCTCCGAAGGCCGACAAAACGAAATTTAAGCTGGCGTCATTTGGTTTCTTGCTACCCAATAAAGGATTAGATGAATTGCTCGAGGCTGTTGCGCTGCTCGTGCAAGCGGGTCACGGCGTTTTACTGCATATGCTTAATGCTGAATATCCCGCCGAAGTCTCGCGTGAGGCAGCTTTGTCGGTACGAGCCAAGGTTGAAGCGCTGGGCCTTCAGGAGGTGGTGAAGGTGGACACTATTTTTTACACCGATGAGGAGTGTCTTGAACGTCTCGCTCAGGCCGACCTGGTAGTATTTCCTTATCAGGAGACTCGCGAATCCTCCAGCGCCGCGGCTCGTCATGCGATTGGCAGTGGGGCTCCGGTGGCCACAACCCCCATTGATATTTTCGATGACGTGTTGCCGGCTGTCATTACCCTTCCCGGATCCGAGCCACAACTTATTGCCTCGGGCATTGAGGGAATAATGGCTTGGGGTACAGAGCAGTGGACAGAATATGAGAAGCGGGCTCAGGCTTGGCGTGCATGTCATGGGCACGACGTTGTCGCTGAAAGACTTGAGGGAATGCTGCGCGCTCTGTGTCAACGGCGGGTTTTGTTCGGGCTCAACAAGGGGAGCCGTTAGGGTAGTGGTGGATGTTTGCCCTGACGATGGTACGGAGTCGCAAAATAAAAGAATTGGGAATTAAAGCCAACTCATGTTCGTCAACGCACTACGACGAAAGGCAAAACCTGAGTGCCTCGGGCAGCGGTGGCGACTGACGGAAAGTCGATTTTCAGAGATATCCAATAAGCCTGAGGAAAAATGTTAGCAACCAAAAAATTGTTAATTTTTGGAAAATAGGTCGCCTACTGGGTGTTTAATTTAAAGAGAATTCGTGGCAATCTAGGGCTTGATAGACGGTTTCACATGAGCTACTGTCTGCTGAGCTAAAGCATGTGTCCTCGGATAGTGATCACAGGGTCGGCTGTTGGCAGAAGGAACCGCTTGGGAAACCCAAAAAATATTTTTAGAAACTTTATTGGCCGATGAGGCTTTTTTAGGAGTGATAGATGGCTACTTCATCTGAGATTCAAGTAACAGAAGCGTATATCGGCCTCCTCGGTCGAGCGCCTGATCCCGCGGGCCTGGCCTACTGGACGGCCCAACTAGATGCCGCTATCGCCGCCGGTCAGAGCCCTGCTGTGGCCCTAAAGCGTCTCACCAACGACATCACGCTGAGTGACGAGTGGGACAATGGCATTGGTGCAAACGACGCAAGCACTTTGGCTGGCGCCGAAGCAGTTGTCACGGCAATGTACGATAACCTGTTTGATAGGTCTCTCTCGCAGGCAGAGCTAGATTATTGGGCGCCTAAACTGGTGTCTGGAGGATTTACTGCAGCTGAGATGGCGGTCGCGCTGATTGAGGGTGCCGGGACCACTGATGCAGACGTTCTCAGCTACAAGCAGCAGGCTGCGACTTATTACGTGGAGTCTGTTGGAGATAACTTCAGCAACGAGTCTGCGGGTGAGGCGGTGGCGGATGTCAATGGCCCAATCTCTCTCAATGACTCCAAAACGAGTACGGACTATGTGGCGTCCGGAGTGGGTGTCACAACCGATATGGATGATGTGGCCGCTGGCGCAAATGTAACCATGACCGCGGGCGATGACACAGTTACTGGTACGGTTGGCACTGACGCTACCTACTCGACTCAGAATGTGCTTGACACATCCGCCGCAGACAACGACACGTTTACGCTTACGGGTGACGCTGGCTTTACTTTTGACGACGTGACTAAGGTCGAAAATGTTAACGTGAACCTTGCTGATACAGTAGGGGCTGGCTTTACTGTTGGCGCTGCCAGTGTCACGGGTAGTACGATTAACATCGATGTAGCCGATACCGTGACCGTTGTAAATGTTCCTTTTGCCGGCGAGACGACCGTTGCGGTGACTGGGCTGGTTTCTCACTTGAACACGACCGACGTCACGGATTTGACGGTGACTCTTGGCGGCGGTGCGGATGTCAATATCTCCGCCGACGTCGATGCTGCAGCGATCCAAGTAAATAATTTGGAAGACGACACGAAC
>Ga0181593_10004016_pt1 | contig 13394 bp, 13 predicted proteins | sample 071ome_19_FD_133756 | JGI IMG/M metagenome (GOLD analysis project Ga0181593, IMG submission 133756) | Coastal salt marsh microbial communities from the Groves Creek Marsh, Skidaway Island, Georgia - 071413AT metaG (megahit assembly) | ecosystem: Environmental > Aquatic > Marine > Intertidal...
CAGGAAGCTCGCTTGCGAGCGAATCAATGAGGATCCATTGCAGGAAAACCATCGCTCACAAGCGAGCGAGCGTCCTACAACAAATGAATAGGGGCTGTCCTAGCTAAGCAACTAGTTTAGGATAGAAATAATGTATGAAAGGAAGAGTCGATTGAGTTCTCGCAAGCAGTCCGAGCTGATCAAGTTGTTCGTTGTAGGCTCTACCGCTAGAGCTGCGGCCGAAGTAGTTGGAGTGCACCGCAACACTGCAGCGAGCTTCTTCATGCGGCTTCGCAAGCTCATATCCAGCAAGCTTCCCAGCTACGAGCTCGGCGGAGAAGTCGAGGCCGACGAGAGCTACTTCGGAGGCAGGCGCAAAGGCAAGCGTGGCCGGGGAGCCGCCGGCAAGGTCGCCGTCTTCGGCCTGCTCAAGCGGGGCGAAAAGGTCTTCACGGCTATTGTTCCGAACGCCAGCACTGCGACATTGCTGCCTATCATCGAGGAGAAGGTCGAGCCCGACAGTATCGTCTATACCGATACATTCAAGGCATACAACGCTCTTGACGTGAGCGACTTTCATCACATGCGCATCAACCACTCCAAGCTCTTCGCCGACAAGGGAAATCACATTAACGGCATTGAAAACTTTTGGAATCAGGCCAAGCGTCATTTGCGACGATTCAATGGCATCAAAAAGGAAAGCTTCTATTGGTTCCTCAAGGAGTGCGAATGGCGCTTCAATGGAGGCAACCATCAACAGCTGCTCAGGCAGCTTAAATACTGGGTTAAACACGCACATCATTAATCGTTAGCTAGGACAGCCCCTAATAAATTGTTTTTATAGTGATACTTAAAAAATTTTGAGTTCTACTACCTAAGATTGTATCCGCAGTTTTATTCAATAAGCCCCGATATCACTGGAGCTTTCAACGCAGTCCCCGATGGCGTAGATTATCTACACTGAAACGAATGAACCTACACCAAAAATTGAAATCGATCGAATCTCAGCGAGGGCGATTGTCTAGGCGTCCATCGGCAACCGTTGCCGCAAGCTGGGGTGACCCAACGATAGGCCATGCTACGCGGGGTCGCCTGAAACTGGAGCCAAAACTTTCCACCGAAGGACAACCGCTCAAGCGAGGCCCACTGGAAATTGGAATTATCAACCAGCGCGGCGGCTACGATTCGCTAGTCCAACGTTCTCTGAGTCATCAATTGAACCGTTTCGAGAAAATTCTAGATTCGCGAATAAAAGAGATACGCGAGGAGATCGTATCAGGTCATTAGTTAAGAGACCCGTCCCCAGATTCGTCTCGGGATCTGTTGCCCGGGGGCTCCCAGACTTCCAGACGGACCATCACCCTTCCCATTTAAAGATCATCGTCGTACAGGGAGGGAGGACAAATTCGGCCGACTGATCGAGGTCGTCGAAGGACAGATTTTCGGAATGGATCCCGAAGCCGTTTCCGACGTCGCTACCGCCGTAAAATCGGGAATTGGTATTCAGAACCTCTCGCCAATAGCCTGGCCTCGGCAACCCAATCCGATAGTCCTTACGCTCGACCGGAGTAAAATGGCCAACGACCATAACCACATTGTGGCCATCGGGAGCGGTCCGAGAGTAACTAATGACTCCCGCCTCGGCATCCCAGCAGGCAATCCACCGAAAACTGTCCTCTATGAGATCGGTTTCCGCCAGCGCAGGTTCTGACCGATACAGCCTATTGAGATCCCTGATGAGACTCGCGATCCCCGAGTGATCTTTGTATTCATTCAGGTGCCACTGCAGGCTGGTGGCGTAGTCCCATTCCCCGGACTGCCCGAACTCGCTGCCCATGAACAAGAGTTTTTTGCCCGGATAGGCCCACATATGCCCATACAAGGCTCGCAAGGTCTGGGATTTCTCGGAAATCGAACCGGCCCCCATTTTCATGAGCATCGAGCCTTTCCCGTGAGTCACTTCATCATGGGAAAAAACGGTGATGAAGTTCTCGGCATACTGATACAGCATACCAAAGGTAAGATCGCCCTGATGGAACTTTCGATGAATTGGGTCTTTCTCGAAATAGCGCAGGTTGTCATGCATCCATCCCATGTTCCACTTCAGATCGAAGCCAAGCCCTCCGTCCTCCGGAGATTTGGTAACACCGGGAAAGGAGGTCGACTCCTCGGCAATCATCAGAGTGCCTGGATGCAGCTTATGAACCAATTGGTTGGTCTCCTTGACGAAGGCTATTGCCTCCAGATTTTCATTGCCGCCATATTGGTTGGGAATCCACTGCCCCTCTTCTCGTGAGTAATCCAAATAAAGCATCGAGGCTACTGCGTCGACACGCAGACCATCGATATGGAAGTACTCGATCCAGGCCAAGGCATTGGAAATCAGGAAACACTTAACTTCGTGCCTTCCGTAGTTGAAAATCAAGGTCCCCCAGTCCTGGTGAGCTCCTAGTCGGGGATCTTCGTGTTCGTATAGATGCGTGCCATCGAATCCAGGGAGAGCGAAAGCGTCCCTAGGGAAATGCGCGGGTACCCAATCGACAATTACCCCCAGTCCACGCTGATGCAGATAGTCGACAAAGGCCTTGAAATCGTCCGGCGTCCCAAAGCGCTGCGTCGGGGCAAAGTAGCCGGTAACTTGATATCCCCAACTGCCATCAAACGGATGCTCGGCAACCGGCATCAATTCGATGTGCGTGAAGCCATGGTCCGAAACGTAGTCGGCCAGCTCTTTGGCCAATTCCGAATAGGTCAGCGGACGGTGATCCTCTTCCCATCGCCGCTTCCAAGAGCCCAAATGAACCTCGTAAACCGACATTGGCTTGTTCAGCGACTGCCGATTCAACTTCTCGTCCATCCATTTCCGGTCGCCCCACTCGTAGTTGTCGTGATCGTACACGATCGTAGCATTGTTCGGTGGGGCTTCGAAGTGCGATCCATAAGGATCCGTTTTAAGGAACGGCGTTCCTTCGGAGCCCACGATCTCATATTTATACATCTCGCCCTCGCGCAACCCCGGTATAAATAGCTCCCAGACACCACTGGCTCCTAAAGTTCTCATCGGGTGATAGCGTCCATCCCAACGATTGAAGCTCCCTACTACGGAAACGCGTTTCGCATTCGGGGCCCAAACCGCAAAGCTCACGCCAGGTACGCCATCAACTAGCCGAATCCTGGAGCCTAGCTTCTCGAAAATGCGGCGTTCCGTGCCCTCGTTAAACAAGTACAGGTCAGACTCCCCCATTGTCGGCAGAAATGAATAAGGGTCATAATACTGCCGAATCTCCAACTCATGAGTCTCGATGCGAAACCGGTATTCGAAGACCTCATCCCTATCTTCGATAAAACCCTCGAAAAACCCGTCTTCCGTTAGGCATTCGAGCGGATAGCGTTGACCGTCCGGGTCGTTTACATCAACTACTTCGCAACGCGTTGCCTCGCTCAGGAATGCTCGGGCCACCAATCCAGATTTGCCTTTAACCACAGCAGGATGAAGCCCCAGCAAGGCATGAGGCGCGCTACATACGGCATTTCGGATGGATTCCAGTTCTTTCTTTTTTATAATCATAAAAGTTGACCCTCCTCCGGAGAACGAGAGTCCAATGGATATCCCCGTCCATCGACGCAAGCCTTAGACATCACAGGGGGGCCCCTGTTATCAAAACAATTCTCTCTTCTCGCCCGATTAACCTGGCAAAGCTGGCACAGGATCAGCCTTGCCAGTCGTATTTCGCCCCTCTAGAGCTTCGAAAACAATATATGCCCAGGTCTCTTACTAGCTGCATCTACCGCCTAAGCGCGATTTCAACCGCCTTGCTTTGCCTGGACCACCTATCCTACGCTCAAGAAGAAGAATTCGAAGCGACCCTCAGTACCCCTGTGGTAATAGATACCAATACCGGTGATCTGGTAGCCAGCGAAAACGCCCAATTGACATATGGCGACTGGCTCGTGTCCGCCGACGAAATTCGCCTGAATCGGCAAACGAATCGAGCCATCGCAACCGGAAATGTCGTTTTCACGCGCGGAGATATTCGCTTGGTAGCCGATCTGCTCGACTACCAAGTCGACGAGCAGCGAGCCCGAATCGAGAATTTTCGCGTAGGCAATGGCAAGTACTTCGTTTCCGGGGCCTTGCTAGAAGGAAATCCAGACAATTTCCGATTCACGGATATCGACTTCCATCCAGGCGAACCGGGAACCTACCTTTTCAAAGCCCGAGCCGATGAACTCGCTTTGATCGATCAAAACGAAATTCAAGGAGAGCGTCTTTCCTTCAAGCTAGGTGTCGTCCCCTTTTTCATCATACCAAGCATTTCTCAGCCGATCGATGCTGAGCGCAATGTTTTCAAGGCCAACCTGGACTACTCGGGCCACATTGGAGGCGCTATCGGGAGTGAGGCCCGTGTTCCCCTGAATTCCAATTTCCGAGCCGGGGCGAATCTAGTCCTTACCACCAAGCGGGGAATCTTGGCCGGGCCCGCTTTCGAGTACGATTTTGGCGACGAGGAAAACGAAACTTTCGGGTCCTTTACCTCAGGATATATCGAAGATGCCGCCTCGGAAATTAGGCCCGACTTGCTCACCGGAAATCCGATTGATGACGAACGCTTTTTCGCCGAGTGGGAGCACCGGCAAAACTGGGGAGAGAACGGGGCCTTGACCGCATATGGCCGCTGGTGGTCCGATCCGGAAATCACCCGGGATTTCTACGAGGACTCCTTCAACACAATGCAGGAACCCGACACATACCTGGAAGCCAACTACAGCGGCAACAATTGGCAGGCTACGGTTTTCAGTCGCATCAGTCCTAACGACTTCCAGTTCTTTACGGAAAGATTGCCGGAAGTTCGGTTCGATTTGTTCCCAACCCCCCTAGTTAAAGGGCTAACCCACAGCGGCAGTATTTCCTTTGCCAAACTGAAAAACCAGGAAGCTCTAGATCTGCCCATCGAATCGGAAGCTGACCGAGCAGATGCCTACTACGGATTCAGGTACACGCAGTCGCTGAAGCCGGGAATCACCTTGACCACCAAAGCCGGCGTAAAGGCGATCCACTATTTCGACAATATGGTCGGCTCCGAGGCGGGAGATTTCGGCTTGGAATCCCCATTCCGATTCACTCCCCTATCCCTTTTCGATGACTATACCCGCATCTTTCCTCAGCCCTCGGTCAAGGAAGGCACGCGCGGATATGGCGATCTCGGTGTAGATCTTAAATTTACGGCGTATTCTCAATCCGATTACAAGAATGAAGTTTGGAATATTGATGGCCTGCGACACATCTTCGAGCCTGTCATCTCCTACCGATATGTTCCTGACTTGGACAGCGCCTACGCCAACGCGATTCACGACGTTCCCGCCTTCTCAAACTATCTCACTCCTATTGACATAGAAGACCGGAGAGATATCGACACCATTGGCGAACATCACATAACTCGGCTGCAGTTTCGCAACCGCATCCAAACGCGGGACAAGGAGTACGGATCCCGCGATCTCGCTCGGTTCGATTTTTCCATCGACTATCTGATTGACGACTACGATACGGGAATCGATTTCTCTGATTTCGTTTCCGATTTGGAAATCACCCCTGCCAAATGGCTGGAAATCGATATTTTCTCACGTTGGGATGTCGAAAACAGCGTTACCCGAGAAGTGAATACAAGCTACGCAATCACGGATCCAGGGTACTGGAAATTCGGGATGGGCAACCATTTTCTCAAAGGCCAGTTAGAACAGTATTTCATATTCGGAGAGTATAATCTCAACGAGAATCACAAGATTTATGCCGTGGCCAAATTCGATGAAAAGTCGGACACCTTCTACGAGCAGCGTATCGGGTTCATGCAACGGGCGCTAGAGAGATACGGGATAAAGTACGAACTGAGAATCTTCGAGGGCAATCGCCGCGAAAGCGATTTCGGAATACGCATCGGAATTGATCTCTTCGACGAATAGATGGGCCACCAAACTATCGTTCACGCAGGCTGATAGAGGAGCGATGGCAAACCGACTCGGCAAAGACCGTTATCCCGATTCGCGTCTCGCCAATCAGCGGCGCATCGCCCTGGACATAGTCGAGAGCGCGGCGAAGCTCCTCGAACCGAAAATAAACTTTCCTAAGGCCCTCAACCGACTATTTCGCCAACACCCCAATTTTGGGTCAAGAGATCGGCGACTGTATCGAGAAATCGTTTACACTTACCTCAGGTATTTACCTTGGCTGGATCCGATCAAGAACGATCCAGCCCATTTCATCGACTGCCTCATACTGCTCGCCAATCCCTGCAAAGAAATTACGCCCCTCTACCCAGCCCTAGAATCGAAGCTGGCCGAATTCGTGTATCTACCCGATCGCTACCGGCAGCTAGGAAAGACATCCGCGGACTTTCGCGATCTGCTTCCTGGCTGGATGCTTGATCGTTTTTCCCGCGACCCCAATACAATTGAGTGGCAACGATTTTTCACCAGGCCACCCATTTGGCTTAGAGCATCCGGACTTGAGTCTGCAACCGCGGCAACCCGATTGAAGGAAGCCTTTCCTAGCCAAGCGGTGAATATTCAGCTCGCCACAGAGCTGGGCGGATCCTTGTCCTGCCCCCCCGACCTGCCCGTCAATCAGTCTTCTTTGTACGAGAAAGGGCTCATCGAAATACAGGATATCAGTTCGCAAGCGCTTCTTCACCTTCTGAATGCTCCCATTGAAGGCCAATGGTTCGACGCCTGCGCGGGCGGAGGCGGCAAGACGCTGCAGTTGAGCCAGATGCTTGGGGAAAACGGAAAAGCGATCGCCTACGACAAGCGGCCCGAGTCTCTCGCCGAGCTGAAGAAACGAGCTCACCGGAATCAGTGCCAGAATATCGAGATCGTCGACAAAGCTCCCACGTCTGGAAGTTTCGACGGCGTGCTTGTCGACGCGCCCTGCTCAGGGTCCGGCACGTGGCGACGCCATCCCTTTTTGATGCGGCAGACAACCGAAAGCATGGAGGCCGATTTCGTCTCCCAACAGTTGCGACTGCTGGACAGCTACGCGACGCTTGTCCGAAGCAGAGGCCTCCTGGTTTATTGCACCTGCTCCCTCAGCAAATCGGAGAACGAGGAGGTAAGCATGGCGTTTCTGCATCGCCATCCAGAGTTTGCCCACTTTCCGCTCGCTGAACGATTCGGACTCCGGGAAGCGTCCATAGGGATCACGATATATCCACAGGATTTCGATGGGGATGGACTGTACGTAGCCAGTTTTCACCGCAGCGCGTAGCTCCTCTAGATCTCAACACAAACCTGTCGCGGTAAATAAACCCGGAGCAAGCTCCGAGACATTCCTGAGGGCAGGGAGAATCGTCTCGATACTCCGAAACTTGAACATGAAGGACCGCTTGTCTAGACATGCACTTAGCGACGGCTAAAGGCGGTCCTCTTTACCGAAAAGCTGAAGCCACCGACATATCGGGGCCTTCGACAAGCTGGAGGATTGCGGACCCTGAGGGGACAAAGAGCGAGAAACGAATTATTCACAATACGCCGTTTGTCATTGCCGCCCGTGAATTGCTACGCGACTTTGATGCGTGGTCGCTGAAATTGATCCTAGAATTAAGCTGTCCGTTTTTGAAGGACCCCTCGATCTATTGCTGTTTCTCATTCGAAAGCACGAGATCGATATTTACGACATACCTATCGGACTCGTCCTAGATCAATACTTGGATGCCCTCAGTGAAATGCAGGAGGTCAATCTCGAGATCGCTGGCGACTTTTTCGTCATGGCCGCCACCTTGATGGAAATCAAAAGCCGCCTGCTGCTCCCCAAGCAGCAACGAACCGTATCCGAAGACGAAGACGATGAGAACCTGGATCCCAGATGGGAATTGGTGCACCAACTACTGGAGTATAAGAAGTTTAAGGAGGCCGCCGATTCGCTAGATTCCCTTTCCGATCACGCCTCTCTCCAACTCCCGCGCGACTACGATTCCGTCAATCGAGCCGAAAGTCCTTTGCGCCCGCTCAAGCCAGAAGACCGGATATCGGTTTGGAATTCCTACAATATCGTACTGCGGAGGCTGTCCGAAAAGCTTATCCTAGGGGAAATCCAGGATGACGCGGTCACTGTGGTCGATCAAATGGAAGCGCTGATTGAGAAAGTTCAAACGGAGCCGAGCTTCGAATTTTCCAGCCTTTTCCCAGGCAGGTGTAGTCTAAAACTGCTAGTGGTTACCTTCATCGCCATCCTCGAACTTGTTCGCCTGAAACGCCTCTCGATCACCCAGAACCACTCCTTCTCCGACTTCGTTATCGAACGGATCGACGAGGAACCTGGCGCGGAAGAGCCCCCTCAGGACCCTGAAAACGAGCTTGAAACCGCGCCCGTTTAATCCACGGTGGAAGCTGTGCCAAAGAAAGATACACAGCAGGCTTATCTGCTCGGCGTGGGTCTAGACAACGACGACGGGCATAAGCGAATCACTCAAGCGGAGGATTTCTCCATCGTTGGCGGCTCCGAAAGCACCCACGAGCGTATGACCGAGACCGTTATCAAAACCTTCGAGGACATGAAAAGCGAGGGCAAAACGCTTTCCAACATCGAGCCGGAGCGTCTTTCCGATCTGCTGCAAAAGAATTGCCCAGCGTAATCCATTTTAGGGGCAGCTACTACCCTATGGACACCATGTCGCATCCCAGGCAGTCGCAAGAAACGACGTCATCCAAACTTTCCTTGAAAACCAAGGAACGCGAAGAAACGTTGATTATCGAATCGGGGGAGAACGAAGACGAACGCGTGTTGTCCAGCAAAGCCGATGGCAGTTCATTGACATTACTGGAGGAATACTCCATCCGGAAAAGCAGCAACCGAAAGTGGCAATTGGCAATGGCTATGGCCAGTGCAGCCAGTTCTCTCTACTTCGCGTTTACTATTTATAAAACGCTCTAATCTCATGGCAGAAATAACTACACTCAACGAACAAAACTTTAACGACGCCATCAGCTCGGGAGATATTCCCGTGCTCGTGGACTTTTGGGCCCCTTGGTGCGGACCCTGCAAAGCTATCGCTCCCATCCTCGAGGAACTGGCAGGCGAGCTGGACGGCAAAGTGCAAATCTCCAAGGTAAACGTAGACGAAAACGGATCCGTGGCCGCGAAATACAATATTCGGGCCATTCCGACTTTGCTCCTTTTTAAAGGGGGCGAACTCATCGACCAATTCGTTGGCATGGTCGGGAAAGACGATCTGAAATCCAAGCTGCAGGCTCACACCTGATTCGATTTCACGACCGCTAGACTAGATACGGTTAGATTTTCAAAGGTCCTCCACTTTTTGTGGAGGGCCTTTTTCTTCGCTTGAAGGTAGCGGGCGATCTCACGCCTGCTCCCGCAAATGCGGGATATGGCGGCCAGGCCGAGCGGCCATTGTGGAACATTGTATGATTAAGTCAGCAACGGATTTACCCGTAGAGATTAAACTACCAGCTACGATAAGACGATCCCCAAAGCCAGCAAAGCGCTGAACATTAGCAACAGCCTAGCGGACTTGGCCAAATACTCGTTCAGAGCCTTGCCCTCTTTGGATCGCAATTCGACAATCAGTCGAGCTCCAATCGGAATTGTGATTAGGGCGAGCAAAGGCCAAAGGGACCGATTGATTCCCCCGTATGCGCTAACGCATAGATAAGCCACTGCTAATTGCCAACCGTACTGTTGACGAGCAAACCGACGGCCTAACCGCACGACAAGCGTTCGCTTCCCCGCTACTTCATCCGTTTCCTTGTCCCGGTAGTTGTTTACGACTAGGATGTTGTTGGCCAACAGACCTAAGGGCAACCCTAGCAAGAGAACGGCAAAGGACAGGTGCCCCGTAACCACATAGAACGTACCCATGGTAGCGACCAATCCGAAAAACACGATCACGAAAACGTCCCCAAGGCCATGATACGCCAACGGGTAAGGTCCACCCGTATACGCGTATCCAAAGACAATCGCAGCGATCCCTACTATCAGCATTTCGCTGCCTCGATAAGCGATCATCGATAAGCCGATGAGAAAGGCGGCGATAAATATGCCGATAGCCGCCCGAAACATAGCCGCGGGCGAAATGCGCCCGCTAGCCACCAGGCGTTCGGGGCCGACTCGGTCAATCGTATCCGCACCGCGAATATGGTCAAAATAGTCATTGGCCATATTGGTAGCTATCTGGACCAGTAGAGCGAACGCTAGACAAATAGCCACCGGCCACCAATTGAACTGATCCAGACGTGTCGCTTCGGCCGCACCAACGATCACAGGGGCCACCGCAGCAGGCAAGGTTTTGGGCCGGGAAGCGGCGATCCAATCAGCAGGAACAGTCATCTATGGCACATGGTACAAGTTCTTCGTTACGTTTACTTCCAGATTTTGCGGATAGCATTGGTGGCAGCCGATCTCCGAACGGCAAATTCGAGCGCTAGCCGCATCCCTCTACTGAATGCGTCTCGCTTCCAAATAATAGCGCTTTTCGTCCGCCTCACCCATAGAAAAGGTCTTTCTGGGCAAAGCGCCATCCAGTACGACCGTCTTGAACAAATCGCTTTTCCCAATACCTGGTAGAATAAATCCGATATTCCCTTCCTTGGATCCAAGACCTTCGACCACGTCTTCTCCATGGATATAGTCCAACTCGCTTTCGCTCCCTTCCAAGAAAGCGTCCAGAAACGCCTGTAGGTTTCCCACCTCTAAGTTGCGACTTGGATTGCTCAAGCGAATCAATCCATGTTCATTCGGGGCGACCCATAGGACTCGATGCTCGCTTGGGTTGGAGTCGAGATTAGCCAGTCGCTTTTTCGCTGATTCCAAGCTGTCGAATAGCTCTAAAGCGACTTCGGAGCCTTCATCAGCGAAGAACTGTTTCATCCCAAGTAGCAATTCATCGGCATCCACGCCAAAAGCCACCCGGTGGATGGGTTCGAATTCGAGTCCCTCGTCGTGGACATTCATCAGCTCCACCAAAGCGAAACGAGCGGGATGATCCATTACGGATTCCGGCGAATCGGCTTCCGCTTTCAGGCTTTCCCAAATGCTCTTGGCGGTCGCTAAGGAATGGTTGCCGTCGCCCATAGCATAAAGCAGCACGCCTTTCCCTAAAACGCCATACTTGCTGTCAAATACACTTTGATCGCTCAACGCTTCCAGCGATTGGAAAACCGAAGCAATGTCCTCCTGGGCATCGACTCGCCAACCCCTGAGGTGTCCACCGCCTGCATTCAGCTCGAAATCGTAAATCGGGGACAGATCCTTTTCAAATAGCGGCTCGATAACGGTACGATCTGGATCATCGATCAATACCATTATGTGAGGAAGCTCGATCTTAGCGTTTTTCCTGATTTTGATACGAGGTGGCAGCCGATCTTCGATCGTCCCTTCCGTCGCCCTGATTAAGCTCTGAGAACCCGGCTTATAGTCGTACTTCTCCAGGTCCAAGGCGACTATGAGTCCTTTTCTGGAGGGCGCGTGGCTCGTTTTTCGATCGAGCAAGACGAAACCAGGCTCTAACTCCTCAAGGACACCCTTCTGTAAATAGGCTTCCATCGTGGCGTTGATACGGTCGACACGCTGCTCACTGTCCGCATCTCCTAGGTAGACCTCGGGAAAGACCAGGTTCAGAGTCGAAGGATCCTCGCCAATCTCATCGGCGAGCTTCTCCCAATATTCCGGCTGGGAGGTAAATTGGTCGCAGGCGACTACCGACCAAAGGGTTAAATCTACTCCACTATTGGGGAGAAGTATATTGGGAGCTTCGATTCCAAGTTCACGGTTTCTCATAGCAAAGCGATAGGGAATCTCCCGATAAAGCGCGGAAGCATGGGCGGAGCGATTCTGCTAATCACTCTGATGGCGGGATCGAAAAACACTGGGCTAATCCCATCTTTCGATCCTGAGTCCCGAAAGTCTACCGTCTGCGGCGACGGAACTTGTTTTGGAACTTCTCGACTCGGCCTGCTGTATCGACGAAGCGCTTTTCACCCGTGTATACAGGATGGGAATCCATGGTAATGTCGCGTACTACTTTTACATACTCGACTCCATCAATGGTTTCCGTCTGGCCGGTCTGGATGGTCGACATCGTGAGGAATTTTTTTCCCGTAGAAACGTCTACAAACGCTGTGGGGTGATAATCTGGATGAATGCCTTGCTTCACGGTTCGAAAATGGGTTGCTAGCCTTGTCTGGCTTTGTATCGCGGGTTGGTTTTGCAAATCACGTAGAGACGTCCCCGGCGACGTACCACTTGGCAGTTCGGATGACGCGTCTTCGCGGACTTCAGTGAAGAGACAACTTTCATAAGGGGCGATAAAAGATACGGCGCCTCGATTTCTGTCAATAACTGTTTCCCTAAAAAATCGGCAAAAGGAATGGATCGGGCATGGTAAGGAAGCTCAGTTCACCTCTGGGTGCTCGGGAGCCAAAGACATCAAACCCAGTTCGAGATTGATATTGATGATCACATGACGCCAAAGTTCGTCACCCTCTAATTGAGACAAAGCTTGGCTATCCATTTCCGAGACTACCCAAGCATTATTGGATAACTCATCCTCCAATTGCCCTTTGGCCCATCCCGCATAGCCACGAAACGCCCGCAAGCTGATGTTCGGATCCTCTTCCAGTTTCGAGGCCGCCAAAGCCGGTTCCAAGCCAAAGAACAATTTGAAAGAGCCCAATACCGGATCGATCTTCCACCCGCCCAGTATAACCTGGTCCGTAGCCACGGGACCACCGATATATAGCGGGATATTTTCCAGCCCATACTCTCTGAAGGATCCGTCGACTTCGCCCAACTTTTGACCGGAGAATTTGTTGACGACCACGCCTAGCGATCCGGCTTCTTCATGGGCCGTCATCAATATGACGCTTCGCGCGAAATTAGGATCGGTCAAGTGAGGATGGGCCAACATCAGGGAACCCGGAATCCTAAATGAGTCTTCTTCGCTTTCGTGGAACATCGGTTACGACAGAAATCGGTACTCGAATCACTGCTGATCTTCACCCATAAGTTGGCTAAAAGATCGACTCTTGGCAACATGCCAAAAATATTTCTTCCATGAGATCGCTAGACGAAATCGTATCCTACTGCAACGAACGGACCCGATCCCGGGAAATCGCGGATTTTCCCGGAGCTCTAAACGGACTGCAGTTTTCCAATAATGGTCAGGTCAGCAAAATCGGGGCAGCCGTCGACGCAGGGCTCGTCCCCTTCAAAAAGGCCATCGATGCCGGCATCGATTTTCTCATTGTCCACCATGGCATGTTCTGGAACGCCCCCAAGCGAATCGTCGGGAGCGAATTTGAAAAAATCCGAACCCTAGTTGAGGGCAACTTGGCTGTTTACTCCTGCCATTTGCCGCTGGACGCCCACCCTGAAATCGGAAATTCCGCCTGCCTCGCCAAGAGAATCG
>Ga0181593_10004025_pt1 | contig 13381 bp, 9 predicted proteins | sample 071ome_19_FD_133756 | JGI IMG/M metagenome (GOLD analysis project Ga0181593, IMG submission 133756) | Coastal salt marsh microbial communities from the Groves Creek Marsh, Skidaway Island, Georgia - 071413AT metaG (megahit assembly) | ecosystem: Environmental > Aquatic > Marine > Intertidal zone...
ACTAATAAAAGATAACTGAGCGCCAGGAGCACGGCGGTCAGCTCAAGCGCTGAGGTTTGCTGCAAACCAGACCAAGCGCCTTGAAGAATATCCGTCATGCGAAATTGACCTTGTTATCCATCGCTATCGCCAGTTTGAGGATAAAAGACCGAGGGCGGCAACAAGGGCTTGGAATAATAGGTTGATTGATTCCGATAATCATCAGCCCTAAATTGTTCGAATAGTTGAGGGTTGCCATCGACCGCCTAAACTCATCTTGAGCCGAGCGCATAGAGTTGATGCCCCCAAGCACGCGGTTCGGCCAGTAAGCAGTATGAGTAGACGACGGTCAGTCAATTGGGTTTCTCCTATCCGATGGATGTTCAGCAAGTCATTTACTCGCCCCAATGGGCCGTCAGGGTTAACCCAACGCTTCGAGGTGCGGCGAAGGAGTAGTAAGGCTCGGTCACATAATTTTTTCTCGGATCATTACCAAAGCTCCCAAAGCCCCGAGTTCTGATGGCCTCATCTGTTAGATTCTTGCCCCAGAACTGAATGGACCACCGCTCTGAGGACCAACCAACCCCCAAGTTGATAGTAGTAAAAGCCTTGCTTCGTGCAGCATGACGGTCAGAGAAGAAGAAGCCGTCTTTTGCGTCTACGGCCACGCTGGACTGCCAGCCGCCGCGCTGATAATTCAGTCCCAGATGCGCAGTGAAGTTAGGTGCTTGAGCCTGATCACGGCCGCCGAGATCTTCACCGAATTCGTTAATAAATTCTCTGAATTCTGCTTGCAGATAGGCGGCAGCGAGCTTCAGTGTAAAGGCTTCCGAAAAGGCGTGATCTATTTCAAGTTCGAATCCTTGGTTGACGCCTTCAGCGGCATTACCCAAAAAATCTATGAATGCTGTGCTGCCATCATTTCGAGGAATGACGAGCGCGCTCTTCACTTGTTGATCCTTTCGGTCAGAATAGAATAAGGCCAGCTTCAATCGTGTTGAGGTAAACTGTCCCTTTAGACCCAGCTCAGTTTCGATCAAAGACTCATCAGCAAATTCGAGTAGCTCAAAGGGCAAAGAGCCGTCTGTATTGAATCCCCCGGCTTTGAAGCCGCGGCTGATGCTCATGTAAGATTTGAGGTCTGGCATCAGTCGGTAATAGATACCAATTCGGCCACCCCAGAGGGTTTCTTCAGGGCTAAATTGCATCGCATTAGAGTCGGAAAATCGCCGCGTCCTTCGCTCGATTCGACCCCCTATGAGTCCGCCAAAGTTAGGGCTGAATGAAACATCAACTTCACCAAAAAGAGCGGCTGCTTGGTTATCAAATCTGCTCCTGTAAGGACCTTCGGCGAAAGTATACCTTCGCTCAAGGCGCGTTGCTTGATCGGTGTGGTAGATACCTACGGTCCAGCTGAGCGTGCTGTCATCGCTTCCAGTCGATGCCGGTGCATGCAAGCGCGCTTCCAAGGTTTGATGATCACGGTCTCTAAGGTATTCGTCGGTAGACTGATATCCAAATGGGTGAATGCCGGCATAGCTCCAGTCTTCATCATAACCGTAGCCAATATCTGAACGACTGGTTGACCCCGCTAGGGTTATTTCGCCGACAGTTGTCTGGATCGAGAGGGTACCTGCAATCGCATTTGTTTTCTGTTGGTCATACCCGGGTTCGTCAGACAAAGTTGTCCGAGAATTGTCGAGGGAGAACGCGTCAAAGCCATTGTCGACCTCAGCATGCAAGACTGTAATGCGTGCCTTATGGCGATCGCCCTCGTTCTTAATTTTGAGACGGATATGACTTTCATCGATTCCATTGGTATCAGAGCGATTCAGATATGCATTGTCATAATAACCATCAGCGCGTTCACGCGTCATGGCGAGTCTAACTTGAGTTTTTTCCGAGATAGGTTGATTGAGGACCCCAGCCAGGCGTCGATGATTAAAATTACCGAGACTCATTCTTACCGATGCACTCGAAGTCGTTAAAGGGTCTTGCGAGGTTATGGCAATGAGCCCGGCCAGACCATTGGCGCCAAAGCCTGTGCCCTGCGGTCCCCTTAGCACCTCGACTTGATTCACGTCCATCAGGTGGGCGATGGTCCCCATGCCAGAAAAATCGATGCCATCAATCATTAACCCGACCGAGGGGTTTAAAGGAGCGCTGTATTGGCTGCGCTCACCTATACCTCGGATCTGAAAAAACCGGGCTCGATTGGTGCCACCTGCAAAATTTAGGTTAGGCGCGAAGTTGAGTAGACCTTCCAAGTGTGTCGAATTGAATAAAGCGCTGGTGGTCGCATCGATAACGGTAACGCTCGAGAGCGTATCCATGTCTGAGCGATCTGTTAATTCTGCCGTCACAACGATTTCCTCGATATCAGCGGCAGCGACTAAGACAGTTAAAGACAAGCCCAGCAGGGCTATGAGAGATCGGTTCATGGTGGTCTCCAGCATCTAATGAGTTGATCCAGAAGACGTGGAGGGCCGAAGTGAAGGCAGCCTTTCCCTACGCCGGTATGATCCGGATCAGGTTCCAGGGTTCGCCAAATTCAGCATCTCAGGTCCGAGGACCACCCCTAAGGTGAGCGTCATCTTAGCGAGTTGCCACGTAGAATCAAGCTTCGCAGGTAAAATTGGTATTGAAGGGTACTTTAGATGACAGTCGCAAAATCAAACGAGTGCGCTAGTGGCCGACGGCTTGCTCAATAGGTTGCGCCATCGAAAACTCAAAGACTGGCCCTTTTAAAGGGTATTTAAGGCCGGTCGCGCAATTAAATAACAAGGCGGACTTGCAGCCCGATAATAGGTTGTTAGCTTGTGCTTTTTCGAGGGCAGCTACGGTCGCTGCACCCTCCGGGCATAATAGGATCCCGTGATCTCGAGCCATCGATGCTTGGGCCTCTAAAATAGCGTCGTCCGATACCGAGATGGCAAGACCTTTACTTTCCCGAATGGCTCTGAGGATAAGAAAGTCGCCGATCGCGATAGGCACTCTAATGCCAGCGGCTATCGTTTGCGCATCCTGCCATAGGGGCGCGGACTCTGTGCCCGCCTCGAAGGCTTTGACGATGGGTGCGCAAGTTTCTGACTGAACGGCGATCATTTTTGGACGCTTTTGACCAATCCATCCCAATGCTTCGAGTTCGTCGAAGGCCTTCCACATGCCGATCAAACCAGTGCCGCCACCGGTTGGATAGAAAATGGCATCGGGCAATGTCCAGCCCAGTTGTTCCGCCAACTCTAGGCCCATCGTTTTTTTGCCCTCAATGCGATAAGGCTCCTTAAGAGTTGAAGTATCGAACCAAAGGCCGGCCTCTGCACCCTGTTTAACCAGCGCGCCGCAATCGTTGATGAGACCGTCCACGCGATAGGTTTTGGCGCCATAAAAGGCCATTTCCTGAAGGTTAATGGTAGGAGTATCTGAGGGACAGAAACAAATCGCTTCCATGTCGGCCGCGCGGCAGTACGCTGCCAGAGCGGAACCAGCGTTACCATTGGTAGGAATGGCCATGCGCTCCACGCCTAATGATTTTGCCAAATTGACAGCCATCACTAGGCCTCGAGCTTTAAAACTGCCGGTTGGAAGCCGTCCTTCATCTTTGACGAGTACTTGATTTAAACCCAGACGCTCAGCGAGCGACTGACAATTGAGTAAAGGCGTCTCATTCTCACCCAAACTAACCACTGGGCCGGTCGTAGGGAGTAATTCACGGTATCGCCAAAGATCCCGTTGCCTGTCTTTGAGCGTAGCAATCGATAACTCATCAGCAATTTCGTCGAGCGCATATCTGACCAGAAGGGGTTTCCCTGCATCAGATAGATTTTGCAAAGCGTTAGCGGGGTAATGCTCACCTGTTAAACTGCATTCAAGATGCGTGACGAAGTTATTACGCTTGGAAGTGTCACGCTTAGCCATAAAACTGATACCAAATTAAAGTTTAGGAAGTTGTCGCCAGACAGGATGATGTAACTCAAGCGTTTTGGCCAGCTGCAGAACGGCCGTTTCAGCATGGGGTTTGCCTATGATTTGGACACCCACGGGCAAGCCTTGTCGTGAAAAACCCACCGGCAGGGATAGCGCGGGAAACCCCGTCAGAGAGATGATCGAGCAAGATTGCATCCAGTCAATATAACTCTGCATTTCGATGCCATTGATTTCCGTTACGTACTCTATCTGAGCATTAAAGGGCAGCACCTGAACGGTTGGGGCCAGTAAAAAATCGTAAGTCTCAAAAAATGCGAGGAATCTCGATTGCAGTGCTAATTTTTCTGCACTTGCCCAGTTAATCTCTTCTTGCTGCAAACCTAATCCAGCTTCTACATTCCAGATTATCGTTGACTTGTAGTCTTCTGGACGAGTACGAACGCCCTCGCCATGTCGCCTCGCAAAGGCCGCCGCCCGGAGGATATGAAATGCATAACCCGCGTCGTTGAGTTCAGGACAAGTTGGCTCAACGTTGAAGCCCGCATCGGTGAGCGTTCGACTCTGCTTTTCTATGAGGTCAGCAACTTCAGGTTCGACCGGTAGCTGCTGGCCAAAATCTGCGCTAAGCGCAATTTTGAACTCGCCAGTGAGCGGCTTGATAGGCGGCTTGCACGCCAACGGGGGTAGGTCGGATAAGGGCGCTTCAGGATGCACCCCGGCCATGACACCGAGCAACAAAGCGCAATCGTCGATATTACGAGCCATTGGCCCTGCAATGGGCAAAGGATCATCGGGATTATCTGAAGGTACAATCGGAACTCGCCCGGCAGTGGTGCGAAAGCCAACGATGTTGCAGAAGCTGGCTGGATTTCGTAGCGATCCCCCTAGATCACTTCCGTCACACAAAGGTACCATTCGTGCGGCAAGCGCCGCGGCCGCGCCACCTGAGCTACCTCCACAGGTCTTGGTTAGGTCGTAGGGGTTCCTGGTTGTGCCATACAAACTGTTAAACGTTTGTGAGCCTGCGCCCCATTCGGAGGTATTGGTTTTGCCGAGGCTAACCGCGCCAGCTTGCTTGAGCCGCTCGATGATTACCGCATCCTTGTTGGGTATAAAAGTTTCAAATCGCCGAGATCCGAAAGTCGTTCTTATTCCCTTGGTTAGCGTCAGATCTTTGTGAGCCATAGGAACACCGGCGAGCGGTCCAAGAGGTTGGCCTTTAGCCCGTGCCTTGTCGATTTGTTTAGCTTGATCAAGGGCAAGCTGTGGTTCTAAGGTCACGATTGCATTGACTTGATCGTTGACCGCTTGGATGCGATCGAGATGGGCTTCGGTGACCTCTATTGCGGAGATGTCTCCAGTTCGAATACTTTCAGCAAGTTCGGTGGCAGTCCATAACCAAAGATTGTCAGAGGCCATGTTAATTTCCTTAGGTGCACCTCTACTATAGGGAGGATGAGCAAAAAAGTCCCGGCAAGTCCTGCTTGCTTTGGGCGTTGGGGTTATGCCATGTTGCTGGTGTTAAGGAGACAGTTATGCCAGGTCCTTTAAAGGGAATACAAGTGTTGGATCTCTCTGCCGTTGTCTCTGGGCCGCTGACTGGCGCCTTGTTGGCGGATATGGGTGCTGACGTGATCAAGGTTGAAAAGTTAACTGGCGACATCCAGCGTAACGTAGGCAGTCGACGACGAGATTTTTCTGGGTCCTTTCACGTCCTTAACCGCGGTAAACGCAGCATTGCGTTGGATTTGAAATCCCCCGAAGCCAAGCCAGTCATAGAGACATTAATTAAACGGTCAGATGTCTTGATCCAGAACTTCAGGCCAGGTGTCATGGATCGAATGGGGCTTGGTTATGATCAAGTTGCTCGCTGGCACCCTAAACTCATTTACTTATCGATTAGCGGGTTTGGCAGTCAAGGACCAGAGCGTGAAAAGCGAGCCTATGATCCGATCATTCAAACCTACTCTGGCATGTCTTCGGTTCAAGGTTTGAAGCGTAATGAAGGACCTGAGCAAGTCAATCAGTTGATTATGGATAAGCTGACTGCGACCACTGGCGCTCAGGCAGTCTGCGCCGCCCTGTACGCGCGCGAGCGTGCTGGCACGGGCGAGCATATTGAACTGTCGATGTTGGATACGGCGGTCGCATTTTTGTGGCCAGATGCGGGCGCTGACGTCATTTTGCAAGGTGACGATATTGACCACAGACCAGCCATCAGCGCGGCCGGCCAGCTCGTCGAGCTCAAGGATGGTTGGGCTGCGTTTATGATTCTCTCGGACGCGGAGTTCGAGGGGTTTTGTCGAGCGCTTGGCCTGACAGAACTCGCGAAAGATGATCGATTTAATACACTTTCTCAGCGACAACAACATCGGAGCGAGTTTACTAACGCTTTGCAAGGCGTATTGGGTCAGGCCAAAAACTTAAGCACTGAGTCCTTCTTAAAAGGGTTGAGCGAAGAACATGTGCCTGTGTCGAGTGTGAAATTCCTCGAGGATATTCATGAAGATCCGCAGGTGATTGCAAATGGGCTACTCCGAGAGCGTGATCACCCGGTCGCAGGCCGTTTGCGAGAAGCTCGCCCAGCACCTATTTTTAAGCGGTCCTCGCTAGAAGCAGCAGGTTTTGCGCCCAAAGTTGGCGAGCATACCGAGGCAATATTGACTGAGCTGGGCTTTTCAGAGGCGATCCCTGATCTGATCGCATCAAAAGCCATTGCCTTAGAGGTCTAGATAGTCAAACGCCCTCTAGGGTTAAGGCATCGATCACAGCGCTTGTGAAAACTTGGGTAGAGGCTGTCCCTCCAAGATCTGCGGTTTTATTCGTGCCATCAGTTAAGGTCGTGACAATGGCGCGTCGTAAGCGATTCGCGGCATCTTGCATTGAAAGATGGTCGAGCATCATTGCAGCGGCAAGCAAAAGCGCTGTCGGGTTGGCAATGCCTTTACCCGCAATATCGGGCGCACTGCCATGAACGGCTTCAAAAATAGCGTGATTTTTTCCTAGGTTAGCCCCTGGGGCTAGGCCCAGCCCTCCAATCAAGCCGGCACAAAGGTCCGATAGTATGTCGCCAAAAAGATTGGTTGTGACAATCACATCAAAGCGTTCAGGATTCATCACCAGCTGCATCGCGCAGTTGTCGACAATCATTTCCTCAAAGAGGATTCCCGGGTAGTCCTTCGCAATGGCTCTACCGCTGCTAAGAAATAGGCCGGACGTGGATTTCATAATATTGGCTTTGTGAACCAAGGTGACTTTTTTTCGATTGAGTTTGCAGGCGGTGTCAAAAGCATGTTTGATAATGTTGTTGGCCCCGGTCAACGTAATCACGCTTTTGAGCTCTGCCCGCGTACCGTCCTCTGACACCGTGTGCCCTTCACCTGAGTACAGTCCTTCCAGATTCTCCCGAACGACAATCATATCTAGGCCTTCAAATCGTGCCTTAGTGCCCGGTAGAGATAGGATAGGACGCACATTTGCAAAAAGTTCAAAGTGTTGCCGAAGGGAGACATTCACCGAGCTAAAGCCGCGGCCGATCGGGGTGGTGATAGGCCCCTTGAGGGTCGCATCAGAATTGGTGATTTGCGTCAACGTTCGCTCAGGAATCAGATCCAATCCTTCTGCTAAAGCCGAACCGCCAGCCAAAGCCTCTTCGATGTGGAGCGGTAAGCTGAGGGCGTCGAGAACCTCAAGCGTTGCCGAGGTGATCTCCGGACCGATTCCATCGCCCGGCAAAATCGTGATACGTTTCATGAGTACACTCGAGCGGTTTGCGCGGAGTCTAGCCTTAGTTCGGAGCTTGATCAAGATTAGCCCGAAGCAAGAGTAGGATTAGGGCCGTTTAACCGCTATACGACCCGTTGGCATCCATTGACGCTTAATGAGGCCCGGATCCGAAAGCACAAAAAGATCGCCGTTCTGCCCTGTTAAGCATCCTTTGATGCCTGTTGCGCGTGCTACGCTTGCATTGGCAAGCATATGTCTTGGCTCTCCGTGCACAGGGATGACCCGTCTAGGTTTGAGTAAGTTGTAAAAGTGTTCCAGCTCGCCCTGGTTTGGATGCCCTGAGGCATGAAGATCAAGGTCTGGCGCTTGATCAGCGGCGAGTACCTCAGCGCCAAGGGCAGTGAATCCTTTGATCATCGCTTCCACTGCACGTTCGTTGCCTGGGATGGTTTTAGCGCTCAATATGACCCGGTCGCCGGGCATAAGGCGCAGATCAGGATGATCATCTCTGGCGAGTCGCTGCAGTGCTGAACCGGGTTCGCCCTGGCTACCGGTTGCGATGAGCAAAGTGTGCGATTGGGGTAGATAGCCCAGATCAGAGAGCGGGATTTCAGGGAATTCCCCGGTGAGATAGCCACATTGCCGAGCAATGCGTGACATGTTGAGTAGCGATCGTCCCGCCAGGGCTAAATGACGATCCGTTCTGGCGGCGATCTCCCCCAGTAGCTGTATTCTCGCGATATTGCTCGCGAAGCAGCCGACAATGACTCGACCTTCAGCAGCGCTAATCGCAGCCTGCAAACCCCGTTTAATGGCACCCTCAGACTTTGAAAATCCGGGCTGTAAGGCGTTGGTTGAATCAACAATTGCAGCATCGATAGAGGGCAATAGGCTATGTCTGAAGGCATTTGAATTAAAAGGCGCACCAATTTGTGGTTCTTTGTCTATCTTCCAATCGGCGGTGTGAAGAATGTTGCCCGCAGGGGTCTCAATCAGGAGCGCATGAGTCTCTGGTGTCGAATGAGTGATCGGTAACCAAGTGACCCGAAAGGGTCCTAAGGTCTTGGTCCCTAGACTGCCAACTTCGTGAATGATCGGTTGGTCGGGGCGGCCTCTGAATTTTTCTCTAATGACGCCAGCGGTGAATGGTGTCGTGTAAATCGGCGTGCTAAGGGGTGGGTCAAGGTACGGTAGAGCGCCGATGTGGTCTTCATGGGCGTGAGTCGCGATCATCCCACATAAGTGATCAAAGATATCTTTTGCAGCGAGCGTGTCTGGCATCTCGATTTGCTGGACGCCGGTCATTGTCCGTTCAAAGGTGATACCGCAATCGACCATTAACCACTGACCGTCGTGCCCAAATAGATTTAAGTTCATCCCGATTTCGCCACAGCCACCGAGCGGTAAAAACCAGAGTTCGTTATGATCGGGGTGGCGAAAGGTTAGTTTTGAACTTGGCATTTGTTGCAGTAGTAGTAGCGACGCTGATTCTGATATCGAATTTCGATGGCGGTATTGCATTGATAACAGGGTTGCCCGAGTCTGTCGAACACCCAAAACCTTGCGGCTTCGAAATCTGCCCCTCGGGCACGGTCTGCTCGATATTCGGACATTCTGCGTGTGACGCCTGCTTGTCGATAGCTGTCACGACTGATTGTTAATGTCATCTTTGCAAGATTTCTAATGGCCTTCCGGCTTAAGGCTCTGGGTCTTAGGTCTGCGCTTAATCCCGCTCGAAAAAGAATCTCGCTGCGCAGGTAATTACCGATGCCTGCAAGAAAATGCTGGTTGAGGTAAAGAGATCCCAAGGTTTGATTGGCGAATCGAGAAGAGGTGAGGCGATCAACAATGTCGTCAGGGGTGGTTGTGCTTTCCAAGACATCTGGCCCAAGTTTTTGAAGATACGGGTGCACTTTAAGACCCTGGTCAGATAAGAATTGGATGTCTGTTGCACTATAAAGTCTGATGCAATCCTTGTCTGAGCCGAGCTCCAGCCGGAGCTGTCGCCTTGACAAGTAGGGCGCGTCTGGCTTCGTCGTTTCCCAAAGGCCATACAGCTGGTTATGAGAGTACATATTTAATCCAGAATCAAAACGGGTGACCAAAGCTTTGCCGTGGGCCTCAATCTTTGTGATCTTCGACCCTACTATTCGCCGGCGATAAGATTGGATGGGAGGGTAGTCGAGTTTAACCAAGGTCAATTTCGAGTCTTGGATTACGTGAAAGAGCGCATCTGCGGCGCGGCGTATTTCAGGTCCCTCTGGCATAACCTTGTCTCAATCAGATAAGTAGATCATACCCGTTTTACAGGCCGAGCAATTCAGCTTGTTTAAGTAAAGGTGCCAGCAGCTTAATCGATGCTTGGTCGACCATCACGCCATCGACACTAACAGCGCCTTCGCCTGCCTTGATGGCTGTTTCATAGGCTTTCACCTGCGTCCGGGCCTGGCTGACGGCTTCTAGGCTAGGGGTAAACGCTTCGGTGATCGCTGGAATTTGATCGGGATGGATCGCCCATTTTCCAGACATGCCGAGGGTCTTGGCTGAAGCAAGGTCTAGTTTCAAACCCTCTAAATCACGAAAGTTAGCGAAAGGTCCATCGATGGGCTCGAGCCCGGCCGCTCGCGCCGCCATGATGAGCCGATATCGAGGGTAGTGCCACAGATCAGCCGCATAATTGCCTTGATGGCCAATAGTTTGGGTCGCAATACCTTGGCTGGCGGCAAAATCACCCATACCAAAGACCAAAGTTTCGATGCGTTCATCAGCCGTGGCAATAGTGTTGACGCCAAGCATCCCAGTGGCATCTTCAATTAAAGCATCGATTGCAACGGGGGTAATTTCGTGGTGTTTGATCTCAATTTGTGACAACAAAATAGATAAGAACGCGATGCCCTCGGTCGATTGAGTCTTGGGTAGTATTAGAGTATCTGGTCGTCGGAGGCTTCGATCATCGCGATCAATCAGAGCGATTACATCTTGGTAGCAATGGCTTGACGTTAAATCATTGATACGAACAGAAACAGTTGGCGCTGTAAAACGCTCGGTGGCCAAAATTTCTGCCACGAGTGCTCTGGCTCGGGCCTTCTCTTGAGGGGCAACCGCGTCCTCCAGATCGATAATGACCACGTCAACGTCTAGCGCCGTACTTTTAAGTAACATTTTTTCATTGCTGCCTGGAACACTGATTAGGCAACGTCTTAATCTATCGGTCATGGTGAAACCTCATGCAGGCCGTGTAGGCAATATAACCGATCTGTTGACCTTTGATGAATAGATAGACAAGAGCGCTGCTGGGTCCGGGATTTATGTCGGAGAGCAGGCATAGTAGACTCCTCGGTTGGGAAAAGAAGAACTGAGTAGGTTATGGCTGAGAGAATTGTGGTCGCTGGTTTGTCCGTTGCGCCTGAGTTGCATGAATTTATTGAGTCATCTGTGTTGGTTGATCTGCCATTATCCTCAGAGCGCTTTTGGCAAGGCTTGGCTCAGGTGTTAGAAACATTTGCACCTAAAAACCGCGCGCTATTAGCGACTCGAGACCAACTTCAACAGCAAATCGACGACTGGCACCAAGCGAGGGTAGGGCAACAAATTGACCCCGCAGAATATGAAGCTTATCTCAGAAGTATTGGTTACTTGCTGCCGGAAGCTGAAGATTTTGAAATCTTGACAACCAATGTTGATCCCGAAATTGCCACGATCGCTGGGCCTCAGCTTGTGGTGCCGATTATGAATGCCAGGTTTGCGCTTAACGCAGCCAATGCACGTTGGGGAAGCTTGTTCGACGCCCTATATGGTACCGATGTGATTCCTGAGACGCCGGGTCAGGAAAAAGGCTCAAGCTATAATCCGATCCGAGGCGAGGCGGTGATTGCCTATGCCTCACAGATGTTAGACCAGTATGTGCCATTAGTTGAGACGCTTCATAGTGCGGTAACGCAATATCAAGTTGTTGATCAATGTCTCATAGCTATTCTTGAAAATGGCGATAGAGTTGGCTTGGTTGAACCTCAACAATTTAAAGGTTTTACTGGCAGCACTGATGCGCCGACATCAGTGCTGCTAAGCAATCATGGATTGCATCTCGAGATTCAGATAGACCCCACCGATAGCGTTGGTAAGACTCATAAGGCCGGAGTTAAAGATGTTTTGATGGAATCTGCGGTGTCTACCATTCAAGATTGTGAAGACTCAGTGGCAGCGGTTGATGCAGAAGACAAGACCTTGGTATATCGCAATTGGTTAGGTTTGATGCGCGGAGACCTAACCGAAGAATTTCAAAAAAACGGTGAGACCCTAACGAGAGCCTTAAATCCAGACCGGATTTACCAGCGCCCAGATGGTAATGAATTGGTTTTGCCAGGCAGAAGTCTGTTGTTAATTCGCAATGTAGGTCATCTCATGACAACCGATGCGGTTTTGGATGATGCAGGGCGTGAAATTCCAGAGGGTATCCTTGATGGTTATGTAACCAGCGCTATTGCAATGTATGACCTGTTAGATCTGTCACGATGTAAAAACTCTCGCAAAGGAAGCGTCTACATCGTAAAGCCTAAGATGCACGGGCCCGAGGAAGTGGCATTTACTGTCGAGCTTTTTAGCAAGATCGAAGATTGTCTGGATCTCGAACGCAATACCTTAAAAATTGGGATCATGGATGAGGAGCGCCGCACTACTTTGAACCTGAAAGCCTGCATTTTTGAGGCTCGAGAACGAGTGATTTTCATTAATACAGGATTCTTAGATCGGACAGGCGATGAGATCCATACAAGTATGTTAGCAGGGGCTGTGGTGCCGAAGTCCGCGATGAAACAACAGCCTTGGATTTTAGCTTATGAAGATTGGAACGTAGACACCGGACTTGCTGCCGGTTTTCGTGGGCGAGCGCAGATTGGTAAGGGCATGTGGGCGATGCCGGATGAAATGGCCCAGATGATGTCAGCTAAGATCATGCACCCCAAAGCGGGTGCAAACTGCGCTTGGGTACCTTCGCCGACGGCGGCGACGCTGCATGCCATGCATTATCACGAGGTAAGTGTGTTGGACCAACAGCAGTTTCTGGCTCGTGAAATCAGAGGGACCCTGCCCGATCTGATGACGCTGCCGTTACTCAAGGGAGAGAATTTATCCTCAGAGGATATTCAACAAGAACTTGAAAACAATGTTCAGGGCATCTTAGGGTACGTCGTTCGCTGGATTGACCAGGGCATTGGCTGCTCAAAGGTGCCGGATATCCATGATGTCGGTCTAATGGAAGATCGCGCGACGCTGCGAATATCATCGCAGCACATAGCGAATTGGATTCATCATGGGCTGTGTAGCCCACAGGCTGTTCGAGACACGATGGAAAAAATGGCCGCCATCGTTGATCAACAGAATTCAGGCGATCAAAATTATCGACCTATGGCGCCGGCATTCGACGAGTCGGTGGCCTTTCAGGCTGCATGTGACCTCATTTTCAAAGGGGGCCAACAGCCCAACGGTTACACCGAGCCGGTGTTACATGCCCGTAGACGAGAAGCTAAATTGAAGTTTGGTGCTTGAGCTGGCGTGATAAAGCTTCAGATGCTCTGATAGGACGATGCCCTATATTGTCTCCTCGGGGAGGGTCGTGCCGAGTTGCATAATAAGATGATGATTTTAATTTTATCGTCCATAGCGGCTTTCGCGAGAAGCACCAAAATTAATGTTAACCAAGATCCAGGAAGAGTCTAAGCGGGCAGCGAGGGGCTTATAGGGCAAACTTTGC
>Ga0181593_10004031_pt1 | contig 13374 bp, 13 predicted proteins | sample 071ome_19_FD_133756 | JGI IMG/M metagenome (GOLD analysis project Ga0181593, IMG submission 133756) | Coastal salt marsh microbial communities from the Groves Creek Marsh, Skidaway Island, Georgia - 071413AT metaG (megahit assembly) | ecosystem: Environmental > Aquatic > Marine > Intertidal...
AGTGATAATATAATCTTCGGTGGCGTCATCTAGCCGCGCATGAAACGGCACGGCCAAAATGCGCTCACAAAGCTCGGCGGTGACTTTAAGGCCGCCGGTTTCAATCGGATACGCGGCGTAAGGGGGATGCTGGTGAATGCCTTGGGTGTAATAAATCACCGTCGGAATCCCTTTTTCTTTAAGTGCCGCTTGTATGGCGTTGCGATCAGCGCCATTGGGCAGAAGCACGCAATATTGCGCCCAGCTAGAGGTGGCGCCATTTGTTAATTTTTGCGGCGTCACAAGCCCTGATAGCCCATTGTGATACCGATCTGCTAGGCTCTGTCTGCGCTGAAGCTCATCTGGAAATATCACTAATTTTTCAAGCAATACCGCCGCTTGCACCGTATCCATCCGTGCGGTCATGCCAATCCGATCATATTGATAACGGTTTTTGCCCATGCCATGCACTCTGGCAGATTTGGTGATGTCAGCTAATTCATCGTCATCTGTGAAAACTGCGCCGCCATCACCATAGCAACCAAGAGGTTTCGCAGGGAAAAAACTGGTGGCGGTCATTTTTGCCATCTGCCCTGCCACCTTACCATCGCGCTGAGCCCCTAAGGATTGGGCGGCATCATCAAGAACCCATAGCCCATGGCTATCTGCAAAATCAGTGATCGTCGCCATATCCGCCGCTTGTCCAAATAGCCCAACGGCGATAACACCAACCACACGAACCCCTGCGGTTTTCGCCGCCGCCATCGCGTCCTCTAGCTTATGGGGATCAAGGGTAAAGGTTTCATGATCCACTTCGGCAAAAATGGGAACTGCACCTAGACACGGCATGACCTCGGCGCTAGCGGCAAAACTGAAACTTGGAACAATCACGCCATCACCTGGGTTGAGACCAAGCGCCATCAGGCAAAGCAACAGGGCATCTGTGCCGCTTGAGGTGCTGATCGCATGGCGGGTGTTGGTGAATTGGGCTAGCTGGGTTTCTAGTTCAGCAATCTCAGGCCCCATAATATATTGACCATGGTTGAGCACCTTTTGCAGGGCTTCATCAATCTTTGGCCGTATCTGTGCTTGTTGTGCCCCAAGATCAATAAAGGGGATCATATTATCAGCGGAATAATGAGGCGATGATGTAGCGGTCATAATGCTTTCCTTAAATTGTCATCTTCTGATGCGGCCTGTCATTTCTGATCATGGTTGGTTAGGTTTTGGCTGGCCTGTTTTTCCATCCGTGCAAGTAAGTTTTGGACATATAGCGCTTCGGTGAGGTCTGTTGGCGCGGCTTGGTTCGTTTTCACCATATTCACAAAAGCCTGCATTTCGTCTTTAAGCGGCTCAGACGCTGGTAATGCTATGACTTCTGGCTCTCCGCGTTCAAGATTAGGGTTAAGCGGATCTCTTTGGATACGCATAGGATAACGCGTCAATTTGCTGTCCCAAGGCTTAGTGTCATCAAACACCAGCGAGGCTTCGTCACCAACTATGGTCAGATTATGCACTTTCACCGGGTTCATCCAATTGGCCTGAACAGTAGCAGATACTCCATTAGCAAAATCGATTTGCGCAGTGACGATATCATCAATTCCTGGGGTAATATGGCTGATCATATGGCAGGACACCTGTTCTGCTTCCGCGCCTTTGACAAGATGATAAATCATTGCCAAATCATGAGGGCAAAGATCATAAAGCGCAGATTCCGTGGCGCGCACCCGGCCGGGGGCTAGCCGACTGGCACGGATATGGCGCATTTTGCCAATCTTGCCTTGTTCAACCGCCTGAGCGCAGGCAAGAAAGGCTGAATGATAGCGCAGCAAATGCCCAAGCATAACATGCCGTTTAGCGGCGCTAGCAGCCTTGGCGATGGATTCCGCATCTGCCAAAGTGAGGGCGAGAGGTTTTTCGACATAAATATGTTTTCCTGCCTCAAGTGCGGCAACAGCCAAATTATGATGGCTAGGGGCAGGCGTCGCTAACGCCACTCCAGCGATATCAGAGTTTGCCAGAATATCGTCAAAGGCCATCACCGATACCCCATGCTGATCGGCGATATGCTTGGCGCGTTCAGAATGACTATCGCAGATGCCAACCAGAACCCCAAGATGCGCAAGATTGCGAGCGATGTTTTGCCCCCACATTCCTATGCCGATAAGGGCGATAGCAGGGGTATCGTCGGGTTGTTTCGGCATGATATATCCCGTTTTTGCGATGTTCCCCTTTGCTATCACGCAACTTTTGGGCGTGGTCAATCGTTGCATTTTGTTATATTCCGTGAATCTAAGGGCAATGACGGCAATCTGTGCGACAAACCGCCACAAAGGCGATGGCACAATCCATTGTTATTATTTCTAAATTCACATCACTAAAATCTCATACGCTGATATTTATGATATCAACGCGCAAGGAAAGCAGGAACCCCATATGACGCCCTCTTTACCCTATCAACCGGATGATCTGATGGCTGTGTTCGCAGAATTGGGTATCGTTGTGGAAAAGTTTTCTCATCCTCCACTGCGGACAGTGGAAGATTCGCAAGCCCATCGTCAAGGGATGCAGGGTGGTCATGCTAAAAACCTCTATCTGCGAGACCGGAAAAAACGCAATTATCTTGTTGTTGCCGAAGAAAACCAGCCGATTGATCTTAAACTGCTGGCAACGGCGATGCAGGCAGATCGGCTCACCTTTGGTAGTCCAGACCGGCTGATGCAATATCTGGGTGTAATCCCCGGCGCAGTAACCCCATTTTCAGTGATCAATGATCAGGCAGGTGAAGTAACAGTTTTCCTAGATGAGACATTAGCGGAAATGGAAAAGGCTAATTTTCATCCGCTTGTAAATGACCAAACGGTGACGATTGCCATATCAGATTTGATGCGGTTTTTTTCCCATACGGGGCATTCGGTATCTGTACTGCCGCTTCAGAAACTGATGAAATAATTCTTTCATTTCATGTCTTGTCATTTTGAAAAGAAATACTATTTAAGGTTAAGGCCGGTAAAAAATAATAAGCTCTTTTCCGGAAATTAAAGTCAATTATTAATTTGGTAAAACATGGTTTCTTTAGATCAAGCCAATAATAGAGATATTTCTGGAACGGGTGTTGATGTCACTACTTCAACATTCATGAGTGAGGTTGTCGAAGCCTCAAAGCACCAGCCTGTTATTGTTGATTTCTGGGCACCATGGTGCGGGCCTTGCAAACAGATGATGCCAGCTTTGGAAAAAGTCGTGGCCTCAACCCATGGCAAAGTTAAGCTAGCCAAAGTCAATATTGATGAAAATCAGGATATCGCTCAACAGCTTCGGGTGCAATCTGTTCCAACGGTTTATGTGTTTGTAAATGGTCAGCCCATTGATGGTTTTGTTGGGGCAAAGCCAGAATCCGAATTGCAAGCCTTAGTTAACCAATTGATGCAACAGGCAGGAGGCGAAGGCTCTGTTCAGACCTTCCTCGAAGAAGCCGAACAGGCTATCACAGCCAAAGATTTCGGCACCGCCATTGGCGCATTTCAGGCCGTGCTTCAGATGGAAGAAACCAATGAGGTTGCGGTGGCAGGGTTGCTGCGTTGTCTTATGGGGCTGAATGATCTTGAAGGTGCGCGGCAAATGTTGGACAGCCTGTCTGAGGAATTGGCCGCCAGCGCCGCGATCGAAGAAGTGGCAAAGCGGTTGGCGTTTTCAGAAAAGGCGGCTGAACACGCTGGTGAACTTACAGAATTACAGGCGGCCGTTGAGGCAGAGCCAGAAAATATGCAGAAACGCTATGACCTTGCCATGGCCCAATTTGGGGCAGGAATGTCAGAAGATGCGATTAATCATTTGCTGGATATGATCCGCAAAAACAGAAACTGGAACGGGGATGCGGCACGACTCCAGTTGCTTGAAATATTTGCCGCGTTGGGGCCAACCGCTCCTGAAGTCAAGGAAGGTCGAAAACAACTATCATCGCTTCTGTTTTCGTGAAGACGTTTTAAAAGTTTAACAAGTCCATCCCATGGAAGGCTAATAACATGAAACGGAATTCGCTTGATCCAAACCTAGAGGATTTACCGGATCTAATCCCGATATTCCCTCTTGATGGTGCTTTGCTCCTCCCTGGGGGCAGGTTGCCACTTAATATTTTTGAGCCGCGTTATCTAGCTATGATATCAGATGCGCTCTCAACACCGCACCGATTAATCGGCATGATTCAAACCAACTCCAGCACAACTCAGGATGAAATGTCACCCATGCTATACTCTGTGGGTTGTGCGGGGCGGATTTCGTCTTTTGAGGAAACCTTAGACGGCCGCTATCTTATCTCGCTTGATGGGATGATCCGGTTTAAGGTGACCGCGGAGGCGGAGGGGCGGTCAGATTACCGCCAATGCCATGTTGATTATCAGGGATTTGCTGATGATCTTCATGTGAATGAGAAGCCTTTTGATCGTAGCCGGTTAATGATAGTATTGAAGCGGTATTTTAACATTAAGGGGTTTTCGGCAGATTGGGAATCAATTGAGGCCTGTGCTAACGAAAAGCTCATCACAACGCTGTCAATGATTTGCCCTTTGCCCATCGCGGAAAAACAAATGCTTCTTGAAGCACTGGATGTGCCTTCGCGAGGCGAAATGTTGGCGACCATGCTGGATATGGAAAGCCAGATGTCGTCATCTAGTAATAAACAACAAGGCCATGTCAGACACTGAAAACACATCACGGACGCTTGATCCAGCTCTCTTAGAAGTGCTGGTTTGTCCCGTTTGCCACGGGCCATTGATTTATGATCAAGCGAACAATGAATTGATCAGTGAGCAAAGTGGTCTCGCTTATCCGGTTCGTGATGGTATTCCGATCATGCTGGTGGATCAGGCGCGGCGTCTGGATGCGGCATGATGAATAGCCAAGCTTGGCCAACGGAAATCCAATTATCACAAGACAAAAGGGTGTTAAGTGTCCATTTTGATGATGGAGTTAGTGCCCAGATTCCAGCGGAACTGTTGCGCGTGGAATCCCCATCAGCAGAAGTGCAGGGGCATGGTAGCGGTCAAAAGAAAACCCTAACCGGCAAACGCAATGTTACCGTCACTGCAATCGAAACCGTTGGGCAATATGCTGTGCGTCTCATCTTTGATGATGGTCATAACACAGGAATTTATTCATGGGCGGTGCTCTATCGGTTTGCCACCGAACAGGATGACATGATGCGTGATTATCTTGACCGCCTAAAGGATAAAGGACTTAGCCGCGATTAAACATCCTGCCGCTGGCTAGTTTTTCTGCTAAGGCTTTGATAGGGGGGAGATTAGCAACCGCCATCCCCATTCCTGCTAATCGCCGCCGGCGTTTTCCAAAAGAAAACAGCATATTTAGTCCATCGGTTGCCATTGTCATCATGACGACTTCGGGCCAGCGCCGCCTCGCATAGGTTTTAAGCACAGTCGCCCCACCAATATCACCCCCGGTATCCCCTGCGGTGTTGAGGACATCCCTAAGTGTCATAATATCCCCAAGCGCCAGATTATAGCCTTGACCAGCTAGTGGATTGATCGCATGACCGGCATCACCAAGCAACGCTAGCCGCGTCGCCACAGGCCAAACCGCGTGTTGCGGAATGATCGGAAACGCTTGCTTTGGGCTGGCTAGGCGCAATCCGCCAAACACCTTTCCGCTAGCATCATCAATAGCCATGGCAAAGCGGTCATCATCCACTTCCATCAGTTGCGCGGCGTCTTCGGTTTTCATGCTCCAGACAAGCGAGGCTAGTTGCGGCTCTGGCATCGGCATGAGTGCCATTGGCCCGCCGGGTAGGAATTTTTGCCATGCCATATTCTGATGCGGCGCATCGAGGGAAAGGATAGCCACAATCGCGGTCTGATGCATATTACGGGTAATCACGCGAAGCGAGGCGGCTTGGCGCAACGCACTATTGCGGCCATCAGCGGCGAGGATCAACCCTGCTGGTATGGTTTCCCCCTGATCCGTGATCAGGCTGGCGGCGGCATGACCGTAGTCAGGGTGCTGGGGGTGATAATCAGTGATACGCGCGGCTATACACTCAATTAATGGTGATGCCTCAACCAAAGCGTGTAAAGCCATGGTCAGATCACGGTTTCTAACCACCCAAGCCAAAGGGCCAGTTTCAGGTTTATCCCAATTGATCACCGTATCCAGCGGCTTTTCGCGAGGGATATCATCTGTTACCAAAATACGGTCAATAGGCGCTAAGGTTTCCGCCAAAGGGGTATCACCTGCGGCAGCGTCCATGACCCCAAGGGATTTCAGAAAGCCGTAAGCCACAGGGTTAATTGTGGTGGTGCGAAGTGGATCGGCGCTTTCCTCATCGCGGTGATAAAGCCGGACAGAATAACCATGATCAGCAAGGGCCAAGGCCGCGGCATAGCCGGTTAAACCCCCACCAACCACATGGATACCATGCTTTCCGGATGAGCGAGAATGTTGACAGCTCACGGTCATGAATAAGACCCATCCGTGAAACTAAGGCGTTTGACGGCCTCCATCATAATGGGCAACAAGCTACCGCCAGAATAGAGAAGTCCATGACAACCCGCCGCGTTTGCCGCCGCCATATCGGTGTCACGGTCGCCAATCATGACGCTGCGGTTAAGATCAATCTGATGTCGGCTTGCCAGATCAAAGATCATCCCCGGCTTTGGCTTGCGGCAGGAACAATCCCTCATGGCCGGATCAATAGCGTTGGGATGATGCGAGCAGAAAGCAATATCCATAATCTGGCCACCTTTTGTCGATATGCAGTCCAGCATATGAGCATGAAAACGATGAACGGCGGCCTCATCAAAATAGCCAAGCCCTATGCCGCCCTGATTGGTGACAACAAAAATGGGGATGCCGGACTCATGGGCAAACTTGATCGCTTCGGCAGCATCTGGCATAAAGTCAAAATCTTCCACCCGATAAGGGTAGCCATGATCAATGTTAATAACACCATCACGATCCAAAAAAAGGGCAGGGCGAGGCTCAGGCATAACGCTAAACTAACCGGGATCAGCCCTAAATTTCAATAGCAATATCAAAGCAAGATAAGGTAACATTGCCTCATGGCGGAACAAGACGACAAGACCCCGATTATTTCACCCATGATGACCGCATGGCTAAGGCGTATGGTTTTTAAAATCGCCGCGCTTGGGCTTGCTGTGATGGGCATGGGTTTATTTGCCATTTTGTTAAGTTATCATCCCTCTGATCCGTCGTTTAATAGTGCCGCTGACGCGGATGCTGCTGTATTGAAAAATCTGCTGGGGGGATTTGGCGCTAATGTGGCATCTATTCTGATCAACGCCTTTGGATTTTGGGTTTCAATGGCGCTGGCGGTGATGCCTTTGATCTGGTCATTTCGCATGTGGCAAAACCGCTGGAAGGGACGGATTCTGATGCGGTTATATTTCCTTCCTTTTGTGTTGATCCTGTTGTCCACTTCCCTTAAAGCCTCGCATCTTTTCTTCGAGTCTGGCCTTAGTTATGGGACTAGTGGCGAGGTGGTTTATCATCTGCTTTTTGATTATAGCATTCTGACCACGCCCTTATTGGCCTCGCCGATTGTCATCACGGGTCAGCATATTTTAGCATTGGCCATAACTATCGCAGCAATTGGCGGATATGTTGTTGTGGCAACGGTTGGCCGTAAAGAGATTCAGATCGTGCCGCGTATCGCAGGGCTTATCAAAACCCTTGTCATGGTGGTTTTTGCTGGCGCGTCCAAGGCAGGGAAAGCGGCATCAGAACACCGCAAAACTAGCCGTAAAACCAAGCGCAAGACACCATCCCCACGGCGTGAGCCGATTATTGTTGCCGCTGAAGATGAGACCGAGGCGGCTACGATTTCTAGCGCCCCCAAAAAACGCAAAGCCGTGAGCTCCCGAAAACAGGCTTCACTGGATTTGCAAACCCCCGGCGGATATCGCTTGCCGCCAGTGGATTTGCTGGCAGAGCCCAATGAAGAATTGGTGGCCCCTGATGCAGAAGCCTTAGACAACACTTCGCGGATGCTTGAAGGGGTGTTATCTGAATTTGGTATTGGCGGCAGTATTGAACGCGCGCGTTTTGGCCCTGTGGTGACGCGCTATGAATTAAATCCAGCCCCTGGAACCAAAACCCAACGGGTGATCAGTTTATCTGATGATATCGCAAGATCAATGTCAGCACTTTCCGTTCGGGTCGCCGTAGTGCCGGGTCAGAATACAATTGGTATTGAACTGCCAAACCAGAACCGCCAGACGGTGTTGATCCGGGATATTCTGGATCATGATAATTGGGGTACCAGCACCGCAACCTTGCCCCTCGCCTTGGGCATGGATATCGCTGGCAATCCCGTGGTCGCAGATATGACGCGGATGCCGCATCTTCTGGTTGCTGGAACGACAGGATCAGGGAAATCCGTAGGGATCAACGGCATGATCTTATCATTGCTTTATACCCATACGCCGGAAACCTGCCGCTTAATTATGATTGATCCGAAAATGTTGGAATTGTCGGTTTATGACGGGATTCCACATTTGCTGACGCCAGTGGTAACCGATCCTAGTAAGGCGGTGGTGGCGCTTAAATGGGCGGTGAGAGAAATGGAAAACCGCTACCGCAATATGGCAAAGCTTGGAGTGCGCAATATTGATGGCTTTAATAAGCATATCCAAGAAGCTAAGCGCAAAGGGGAAACCCTGTCACGGCGCGTGCAAACCGGATTTGATGAAGAAAGTGGCCAACCTGTCTTTGAAGAAGAACAGCTTGATCTGAATGTGTTGCCTTATATCGTTGTTGTGATTGATGAGGTAGCAGACCTGATGCTGGTAGCAGGCAAAGATATCGAGGCCGCGGTTCAGCGTTTGGCACAAATGGCGCGTGCCGCAGGTATCCATGTCATTATGGCAACCCAGCGGCCTTCGGTAGATGTGATCACCGGCACGATTAAGGCGAACTTCCCGACGCGAATATCCTTTCAGGTGACCTCGCGTATCGACAGCCGCACCATTCTTGGAGAACAAGGGGCAGAACATTTGCTAGGCCGTGGGGATATGCTGTTTATGGAAGGTGGGGGGCGCATTGTCCGCGTTCACGGCCCATTTGTTAGTGACAAAGAGGTGGAAAGCGTCACCGCCTTTCTGCGTCAACAGGGTGAGCCCGAATATGACGACAGCGTGACGGTTGAAGCCGACGCCTCACAAGGTGATGCTGGCATGGGTGACAGCGGCATAGGTGATGGTGATGGCAGTCTTTATGACCAAGCGGTTGAGTTAATTCGTCGAGAGGGCAAAGCCTCAACCTCATTTATTCAGCGGCATTTGCGGATTGGCTATAACCGCGCCGCGACCATTATTGAAGATATGGAACGCAACGGTGTTGTTAGTCCGGCTAATCATGCAGGAAAGCGCGAGGTTTTGATTGATAATGATCAGTAGAATAGTGACCAGATGGCACCATTTCATGATGGTCTTATTGTCTGCAGCAATGGTCTTATCAGGGGGAATGACGGCCTCACGCGCTGACCCTATCACAGAGGCAGAAAACTGGTTTAATCAAATCACAACCATGAAGGCGCGGTTTATCCAAGTGTCGGATGATGGCACTTACGCAGAAGGGGATTTTTCTTTGCGGCGACCCTTTCGGTCTCGCTTTGATTATGATGACCCTATCAAAACGGTGTTGATCACAACTAAAATTTGGCTTCATGTTGATGATCCGGAACGCCAGACTGTGACCAGTTATCCGATTAGCGAAACCCCATTGAAAATCCTTTTTGATGAAACGGTGCGGCTAAGTTATGAGGGGATCATTACCACCGCCGCCAGTCAGGATGGTATTGTGGTGGTGAGGATGGAAAAACGCACAGGCAGTGATGCCGGTGTCCTAGAGCTTGAGTTTACGGAAAAACCCTTTGTCTTGCGCCGATGGACGATCACCGATAGCGCAGGGATTACCACCAAAGTCACCTTTCAAAATATTGAAATGGGGGTGGATTTGCCAGTCAATCTTTTTGTCCCAAGCCACTATCAAAACTGACTGAAAGCGCGTTATGAAAATTATCACTTGGAATATTAATTCGGTCAGGCTTCGTCTTCCGCTGGTGTTGCGCTTGCTTTCAGAACAACAGCCAGATGTTTTATGCCTGCAAGAAACCAAATGTCCGGATGATGCCTTTCCTGTTGCGGATTTTCAGGCGGCAGGCTATCCGCATCTCGCCTATCGGGGGGAAAAGGGCTATAACGGCGTTGCCATGATTGCTCGGGTGCCGCTTCATACCCCTGATCATATCCTTTGGGCAGAAAAACAAGATTGTCGGCATCTTTCCGTTATGCTGGAAAATCAAACCACCTTGCATAACTTTTATATTCCGGCTGGCGGTGATGTGCCAGACCCAGAGAGCAATGATAAGTTCGCTCATAAATTGCGCTTTCTTGATGAACTGGCAGAGTGGTCAGATCGCCTTGATGCCAGCCAGCCTGCTATTCTGGTGGGTGACCTAAATATCGCCCCGCGTGAGGATGATGTCTGGTCGCATAAACAACTGCTCAAGGTGGTAAGCCACACCCCGATTGAGGTTGAGGCGCTTAATCGCATTATGGCAAAAGGCAAATGGCATGACGCAGTGCGCGAAATGATCCCTGAAGGCCAGCTGTATTCATGGTGGTCTTATCGAGCAAAGGATTGGCTGGCGGCAGATCGTGGGCGCAGGCTTGATCATATTTGGGTAACCCCACCCTTGCGGCAAAACCTTGCCGGGGCAGAAGTGATTGCATCTGCACGAGGCTGGGAGAAGCCATCAGATCATGCGCCCGTGGTAATCAATTTTGCCTTTTGAGGGTATCGCTGGCTTTGCAATCACGCAAAAACGGCGTATATCGGCATCATGGAACTGATTTTTGATAAAATGCACGGCCTTGGCAATGATTTTGTCATCTTTGATCAGGCTGATCAACACGCGGTTGAGGCCATCACGGCACAAGCCGCGGCGATTGCCGATCGCCGGCGCGGTGTGGGCTGTGACCAGATTCTCATCATCACCCAAGCGGCGGAAACAGACGCTAGGCTAATGATTCTCAACAGTGATGGCTCTAAGGCGGAGGCTTGCGGTAATGGCACGCGCTGTGTGGCAGAAGTCTTGATGCGCCGTCTGGGCAAGGATCATGTGGCTATGATCAGTGACGGCGGCAAGCTAGAAGCGTGGCGGTCAGGACAGGCAGAGGTGTCTGTCAATATGGGGCAACCTCGCTTTGGCTGGCAAGAGATTCCCCTGCGGCAAGCCGCCGATACATCCGCCTTAGCTGTTCATGAGGATTTGCCAGCCGCGATGGTGATTAATATTGGCAATCCCCATTGTATCTTTGTCGTGCCAGACGCAGAGGCGGCCCCTGTGGCAGATCTTGGCCCTGTGATAGAAACCCACCCCATGTTTCCCCAAAAAACCAATGTTGAGTTTATTAGCCTGATAGATAAGGATCATATCCGCATGAGGGTATGGGAGCGCGGCGCAGGGATCACCTCGGCTTGCGGCAGTGGGGCGACGGCGGCGGCAATTGCGGCGCATCGGCTTGGTTTAACTTCACCGCAGGTCAAAGTTGAGCTGGATGGCGGACAGCTGATGATTGATTGGCGTGAAGACGGCGCTATCATGACTGGCCCGGTTAGTGATGTGTTTCAAGGGCGATTGACACTTCCCTTAGCACAGCGTCAATCTTTTGCTTCCGCAAAGGGTCAATCCTCATGACGCGAGGCGCAAAAATAGAAACCTTTGGGTGCCGCTTGAACAGCTGGGAAAGTGAGGTTATTCGTGAGCATACCTCACAGCCGGGGTTTGATGATATGGTGGTGATCAACACCTGCGCTGTGACCGCAGAGGCGGAGCGTCAAGCGCGGCAATTGATCCGCAAAACCAGACGCCAGCGCCCTGATGCTAAGATTGTTGTCACCGGATGTGCCGCCCAGATCAATCCTTCCGCTTGGCAAGCGATGGCCGAGGTGGACGCCGTCATAGGCAATCATGAAAAGCTGAATGCGGATCATTGGCGCAGATTAGCCACCACCAATTCTGATGCTTTGCCGTCTCTTATCGGGGATATTATGACGGTGCGTGAAGTCGCACCGCATATGTTAGGCGGTTTTGATCATCATAGCCGCGCCTTTGTTCAGATTCAGCAAGGCTGTGATCATCGCTGTACCTTTTGCATTATTCCCTACGGGCGTGGGGTCAGCCGATCTGTGCCTACCCCTCAAGTGGTTGCCCAAATTCGTAAGTTGGTCGAATCTGGTGTCCAAGAGGTGGTGTTGACAGGGGTCGATATGTCTTCATGGGGGCGCGATCTGGCAGGTGGTCAAGGGGCGGCGCCAGTGTTAGGGCAATTGGTAGGGGCTATTCTTAGGGCAATACCAGAATTGCCGCGTCTGCGCCTGTCTTCGCTTGATCCAGCTGAGGTGGATGAGGATTTGCGGCGGCTGATTGGTGAGGAGGCGCGGCTTATGCCGCATCTGCATCTATCGGTTCAACATGGCGATGCATTGATATTGAAACGCATGAAACGCCGCCACAGCCCCGAAGATTTGATCCGGCTTGTTGATGATTTGCGCCAGCGGCGTCCCGATGTGGTGTTTGGTGGGGATATCATTGCTGGTTTTCCCACCGAAGATAACGCCGCGCATCATCGCAGCATGGATTTGATGGAAGCCTTAGATATTAGCTGGCTTCATGTGTTTCCTTATTCTGCCCGAGAAGGAACGCCAGCGGCAAAAATGCCAGCGGTGGCGGCACAAACGATTCGTGAACGCGCCGCCGCTTTACGGGAACTTGCTGACCGTCAAGCCCAACGCCAGATGGATCGCATGATTGGTCAGGATGATGAGGTTGTGATGGAAACTGGCGGCGTTGCCCATACCCGACAATTTGGCAAAGTGAAGATGCTCAATCCTACGCTTAAGGCTGGGCAATTATATCCTGTTCGTATCGTGAAAAGGTATCAGCACTTTTTAGAAGCGGAGCTAAGAACATGAGCTTTTTTGGGCGCCTCAAAGCTGGGCTAGGAAAAACCGCCTCGCGGTTAACAGAGACGATCACCTCTGTGGTGAAAAAGAAAAAACTGGATCAAGACACCCTTGATGATTTGTTTGATGCGTTGCTGATGGCTGATTTAGGGATGGAGGCCACGGAAAAGCTGATTAAGGATTTGAAATCCAAACGCTTTGATACCGAAGTATCCCCTGAGGAAATTAAAGAAACCCTTGCAGAAGGTGTGGCAGAGATACTAGGGCCTATCGCTGTGCCATTACAGCCGAATGCGGCGCATCGCCCCTTTGTTGTGCTTATGGTTGGTGTCAATGGATCGGGAAAAACGACCACCGCAGGAAAGCTTGCGGAATTGTGGCAGTCTGAAGGAA
>Ga0181593_10004035_pt1 | contig 13369 bp, 13 predicted proteins | sample 071ome_19_FD_133756 | JGI IMG/M metagenome (GOLD analysis project Ga0181593, IMG submission 133756) | Coastal salt marsh microbial communities from the Groves Creek Marsh, Skidaway Island, Georgia - 071413AT metaG (megahit assembly) | ecosystem: Environmental > Aquatic > Marine > Intertidal...
ACTGATCCGATCGAGTGAAACCTGAAGAATCCCAGCTCTCCCGAATTTAGTAGGAATTACATTACCAGGGTAATTAAGAGGAATGATATATGAGCCAGTTTCACAGTGAGTTTCAATTTCACCAGAGACGGTCAATAATTCTTTATCATGGAGATGGTCCATTGGTGCATAATTGTGACTATGCTCTTTAGGGGCATGCTGATCGTGCGTGTGTGGGTATTTTATTAATTTTTTAAAGTTTTTATTTTCGATCAGTTCTTCAACAACATTAGGAATTTGATCGTCCCTTAACTCTTTTTCTAAAAAACCAAAAACCTTAAGAGCAAATGCAGTAAGTAACCCACCTACTACAGCAAATCCTAGACCATGCCAAGTCTCAGCATATGATCGCTTTGTTTCATTAGACATTTTCTTTTCCTTCTATTATTTCTAAATTCAGACATTAATTCCGTTTCAATGACTGTCTTACCACTCACTACCTACATCTACGTACTTAATTACGTTACCACCCTTTTTCATATTAGCTATCTTTTTACGCAAATGATCTCGTGCTTCTCGCTTATCGTCAAAGCAACGTGAATCATTTCCGTTCATCTTCATGCCATGTTGAATTTGTATTTCATCAAAAAAGACACCTTTAGGAAAACGACGATCATCATGATCATCAAATGCGACATTACTAAAGAAGTACACTGTTGTAATTTCTTCATCATATCCGATCTCACAAAGATCTTTAGGATTACTACGTCGATCTGTAACACATGAAGAATAAACGTAAACATAGCCATCATTATCCAAACAGAGAGCATTGGCCATTCCTGTCATTCCCAAAGCGATTATCAAAGCCATTAAACCTTTACACATAATTTCTTTCATCACTCGATTCCTCTTTTAAATTAATATTTATATTGATCTAAATTCGCTCAATTTTAATATTTTTTTTTGCAAAGACCAATTTATTGAAGATTTCACAACAGGGTAACGCCTATCCCGGCCAAAGCCTTTTTCACTGATGCGTGTTCCTATCACTGCCTGCTGACGCTTGTATTCATTACGGTCGATCAGTCTTATAACCTGCTCAACTTCTGATGGGTCAAAGCCTTTATCAATAATGCTTAGTGGTGAAGCATCTTGATCGACATACAGTTTTATAATTTCATCTAGACGCTCATAGGGAGGCAATGAATCCGTGTCTTTTTGGTCTGGTGCCAATTCAGCCGAAGGCGGCCGAGTGATAACACGTTCAGGTATCGCCGGTGAGATGGTATTTCTGTATTCACTGAGCTTATACACTAAGGTTTTAGGTACGTCTTTCAGCGGGTTAAAGCCCCCGACCATATCGCCATAAAGCGTGCAGTAACCGACAGCGATTTCTGATTTGTTACCGGTGGTAAGCACCAAACTGCCCTTTTTGTTTGATAGTGCCATGAGCATGACACCCCGACACCTTGCTTGTAGGTTTTGCTCGGTCATATCAAAGGCAGATTGAGCGTGTTTAAACTCTGGTTCGTTTTTTAACTCTGCCATAAAGCCCGTAAAGGGTTGGTGAATGGGTAGAACGCGATAACGAACGCCTAACTTAAGTGCTTGGGCTTGAGCATCGTCTTTACTGATTTGGGAGGTGTAGTCATACGGCATCATCACCGCTTCTACTTTGTCTTGCCCTAATGCATCCACTGCAATGGCCAACGTAAGCGCTGAATCAATCCCACCAGATAAGCCGAGTATGACGGAATTGAACCCGCTCTTATTAACGTAATCTTTTAATCCAAGTACCAATGCACTGTAGATTGAGGCTGGAGTATTTAAGTGAGGCCGAATTTCACTGGTCACAATCAGAGGTGAAGTTTGATTTGTAGTGTGGCTAGAAAAGTCGGTTCGAGTCAGTTTGATTGGGTGTAATTGTTCTTTAAAGGCATTAGCATTAGCGACTAATCTCTCTGTAGTTTTCGGAATATTGGGGTTAACAGCAAAAGAAGCACCATCAAACACCAGCTCATCTTGGCCGCCCACCATGTTAGTGTAAATGATGCTGACATTATGTTTCTGAGCTAAATGAATAACATGCTTGATTCGCTGAGATTGCTTACCCACATGATACGGCGACGCATTGATGGAAATAATGCATTCAACCCCTGAATTAACAGCTTTAGTGACGGTCTCTTCGTGCCATATGTCTTCACAAACACTCAGCCCGAAATTGATACCATTGAGTTTAAAGATTCCCACATTGGCTGACTGATAACCTTCTCCTGACTCGAAGTAACGACACTCATCAAACACTTGATAGTTAGGTAGCTTCTGCTTGAAATATCGATGCAGTATCTTTCCGTCGTTTAGTACCAGTGCGGCATTAAACAATCTACCCTGTTCTCTCGCTGGCGCACCAATAACCACATGGATATTAGGTACTCGTTCTGCTAACTCGTTTTTTAACCAATCAATTGAAGAGTCAACTTGATTGAGGAAGTCCTCTCTAAACAGCAAATCTTCAGGTGGGTACCCTGTGATCACCAGTTCAGGAAATATCACCATATCTGCGCGATAGCATAAGTGCGCTTGAGTCACGTAAGAGAGTATCTTTTGGGCATTTCCCTCAACATCACCAACGGTCGGGTTGATTTGGGCCATAACGATGTTTATTGATGAGTTCTCCATGTTATAGCTCCATCAAAACAGGTTTAGCTTCAGTAACATCTGCATGAATCGCACAGCAAGGGATTGAGTTACTGTAACCATGAGGCAATGATGGTAGGCATTTTCCTTCCACGCCTGATAAGTGAAATACATCTACCCCAATAGAATTTAATCGCTCAACAAATGCTTTTGGTGGTTCTGGATAGGTTTCATTAAGAATAGTTAGCCCCTGCCAGAACTGACCTTGATACTGCTCTAATACACCTTTTCTTGCGGTATCGATTAGAATGGCAGGCTGTTCAACTAATTCGGTCGGTAGCGCATTGATGCCTATACGAGGGTCTACCACGTAGTATTCTATGCCCTGTTCACGTAAGTGAGTTTGGATATAACTGCCAACACTGCCTGCACCCCCTAATAGGATTACAGGTACTTCCGATTGAAATACTCGTTGTGTAAGCTCTTTGTATGCTTTAAACACGACTAAACCAGGTTTGGCATTATGGTTATCTGAAGAAATATCACCCATCTGATAAAGATAACTCGGAAGGATACCTGCATAATTAACGTCTTTAATCCCCATTAACCAAGCAATCGTGTTTAGTCGTTTGGTTAGCTTTTTTAGTCGTTTATGGTTTGCATGAAAAGTGAAATCATCTTCGATCATAGGCGTGCCAAACAGAAGCCCCCATTTACCGCCTTGTTCGAATACTCCAATCGGTACTGGCGCCCATCTAAAACTTTTTTTCTGAGAAAGAAAACAGATAGTGCTTCGCGTACTTTCTATCCCCTGCATAGCAAAGAAAGACAGAATGGATTACGCCAAACACTCGATTAAAAACGCCCAAAAGCACGTATGGAATGTAACTCAGGCTGATGAGCGTCAAAGCCAAGGTTAAGCACTTCATTACAAAGGCTTTTATATATTTATGAGTTTTAGTTTTCTTCTTATGTGCTGTTCCAGAAACCGGTTCGTTATCAAAAGCAATCCCTATCTCTGATATTTTCATTAGGTTCTCTCCAGACTCTTATTGTTATCTCTATCACTAGAGTACGGAGAGGCAATTGGACTTTCATACCCCAAATTAGGTATATGTATTACTAACAAAAGTATTAAGAAGATCAGCCATCAGCTGACGAGAATAATAAAAGCGACTCGACCTATGGATGACAAAAGCCACCTACTCATAGAATCAATTTACGATACCCTGTTTGAGCAGAACGGTTGGGATGAAGCACTCAAGCAAATAGCGGATGCGTTTAAATCGCCAAGCGTCGGGTTCTTCGAACACAATGTGATTGATCCTTCGGATATGCAGCATCTGATGTTAGGTATTGATGATGAGATGATGAATCAATATACGGAATACTATGCTGAATTGAATCCCTTCTTTCAAAAACCGGAATATTCAGCTTCTGGCGCTTTAATGTGTGATAAGCGTTTAGCCCATGATTTCTCGAACAAGCACATTTGGGATGGCTCCGAGTTTTTTCATGACTGGTTAAACAAAATGGATTACGCCCACACTATCGGCCAAACGCTAACAGACACGTCTGATCGTTTATTAAATTTCACAATCATCCGCCCTAGTTTTGAAGGAAGCTATTCAAAGCTTGAAAAGCAAAAATTTCTGGCAATGCTTAAACACGTTCATAAGGCATTTGAACTGCACCGAAAAATTGAAAACTTAGAACTCCAATCCTCCTCTTCAGAACAAGCCTTATCCAGCATAGATATGGCAGTTTTAAATATCACAGACAAAGGCAAAATCAGCTACATGAGTTCTACGGCTGCGCGATTACTTTATAGCAATCAAGGGTTATCAGATAACAACGGGCTTCTGGTTGCCTCTTCCTCTCTTACCGCTGATACCTTATTACAGGCCGCTATCAAACAAGCAGCAGAGCATTCACAAACCCAAAACCTACAATTACCAAGAATTCCCAATGGCCGATTAAAACTCACCATTACCCCTAACAAACCTCAACGTCAGTTTCTTGGGCATTATGAGATTGGTCTGACCGTTTTAATTGAAGCGGAAGAAGCCAAGGAAGAAATCCTAAAAGCACACTACCGCTTAACAGATACCGAAGTTGAAGTTGCCCAGCTAATTTGCCAAGGCAAAACACCACAACAAATCAGTGAGATTCGTTGTAAAAGCGTGCAAACCGTTAGAACGCAAATTAAGAGTATTTACAGTAAAACAGGGGTGAATACTCAGAGTCAGTTGGTGGCACTAATTAATTCGGCCAAGTCATAGCAAGGCCTGCTGTTATTCCCACTAATTGCTAAATTGAAACTCTCCTAGTACGACAACCATTAAAAAGCATATTAGTAGTATCGTAGAAAAAGCCAGAACACAGACCAGTGCATAGATTTGAGGGACAGTCATTGCACTTTCTACTGGTTGATTACTTTCTGATGCAGGTATCAATTTCATCGCTGCTATATACAAAGAAATACCAATGTGCTTTAGCAGGATGTAAATCAATAAAAACCATGTAAAAGAAAGCAATTTTGGATGCGATAGTTCTGACGCAAAGCAAAAATAGAAAAACACATGCGTATAAAAACCAACATAAAAAGCAAATAGCCTGGAACCCGCAACAAAGGGTGGATCACCGATGATCTCTATATACATTTTGAGATGGTAATAAAGCATGAAGGCAAATGAAGCACAGAAAATAAATATCGGCAGTAGGAATTCATACCCAGGTAGATTGAGCCTCGTTGGCACCCTATCCCATGAAGCATAACCAGTACACAAACCTATTAAGCTCAAGACCACTAACCCGAGATGAAAACCAATTGACTTAGTAGAAGAGCCACCAAAGATGTATTCGAAGATCGGGTGACTGTCTTTAAAAAAGGGCTCAGTTTTTTCTTTTGAGTCCGGCTTTTCTTCCATCAAGCATTGCTCTATGACCTTTCGCTCTATCAATCGAACATCATGAAAATATGGTTCAACGTCCTTATTTCCCATGGCTTTGCCATATAGATCATTTACTAGATCAGAAAGATAATCATTAGAAGGAGAAGTCAGCCGTCGCATTCCCTCTTCAATCGTTAGAAATTTTCTATTTGGCCCCTTTTGAAGCTAAAGGCACCTCTTGAAAACCGTCGACATGCATTTATCGACCATCTCTTTATTAAAAGTATCTTTTTTTACGTACCAGACACCTTCAATAATACGACCCTCGAGGTAACCATTCCGTATTTCTTCCACAAGCAAATGGACAGGTTCTTCTCTAAGGCGAGATAAAACTTCAAGAGGGATCATGTCTTTTGATGGGCTGTTCATAAATTCCTAGAATAATAAATGAAGGCAAGTAAATGAAGCTAAAGATTAGATTAGAACATATATAAGGCATAAAAGAGCCTTTCGGCTCATCTATGCTTTTTTCATAGATTGTTATCTCGATCTGCGACTTTCTGCTCCATCCACTCTTCTACATCAGCCTCAATCCAAGCAACCGCTCTATCACCTAGAGAGACTGACTTCGGGAACTTACCCTCAGCCATGAAGTTATAAACAGATGTTCTGCCTAGGCCAGTGATATGCATGACTTCTTTTAATCGTAAAAATCTCATGAGAATTATCCTCGTTAGTTTCGCTCATGAAATTTCCGAGGTATGTAAAAGTTTACGTCTTCCCCTCTTCAATCGGGCCTGGAAGTCGATTCAAAAAAATCTCAAACACACATCATCTCTACGCATAAACATCGATGAAAACTAAGGAGACAGTTATGCGTAACCACTCAAAACAGATGTACCTACTTGATCAGCCTGCTTCAGAACACCAGATCCTCGAAGAGGCAGCTATAATCATTGAGCAACGCCATCTAAGAGAAGGTATTTACGAGAATCCAGCAGCTACGAAGGAGTTTCTTAACTTCAAACTCCACCAGCATGATCGTGAAGTATTCAGTGTGATGCTACTCGATAATCAGCATCAACTGATTGAGTATCGGGAGTTGTTCTTTGGCACCATCAATGCTGCTAGCGTCTACCCTAGAGAAGTGGTACTGGCCGTATTAGACGCAAAAGCATCTGCTGTAATCTTTGCTCACAACCACCCATCAGGCATTACAGAGGCCTCACAGGCGGATATAGAGATCACCAAAATTCTTACTAAAGCTTTGGGCTTAATAGACGTTCGAGTGCTAGATCATATCGTTGTAGGAAAGGATTCAACTTCCTTTGCAGAACGAGGCTTGCTCTAAGCCTCACTTAGTCATTCCAACTCAATTCAAGATAGACCTCTATCCAATCTGATACCGAGAGTACTTAAACAAAGCTATTAGAAGCGAAGTTCTCAATTTAGCAATTTGAGCACTCTGGAGTGCCCGTATTCCGGGACATTGCGTTCGGTTAAGGCTTTGAAGTGCTCATATCGGTGTCTCTGACCAAAAAAGGAACTTAACCATGGCTGAAGTCGATGCAATCAAAGACCAGGATACGATCCGCCTAATTGGCCACTTGTTAGAAAGGCGATTTAGTAAGCAAGTCTCGGATGTTTGGTGCATAGGATTAAACCTAGCCTTAAGAATCTCAGATCTGCTTGCTATTCGATTTCATGACATCCATCAGGACAGACTCTTCTTAAGGGAGGCTAAAACAGGCAAGACAGCAAATATCCAGATCAACCCAAAAACACTTCAACTCATCCAGAGAATCAAACAGGAGCACCCTACTCATGAATACCTCTTCCAATCTCATAGAAACAGGCAAGCAATTAATCGAGCTGCTCATCCAATTTCTCGTCGATACGTTACACGAGCTTTTGCGGAAGTGGGTCAAGAGCTAAACCTTAAACTTGGCACTCACTCCATGAGAAAGACTCGCGGCTATCACCTATACCAGGCAACTAAAGATATTGGCCGAGTGATGAAAATGCTTCGACATTCCTCTGAAGGCGTAACACTGAGATACATAGGTATTACTCAGGAAGACGTTGATAAAGACTTTGTGGAGCTGGAGTTGTAACTATGCTCGACACTGAAATCATTGCCAAAGCCATCTCAAAGGCTAACGAAGGCAAACAAGCCTATATCTTTCAGTTTGAGGATGGCACTTACTTTGGCCAGAACAAGTACAAGGTCAAAACAAAACGATCAGCACTACGACTGATTGATCCTGACTACTTCAAGAAACATTACCCGGAGGAGAAAGTGACGGTAATACCAGTATAAGCGCGCTAAAACTAGCGTACGGTGTACAGCATAGAACGAGGGCCACTAAGCCCTCGATTCTATTTTTTTTGATGCATACATTATTGTTAAAAAAGGCTTGTTTGGTTACTTTTGGCTATAACCAATATTTCTTCCCGGATAGCCAAAAGCCTTTGTTTTGATCTTTGCGAGATAAGCAACTCGCCTGAAGCAATCTTTGAACTTCGGTAAGAATACTTCTATTGGCTCATTGAAATTTAAGAAGTAGGTACAGTTTTTAGGAAAATAAACTAACCCATCATACCAAGCTGTTTTCCTTTTTAATGCGCTTGCCCAAGCTCTGTTAATTCGGTTTGCCATATTTTCATCAATAGCTCCGTACTTCCCTAGATTTCGATACACATCTCTGTTTAAGAGAATCACAACATGGAAGTGAGGGTTATTACTTTGGTCGATTTCTCTAACCCATACAAATCGCATATAACAATTATGGGTTCTTTTGTTCATGCGTTCTTTCCGAGCAAGGTCTGCGTCAATGATTTCTCTCATCGACTTTACAAATCGAGTCATCAATCTATCGCCAAACTGCTTGCCTTCGAAATCTTCAGGCATCCGAAGATCAAATCGAATGACTAGGCTTCTTGGGTACTCTTGCAGAGCCTTACGAAACACCTTATTGATAATCTTTAGATACTCTTCTGCGTAAGGCTTATATTTCTCCAGAAGAGGAAGGCCTATGAAGTTACTGTCTGAGTAAGGAGTGAGATTGCGGTTGTTTGGATGCTTTGTGTTCATGGTAAACCTCTATGTAAATTAGATTCTGTACTTGTTGTACATAGAGGTTGTGATGTATGTATATTTCTATGTGTCTGGTTAATAACTATTAGTTTATTCTTTTCTTAAGATGGCTTCTTAAAGAGCCATCTAGATTATAAAAAGACTAAACAATACTATTGCTAACCGACAATTCCTGAGCAACGAACAGGCTTAAAATAGGACGATTCTGATTTTGATAACCAACAATACAATGGATTGAGTTACCCGATAGTTAGATGTTGATTTAACTAGCGGGTATGACGAAGCGGGCTTCCTGTTCTAGTGATGTGATCGAAGCTAAAGATGTGTTCTCTGGGGCTGTCGTTGCACTTACCTACCAGTCTTCCCCAGTATGTTAATCCCCCTGATTCAATTTCAATCTTACCATTGCAGACTGGACACTTTGCGGTGTAGCTAATCAGTTTGATTTGCTTATGCTGAGGTTTATTGTCGTTATCTCGAATAGTCCTGAATTCCAGTAATAGGTTATCGAAGGTCGTCAAAGCGAGAATCTCTGGAGCCCTAATAACCCGCTTTTGTATCATTCGGTGTATTGGATTAAGTACGAACACCGAAATCAGTAAAAACAGAACAGATAAAGTGAATAACTCGACTATTACAGTCTGCCAGCTTGGCAAAACACTAATGAGAAGCGGTGTTATACCTACAAAAATTAATGGCATGTACATAAGAAAGATTAGAGCCACCCACAACCCACGCTTCCAGCCTAAAAGATCAATGCTTCCTAACCATTTTGAATAAAACGGCAGAGATGATTGTTCAGGGAAATATCGTAAACCACCCTCGGGAACTTCGTAGTCAAGAATTTCTTTCTCATGAGCAATGGTTTGTGTATCTAGTTCATTTGGTTCAATCCAATAATAAGTTGGATTTGAAGCGCCTCCAGAAGATGACTGATTCTTTATGCAGAACGACACTTTCATGTTGTGTTCAATCAAAATGCTATTCAATTGGTCTTCGACTTTAGGAAGTAGCTTACCGTCTAGTTTTTTGTAATGGCCTCTAATAAAGGCACTGGGATCTTTCGATTTCTGTACTCCCTCCATGCCTAGCATTTCTTCGTGTATTTCTTTTGCTGTAAACCGAATATCTTTGGGTGAAACTCCTTCCACTGCGTATTGCTTAGATAACTGAACTAAAGCTAGCAATAACCTCCAAGGTAAATTTTCGTGATTACCTCCTTGGTAATTGTTTAGAAAGAGCTCTGCGGCATTGATTGCTTCTAAGTGTTTACTCATGTTCATCCCGTAATTAACCCGTTACAACCCCTAAGTTAACGGGTTTATCCCTGTTTTAGAGAACTATCTCATAGCAACCTTGTGGACTCAATTTGTTAGTTAATTTGGAGATACAGATGAGTAATGAATCAAAGTTGTTTGGGAAGTCAGAGTTAGTATATGGATTGAATGGAGCGAGAATTGTCCATATCGATGAAGTGCCTAGTGGTTTGGAGTGCCAATGTACTTGCCCCGGTTGCGGTGCGTTATTGGTGGCTAAGAAAGGTGACAAGAAAACACATCACTTTGCCCATTATGATTCGGAAGAGTGTCATTCCGCACCTGAGACAGCATTACACCTCCTTGCGAAGGACATCATTGAGCAGAACAGAAAGCTATTGGTTCCAGCAATAAATTCATGCTCTCTTGGCTATAAGGCATCAGAAATTGCGTCTGAAGTCTGGGAGTTTGAGTCAGTGATTAAAGAAACATCAGTTGGGAGCTATATACCTGATCTTCTCGCTATCAAAGATGGAGAGGTGATTGAAGTCGAGATACTTGTGACTCATGCAGTGAATGACGAGAAGGCTTTAAAAGCCAAGCAAGATCAAAAGAAGATGCTTGAAATTGATTTGTCTGGAGTAAATAGAGAAAGTTCACCTGATCAAGTTAAGGACTTAGTTCTCTATCATGCTAAGCGATATTGGGTTAGTAACCCTGACTTCAAAGCTATCACTCATTTTAGAGATGAAGTGGCAGCACCTTCGCTTGCATCTTCTGAGAAGAAGATATTCGAGTCATATTCCAATGATGCGTTTATGAATGATGGAGTAAGAGTTGTTCTTGGCTTTAAGAATGGCAGTGGCTACTCGCCAAAGTACCAGAATAATTTCGAGATCAGGAAGTTATATCTATCAAGGCCAGCACAAACAAGAAGCACGACTAATTTCCGAGTTAGTGCTTCCGGAGGATATGAAGTTGAGGAAATCGATTTTGATCCCGAATGTTTGCACTTGCTCAATTCACTGTCATTTCCTTTGGCAATGAGGCTTGAGTTTGGCCAGAAGGTTCAGGGACGAAGATTGATTCCTATTGTTGTAGGGGCTGAGCCTGTTTAGTTTACACATGGGCTTTATATTTTTTACAGATAAAGCCCATAATTCAAATAGCTGGATTCGAGTAATTATGTCAACTTAAGTGGATTAATCGAAAGAAGCTTCTTCTGATAAGTAATCATACCACTGCACTCTTCATTAAACTCGACCAGTAAGTTAGGTCTGGCAGCACTAGATACTGACAACAAAAGAAAGTTCCCACCTTCAGAAATACGATGAGTTTTTGGAGAAATGAAGCTGTATACTGAAAAATCGTGATGCTCATTAACACCTTCAATTACTGCCTTAACTTTTCGAGCAATCCCGAACGATACTTGATATATGAAAATCACTAACATATCAAAGATCTGATCATCCTCATCTCCATCAAATTGATAACGAAACCGATTAAGTGACAGTTGAGAGCATATTAAATCTAGCAAAGGCATAATCACCTGTTCTGTGTCGATATCCTGCCAAAAAAAGTTAAGCAGATAAGAGGCGTAACAATTCAATCGCATCTGTAAATATGGAATAAAGCTCTTCCTCTCAAATAAGAAAGCCAGGTGCTCAAAGTTATGATCGTAGAAAGATAGAATTGCTCTCAGGGATTTATTAAACACCGACAAATCACTTAAATACTTATTCCTTGAATAAACTTCATCTCTCCTTGCCCCGTCCTCATATTTTCGTCGCGATCGCTTCACCTGCATAGCAGCCTGATATATGACTTCTGCTTCTGAATAATCACCAAGCTCTGGATTAGCTTTGAATTTGTAGAGTATTAACGATCGATGAGCATTTGAAAAAGCTGGGTGTAAAAGATTGATGTAATACACACTTGCTGGGCTTTTGAAGATATTTGGCGCTGATTCGCCTTTAAATACGAAAATGTACTCTTCCTGTATTAATTCCTTTAATTTATACCTTACAGAGTTATAGCTAAGTCCTGATTTTCCACTTAACTCGCCAAGACTTGATTCTGGCACCAAACCACTTCCATACGCCTTCCTCAAGAGAACAGATAGCAAACATCTAGTCTGAAAAGTCATCCTTTTCTTTGCCGAAGAGTGTCCCTGACAAGTCCCTGCATAAAGCTCACGAATATAATCACCAAGCAAAAACTGCGTTGTACCATTCAACCAATTGTTAAAGGTATTATCTCCTGAAATACCCCAACAATAGACATTTCTCGGACGCCCCTTACAGCCAGCCCTCCAATCCCCCTTAAGTAAATACTGCCTTGAGACCATCACTTTCAAGCATTCAATGGTTGTAGACTTGGATAGCCCCAGGACAGCAGAGAAATCTTCAAGTGACAGCGTTAAAGTGTCATCTTTTCGATAGCGCATATACAACTGAACAAATGCATCAATTATTCTATCCATGTCGATATATCACATATTTTACTTAGTATGTTAAATATAAACTAAAACAAGAATATTTCATGAATAAAACTTGTGATATCTCTTGAATAAAACATGAGTATACCTAATACATAAGCTATTCTTAATGAAGTAACGCCCAACATTCCGCGAGCAATGAACATGACTGAGAACAAGATTGAGCCTATCCTCTTCAAAAAGAAACCATGGCCAAATACAAAGAAAGAAATCGAATGGGCAAGTGCTTACATTAAGAAAACCTATTACCCGAGAACTGCTGATCAAAATCGCGAGAGCGTGACCCACACACTTCGATGCATTGAGAAAGAACCATTTAATAGAGATATCATTAAGAAGATCAAAGCAGCCTGGTCTAGAGAGAAATTCAGATCAAAGCTGAAGAAAAACAACAAGGTTGAACAGAACCTTATACTTAGCAAGCCTAATTACGATGAGCTCAACGATCTAGCCTATAAGCATGATACAAGCCTAGATAGCACCTTAAAATACCTCCTAGAGCACCACAGAAAGTCTAAAGAAGACATTAAGACTGCTAAGCATCAGCTGGAAGAACTACAAGGCAAGCTAGAACTACTTAGAGAATATGAAAAGGCCATTGAAGAACTAAGATGTATATGCGACCGACGCACTGAAGAATTATTTACAGCCATGACAAAGAAGAGAGTTACTTCAACTGTAAATATAAGACGCACAAAAGAAGGTCATCGGACTATCTCGTTAGAAGGCGGAATTAAGAAAGATTTACAATCGATAACTGACAAAGAGCTCAATGTATTTGAAAGATTGAATGAGCTTAAAAATCGACTATAGACAAAAATCCTAAGGCGGAATTTATGGTGGGTTTTTAGCACCCTATTCGCTACAAGCCAGTAAAATTAAGGGTTATTGGTGCCCGGGGCCGGACTTGAACCGGCACGACCGTGAAGTCGGGAGATTTTAAGTCTCCTGTGTCTACCAATTCCACCACCCGGGCATCGGATGAGATCTTACGATCTTATGTGGAAGC
>Ga0181593_10004036_pt1 | contig 13367 bp, 8 predicted proteins | sample 071ome_19_FD_133756 | JGI IMG/M metagenome (GOLD analysis project Ga0181593, IMG submission 133756) | Coastal salt marsh microbial communities from the Groves Creek Marsh, Skidaway Island, Georgia - 071413AT metaG (megahit assembly) | ecosystem: Environmental > Aquatic > Marine > Intertidal zone...
CAGGATGCGCGTCCAGAACGTGGTTTTCATCACCGGCTCCATGCTGCCGGCCGACATGTAGTACTCGGTATCGGATGCATCATCGAGGGCGATTCGATGCATGGGCATGTGGTTCTGGATGCCGGGGGAATGTGTGAACATGTCCGGCCCCTGCAACGTGGTCTCGACGACAAACCCGCCCGCATAATCGGACAGGAAATCCGCGAGCCAGGCCGTCGCCGCTTCGGCGTCGAGGTCGGGTACGCGCTCACCCGTATCGGCATAAACCACGGTCCAGCTGCCAAAAACGAACCCGGTATTGATGCGGTAAACGGGCCGGTCGCCGTGCATGGAAACACGCAGCCTGAAAGGGGCGCCCTGGACCTGCCCCAGGGCTTCGGCGGGTGTGACGCTGACCGTGGCAAGGTCCAGTGCCGGCAGCCGGTGCAGGCGCTCGCCGGCGGTCATGTGGGGAATGCCGGCATACATCAGCACGATGCCGGAAAGGCTCCAGATCACGAACATGAGGCCGACCAGAATGCCCAGCCAGCGGTGGAAAAAGATCAGCGAAAACCGCCAGTTGAAAAATTGCCTGAACTTCATGCGCTGCCTGCGGCACTCCCCTTTCGCGTCATAGTTTGGCGGGAGTTAGAATCGATAAATACCGCTGCATTTGCAAGGGTTTCAACCGGTTAGTGCAAAACTCCCCGGTATTTGCATGGTTGGAGCTGCAGGCCGCTGGCCAGCCCGACAAATCCGGGGCCGTTTTCGGGAGTCAATACTGCGCAAAAATTCACTGTTATATTGCAACATCCCGTTTGCAGTTCTGGTCTAATATGACAGCCCATTTTTTCGTTTTGCCCCGGTAAAACACAACCTCCATGAAAAATTTTCTCAAAATCTCCGTTTCCCTGGTCACCCTGGTTTTCACTGTCGTGGTTGTCGGCTTTTTCTATGTCGTCAACCTGGACCCCAACGAGCACAAGGCGTTTCTTGAAGGCAAGATCCGGGATACCGCCGGTCTCAGCGTTTCCTTCAACGGCAATATCGGCCTGACCCTGTACCCCTGGCTGGGCATCACCCTGGACGATTTCGTCGTCCATAATCCTGAAGGGTTCAGTGCTACTCCCCTGTTGACCGCAGAGCGCGCCGAGTTTCGCGCCAAGCTGCTGCCGCTCCTGAGCCGCGAATACGAAATCGACACCATCCGCCTGCGCGGCACCCGCATCCACCTGGAGACCGACGGCGCCGGCCAGGCCAACTGGAACGCCACCATCCCGGCAAGCGAGACTGCAGAACCGGCAACGGATTCAGGCAACGCCCTGAACAACCTGGTCATCGGCGGCGTCGATATCCAGGATGCCGCCCTGACCTTCGACGATCGCTTCAACAGCGTCCACTACGATGTCGACGGTATCAATATCAGTACCGGCGAACTGGTTTACGGCGAGCCGCTGGCCCTGTCCATGGCGCTCAATGCCCGTGCCACGCAACCTGCCCTGGCAGCCTCGATCAACCTGACCGGTACGATCCTTTACGACCTGGACAATGAACGTTACCAACTCGACCCGCTGTCCCTGACCGGTACGCTCAGCGGTGACAATGTGCCCAACGGCTCCGCCGAGATTGCCATGGACACCTCCGTCAACATCGACCTTGCCGAAGACACCCTCATACTGCGCGACTTTTCGCTGCGGGCGCTGGATGCGCAGGTCAACGCCAACATCAACGGGCGCGGCATTGCCGGCAATTCACCCTTGTACCAGGTCAACATGGCCGCTGCCGGTACCGACCTGGCCGTCCTGTTCCAGATCCTGGAGAACGACGACCTGGTCCGCCAGATCACCAGCCTGAACAGCCGCAGTTTTGAAATCACCGGGCTCGTGGAAGTCGAACCCGCCGCAGGCAACCTGAAAGTGACCGGCCTCAATGCCAGCCTGCTCGACGCCACCATCACCGGTGACCTCAATGCCGCCAACCTGCAATCCGGCAGCCCGGTGATCAACGGCGCCATCAATGCCTCGGGGCCCGACCTGCCGACACTTCTGGAAGTCGCCGGGCAGTTCCAGGGCGGCCGCAATTCCGAACTGTCCCGCTATGGCCGCGAACTGCAGCAGGCCCCCGACCAGAGCTTCCTCGTCAGGACCCGTTTCGACGCCAACCTGCAGGCCAACAACATCGTCATTCCCGAACTGGAAGTGCGCGCCCTGGGCGCCACCGTCAGCGGTAATTTCAACGCCCGCAACACCAACACGGATACCCCGATCCTGCAGGGACGCCTCAATGCCAGCGGCCCCGACCTGCCGCTCATGCTGCAGATCGCCGGCCAGGTCAGCGGCGGCCGTGAGTCGCCCCTGAACACCTACGGCAGGCAGTTGCGCAATGTCAGCAACAAGCGCTTCAACATCAATGCGCCCTTCGATGTCGACATGGCCACCGGCAACATGGATCTCAGCGGGATCGAGGCAAGCTTCCTCGGCTTCAACCTCAACGGCAACCTGCAGGCCCGCAACTTCCAGTCTGCCAGCGGCACCATGAGCGGCAGGCTCACCCTGAATGGCCGCAACAACCTGCGCGAAGTGCTCAACGCCATCGACCAGCGCGACCTGGCGGACGTGGTCCAGTCGATGAACCTGGAAATCGTGGTAGACGGTTCACGCAGCAACCTGGCCGTCAATCCCCTGAACCTGGACGTGGTGCTGTCCGGCTCCCGCATTCCCAATTCACCCGTTACCGTGGCCCTGAATTCGAACTCCGTGCTGAACCTGGAAAACGACAGCCTCAACACCAGCGCCTTCACCTTGTCAGGCCTCGGTCTCGACCTGCGCGGCAGCATGCTGATCAACAACCTGCAAGGCGACATGAGCTACTCAGGCCAGGTGAACCTGCCCCGCATCAACCTGCGCCGGCTCATGCAGCAGCTGAATCAGGAATTGCCGCCCACTACGGACAATTCCGTGTTCCAGGCCTTCGCGCTGAATACTGCCGTTGCCGGCTCCGCCAATGACGTACGCCTGAGCAATCTCGACATCACCCTGGATGATTCGCGCATCACCGGGGGATTCACCATGGCGGGTATGAACACCACCCCTGCCTACGATTTCGATCTCGACATCACCGCCATCAACCTCGACCGCTACCTGGCGCCGGCGACCGATGCACCCGCAAGCAGCGAAATGACCAACACCGAACTGCCCCTGGATACCCTGCGCGGTCTGAACATGAAGGGCAAGGTGGATATTGGCCAGCTGACCTATTCCAACCTGAAACTGCAGGACATGGCGCTCACCATCAATGCCAGTGACGGGGAACTGGCCCTGGCCCCGCTGTCGGCCAACCTGTACCAGGGCAGCTACCGCGGCGACATCCGCCTGGATGCCCGCACCGACACACCGGTGGCCCGCGTTGATACCACACTGACCGGCATCAACCTGGGTCCGCTGCTGCAGGATTTCATGGACGCCACCTATGTCAGCGGCACCGGTAATATACAGCTGGCGCTGACCGGCCGGGGTGCGGACACTGCAGCCATCAAGCGCAACCTGAACGGCACCGGATCACTCGATCTCCAGGACGGTGTATTGCAGGGTGTGGATATCGGAGGTGTTCTGACTCAGGTCGAAAGCATGATTCGCGAACAACGGGCGCGCACGGTTGCGCGCGGCGAGCGCACTCCCTTTGAGTCTTTCTCCGCCAACATCAACGTGGAAAACGGTGTAGTCACCACTGAAAACCTGCTGATCGATTCCTCAGGCTTCGCCGTCACCGGTCGCGGCACGATGGTTAATCTGAACAACGACACCATAGCTTTCAACCTCATTGCCAATGTCGACCGCAACCCGGCGACCACTGAACGCGCCTATGACATCGGCGGCTACTCCCTGCCCATCGCCTGTACCGGCGCCCTGGCCAGCCCCACCTGCCTGCCGGATATCCAGGCGATCATGGCCGGGGCCATCCGCACGGCGGTGCAGCGCGGCCTGACCAACCTGCTCGAACGCGCCGCCGGTGCACAGGCCACGCAACAGACGCAGGAAGAAGGCACGCAGGCCACCCCGCAAGAGGAAACGCCGGAAGAAGCAGTCGACCCGGTCGAGCAACTGCTCAACCGGGGCCTGGAGAGCCTGTTCAAACGTAATAATTGATCAGTCGACAACGCGGCACCCTCGGCAAATGCACCCTCCTGGCTCAACTGCCGGTAGATTGGCTCATGCCAATGTATGTGCATGCCGTGTTGTTCCGCTCAGGGAAGCAGGCTCCAGTGCCATAGATGGTGTTATGTATGGCTACATCACCAATATTTGACAGACTTTTTGCGGGCTTTTCAGGAAGCTGCAGGAATGCCGGACGACCGGCGGGTGATCAGAGGTAGCGGCCCCGGACGATCACGGCCAGTTTGCAGGAGGCATGTTCGAGGTCGGCCCAGTCGCTCTCGGTCTGCATCACGGCAACCGTGGCCGTGGGCAAGACCTTGCCGTCATCGGGTATATCGACTTCCTCGGTCAGGTAGAACAGCAGGTCTTCAAGGCCCGGATTGTGGCCTACGACCATCAGGCGGTTGCACTCATCCGGTGTCGTGGCGATGGCATCGAGCAGTTCACTCACATCCGCCATGTAAACCGCTTCGTTCCAGAAAATGTTCTCCGGGTCATAACCCATGCTGTCAGCCACGGTTTCCGCGGTTTCACGGGCACGCTGAGCCGGTGAACTGAGGATAAGATGCGGTACCATATCCTGCTCTTTCAGCCATTTGCCGACCTTGGCCGCTTCCAGGAAGCCGCGTTTCTTGATCGGGCGCACGTAATCTGAAAGCGACTTGCTCCAGTCGGATTTGCCGTGGCGCATCAGGATCAATTCTCGCGTCATTCTGCCTCTGTTTAACTCGTTGTTTCGCGGATGGATTTAACTAGTCAGGACTTATATACTGGCCAGTCACGGGACCGGCGTCTACAAATGGATAATAATTAAAAGAGACGGCTAACCGGCAAGAAGTTTATCCATAAATCCGGGTCTGAACCAATACATTAATTCCGCGTCCCGAAAAGACTCTCTTGGATTATTACGAGGTCCGCCATATGAAACGTTTCTTCCTCTTGGTTACCGCCATGCTGCTGGGTACAACTGCCCTGGCACAGGTACCCTACCCATTCATTTCCACACCGGTTGCCGAACTCAACGAACCCTGGGCCATCGAGTTCCTGCCCGACGGCCGCATACTGGTCACTGAAAAGGGCGGCACCATCCAGCTTGTCACCCAGGACGGCCAGAAGACCGAAGTCGCCGGCGCACCGGAAGTCGACTACTTCTTCCAGGGCGGCCTTGGCGATATCGTGCTGCACCCGGATTTCGAAAACAACAGCGTCGTCTATATCAGTTACGTCGAAGCCGGCGCCAACGAAACCCGCGGCGCTGTCGTCGCCCGCGGCACGCTCAACCTGGATGCCCCGGCCGTGGAAAACCTGGAAGTGATCTGGCGGGCCTTCCCTAAAGTGGATGGCGGCCTGCACTTCAGCCACCGCATCGCCTTCGATGCCGAGGGTCACATGTTCGTATCCGCCGGCGAGCGCAACAAATACGATCCCGCCCAGGACCTGAATTCCTCACTGGGCAAGATCCTGCGCCTGAATGATGACGGCACTCCTGCCGCGGGCAACCCGTTCGCCAGCCAGGGTGGCATCGCCGCGGAAGTCTGGTCCTATGGCCACCGCAATCCGCTCGGCATCGCTTTCGATACCCAGGGCAGGTTGTGGAACGTGGAAATGGCGCCGCGCGGCGGCGATGAACTGAACATGGTCATTGCCGGCGAGAATTACGGTTATCCGATGGTTTCCAATGGCAACCACTACACAGGCGAGGTCATTCCCGACCATGACACCGATACCCAGGGGCTTTATGAAAAACCGAAGGTATGGTGGAACCCGGTCATCTCCCCGTCGAGCCTGATGTTCTACACCGGTGACGCCTTCCCCGAATGGCGAGGCAATGCCTTCATCAGCGGACTGTCTTCCATGTCCATCATGCGCATCGTCGTCAACGGCGACAATGCGGTGGAGGCGCAGCGTTTTGTCATGGGGCGCCGCATCCGCGGCATAGAGCAGGGTCCGAACGGCAACCTGTGGATCATCGAGGACGGCCCCGAAGGCCGCCTGGTTAAACTGACTCCCAGGGGCTGAAAGGTCTCCGAATAAAAAACTCCGCCCAGGCGGGGTTTTTTATTGCCAGCAATTCTGCGTATCAGGAGATATACGGCGCCGTGGTCTCGATACCCTTGCGCGCGATCGTTTCCGGGTCGGCGTTTTGCACGGCGGGATCGAACAGCTCCAGCGACAGCGGACCCGAGTAGCCTTTCTCGGCCAGCTTGTCGACAATCTTCCGGAGGGGGGCAATCCCCTCTCCCGGAAATGCCCGGTCCTTGCGTTCGGCCACCGCCAGGTGCGGCATTGCGGGTGTGTCGGCAAAATGCACATGATGAATTTCACCGCTCTCGACCAGGTCGAGATCCTCGAATTTACTCATGCCCGCCCAGAAGTGGTACACATCGAGCATGAACCTGAGGTTTGGATGATTTACCGCACGGACGACTTCCATGGCGGTGCGCAGGTTGTTGATCAGTGTAGACAGGCGGGTGAATTCCACCATCAGTGTGACGTTGTGTGGTCGAGCGATTTCTGCCGCCTCCTGCAGATTCGCCATCACCTCTGCGTAATCCGTCATTGTATGCGGTTGACTGGCTGCGGAGGGAGCGACCAGGCGATCGGCACCAAGTGAGCGCGCCATGACTACCTTCCACTTCAGGTCCTCGATGGCCTGTGCGCGCCTGGGACCGGTTTCTTCCAGGAACAACTGGTTGGTGGAGGAAACGGCGCGGATGCCAAGATCATCCATGAGGCGTCTGGCCGAACCTTCGCCATTGGCCTGCTCAAAGGTCCTGGCCGATACCAGGTCGGGTTCGGCGTAGCGGATACCTGCCCGTGACCAGCCTTCCATGACAGCACGGAAATCGGAGCCACTGGAGGTAATGCCGTGCATGCACATGAACATGCCGGAGCTGGATGCTGCAGTGCTGGTGGATGAACCGGTAACAGCCGCCATGGCTGAAACTCCTGCCGACAATGCCATGAATTCCCTTCTGTTGATGCGTGACACTGCTTTTTGCAACCCCCTGATAATCAAAGGGGCCAGGGAAAATTCAAGAATTTTACCCTGGCCCCGTTGATCCCCCCTTTGGTTCTGTAACCCTAGAGCAACTCTCTGCCCAGGGTGCCACGCGGGACGCGGTATCCCGCGTCCTGGATGTAATCAGGACCGATACCGGCGATCGCAGTCGTGCCGCTTCCGCGCATGGTAATCTCAAGTTCGCGATTGAGCAAATCGAGCACGCGCTCAACGCCGGCCTGGCCGAAAGCACCGAGACCCCAGCAGTGCGGCCTGCCGATACCGACAGCAGCGGCTCCCAGCGCCAGCGCCTTGAAGACATCCGTGCCGCGGCGAATACCGCCGTCGACGATGACCGGAATGCGGCCGTTCACGGCGCTGATGACCTCGGGCAGGCATTCAATAGTGCCGCGCCCGGTATCAGTGGCACGCCCGCCATGATTTGACACGATTACACCATCGGCGCCGTACTGAACGGCGAGTGCCGCGTCGGCACCAACCTCGATACCCTTGATTAGCACCTTCATGCTGGTGACATCTTTCATGCGGCCGATGACATTCCAGGTCATGGCCGGGTCGACCAGGCCAACACCCTGCATGTCGAGGCCATCGAACATCGGCTTGGACTGCCCGTAATGGCACTCTTCGCAGAAGCGGTCATCTTCGCGAGCCAGCACTGCCTGCGTTTCGGTGTTGCGCCCGGCCGGCAGGTCAACTGTCAGGCAGACTGCCGTGCAACCGGCACGTTCGGCACGACGCAACATTGCTTCTGTGTATTCCCACTTGTTGGTGGAATACAACTGGAACCACAGCGGCGCATCGCCGCGCGCGGCAACCACATCCTCGATGGGCGAGGATGCCTGCGTGGACAGGATCATGTGATGCCCCTTCGCCGCGGCCGCCCTTGCCACACCGACTTCGGCATCGCTGTGAAAGGCGCCGGAACTGCCGATGGGACTGAGGAAGATGGGCGATTTCGCTTCGGCACCCAGGACATTGACGGACATATCGGCGCGTGCGCTGACATCGACGAGCCTGCGGGGCAGAATCTGGAAACGGGAATACCCCTCCCGGTTGGCGCGCAGCGTGGTGTCGCTGTCCACGCCCGAGATCAGGTAGCCAAAGTGGGCGGGAGGCACTTTTTCTCGCGCCACGGCCTCCATTTCGAAGACGTTGATAACCTGGTCGGGATTGGTCAGCTGTTCACCGAGGGTTTCTTCGATGACCTGGGCGAAGGCGGAGTAACTGGTCAGGAGAGGACTGCCGGCGAGAAATTTCAGGAATTCACGTTTATGCGGATTGCGCAGGTCAAGCTGCTTCTTGCTGTTACGGGGCATACACCACTCCTGGATATGTGAAGATTGCAGAGAGTACCCAAATACCGGTTTGATTTGAAGCTGTCACGCCCTGACCCGATGAGATTGAGTACCTGAAAGCGCCTTTGTCGGGTCTTGTTATTGCAGATATTATGGCCTAAGGTGACATTTTGGCCATAACAGCCTTTTTTCAGGCATTTCCTGAAAAATTGACCCGTTATCAAAGCAACTATCGCAAGAATACTGGCGCCGAAAGCGCAAAAATCAATCCACAGACAAAGAACCATGCCTGAACAAAAACTCAAATGTTACGTTTCCCATGCTTCCGAAATTTTCAGTGAACCCTGGTCGATGCTGATCCTGCGGGAGTTCATGATCTTTGGCGGCACCCGCCGCTTCGAGCAGCTCTACAACGCCCTGGGTATTTCCCGCAACGTCCTGACCAAGCGCCTGCGCCGTTTCGTGGAACTCGGCCTGATCAAGAAGTCTCCCATTTTTGAAAACAGCCGGCGCATGGAATACAAGCTTCGCCGCAAGGCGTGGGAGCTTTCCCCCGTCATGCTCGCCTTGCACGTGTGGGCCGAACGGTGGGCAGACGACGATTACGAATCCGAAATCGATTTTGTTGATGCCTTCACCAATAGGCCGCTAGCCAAAGGCGCCGTGCGTTCGCAGGATGGCCGGATTCTTGAACCTGGTGAAGTTCATGTCGTTACCAAGACCGAGAACGCCAAACGCTACCTGGAAAAGTACAAGACCAGGACTGACAGGGTAGACAAGAAGGACAAAGCCGCCTGATTTCTCTACCTGATAATGTGCGTAATGTATAAAAAACGGGGCCGAAGCCCCGTTTTTTATTGCCTTGCCTGACTGCCTCAGAAGCGCATTTCCAGCGACAGCTGGCAACGGCGCCCGAACTCGTCATAGTTGCCCGTACCCGAGCTGGTCCGGGATCCGACACGGTTGAAGGCACCCGCGATGATCGGCGGATTCTTGTCAAAGGCGTTGTTGATGGCCAGGCTGGAAATACAGTGCAAAGAAATGACAAGTCAGCCCGCTTGTGTTGACTTACACCAGGTCCGGCGATATAAGTCCTCTTAAGAGACTAATTTTGTATTGTCTTTTCTTTGCCAGCACATGCCGACATACTTACTGCAGTCTCGGGGGAATACAAAACAGCAACAATGAAAGCGTCTATCAACAGGCTACCCAGCTTCGTCATGGTCGCGGCAGCCATCGCGTTCACCAGTGCGTCCGCCCACGCCAATCTTGCCGATGCCGCCATGAACCAGGACACGATTGCATTGCAATCCCTGCTGTCAGATGGCGCCGATCCTGACAGCCGCGGCCAGTACGACACACCCGCCCTGCACTGGCTGGTACGCTACAACGATCTCGACTCTGCCAGGCTGCTCCTGAATGAAGGGGCAAACCCGGATATCTCCAGCCGCTATGGTGTCACACCCCTGAGCCTGGCCGTCGCCAACGGCAACGCGCCAATGGTAAAACTCCTGCTCGATGCCGGCGCCAATGCCAATACCCGTGAACACAACGGCCAGACGGTTCTGCAGACAGCCGCAGATGTCGGTGTCTTCGAATCGGTACAGCTCCTGGTTGATCATGGTGCCATAGTCGACGAACGTGATTCGGCGTTCGGCCAGACCGCACTGATGTTCGCCACCCGTGCCGGCCATCCGGATGTCGCCCGTTACCTGCTCGACCAGGGTGCCGACCCGAATGCCAGCACCTATATCGGTGACACACCGCGCTGGGTTGAACCGAATTCGCAGCGCGGCTTCGGTTTCGGCATCGGCATCATACGCGGCGGCACACCGGCCGATCGCGGTCGTCGTGAACCGATACCCGGCGCGATGTCGCCCCTGTTGTATGCCGCACGGCATGATCATGCCGGAATTGCCGAGATGCTGCTTGAAGCCGGCGCCGACATTCACCAGGCCGAGGCCAACAATATCAACCCCCTGCTGATGGCCGTGGAAACCAACAGCATGGCAACCGCACGGCTGCTCATCGATCGCGGTTCCGAACTAAGCGTCCAGGACTGGTACGGCCGCACTCCCCTTTGGGAAGCCATCAATGTGCGCAACCTGTATGTGCACAACGACAAGTTCGTCAACTACATCGACAACCACGACGAGATCTTCGACCTGATCAGGCTGCTGGTAGAAAAAGGCGCCGACGTCAACGCCCGTACAAAAGAGTCACCGCCCATCCGCCACGACCTGCTCAGCATCACCGGCACACTGGAATGGGTGGACCTGACGGGGCAAACGCCGTTCCTGCGTGCCGCCCGCGCCGGCGATTTACCTGTCATGCGCCTGCTGCTTGAGCATGGTGCTGACCCGTTGATTGAAACTTTTCAAGGCACCAATGCGCTGATGGTTGCCGCCGGCATCGACTGGGTCGTTTCACAGACCTGGACCTGGGACGCAGCTGACGTGCTTGAAGCGGTCCAGCTCTGCATCGATCTCGGCATGGATGTGAACCACACGAACTCCATGGGACTGGCCGCCATTCACGGTGCCGCAAACCGCGGCTCCAACGACATCATCGACTTGCTTGTAGCCAACGGCGCCCGCCTGGACATCCAGGACAATGAAGGCCGTACGCCGCTGGACTGGGCCAAGGGAGTATTCCTGGCCACGCACCCGGCCGAGGAAAAACCCGAGTCCATGGCCTTGATTACACGCCTGCTCGAAGCTAGCAACATGCCGGTCAGGTAATCGGCCTAGAAACACCTATATATAGAAGCACGACGCATGAAACGACCAGCCATCAGCAAACTCCTGCCAGCGATCACGCTTGCCGCACTGTCTGGTCCCGGTTTTACCCAGGACATCGATGTCCCCGGACTGATAAACGATTACTGTGTGAAGTGCCACAACTTCGAGGACTGGGCCGGAAGCCTGGACATGGAGAGTCTGGACTTCAACCATGTGGATACGGCCCCGGATACCTGGGAGCTGATGATCCGCAAGATCCGTATTGGCATGATGCCCCCTGTCGGAGAGGACCGGCCGGATAACGCCACCCTGTCGCGTTTCGCCGAAAGCATCGCCCATCGCCTGGATGAGACCATCGAGACAGTGCCCGCATCCCCGGCACTGCATCGCCTCAATCGCAGCGAATACGCCAATGCCATACGCGACCTGCTGGCGCTGGATATCGATGTATCCACCCTGCTGCCACGCGACAATTCCAGCGAGGGCTTTGACAACATTGCCGCATCCCTCGGTTTCTCGCCGGCACTGGTGCAGGCCTATGCATCCGCGGCCATGAAAATCAGCCGCCAGGCCGTTGGCGACATGACGCTCACAGAATCCTCCGCTATCTATTCTCCGCCGCCCGACCTGGCCCAGGATGAACATATCGACGGCCTGCCGCTGGGCACACGCGGCGGCATGAAGATCACGCACAACTTCCCGCTGGATGCACTCTACGATATCGACATCGGCGGACGCCTGTTCAGTTTCAATCGCGGTGTGGGACAGGACCTGGCATCCGAGCTCGATGTCACGATCGACGGCCAACCGGTGCAAGTGGAACGCAACCGGATCAGCCGCATCCCGATGACAGCGGGCCCACATACGATCACTGCGGCGATCATCGACAACCGCCAGCCTGCCGGCGTCAACGACATTTATGACAACTACAGCAAGGAAGGCAGCATCTCCCGCATCGAGATCATCGGTCCGTTCGATGCCACCGGACCCGGTTCTACGCCCAGCCGCGAAAAGGTGTTCAGCTGCTACCCTGCCACCAATGATGAAGAGACCGCCTGTGCCGAGGCCATCATCACGGACGTGGCAACACGCGCCTTTCGCGGTCCCGTCACTGACCGTGAAGTGGGCAGTATCATGACCTTCTACCAGCAGGGATATCGCGAGGGCGAGTTCGAAGGCGGCGTCCAGCAGGCGCTGTCACGTATCCTGATCGACCCTCGCTTCCTGATTCGCTTCGAGGAAGAGCCGGAGGATCTCGAGCCCGGCACCATCTACACCATCAGCGACCTGGAACTCGCCTCCCGTTTGTCCTTCTTCCTTTGGAGCAGCATTCCCGATGCGGAATTGCTCGACCTGGCCATGGCCGGCACCCTCAGCGATTCCGACGTGCTGGAGGCACAAATCCAGCGCATGCTCAACGACGACAAGTCGCGTGCGCTGGTTGAAAATTTTGCCGGGCAGTGGTTGTTCCTGCGCGATGTCGAGACCATCACGCCCGAGGAAGGCAACTTCGATGACAACCTGCGCGAAGCATTTATCACCGAGACCCAGCTGGCCGTCGCCAACCTGATTTCACAGGACAACCCGGTCACGGCACTGCTGGATGCCGACTACACCTTCCTCAATGAGCGCCTTGCCAGCCATTACGGCATCGAGGGCGTCCGCGGCTCATACTTCCGCAAGGTCCCGCTGGCAGCGGACAGCCCGCGCCGCGGCCTGCTTGGCCAGGCCAGCATCCTGTCCGTGACGTCCACCGCCAGCCGCACCTCGCCCGTGGTCAGGGGCGCCTGGATCCTGGAAAACCTGCTCAATGCGCCTGTCCCGGCACCGCCTCCCGGCGTGGAAACCAACCTGGACGGCGACGGCACCACCGTGATCACGACCTCTGTACGCGAGCGTCTTGAAGCCCATCGCCAGGATCCGGTTTGCGCATCATGCCACGCGGTCATCGATCCGGTCGGCTTCGCCCTGGAGAACTTTGACCTCGTCGGCCAGTGGCGTGAGTTCGACGGCGATTCCAGGGTGGACCCCAGCGGTACATTGCTCGATGACTCCACCATCCGCGGACCCGCTGACCTGCGCAAAGCGCTGGTCGGTTATTCCGAATTGTTTGTGGAAACCTTCACGGAAAAACTGATGACCTATGCGCTCGGCAGGGAACTTGAGTACCATGACA
>Ga0181593_10004041_pt1 | contig 13362 bp, 14 predicted proteins | sample 071ome_19_FD_133756 | JGI IMG/M metagenome (GOLD analysis project Ga0181593, IMG submission 133756) | Coastal salt marsh microbial communities from the Groves Creek Marsh, Skidaway Island, Georgia - 071413AT metaG (megahit assembly) | ecosystem: Environmental > Aquatic > Marine > Intertidal...
GCTCTTGATTGACTCTATGATGCAAAGCCGCACAACGAGCAAGGTGTTGAATCATATATAGCTTATCATTCAATGAAGAACTTTTTACGGGAGCCTTATTTGCAAGTCGAACAACCTTGAAGGCATAGCCATCATAAATATCCTGTAATTCAGTTTGTGGAATAGAGGGTCTGTCTTCACCGCCCTTTAACGCCTCGCCCTCTCCGTAGAGATCTTCTGAGGAAGGAATCGCAGCATTTTCACGAGAAAGAACGGGAGTTATGGAAACAGGTGCCTTCAAGCCCTCTGCTTGCTCCTCTGTCTCTGCATGTAATTGATCTGAACAACCCATAGAACAACCCATAAAACCGTACGGTACTGTTATGGGAAGAACAGACGATAGTGTTCTTTATAAAGTGCTAGTTCACTGATATTACGGAGAAAAAACCTTGATCCTCCAGAAGATTATGAAGTAAGTGGCACTGATTGTCCCTGGCGATTAACGGCTACCATTACGACTTCCGCTGCTGTGACCTTTTGTTCCGTAATAGAATCCTCTCCTCGCAACGCAATCACTTCTACTCGTATCGTAACTGAGGTTCTTCCCACCTTCGTAGTTTCTGTATAAAAACTAACCAGATCTCCCACAAAAACGGGAGCAATGAACTCCACTTCTCGCATTACCTTTGTGACGAATTTCTTCGGAGCATTGCGACGTGCCTCTATACCAGCAGCTTGGTCAATCAGGCTTAGGATATGGCCACCAAAGATACTTCCGAGATGATTCGTATCACGAGGCATCATCACCATTCGAATCGCTGGTTCAACATACTTCTTACTCATAATACTTCTCTCTAATGTCCCTGGGCGGAGCTAACAAATTAAAAACAAAGCTCGGTCAGCATAACTTCAAACTTGGCACCAGAAAAGGCATACACCCCTTTCCTTTTAGACTAGAACTCAGACATGGGGAAAAGTCGAATATCAACCGAATTTTCAATGCTTTTCCATGACTCATCATACCGCTTCCAGCGCATAAAGAGTATAATAATGAATAGCCTCATGCTTTATTCTGTTTCTGAAAGTGAGAGAATTAAATGATTCTGCCTGGATTTCGACTCGCCCTAGCTCTCCTTCGAATCCCACGGCTCTTTATCTCACTTCTTCTGTTTCCACTCATTTTAAGCTTGATGCTGATGACAGCTCAGCTCATCGGCACTACGATCATTCTCTCTCAAATCACTCGGACTCCCGAAGATATGCAAACGCATGTCAAAACACTGCAAGAGAATAGCTTTCTTAGGAAACTGGTCTACGGTTCAGGAGCTCGACTCTCCGCAATTGAAGTGTGTCGATGGCAGGGCTTTTCGGATGAACATGGAGCGGTTTTTGAATTGCCCCCACAAACCAATACCTGCATGCCGGATCGTCTTGATGTCGCGCTCCATGTTAAAAATCCAGATGAAATTGATGTCACACAATATGTTGAGCTTTTTAATGGCAACTTTGAGCGACTCCATATTTGTCAGCAGGATTGCAAACCTGATATTGTGCTTCATCCAGAGGAGCGCCCTCCTCGCGTGAATATCTATAGTCTCATCGGCCTGCTTCTCGTTAATCAGCTCTCGTTTGACTCGCCCATCGAACAAGAAGCACTGATGGTATTTGAAAAGCGCTATGAATTCTTTCGCTTATTAGGAACCCAGTTCTTCATGGCGCGCGGATACGAAGATCCCGTGCAACTCAGCAATATCTCATTTGAAGTCTCACTCCTGGTCAGTATCTCAAGTATAATCATTATAGGACTGTGGCTAGCGGTAAAAGCACATCGCAAAGTCCTTGATTACTTCGCGAAAAGTGGAGCACTTTTTCCGATGGTGGCTGCCCTGGGAAAAAGTGAATTCTACTCCGCGATTTGGATTGTTACTTTACTTCGAGTGCTTACCTTCTTGCTCGCTACCATTCCACCAACATACTTTTTATTTAGCTCAGTAGGGGAATCTGAACAGTGGGGTGGCATATTCCAGAAAGATATTGGGCATATGATACTTTGGATAGCAGCACTGACCAGCACTTTTAGCTTGGCAGCACTCATCTCTTCGCTTGCCGATCTTAAGCATCGTGTTTATGTATTTTCATTTGCTTACCGCTTTATCCCCTTGATGCTCGCTGCTCTTGGAGGTGCATTCTGGCTATTCTCTTTCTTCTTTGGAGAATCGGGGATTATACTCCGACACATTATCGCGTCCCTTCCGATAGTCAGTATTATTCCAATTATCATTGCACCCATCTTTCAGCCACCACTCGACATCATCGCCGTGAATACACTTTTAACTCTTATACTCATCACTGCACTGCTACGATCGAACACTCGATGGTTTGCCGCACATCTGGAGGCGCTCTAGATGGAATATCGGAATCCACTCACCATTGAAGCTGAGAACTTATGTGTCAGCTACGAGAAGACACTTGCCCTTCGTATTCACGAATTACAAGTGAGAGGGAATATCATCGGGATTATTGGGCATAATGGCGCTGGCAAATCGACCTTCATCAAAGCACTTCTGGAGCTCATTCCAGCAGATAGCGGGAGATTGCTCGCACAAAGAGGACCGAATGCAACACGGCTCGTTCCAGACAGAGATATGGCATTTTGTCCTGAGACTGGAGCCGTCTTTAGTGATATCACCGTGAAGGAATACCTAAAATTATGGTGCCGATTAAAAGCAGGTTCTCCCCACTATCTCTTCAAAGAGGGACAATCCATTCTTGAGATCCTAGAGCTCGAAGAGCTTCTTCATAAGAAGGGAAGAGAGCTTTCCAAGGGGCAAAGACAAAGGGTTCAGACTGCCGCTGGCTTCTTCTCTCAGCCGAGGCTTTTTCTCTTTGATGAACCTTTCGATGGTCTCGATATCCAGCGAACCCATGAACTCATAGAGCTTATCAGAAGCTATGGAAGTAAGATGTCGTTCATTATCTCCTCACATCGTATGGATGTGATGGAGCTACTCGCCGACGAAATGATTGTTCTCGAAGACGGTACCGTAAGAACCACAGGCTCTCCTAAGAGGATCAGCCAAGATCTTTGCCCTCATTTTCTCCGGATTAGCGGCGTCCCAGATTACGAACGGGCTTATGAAGCACTTCAAATGGCCCTCCCACACTGCTTTCTGAGGCGCTCAGGTGACACCATTCGAATTGCTTCGTCACAGATGGTAAAAGATACCGTCCTCAAGACACTCCAAAAGAACTCCGATTACGAGATACCTATCGTCGAGGGAGAGCCCACCCTGACTGACGCTATGAGCCTCTACCTGAGGAAGATCAAGGAAGAAAAAGACGGTATGCAAGAAGATAAGGGCATGAGCTACTGATTATCTTGCGTTTTCATTCACTCCCAAGAACAATAGGAGAACTAGTCCCTGCCCATTATAGGTATAACCTTCGATCTGGAGCATAACGTATGACCAAAGGAAACCTCTCAGAAGCCTCTCTCAACGAGCAACTTAAGGACATACCCGGCTGGTCACTAAAGGATGGCACATTGGTAAGGGAGTTCGTCTTTTCAGATTTTATCGAGACTTTTGCCTTCATGACAGAGCTTGCAATTATGTCAGAGAAGCTTAATCATCATCCTGAGTGGCGAAATGTCTACAACAAACTGCATATCGCCCTCACTACTCATGATGCTGGCGGTCTTACTGAAAAAGACATCGAATGGGCGACGGGCTGCAATCAGCGATATAATCAGCAGATGTAGAGCGCTGATATAGGTAAGAGATTAAAACTGAAAACAAGACACATACATCGGCATGATTGAAACTTTTCTTAAAAAGATATTCGGAACCAGTAACGATCGATACATTCGATCTCTTCGTCCACTCATTGTTCAAATCAATGATCTTGAGAAACGCTACTCGGCAATGAGCGACGAGGAGCTAAGACATCAAACAAGTCTTTTTCGCGAGCGAATTTCCAATAAAGAGCCCCTCGATGAGATAAAACCCGAGGCCTTCGCCGTTGTGCGAGAAACAGCAAAACGGGTGCTTGAAATGCGTCATTTTGACGTGCAGCTCATCGGTGGGAATGTCCTTCATGAAGGGAAAATTGCCGAAATGAAGACAGGAGAAGGAAAGACTCTTGTTGCAACATTACCTGCCTACCTCAATGCACTCACTGGGAAGGGAGTCCACGTTGTTACGGTGAACGATTATCTTGCAAGACGAGATGCGGAATGGATGGGACAAGTCTATACGTTTCTTGGACTAGAAGTGGGTGTAGTCCTTCATGGACTTGATGAATCAGAAAAACGAAAAGCATATCGCTCAGACATCACCTATGGGCAAAACAATGAGTTTGGTTTTGACTATCTGAGAGACAACATGAAGTTTTCGGCTTCAGAGATGATGCAACGAGAACACCACTTTGCAATTGTAGATGAGGTCGACTCTATTCTGATTGACGAGGCTCGTACTCCGTTGATTATTTCTGGGCCAGCTGAAGATGCCACCGATAAGTACTACACGGTGAATAAAATTATTCCGAAACTGCAAGAAAACGCGGACTTTGAGCTGGACATGAAAACCAAGCAGCCGATGTTAACAGAGGATGGAATTGCCCATGCTGAACAGCTGCTTTCGATTGAAAACCTCTACGATCCTAATAACATTGACATGTTACATCACGTTAACATCGCTCTGAAGGCGCATACAAGTTTTGAACGCGATGTCGATTATGTAGTTCGCAATGGAGAGATTATCATCGTAGATGAGTTCACTGGGCGACTGATGCCAGGTCGTCGTTGGTCAAATGGACAGCATCAAGCGATAGAAGCCAAGGAAGGGCTACAGATTGCTCGAGAGAATCAAACCCTCGCTTCTATTACCTTTCAGAACTACTTTCGGATGTATGAAAAACTCAGTGGCATGACGGGAACCGCCGATACCGAGGCGGCTGAATTTCTCGATATTTATAAGCTTAAAGTCGTTGTTATACCGACAAATAGGCCAATGGTTCGTAACGATCAATCCGACTATATCTTCCGGTCTCGAAAGGAGAAATACGAAGCTGTTGCTGACGACATTGAAGAAGCTCATAAGACCAAGCAGCCTATTCTCGTGGGGACAATCAGTATCGAGCAGAGTGAGTCTCTCTCTCATGAACTCACCAAAAAGGGAATCCATCACCACGTCCTCAATGCTAAGCATCATGAGCAGGAGGCAGATATCGTAGCGCAAGCAGGTCGACTTGGTTCAGTTACCATTGCAACGAATATGGCGGGTAGAGGAACTGACATTATGCTGGGCGGCAACCCTGAGGCACTTGCAGCAAAGGATTGCGGAGTACGAGACCATGAAGATTCTGAATTTCAGGAAAAATTTCAAGAGTATGCCCAACAGTGCGCGGCTGAAAAACAGCAGGTTCTTGATGCAGGAGGACTCTTCATTATTGGAACCGAACGGCATGAATCGAGGCGAATTGATAATCAGCTACGAGGTCGCGCTGGAAGACAAGGGGATCCTGGTGCTAGCCGATTCTATGTATCTCTTGAGGATGACCTCATGAAGCGATTCGGAGGCGAACGGCTTCAAGCAATTATGACTCGTATGGGCTGGGAAGAAGGTCTTGCCATGGATAGCAGAGTGCTGAGTCGAGCAATTGAGAATGCTCAGCGAAAAGTTGAAGGATTTCATTATGAGAGCAGAAAACATGTGACAGAATACGACGATGTCATGAACAAACAGCGCCAAGTCATTTACAACCTCCGTGCAAGAATACTCCTAGAGAGCGACATTCGGGAAGAGATTCGGGGTGCACTTGATGACGTTTTAGAGGAGGTGATTTTTTCACTCTGTGATGAAAAACAGAAGGCCGTTAACTGGGATCTCGATGCTCTGCGTGAGCAGTTTCTATTTCTTACGGGAAGCGAGCTAACGCTCCCAGATGAAATCGAATTGTCTCAACAAACGCTCTATGACTTCGTTCGTGAAGAAGCCTGGAAGCGATACAACGAACAGCTCGGCGCTCACAGTGAAAAACTGCATGCGATTGGGGCGTTGCCTATTTCTATCTCTATTTCTCGCGATAGCGAGAAGCCTCTTGAATTTTCTACTGTGGAACAAGATACCTTTCTTGAGACACTCGACTATTTCTGGAACCAACACCTGAAAGATATGGACCACCTGCGGGAAGGAATTGGTTGGCGAGGATATGGACAAAAAAACCCGAAGCATGAGTATCAACGCGAGGGCTTCATTCTCTTTCAAAGTATGCTCCACCGATTGAGACAAAATGTCATCAGGAAGCTTTTTTACTATCAAATCCCAACTGCTGAAGAACTCATGGCTCATTATGAACAGGAGCAAGCACGCAGAGCTCAAATTGAAGAGCAGATGAATATGGTGCATGAGTCTGCCAGCACATCAGGAGCGGATCCGATAGGCAACGATGCAACTACGACGAAGAATCCAGAGGATATTAGAGCCAAGCGCGAGGAACAAAAACGTGCTCGTAGAAAGCGCCGGCGGTAACAAGATGGCAAACAGGCTTATGAAGTTCCATAATGCCACCAACTAGCGGTGAGCTGCGATGATAGGCATCTATATTCACGTTCCCTATTGCAGCAAAATCTGCCCCTACTGCGATTTCAACACCTATGCAACTCAGCGACTCCCAGAAGAGGAATTCGTAAACTCGATCATACAAGAGCTCCGACTCCATTCCAGCCAAGGGAAAACCCAACAAAAAAGAGTGAACTCGGTCTTTTATGGGGGAGGCACCCCATCTCTGCTGACCACTGATGCTATTTCACGCATCCATGAAGCGCTGACAAAAGAATTCTCGATTGATTGGAATGACGTTGAAGTTACCATCGAAGCGAATCCGCAGGATATCACGCCACAATATGCAAAAGCACTTCAAGAAATGAGAATCAACCGAGTGAGTCTTGGCGTTCAATCACTCTCGCCTGTCATTCTATCATTTCTAGGACGAGAGCACTCACCGCAGGATGTACGCACAGCCCTGAGCAGTCTACACAGCGCGTCTCTTGAGAACATTAATATGGATATTATTTTTGGCTCTCCAGTTCACTCACTTTCAGAGCTCAAGCGGGATCTTGAAAGCTATATAGCCCTCTATCCAGCCCATATCTCTACCTACTCACTCACCATTGAACCAGGGACTCCATTCTATAAAGCTGCTACATCCGGAGCACTTACGCCCATGTCTGATGAGCTCGTCCGCGAACAGTATGAAACCCTCATGGAACTTTTGCCGACATTTGGATTTTTTCAATATGAAGTAAGCAACTTTGCTCGCCCTGGCTTTCAATGCCGTCACAATGAGCACTATTGGATGCGTGAGAGCTATCTTGGTCTCGGGCCAGGAGCTCACTCATATCTCAAAGAGGAGGGGACACGGTGGGCAAATGTAAGGCGTCCTGAGGAGTATCGATCACAACTCATGCGCCAAGAACTTCCGATAGCATGGGCAGAACAGCTCTCTCGAGAAGATGTCATCAGTGAAATATTGATGCTTGGACTCCGTCGTGTAGAGGGAATCGAGCTCGTTGAGCCATTTTCAATGCTCACTCCCTTAGAGGCTCAACGATTATCCACTCGACTACAGGCTCTTCATGAGGAGGGGCTCGGAGTACATAGTCGGGAAAAAGGGCGTTTTTCGCTCACAAAAGATGGTCTCTGTGTGGCAGATTCGATAATCTCTGACCTTATTGCATCCATAGGAGAAGCAATCGAGACTACTGAAAAGAAATGATTGTTCATTCAGCCGTATCTTTTGAAACGTCAGTAAACGAGAAACTTGAGGAATCATGAATCTGTCTCTCTTTATCAGCTTTGTATGGGCCAGCATCACATACGTGCTGTATCTTACGTTTATGATAGTTCCTGATGAAAAAATCATGGGGCCTGTACAACGAATTTTCTATTTCCATGTTCCAGCTGCTTTTGCTGGCTATCTCGCTCTTGCGTTCTTACTTATTGGAGCGCTGAGCTACTTAGCGACCCATAACCCAAAGTTTGACGCTCTTCAACGCAGCGCCGCGGAAGTCGGATTCCTTTTCATTTCGCTGAATCTTTTTACTGGAATGATATGGGGAAATGCTGCCTGGGGAACTCCATTTACCCTAGAGCCAAGACTTGTTTCATCTCTATTACTTTGGCTGCTTCTTCTCAGTCTTAATGTTTTTCGCTCCTTTGGTGACTCACCTAAATTACCGACGCACATAGCGGCGCTTGGCATAATGACCTGCATGACTGTTCCCGTGGTCATTTATTCGATTAAACTTCTCCCTCAGTTTCAGCAGCTTCATCCTCAAGTGGTTCAAAAAGGTGGGCTTCCCGATCCCATGATGCGGCATGCCTTCTATGTCGGCTCTTTTGCAATTATGGCTCTTGGAATTGCTCTCGTGTGGCTCCGCTACAAAGTTACGTGGCTTCAATATCAATTGGCGGACATTGCAAAAACTATGGGGGAAAGACCATCATGAAACCTGACAACACATTGTATTTTGAAAGTATGGAGGCACTATGAGCCCAGAATCCCCCAATACCTACCCTGCACTCTTCTGGGGATATTTTCTCGTCTGGACACTTCTGGCCATATACGTGCTGTATCTTGCAATCAAGTGTTCACGACTGGAACGCAAAATGAAATCTATTCTTAATACTTCATCGTCCAATTCATGATGAATAATACCCCTGAGACACATATACAGATTCTGCAGGTTGAGCACCTGTGCTCTGCTCCGACTCTAGAGGCAATGCCTCAGGAGGGTATTCCTGAGGTTGCATTCGTCGGACGTTCAAATGTTGGAAAATCAAGCCTTTTTAATAGAATTACTGGCCGTAAAAACTTAGCTCATACAAGCAGTGTACCCGGAAAGACACAAAGCTTTCACTCGTATGAGGTAACTGCACGAGTGAACGGAGAGGATCATCTTCTTCATTTGATTGACCTTCCAGGATTTGGCTATGCAAAGTTCTCAAAAAAGAAGCGTGAGTACATTAGCCGACTGACAGTGGAATATATGTCATCCCGTGAACCCCTGAAGGGAATACTTCTCCTGAATGACATACGCCGCGATCCAGCAGAAGATGAGCTTGCGATTCAAGCTCTCGGTTTTGAATACGGAATTCCTGTCTGCATCGTTGCGACGAAAGCTGACAAAGTAAAACGCAACGATGTAAAAAAGCGTCTGAAAGCAATCGCGGACAAGTACCATTTACAAGCGGATGATATCATTATTTCGGGAGAGAAATATCAGCATGATCCCGTATGGCAACAAATTTTAATGCTATTGGGTTAGAGAACACAGCAGCAAGCGGTCCGATTTATCGTACCTCACTTTCATACGACACCGCTCCTTCTCCTTGCACTTTGCTTTTTCCTTCAAGGCCATAATCACGAACCTTATTCAAGAGAGTCTTATAACTTACTCCAAGGATCTTTGCTGCCTGTGTCTTATTGCCATCAGTCTGCTGCAGTACCTTTTCAATCAACTCCACCTCTGCACGACGTGTTGTTAGCGCAACAATTTCTGGTAATGTTGTCGCAGCCTCTTGCAACGTCTGAAAGTCAATCAGCGGCTGTATGCCAAGATGTTCGGGAAGAATTACGTTACCAGCTAAGAGGACCGCTCGCTCCATCACGTTTTCAAGTTCTCGAACATTGCCGGGCCAGGGATATGAGCGGAGCAAAGACTCAGCCTCTTCAGAGAAGGGAACCTGCTCTCTTCCTCCACGGTTAGCAAAATACTCTCTATAGTAGTCTGCAAGCGGCATAATGTCCTCGGGACGCTCTCGCAGGGGCGGAATTGTAAACATAACGACTGCAAGACGGTAGTAAAAGTCTTCCCTCAGCGTTCCTTGCCGTAAAGCCTCTTCAATATCAATATTCGTTGCCGCGACTATTCGCGGATTAATGCGGATAGTCTTGTTTCCACCGACTCGCTTTATCTCCCGTTCTTGAAGGGCTCGTAATAACTTAACCTGCAGCTGAGGTGGCATCTCTCCTACCTCGTCTAAAAATAAAGTGCCTTCCGATGCGAGCTCAAGAACGCCAATTCGAGTTTGTGTAGCGCCCGTAAATGCTCCAGCTTCATGCCCAAAAAACTCACTCTCTAAAAGCTCGGCTGGCATTGCAGCACAGTTAATTGCCACGAAAGGCTCTTCACTACGGGCACTCCAATTATGAATTGAGCGAGCTATCAACTCTTTCCCGGTGCCACTTTCTCCGAGCAGAAAGACAGTAGTATCCACTCGAGCCGCCTTTTTTGCCTGCTCTAGCACTTGCTGCGTTTGCTGGTTATACGTTGCAAACTTTCGCTGATTTCTTGCCATGCCGCCACGAGATCGCTGCACAATCTGCTTATGCTCAATGACCTGACGGAGCTTCTCTTGTAAACTTTCTGGATTAAATGGCTTTAGAATAAAATCGTTAGCACCTAATCGCATTGCTTCAATAGCAATTTCAATAGTTCCAAAGGCAGTCATTATAAGAAAAGGAGTTTCTCGATCGAACTCTCGAATGGCGCGAAGGAGGTCGAGACCATTTTCATCTGGCAACTTAAAGTCAGACAAAACACAGTCAAAATGACCTTGCTGTATCCGACGTTTAGCCTGCTTTACTGACTCAACTGCGACAACATCAAACCCCTCTTGCTCAAGAATATGTGCTAAGACCTCTCGAAGGGTCTCTGCATCTTCAACCAGTAGAATTGACTTTTTATCCATAAAAACCCGCTTCCTCTAACTCGTTCCGACCAGAACGGAAATATCCATCGATATGAGAGGTATCGGGCTTCCTATGAAAAAACTTTAGTGGCCATTTGCCTTCCTATTCTACTGAAATATGGAAGCTTTTTTGAGCCTAGGTCCTATACGGACTATGCAAGAAGTGCGAGGAGTCGACTTCTCTTAGTCTCGTCGTAGCGCCTTGATTATTGCACGCTGCGGTGCTGGATGCCCTTCGCATGTTTTAGACGAGTCTTTCGGGTCGAGAAAGTCTTCGAGACTGTCATAGGGAGCATAAAGAGTCTTTCTTTGCTCTTTGAGTGTTGTAGTCGAGTGGTCAATCACCTCGATATCTGAGAAACCAGCTTTCTGTAACCAGGTTACTAGGCAGGGTACCGTTGGAATAAACCATACATTTCTCATCTTCGCATACCGATCAGGAGGTGAGAATGCGATGGGCTCTTCACCAGGATAAATCAGGCTCTCCATGAAAAGAGTCCCCTTTGGACGAAGAGATTCAAATAGCATTCGACATGAGGTAAAGGGATCACGCCGATGATAGAGAACGCCGAGGCAAAAGAGTACATCAAAAAATTTTGGGAAGAGATGGAGATGCTCTATTCCAAAGAGCTCAAAAAGAAGACGAGGATCTCCGATACAGCGACGGAAAAGATCGAACTGATAAAAGCACCTACCGCTTGGATCGCTACCAATAATGACTTCGGGATCATATTTCAAAAGCCGCAACATGTAATATCCGTTATTACAGCCGATATCTCCGACGCGCCTACTCCATAACTCTGGCAGATGAGGCTCTATACGGCTCCACTTCCAGTCAGAGCGCCACTCCGCATCAATCTCTTCACCCAGAAAACAAAACGGGCCCTTACGCCACGGTATGAGCGCACTCAGAAGTTCTTTAATCTTTTCCTTGTGCTCCTGCTCGTAGCTCTGAGAAGCACGTACTGAAAACATCGCTCCATCACGAATTTCAAGCTGCTCCTGAGAAGGGAATGGAAAGTTCTCAAGCAGCTCTCGATAGCGATCCCAATGGCTGATCTCTATAAACTCTGCCTTTTGTAGACGGCGAAGAGCTGTCATCTCATCCCACAAAAGATGCTGTTTTAACTCCTCCGGATAGCGATACACGAATTCTTTCCTTCCTTAGCCTTTGTTCAAGATATTCTCTTCTGATAGCCTAGAGAAGCTTGTCGGTGAATGAAAGAGCACGAGGAAGCATATGGAAGAAAAAAATATGGAGGTCGGACAGGAGATACCGACCCTCCTTCAAACGGCACGAAAAGACAGGATATATACCGCCCAGGAAGCCGCAAATTTTGCTTTTGGAGAACAGGTTGCCCTTGTTTTTGATGACATGATCTCTCGATCGGTGCCTGGCTACCTTGATCTGCAACTCCTCGTTGCTAGCTGTGCGGTCAAGTTCCACAGCGAAGGAAAGGCTATTTATGATCTCGGTTGCTCCACGGGAACTTCGCTAGCCCTTATCGCCAAGCGGCTCCCGCACTGCTCAGCTATTTATGGAATCGATAACTCGCAAGCGATGCTGGAACAAGCAGAGCAGAAACTCTCTCAACTTCAAGTACGCTCACAAATTCAGCTGCTTCATGGCTCAATACAAGATATATCGCTCGAGGAGAGCTGTTTTATAACATCAAATTACACTCTTCAGTTTCTTCCTCCATCTGAGCGAACCTCGATTTTACAAAGAATCTTCTCAGCCTTATTACCGGGAGGAGCATTTCTCATATCAGAAAAAACAGTCCCGAGTCTTTCTGCTACAGAGGTTGAGCTCATCAAAGAGCTTCACGAGGACTTTAAGCAACAAAACGGATATACTGCTTCTGAAGTTGCGAGAAAGCGAGAGAGCCTAACTGGAGTAATGTGTCCTATTGGAAGCACTGAGAATGAGCAGCACCTTAAAGCCGCTGGTTTCCATACTGTCCTTCCCATACTTCAAGGCTACTCTTTCTACTCTTGGCTTTGCCTAAAGTAGGACGTATTAATCTCTCTGGTAATCACAATTTAGGCTCCATGAGAAAACTTGCTATCAATCGACTATCAGCCTCAAGTATGCGACGAATCCTCAGCTTCTATGGGCCAAATCTTGGCGCCGGGATTCGAGTAGATTATATACGTTCCGATTGGCGGGAAGTTCGAGTTTCAATGAAGCTTCGATGGTATAACCGAAATGCTCATGGAGTTCACTTTGGGGGAAGTCTTTATTCAATGATTGATCCTCATTTCGCTCTTATGCTCATGAGAAATCTTGGGGAAGATTATCTTATTTGGGATAAAAGTGCAGAAATTGAGTATGTTTCTCCAGGCAGGGGCACCGTATCAGCAACAATGCAAATTACCGAAGATCAGATAAAAGATATTCGGCTGCATACTGAAAGTGGGCAAAAATATTTCCCGCGCTTTTCTGTCAATGTGCTGGATAAGAAGGAACAGCTCGTTTGCAAAGTCAATAAAATTCTCTATGTGAAAAAAACTCACATACGCTAGAGCCTGCGCTGCTAACCCCCTGCTTTCTCAGGATGTTAGCGTTCTGTTTTCCGTAGCATATGACAAAAATTTGCTTAGCATCTCCCATCTCGCGATTCTTTCA
>Ga0181593_10004051_pt1 | contig 13349 bp, 7 predicted proteins | sample 071ome_19_FD_133756 | JGI IMG/M metagenome (GOLD analysis project Ga0181593, IMG submission 133756) | Coastal salt marsh microbial communities from the Groves Creek Marsh, Skidaway Island, Georgia - 071413AT metaG (megahit assembly) | ecosystem: Environmental > Aquatic > Marine > Intertidal zone...
ACGATCATCAACCTCAAGCGAGGCCAAGTTGAGATCTCAGCGCTACCGCATGGGGCGTGGGATGGAGATGAGCGACCCACCTTGGATCTCTTTGATAAAGAGCTCCCGCTCCGGACGCTTGGGCAGTTCCAGGTCAGTGAGTGGGGCGCTGCGATGAGCGAGACGCTCCCTATGCCTCCTCGTTGGCTTACGATGAGCCCAGAGGAGCGGAGGGCCGAGCTCCTCGCAGGAGGCTCAGCGCCGAGCGCTCGTCAGAGTGAGCGCTCCCTGAGCGCCCAACGTCTCCTCGCGGAGGTCCACCTGAGAACAGCGGGTTTGAGCCCACCGACTGAGGGGTTAAGTGAGGTCATTATGACCACAGGGACCCCTCTGATTGAGCCGAACGTGATCGCGCTTCGTAAAGCGAGCCCCGAGGAGACAGTCAAGTGGTTAGAGGGTGAAGCGCACCCCCTACAGACCGCGCTCGTCGCGCAAGCGTCCTTGTTTGCTCCTCCAAAACTGCTCCTTAAGGAGCTGTTCAAACGACTTGACCCACAGGCAACGCCAAGTGAGCTTGAGCGTTGGCGCCCGGCTGGATATGAGCGACTTCAGAGCGCATATGAGCTCACGCGCGACGCCTTCGAACGGCATGGAGCAGAGGCCTTACCTGCGCTGATCAGCCACGCGGGTTGGTCTAAGGATCGAGGGTTTGAAGACCCGCTCCTCGCGTTCATTTTAGGGAGCGAGGCAGAGCTACTTAAGGCGCTTAAGTCACGAGACAAGGGCAGCTCCTTCAAGGCCCTGAACGCGCGTTTAGAGCGCGTCATGGGTGATGACCTTGACGCCCTGTACGCACGTTTTTTCTCCGCACAAGCTGAGGGTGGGTCTGTTGAGTCACTTCGGCGAGCGGCGCTTGAGCTTGGGTATCGTTTACATCGAGTGGATCAACGCCCAGAGGTCAGCCTCAGCGCGCGCGCGCTCTGTGGGACCTTAGATGGGGCGACCCAAAGCGCGCTGAACCAAAACCAGCTGCTCGCGGCCCGCTCATATCTTGAGCTCGCCACGCGCGTGTGCCACGGGAGCCCATTTTTCATGATGAGGGGAGCCTCGCTGATGAGCGCGATTGGAGATCGAGGGTATTTCCGAGGAGACTTTGAGAGCGCTCAGCACTGGTATCGCGCGGCGCTTATGCTCCGTGATGACCCGATGAGCCGAGTGAAGTTCATCGACACCCTCTCTCAGCTCGCCTTGCGCGCGAACGTGGAGGGGGACTTTAAGCGCGCGCGTAGTTTGATCGATGAGGCTAGGGACTGGGACAGCACAGCGCTCCCTCACCGAGAGCTGCTCGCGCTCGCCGATCAGCTGATGCCTCGCGCAGATCACCGCGCTCGTCTTGGTCTGATCTTGTTGATCGCGGTCTTAGGCGTGATCGTCACTATACGGCTCTTGAAGATCTTTCAAGACCCAGAGCCCAGCACACGAGGCTAAGAGATGTCTATGCTACAATGCACGTCTCAGGGATGCCAAAAGGACCTCTGGCGTCAAGGTGAGGGTCGACCGACCCCGATCAACAGCAACGCGACCTGCGCGAGCTGTCAGATGGTCATCTTCTGCGTAGACCACCTCAGAGATGTGTGGGCAGACGCTCAAGGGATGTGCCCTTATTGTGGGGACCGAAGGTGGGTGGTGAGGTTGTTACCGAACACCCGCTTTAGCCCTCAGGTGCAGGCTGCGGTCCTTGAAGCTGGGGGTCAGGTGAGGATGATCGAGCCCGAACAAGAGCCTGGGATCCCAAGAGGAGACCGGATCCAAGGGCGTGAGACCCGTGGGGTAGAGCCTCGTAGAGCCCAACCGCTCGGGGCGAGGGGGGCGAGGGCGTATGGGGCCGCGACGCGTGAGCATAGTCGCCCAAGGGTGAGTGAGCCGACCTCTAATGACAGCCTCCCGGTCTCAAGCGCCGTCGCCGCGCTCCGAGACCCATACGCTGAGCGCTCAAGCGCACACGTGAGCCCATATGACGATGAGCCACAGGGCGCTCGGGACACAGGCGCTCATGACCGCTATCTCGACGACAGAGGCTTTGATGAGCCTCATCGTGGACGCAGACAAAGCGCATATACGCGCTCCAATACAGAGGATTATCAGAGCGTCGCTGAGCTCAATGATGACCCTTATGACCTCTACGGTGAGCCTTATGAGGAGGGCGCCACCTCCAACCTCGGAGGGAGGAGGCCTCGTGAAGACCGCTTTGAGCAGAGCGCGCGTGTGGAAGAGGCTCCGCTTAACGGAGCGAGGAGAGGCCCTACGCCCCAGCGCCTGAGACGTGAGGAGAGCCCTCCCCCCACCTCACCGCGTCGTGGAGCGGGAGGCGCTCGTAGACCTACTCAAGTAGGTCACCCACAGACCAGCGAGCTTCCACCACGCTCTTGGAGGCTCATCTTAGAGGGGGACCTCCCTGAGGGCGCCCGTGGGCTCTCTCATGGGATCGCCACCTATCGAGATCACGACAGTGAGCTCATGATCATGGATGATGACCTCATCACCCGCACCCTCAAGGTAGAGGGAGATGTGATCGCGCTCGCCCAAAGCCCAAGAAAACGTCGATATATCGTCGAGGTTGACCTAGGTGACGCACGAGAGATCTCATGGGGTAAGGGGAGAGATGTGCAGGGGTTTATTACGAACCCTTATGAGGAAGAGCTCTCTGTGTTTGGGGTTCGCTTTGTTGATGAGAGCCACTTTGTGTGCTTTGTTGAGCGCCCTGACGGTCGCTATGAGCTGAGAGAGGGGAGCTTTGAGCGCGCCCGAGCGGTGCGCCTGAGGCAGGTAGGGTCTTCCCTGCTCTCCCCTCCGATCTCACCTGTCGCATGTGAGCGTGCCGAGCGGGTGTTCCTCTTTAAGTACATCGATAAGCAAGGCTACCTCCCTATTTGTCGTAGGGTGACAGACGGAGAGGACCGCGTCATCGGTGAGCTGACGACCGAGCCGAGAGCGTCGAGCGCGAGTAGAGATCAGGGCACCGTCGCTTGGATCGACCAACAGGGTCGGGTGTGGCTAAGCGACCCTAAGATCCCCATGCTTCAGGTCGGCGAGAGTGATCAAGCCTTGATCGCCTTATCACATGACGGCTCAGAGCTCGCGTGGTGCGTAGATCATGAGCTCCACGTGTACTCTACAAAGAGACGAAAACGTGAGCGATGGAGGCTTGAGCGTCGTCCGATCGCGCTTGGGTGGCGCTCAGAGAACCTCTAGTCGCCTCCGGCCAAGGCTGAGCAGGCACAGCGCGAGGAGCGTGAGGAGAGGCGTCGCGCTAGGAGAGGCCTGCTGACATCCACCCTTTGAGCCCCCCGAAGTGCTCGGCTCAGCGCTCATACCCGCCTCGCTTCCAGCTGAGCCCCCCTCCCCCTCCACCCCGCCAGGGGTCCCTGCGCCTGTCCCCGCCTCAGCGCCAGCAGGGGTCCCCGCCTCAGCGCCAGCAGGGGTCCCCGCCTCAGCGCCGGCAGGGTTCCCCGCCTCAGCGCCAGCCTCAGCGCCACCTGTCCCAGTGAGTGAAAAGAGCGGGAAAGGAGACCCCCACGCGACAGGGCGCTCGTCATCTACTACGAGCGGGTCGGTCTGCTCGATCAGCTCTTGCCCATCTGAACGACCATCTCCATCTGTGTCGCTGAAGCTTGGGTTCGTCCCGAGCTCTGCTTCGCCAACGTCTGGGACCCCATCTTGGTCTGAATCGGAGAGCCACCAGAGATCAACGCGGTTGCCGTCCGCGTTGAGGTCGAGCGCGGTCAGGACTGGCCACCCTGAGGGGCTCTTTAAAATGTTCAGCTTAAGGTAGGTGTTCGTCACCCCCGCGAGGCTCGTCTCAAAGTTAATCGTCTCATCTACCGAGAAGTCTTCTCGGAAGCGATAGAGGGTGAGCCCATAGCTGTCACCTGAGACGGGGTTGTTATAGAGCGAGCGAGTTAGCAGATAGCCCTCTTGACCATCAGGCCGAGTGAAGAGGCGAGCGGCGTTTGCTCCACCAAGGCCCTGCGCTGACACCCAGTTCCCAGTCCCATAGCTCCCCTCCGAGGAGTAGCTCCAGAGGACGTAGACATCACTGTCCTCATCGAGGTTACGGCTCGCGTCTCGCTGTCCATGAAAGAGCCAGAGGTTCCCGCTCTGCCACTCGAGCCCCGCTGAGCGAACCCCGGCGTGACTGATCACAAAAAACGCCTCCTCGAGCGGGACGCGATCAAGCGACCAGCTGTCTAGTCTTCGGCTCACGTAGAGGTTGGAGTAGCTCTCATCGCTGTGCGTCGCGATCAAGCCTGAGCTCCCTTGGAAGAGGTTAAGGTCGCGACCGTATGTCTGTGTCCCTGTTGAGATCACCTCTCCAGACCACGCCGTATCACCACGCTGATAAGCGTACAGCTGTCCAGCGCTCGTCACGAGCATGTGGAGCTGGCCTTGTGACATCTCTAGCTCACACTCTGAGGCGTCTAATGAGTCGACGAGCTCCTCTCTCCACTCCCCTTGCTGGTCTCGAATCCAGACGATGAGCTCTGTTGAGAGCTCACTCACTCGGCGTCCACAGATCGCGACCTCTCCTTGGAGCGCGATGATGCCTGTGTCCTGTAAGGGGTCAAGGACGCTGTCGACCTGAGGGCTTAAGACGCTGATCTCGCTTTGAACGAGCGCGCCATCGCTCATCGTCGCGCTCATATACTTTAAGTCCCTAGAGCTCGGGTCAATAAAGACGATGTGATACACACCTAGCTCATCCATCGCTGTGCTCATCGCGCGTGGATCGTTGATCTCATTGAGCACATGTTTCGTAAAGCAGGAGGTAGAGTTCGCGCAGAGCGGGGTCGCCTGGAGCTGAGCCGAGGTCATGACTAAGACCCCAAGCGTGAAGAGTGACGTTAAGCGCTGTAGCGTACCGCGTGACAGCTTTGAGGTAGATAAAACAGACATCTTCACACCTTTCAGGAGGGGCGATATGATTACGTGTACAAAGAGCGTACCCTCAACGCTCAAGACTCGGTGACTTTACGAAGAAAATCAACCTCAGCGCGCTCATTAGACACGCGCACATGAACAAGGACCCCTTATGCCCACACCCCAAACCGCTCCTGTGACCCCTGCCCTCGCTCAACGTCTAGGACGTGGAGGTCGCTCGGTGTACTCAAATTTACTAGAGCGCGCTCAGCAGAGCGGGCACCCGCTGATCCCGCTTCACGTCGGCGACACATACCTTCCCCCTGCGCTAGATATCCTCGCGCTCGAGGCCGACCCCACGATGCATCAATACGGGCCGGTAGGTGGTGAAGCGGGGCTGTTACAGGCCGCGAGCGAGCACTTTTCAGCGCTTCAGGGCGTAGACGTACCCACGCGTGAGCTCCTTGTGACGGCAGGCGCGACAGGGGGGCTTACAGCGCTGTTTTCTGCGCTCCTTCAGCCTGGTGATGAGGCGCTCTTGCTCGCCCCTTATTGGCCACTGGTCGCGGGAGGCGCGAGGCTTCTCGGCGCGACCCCTGTAGCCGTTAAGGCTTTTCAAGAGGAGCTCACGATTGATGAGCTCTTGGCGAGGCTGGATGAGGCCTACAGCGATCGCACGAGGCTACTCTATCTCAACTCACCCAATAACCCCACCGGTGAGGTTGTGCCACGGGAGTGGGTAGAGGGGCTCATCGACTGGGCTCGGCACAGGGGGATCTGGGTAGTGTCGGATGAGGTATATGACCTGTTCACCTTTGAGGGGGTTCACACCTACGCACGGACGCTCGACCCAGAGCGGGTGATCTCCGCGACCTCGATGAGTAAAGGCTTTGGGATGGCGGGCTATCGGTGTGGTTTTTTACAGGGACCAGAGCGAGTCTTGGCTGAGGTAGAGCGCTCTGCGACCTACACGATGTACTCTGCCCCTACCCCTGCTCAGAGGGTCGCGGAGCGGGCCTTGAGAGGGCCAGGTCGGAGCTGGGCGGACGTCGCGAGGCCACTCTATCAAGCGATCGGTCAGGAGGTCGCCTCACTGTTGGGCGCTGCTCCGCCACAAGGAGGCACCTTCCTCTTCCTTGACGCGTCAGCGTGGCTCGGGGCTGGAGGGCGGTTCGAGGGTCAGCCACTCTCAGCGATCTTAGAGGAGCTCGCTGACCGAGGGGTGTTGCTCGCGCCAGGCCCCGCCTTTGGCCCCTATCCAGAGCGCCTACGGATGTGCTTTACCGCGGCGAGCCCAGAGCAGGTGAGGGCGGGCGCTCAGATCATACTAGACGTGACCACCCCTTGAGAGGGACGACCTCGACGGAGCTTGAAAGCGCACCCGCCCTGTGACACCCTCAACACCTCTCTTTACACATCTGTGAGGTGTACAGCCCGATGACTGAATTTAGCTTCAGCCCACTCTTGCCGAGCCACAGTGACCTTGGCGCTAAGGACCCAACCCCCTATCGTTTGATCAGCACCGAGGGGGTGTCGACGGTAGAGCTGATGGGTGAGACCTTTCTCAAGATAGAGCCCTCAGCGTTGACCGCCTTGACTAAGGTCGCGATGAAGGAGGTCGCGCACTTCTTACGCGCGAGCCACCTCGCTCAGCTCAAGGCGATCCTTGATGACCCTGAGGCGAGCGCGAACGACCGCTTTGTCGCTCTAGATTTACTCAAGAACGCGAACATCGCGGCCGCACAGGTCCTCCCTTCATGTCAGGACACAGGCACCGCGATCGTGATGGGTAAGAAAGGCGGGAGGGTGCTCACCTCGGGTGGAGATGAGGAGGCCATCGCCCGAGGCGTCTATGAGACATACACGGAGTCCAACCTCCGGTACTCACAGCTCGCGCCCTACGGGATGTACCAAGAGAAAAACACCGGTAACAACCTCCCCGCGCAGATCGAGCTCTACGCGACTGAAGGTGACGCCTACAAGTTTATGTTTATGGCGAAGGGTGGAGGCTCAGCGAACAAGACCTACCTCTACCAAGAGACGAAGGCGCTCCTGAACCCGAAGAGCCTGATGAGCTTCCTTGAGGAGAAAATTCAAAAAATCGGGACCGCCGCGTGCCCTCCTTATCACCTCGCGGTCGTGGTTGGGGGCACCTCTGCTGAGCACTGCCTAAAGGTAGCTAAGCTCGCCTCTGCGCGCGCCCTTGATCACCTGCCGACAGAGGGGAGCCCGAGCGGACACGGGGTGCGTTGCCCTGACATTGAGGCGCAGGTCCATGAGATGACCCAGCGTATGGGGATCGGCGCTCAGTTCGGTGGGAAATACTTCTGTCATGACGTGCGTGTGATTCGCTTACCTCGGCACGGCGCCTCGTGCCCTGTGGGGATCGCGGTGTCTTGTTCCGCGGACCGTCAGATCCACGCTAAGATCACCGCTGAGGGTGTGTTCATCGAGCAGTTAGAGCATGACCCTGCGCAGTATCTGCCAGCCCCCTCTGCACAAGAGCTTGGGGGTGAGGTGGTGGAGGTCAACCTCAACCGACCGATGGATGAGATCCGCGCCCAGCTGTCTGCTTACCCGATCAAGACAAGGCTCTCACTCACGGGCACCCTTGTCGTCGCGCGCGACATCGCCCACGCGAAGCTCAAAGAGCGGATCGAAGCAGGTGAGGGGCTCCCACAGTACATGAAGGACCACATCGTCTATTATGCAGGCCCTGCGAAGACGCCAGAGGGCTACGCGTCAGGCTCCTTTGGGCCGACCACCGCGAGTCGTATGGACGCCTACACAGACCTGTTTCAGGCCCATGGTGGGAGCATGATCATGCTCGCTAAAGGGAACCGCACCGAGGCGGTCACACAAGCCTGCGCTCAGCATGGTGGGTTCTACCTGGGCTCCATCGGTGGCCCCGCCGCGCGCCTCGCCAAGGACTGTATTAAGAAGGTGGAGGTCCTCGAGTACCCAGAGCTTGGCATGGAGGCGGTCTGGCGGGTTGAGGTCGTCGACTTCCCAGCGTTCATCGTGGTGGATGACAAGGGGAACGATTTCTTTACCGAGCTCAAGAGGGGGCGCGACGCGCTGACGGTGATCTCATGAGGCGACTGACAGTAGCGCTCCTCCTGAGCCTCTTGGGTGCCCCCCTCTCTGCAAACCCGACCCCTACCCCCGCACAGCGCCCGACCCCCGTTAAGACGAGCGCGCCTGCGTCAGTGAAGACGGCTACGCTACCCGAGACGAGGCGAGCGCAGGTGGTAGAGGAGCTCCATGGGGAGCTGATCGCTGACCCCTATCGGTGGCTAGAGGATGACAACGCCCCTGAGACGGTGGCGTGGGTAAAGGCTCAGCAGGCCTATACACAGGAGCACCTCACGGCCCTCCCCGCTCGCGAGGCCTTCAGGTCAGAGATCGAGGCGGTCTGGAACTACGCGAAGATGAGCGTGCCTGTGCGCAAGAGAGGGCTAGAGTTTTATCGCTATAACGACGGGCTCCAAAACCAGGCTGTGCTCTATATGAGGCGAGTCGGGGAGCCACACAGCGCCGCGAAGGTGGTGCTAGACCCTAACAAGGCCTCTGATGAGGGGACCTGGGCGCTCAAGGCTACAGCGCTCAGCCCCGAGGGTCGATACCTCGCTTATCAATACGCACAAGCGGGCTCAGATTGGGTAGAGATTAAGGTCCGTGACCTGATGACAGGCGAAGACCTCGCAGATCACCTCAAGTGGGTCAAGTTCTCAGGGCTCTCTTGGGCCAGAGACGGGAGTGGGTTCTATTACAGCCGATATGACGCGCCGAAGGAGGGGGAGGCGCTCACAGGCGTGAACTACTATCAGAAGCTGTACTTTCATGCTCTGCACAGCGCACAAGAGGCGGATGAGCTGATCTATGGGCGCGCGGATCAAAAAGAGTGGGGCTTTGATGGTGAGGTCAGCGAGGATGGCCGGTTCTTGATCATCTCGGTGTGGCAGGGGGCCTCAGAGAAGAATCAGGTGTTTTATAAGCGACTTGGTGAGGCCACTAGCCCAGTCTTACCCCTTGTTGAGGGCTTTGACGCCGGGTACAGCTTCTTGGGTAATCAGGGAGACACGCTGTGGTTTAAGACAGACCTCGGCGCCCCCAAAGGTCGTGTGGTCTCCTTTACGCTTGGAGGCCCGATCAGCGAGCTGATCCCTGAGTCTGAGGACACGATGGCCTACGCTCAGGCGATCGGGGGTCGCTTTGTTGTGGGCTACTTGAAGCACGCGGCGAGCGCGGTGAGGGTGTTTACGCTCGACGGGAGCCTTGAGCGAGAGGTGAGCCTCCCTGGGATCGGGAGCGTGGGAGGGATGAGCGGAGAGATGAGCTCAGAGGTGGGCCTGTTCTCCTTCACTGGCTTTACAAGCCCCACCTCGGTGTATGAGTACAGCTTTAAAAATGGCGCCGTGCGGGAGGTGTTTAAGCCCGCCCTTAAGGCTGACCTCTCCTCTCTAACGACCCGCCAGATCTTCGTGACCTCTAAAGATGGGACAAAGGTGCCCGCGTTTATCATCCACGCCTCAGACCTTGACGTAAAGCGACCTCACCCTACCCTCCTCTATGCCTATGGGGGCTTCAATATCTCCCTCACACCTTATTTTAAGCCTGACCTGTTGCCATGGCTCAAGCGTGGGGGGGTATACGTTGTGGCGAACCTGCGTGGGGGGGGAGAGTATGGCGAGGCGTGGCACAAGGCAGGGATGGGAGCGAACAAGCAGAACGTCTTTGACGACTTCATCGCCGTCGCTGAACAGCTGATCAAAGATCGCATCACAAGCCCAGAGCTGCTCGCGATCCACGGTGGGAGCAACGGGGGGCTCTTAGTTGGGGCGACCTTAAACCAGCGCCCAGAGCTGTTTGGGGCCGCGATCCCTGCGGTGGGGGTCATGGACATGCTCCGCTTTCATAAGTTCACCATCGGCTGGGCGTGGGTGCCAGAGTATGGCTCCCCCGATAAGCGAGATGAGTTTAAGGTCTTAAGGGCCTACTCTCCCCTTCATAACATTAGGGAGGGGGCTAGCTATCCACCGGTGATGGTGATGACCGCAGACCATGATGACCGAGTTGTGCCCGCGCACAGCTTTAAATACGTGGCTACTTTGCAACGCGCGCAGGGTGGGAAGGCGCCGATCTTAATCCGGATTGAGAGCAAGGCTGGTCACGGCGCAGGTACGCCCACCTCCAAGATCATCGAGAATAAGGCCGACGTCTGGGCGTTTTTAGCGCACCATCTTGGTCTGTAAAAAAATGACTTCAACGGAGGAACACAATGAGGTTCAGTCGACTGTTACATGCTCACATTTTAATTTGTGCGCTCTCGATCTCGGCGATCGCGAGCCCCTTTGATGACGCGTTTGACTCATTTGATGAAGAGTCGATCGACGCTCCTAAACAGGGTCAAGGGGCTCAGGGTGAAATTCGACGAGCGCCTCGCTGTTTAGCGCCACTTGAGAAGCGAACGGGTGACCCCGCTCGAGATCGACTCAGGCAAAAGGCGAGCGATCAAAACAGTGAGCTAAGAAAGCAAATCACGCTCTACTTCATCGACGCGCTGACGGGGGCAGGGATCCGTAGCGCTGAGGTCACCTTTGAAGGAGAGCGAGGGCGTACAGATCGTGGTGGACGTGTGTGCTTCACATATCCGAGCGGAGACCTGATGGACACCACCCTCAAGGCTCAATTTGAGCGACCTGGATACGTCAGCCTGGACGCAGAGCTTCGTTTCATGGCGGGGGCGCTCTTTTTTAATCGCTTCTCTGTCAGTAAGGCGCTCCCCCCTGGCAAGTTAAGGGTTGTCCTCGACTGGGGAGCGCAGCCTCGAGACCTGGACGCCCACCTCATACGGGAGGGCGCATATCACATCTCATATCGAGAGACGCGATCATACCAAGATCAGGTGCTCCTAGACCGAGATGACCTAGATGGCTTTGGTCCCGAGACGATCACGATCAACCAGCTGAGTAGCCAAGGCGAGTACCGGTACTTTGTCCGTGACTTTACACGGAGCGGGAGGCTCGCTGACAGCAAAGCGCATGTACGTGTGTACAGTGAGCGTCGCTTACTCAAGAGCTATGTGATCCCCTCTGATATTAAGGGAGATGAGTGGGAGGTGTTTAGGGTGACACACGGTCAGCTGAGGTGAGGTGAGCGCTAGCTTGGACTAATCTACGTCACTCCAGAGCTTGGTTGGGTGCTCATGGAGCGGTGTGACGACCCTGAAGAGCTCGCTCGGTCGTGGATCAAGCGCCTCACCTTGAGCGCCTCGAGGTGGGTACTTAGGAAACAGCACGGCGCCTGTCGTAGGTGACATAATGAGCGGGCCAACCTCAGGGTCAGAGAGGAGCTGGCCAGCTTGGACAGGTGAGAAGTTCACCCAGCCAGGCGCGAGGCTCATCAGTGGGTCTTTAAAAGATACACGCTCGCTTGTCTCATAAAACGCGAGGTCAGGCTGAGCGTGAGCGAGCTGCTCTAGGGTAGTTTGAGGGAGCTTACCACCGACTGGATAAAGGCTGTTGACCGCCTTAAATGCTCGGCTGAGCGAGCGCCAAACCGCGGCCCTCGACTCGGGTGAGAAGCCAAGCGCCCCAAGCTCTAGAGCGAGGCTTGGCTTCCCCCTCTTCGCGACCCACGCGTGTGCACACGCGAGCCCGCCCCCACCCCGCTGTGGGTGACGGGTCACCCAGGCTTGAGCGCCTCCCATAAGGCGAGCCCAGCGCCAGCTTGTCACGCTCCATGGGCAGATATAAAAGGGCTGAGCGACCGGTAGGATCGTCTGGTGTAGATCAAGGTAAAGGTCGAACTCATCCAAGATTGGGAGCAACGCCTGAGCTCGCTTTGATTCGTAGCTGACAGGGTCGCCGTCTTCACACACCTTAAAGGCTCTGTTCAGGTCCTCCTCGGTGAAGCGCACCCCCTGCGTAGCCGCCCTTGGATTACCTAGAAAGCAGGTGAAGCGACCCACATAAGGGAGCCTGCCCTGCTCAAGCGCCTCGATCACGTCAAGGAGCCCCATTAAGGGGCCCACCTCATCTCCGTGCACCATCACGCTCGCCCCAATATGAAAGCCCCCTCCCCCCTCATAGCGCCACACCCACTCTTCAGCGCTCCCTTGAGTATCACAGCGCGCTTGAAGGTCAGCGAGCGCTTGGGCGAGCGTCTCTTGATGCTCTAGTGAGCGCTCTACTTGTAGATCGAGGGGGAAGGCTTTGGTCATGTCTCAGCTTTCTCTAGAGCGCTACACACCCGCTCGACGACGTCGCCACAGCGCAGGGATCAGCATTAAGAGCAAGGAGATAGCATATTGACCCTGAGACTGCACGCATCCTCCGCTGTCGGTGGTACGACTCACCTCTTCGCTCATCCCTCCGAGGCCTGTGGATACGCCCGCCTCAGCAGGGTCCCCCCCCATGCTATAGCCACCAGCCCCCTCTTCTCCTGCGACAGCGCCCGCCTCGGTACCTGCGACCTCCTCAGCGCCCATTGGCGCGCTTGTACCTGCTCGGCTCCCCGCCTCTATGCCTGATGCCCCGCCGACCTCTGCTCCGCCCTCTACACCAGCCTCTATGCCAGCCTCCAAGCCGGCCTCCATCCCCGCTTGGGGAGCGCAATCGAGCTGTGTATTTTGGCTCATCAACATGAGGGTCTCACCGCTCACCCCATAGGCGGTCACGGTGATCTCTGAGGTCTGGAGTGAGCTTGGGTTTACGCCCTCTGGCCAAGTGACAAAGAAATGATGCCGGCAGCGCTCACCTTCACACTGGGCATCTAAGGAAGGGCGCTCGGCGATGGTCGACTGAACTAAAGCCTCCGCACCCTCGATTTGGACGCTCAGCTCTACGCGCACGAAGCGGTTCGGGACAGCTCGATCCCAAGCCCAGCCCTCGACACCATCACAGCTTAAAAGCTCTACGGAGCCTTCAAGCTCCGCTGGGCAAGCCTGACCCGCAACCTTAAGCTCTAGGTAGCCATCATGTGGTCCACCCGAGTCCGAAAACCAGAGGTCACTGCCCTCTGCGACCTGCTCGGCGAGCAGGTTAAAGGTCTGATTGATGAGCCCCTCTTGTTGAGGCTCGATCTCGAAGGCGAACACCCCTCGCTCGCCGGGCTCAACACGGCTAAGGGCAGAGGTGACTCGGGTCGCTGAGCGCCAGCTCGGGCTAAACAGCTCAGAGGGCTGGTCACGTGGGGTAGGGGCGAGGATGACCTCCTCTCCCCACGGCTGATTGCCCTCATTGTCGATGTACATCTCTCCACTCATGCGCTCCCCAACACAGAGCTGAATGGGCTCCTCTGCCGCGAGCGGGAAGGTCTGACCGCGTGGCCGTCCTTTCCAGACAGGTGGAGGGGTCCAATTCCCACCACCGTTCAGGGCCGCGAAGGCGAGGAGGTCCTCATAACTACCATTAAAGACGTTCATATCAACGTTGCTCTGCCCTCCCCCA
>Ga0181593_10004052_pt1 | contig 13347 bp, 9 predicted proteins | sample 071ome_19_FD_133756 | JGI IMG/M metagenome (GOLD analysis project Ga0181593, IMG submission 133756) | Coastal salt marsh microbial communities from the Groves Creek Marsh, Skidaway Island, Georgia - 071413AT metaG (megahit assembly) | ecosystem: Environmental > Aquatic > Marine > Intertidal zone...
ACCAGCTCCATCTCCTTGGCGACGAGGTCGGTGAACTTGCCCTTCCCCTCGTCTCCCCATTGAGTACCGACGACAACGGTCGCGGGCACGGCGCACTCCTCTCGCGGATTTGCGTTACCACGAAAGGGTAACGGAACTGGCACCGCTTGGGCGGGCGTTTTGGCATCGCCGACAAGGTCCCGGGCGACGCGCGAGGGGGAGAGGCCGAAACCTCTCCCCCTCTGATCCAGGGTGCATTCGTTCTCGGTTCCACATCGCCGGGAGCCGAACTCCGGAGATGTGGGGGCTCAGCTGAGCGACGGCTCAGCCGGTGAAACTCGGGGTTCCCGCAACGGGGGAGGCGGGAGGCGATTCCTCGACCGGCGACTCGACGACAACGGTCGTGGTGGGCGCAGCCGTCGTCGTAGGTGCCGAGGTGGTCGTTGTTGGCGCAGCCGTCGTCGTAGGTGCCGAGGTGGTCGTTGTTGGCGCAACCGTCGTTGTGGACGTGGGTGCCAGCGTTGTCGTGGACGTGGTCGTGGTGGTTGGGGCAACCGTCGTCGTGGTGGTGGTCGTCGTGGTGGCCGGTATCTCTTGCCACTGCGCATACAGATGGTCGGTCTCGCCATCACCTGGCATCACGTAGGGATCAGACGCTGAATAGTTGGTGCCGTCACCGGTTGGTTCGGTGTTCCATCCCACGAAGGTGTAGCCGTCTCTTGTGGGTTCTTGCGCGGAGAGATTCACGTTCTCGGCGGGATCCGTTTGGAGGTCGTCGGGGTCACCGGTCCCGCCGTTGGCGTGGTACACGAGGTTCGCCACGCCGGCTGCTCCGGGCAGATCGGGGTCTTCGGTGATCGACTCACTGGGGCATGCCAACCCGTCATTGCTCTGGGTGGTCTGAGTGGTTTGCAGCACTTGGCGGAGCGTTGCTGTCTCACCGGTGATATTGATGTCGTCCGGCGTCAATGCCCAGAGTCCCCCGCCGTCGTTCTGAGAAAAGTAGGCGGTTCCTTCGAAGGTCCACGCTGCGCCGTAACCAAGCCCTGTCGGAAGGCCGGTGCCACCCGTGCGGTTCAACGACGAGGAGGCATCAAAACCAGTGCTGGTCAACGTCTCGGTGTTGAAGACCATCAACGTATTCGTCGTGTTGTTGGGAACACCAATGATGTACTCGACGCCGCCAACGGTGATCGCCGTGAGGTCAGCGGGGACGTTGGTGACGATCGGGCCTGTCTCGTCGGGTGACCGCAGGGTCGCGTTCGTGGGGTCTGTGCTCCCAACCGATTGATCGAGGTTGTCCCACCGCTGGATGGTGTGTTGACCGCTAACTCCTGCTGCGGAGTAGAACCGGCCTTGCGAGTCGAAGGTCCCGTTGTTCACGGTGGTTGCGCCGGTGTACTCGTGCAGGAACTCGAGATCACCATCACGGTCGAAACGTACGAGATACTCGCGTCCGGCATCGCTTCGAACCGCAGCGTACGCCTTCCCATCGACCGGGTTGATCGATGTGCCGTTCAACTCTTTCAGGTCATCGTCGCCGGGGACGTCGAGGCTGACCGTCCATGCTGGAGTGAAATCCGCATAGGTGTTCGACGCTCCGGTCGAACCCGCATCAGTGTCCAGCACGAGCTGCTTCGCAGTAGCGGTCCTGGTGGAGGCGCTGAAAAACACCTGCACGAGTCCCAACCCCTCCGAGCAGTCAATCGCTTCGACGGTACCGTTCGCTGCCGCGACGGCCGACGGCGCCACATGCGCCAAAGAAAGCGGCAGCGCAGCAAGTGCTGCACATGCGAGAACCCTTCGGGCTCGTGAGCTCATAGCCGACCTGTTCCGAGAGGAGACGTGGACATCGGGCCGGTTTCGCTCTTGCTCTCCCCCGGGCGAAGCGACCAATTACGGCCCGGAGGGTCAGTGCATTCCCGGTGCCAAACGTACACCAGGCGGTGTTGGGCAACGAATGGGGCGCTCGGCTCTCTGCGAAGTGACCTTTGGCGATGACTCACTCCAACGTGTCGATGTTTCCCCGGCGTCACGCTGTCGGCAACAGACCACGTGGGTCCTGTCAGATCCGGCGACTCAGCGGATCACGAACGCCAGTGCGATCTCGCCCTCGTCTCCATCGCTGTCACCCTTGCTATCCACAGCCCTGCCCACAGCGGCCTCGTCGGCTGGGGACAGCAGGGATTGCGGTTCAACATCAACCGTGACCGTGTCGCCCTCCAGGTAACGGCCCTCCAACACAGCCAGCGCAAGCTTGTCGCCAATCTCTCGCTGGATCAGGCGCTTGAGCGGCCGAGCACCGAACGCCGGATCGAATCCCTTGGCGGCCAGCGCTCGTTTTGCCTCGACGGTGACGTCGAGCGAGAGACGCCGATCAGCGAGTCGCTGCGCAAGACCACGCAATTGGATATCGACGATGGACACCAGATCGGTCTCGGTGAGCGGCCGGAACCGGACGATGTCGTCGATGCGGTTGACGAACTCCGGACGGAAGAAATCCCCGGGTTCACCGGGAAGGTTCGACGTCATGATCAACACGACATTGCTGAAATCAACCGTCCGGCCTTGGCCATCGGTGAGCCGACCGTCGTCGAGCAGCTGCAGCAGCGTGTTGAAGACATCGGGGTGGGCCTTCTCGACCTCGTCGAGCAGGACTACCGAGTACGGACGCCGGCGCACCGTTTCGGTGAGTTGTCCGCCCTCGTCGTAGCCGACATACCCCGGAGGGGCACCGATCAACCGGCTGACGCTGTGCTTCTCCATGTACTCCGACATGTCGATGCGGACCATCGAGCGTTCGTCGTCAAACAGGAACTCAGCAAGCGAGCGAGCGAGTTCGGTCTTGCCCACCCCCGTCGGGCCGAGGAAGAGAAAACTGCCGATCGGGCGGTTCGGATCGGCAAGCCCGGCTCGACTCCGACGGATCGCGTTCGCCACAACCGATACAGCTGCGTCCTGACCGATCACCCGCTCGTGCAAGTGATCCTCGAGCTTCACAAGCTTCTCGACCTCACCTTCCATGAGGCGGCTGACGGGGACACCGGTCCATCGCGAGACCACCTCGGCGATGTCTTCCTCGGTGACCTCCTCTTTCAGCATGGAATCCTGCGCCTGGATCTTGTCGAGCTTCTCGCGGGCTTCGTCAAAGGCACGTTCGAGCTCGGGTATCCGGCCGTACCGGAGCTGAGCTGCTTTCTCGAGATCGGTTTCGCGGTCGACCTCGTTTCGGAGCTGATCGAGTTCCTCATTGATCGACTGAAGCGCACCGATCGCATCCTTCTCGGCCTGCCACCGAGCGGTGAGACCGGCGAGCTCTTCTTGCCGGTCAGCGATCTCTCGGTCGAGATCGGCTAGCCGTTCGCCGCTTGCGGCATCGGTCTCCTTGGCAAGGGCAAGCCGTTCGATCTCGATCTGACGAATCCGGCGTTCGACCACATCGATCTCGGTCGGGACCGAGTCGATTTCGATCCGAAGCGACGACCCGGCTTCATCGATGAGATCGATTGCTTTGTCCGGTAGATGACGCCCGGTGAGATAGCGATCGCTCAGGACCGCGGCCGCCACCAACGCCGAGTCCTGGATGCGAACCCCGTGATGAACCTCGTAGCGCTCCTTGAGGCCGCGCAAGATTGCAACCGCAGCCTCCACCGACGGCGGTTCGACCAGAACCTGCTGGAAGCGCCGCTCGAGAGCCGGGTCCTTCTCGACATATTTGCGGTACTCGTCGAGTGTGGTGGCGCCCACCATGCGCAGCTTGCCGCGGGCCAGCATCGGCTTGAGCATGTTGCCAGCGTCCATGGCGCCATCGGCGCCGCCACCGGCGCCAACGACGGTGTGCATCTCATCGATGAACGTGACGATTTCGCCGTCAGCGTCCTCGATCTCCTTCAGCACCGCTTGGAGTCGCTCTTCAAACTCGCCCCGGTACTTCGCGCCGGCGACCATCGAGGTCAGATCGAGGCTGATCAGCCGCTTGTTCTGGAGACTGCTGGGAACATCGCCCTCCACGATCCGCTGGGCGAGACCCTCAACGATGGCGGTCTTGCCGACTCCGGGTTCGCCGATCAGCACCGGGTTGTTCTTGGTTCGGCGGCTGAGCACGCGAATGACTCGGCGGATCTCGTCGTCGCGACCGATAACCGGGTCGAGTTCGCCGCTCCGGGCTCGTTCCGTGAGGTCGAGACCGAACCGCTCGAGCGCTTGATACTGGTTTTCCGGGTTCTGGCTGGTGACCCGGTGACTCCCTCGAATCTCGCGAACGGCGCCGAGCAAGGTTTCGTGATCGAGGCTGCCGAGGACGGGGGTCTGGCCGTTGAGCGCCAGCAGGAGGTGTTCGGTCGAGAGGTATTCGTCGGTGAGGTCCTCACGTACCTGGTCGGCCTTGTCGAGAACGTTGCGTAGTGCACGACTGAGCTGAGGGTCCGATCCGTACGCGTTGGACAGCTTGCCGAGCACCGCTTCGGCCTCGTTGCGAGCGGCGACGATATCGACCCCGACCCGGTGGAGAAGGGGCAACACAATGCCCTCTTCCTGGCCGAGCAACGCCATAAGGAGATGCTCGGGAACCACCTCGGGGTGGGACGCGGCACGGGCGAGCTCGGTCGCCGCGGAGAACGCTTCGGTCGTTTTGAGGGTCCAGCGGTTCGGGTCGAGGGCCATGGGGGAGAACCTCCGTTCACGGACAGGCTACTGCAGAAAACTTGAGTGCATATGACTCAACTTCTTCCGCCGGAGAATATTCCCCGATGCGGCAGAAAACGAATCCCCGACCCACAGGGGCGAATACAACGCACAACGGCACCCACGATCGGGACCAGCCTGGCGAGCACTATCCTCCGCTCACGATGCGAGTGCTGATCGACGCCGTTCATCCCGCTGATGTGTGGACCCTCGGCGCGGTTGAAGACCGCCTGCTCGCGAACGGTGAGGAGACCCTCTGGGTTTCACGCCCGGAGAAAGACTCGGTCGTCGAACTCATCGAAGCTCGGGGTCGCCCTCACATCCCTGGTCCGCCCGCCGGCACCTCCATGTTGGGGCTTGCCCGGGAACTCCTCGCACGAGACTGGCGGGTCTGGCGAACGGTCCGGACGTTCAAACCCGACGTGATCCTCACTCGCTCCCCCGCAGGCGTGCACGCCGGGCGGCTGACCCACACGCCCGTGCTGTACGACACCGACGATGGCCATGTCGCCGGCTTCCTCTATTACGTCGCCGGGCCGTTCGCGAACATCATCGCAAGCCCCACCGCCACCGAGAAGAACTACGGCAAGCAGCATCGCCGGTACCAGGGGTACAAGGAACTCTTCTACCTCCACCCTGCGCGGTTCACGCCCGACCCAACAATCCGGCGCGAGCTTGGCCTCGACGACGACGAACCGTTCCACGTACTCCGACTCACCGCCTTCACCGCAAGCCACGACGTCAGCGAAGCGGGCATGAACCGGGCCCAGATCGACCAGGTAATCGAACGCCTCTCGGCCACAGGCCGCGTCCTGATTTCCTCGGAGCAGGAACTCCCGGCCGACCTCCGCGACCGGCGCATCCCCACGCCGGCCGAACGGTTCCACCACGTCCTCGCCGCCGCTGAACTCGTTGTCGGCGATAGCCAGTCGGTGTGCTCCGAAGCCGGCGTGATCGGCACCCCGTCACTGCGCTTCAACACCTGGGCCGGCCGCCACCCTTACCAAGTCGAACTCGAAGAGCGGTGGGGCGTGACCAAGGCCTTTCTTCTCACCGACGAGGCGGCCTTCTTCGCCGAACTCGACCGTCTCATCGCCGACACCGCAGCTGCATATGAGCGCCAGGCAGAGGGCCGGGACCGCATGCTCCAGTGGTGCCACGACCCCGTCGATGATCTGACGGCATGGACCTATGAACTTGCGGGTCTTCCCGTCCCGAACTGATGCCGTCGATCTTCGTGAGCGCATGGGTCGGGGCCGGCAACCTCGGTGACGAGCTGCTCTTCGCCCGACTCCAGGCACACCTTCGCGCCGCTGGCGCCGACGACATCACCGTCACCTCACTCGACCCCGCCGGCACTCGTGCGCTGCACGGCACCGACGCAATCCATCCTCGAGACCTGATCGGCACAATCCGCCATATGCGCCGCTCGGACCTGGTGATCGTCGGTCCCGGCGGCCTGCTCCAAGATCGAAGCAGCCCCTTCAATCTTCCGTACCAACTCCATCGTGCGGCGCTGGCGCGCCTTACCCGAACGCCGGTCCTGGGCATCGGCCTCGGGGCCGACCCGATGAACCGACTCGGCAGCGGCGCCCTGCTTCGCCTGGCGCTGGGCGGAGCCCACGCCATCGCCGTTCGCGACGAGGCATCACAGCAAGCACTCGCAGCACATCGGGTCAACGCAGTAACGACCACAGACCTTGCCGCGGCTACCCCGTCTCCACCTGCGACCGACGGCTCCGCAACCCTTATCGTCAGCCTTCGGCCTTGGCGGCAGGGCGGCCGCCTGCCGGTCCGCTGGCAGTCACACAACCTCGCTCCGAAGCAGATCGAAGCAACCGCGCACGCGCTCGACACCATCGCCGATACGACCGGCCTCGCCGTCCGGTTCGTCGCATTCGAGCCGCACACCGATCACCCGCTCCATGAGGCGGTCGCTGCAGCCATGTCTGAGCCGGCGAGCTGTTGTGTGCCCGAACTCCACGAACTGCTCGACCTCGTCGCCGATTCACGAGCCGTGATCGCAACCCGATTTCACGCAGGGATCGTCGCCCTCGTCACTGGTCGACCGCTGGCCCTGATCGGCTACGCGCCCAAAGTCACGTCGCTCGCAACCGCCACAGGAGCGCCGATCGTTGCGGATGATGAGGCTGGCCTCAAGCAGTTGCCGGGCGCCCTCGCCGACGCACTCGCCATCGGCTCGGAAGCCTCAGCCAACGCCCTCGCCGAGATGCGCACGCTCGACCTGAGCCATGCCGACCTGATCGAACGAGCGCTCCGAGGCTGAGCTACTTGCCGCGTTTATAGATCGTGATGCTCTGCTGCAGCGGAACGAGGTCACGGCGATGCTCTCGGTGCGCCTCAGCAACCGCGGCAGAAGTCCGGGACTCCGCATCGACCAACCGGGCCTCGAGATCGGCGACCCGAGCTTCCAAATCGAGCACTCGCTTCACGCCCGCAAGGTTGAGGCCCTCGTTGGTGAGCTGCTGGATCCGGGAGAGGAGAGCGATATCTGCGTCGCTGTAGCGGCGACTGCCGCCACCGGTGCGCTCCGGCTCAACCAACCCCTTGCGTTCATAGATCCGAAGTGTCTGGGGATGCATGCCTGACAGTTCGGCCGCCACCGAGATGACATACACCGCTCGGTTGAATCGATCGTTTTCCATGGTCATCTCCACTCGGTGGCTTATCCGCCCAGATGGGCGCGAGGCGAATCGGTTGACGCTGCGGCGTAGGCCTCGATTGCGGACTTCTGGTCGGGTGTGAGGTCATCGGGAACCACGATCGATGCTGTAACGAGAAGGTCGCCGGCACCACCCTTGCCCCGCAACCGGAATGTTTTCCCTGATGGGGTGCCGGCCGGAACGCGCATCCGGACCGTTCCCCCATCGATCGTGGGCACCGAGATATCGGCACCCAATGCCGCCTCATCGAAGGTGATCGGCAGGTCGAGCGTGAGGTCCTTCCCCGCTCGGCCAAACAACGGGTGGTCCTTCACTCGAACCTTCACGAAGAGGTCGCCTGGTTCACCACCCAACCGCCCCGGGCCGCCTCGGCCCTTCAGACGGATCTTCTGACCGGACTTCACCCCGGCCGGAATGCGAACCTTGACATCGCGTGGGCGCACCTCGCTGCCACTGCCCCGACAGGTCGAACATGGGTCAGAGACAACCGAGCCACGGCCCGAACAGGTCGAACATGGTCGGCTCATCGAGAAGAAGCCCTGGTTGTCGTCCTGCACGCCGCGCCCGTCACATATCGGACAGGCCGTCGGCGTCGTGCCAGGCCGGGCACCGGTCCCAGAGCAGGTCGAGCACGACGCTTCAGACGTGAGATGGATCGTGGTCTCGATCCCGTTGACTGCGTCCTCAAAATCGAGTGCCAGATCGGCTTCGAGATCGGCGCCCTTCTGGCCGCGGGAAGCACCACCGCGAGCACGGCCACCACCGCCGCCACCCCGGCCGAACAGGCCGCCGAGAAGATCACCGATGTCCATGTTGAAGCCGCCGGGAGCCCCGGCGCCACCGCCGAACCCGCCCGCCATCGGGCCGAGTCGACGAACCTCGTCATAGGACTTCCGCTTGTCCTCGTCGCCAATCACGTCGTAGGCCGCAGACACCGCCTTGAAGCGCTCCTCCGCCGCCGCGTCACCCGGATTGGCGTCGGGATGCAACTCACGGGCGAGCTTGCGGTACGCCTTCGTGATCTCCTTCTCGGAGGCGTTCTCGGCCACACCGAGCACCTTGTAAAAGTCCTTCTCGAACCATTCCCGCTGCGGCTCAGCCATCTCGCCTCCTCTCGGTCACACCCTGGCCTTCGCCAGACCACATCCTGACTTTCGTCAGATCACACGCTGGCCTTCGCCAGATCACACGCTGGCCTTCGCCAGACCTCGCGCTCGCTAGCCCTTCACCTTCACCATCGCCGCCCGCAACACCCGCCCATTCCAGGCGTAACCAGTGCGCAGAATCTGGGCGACAACCGGGCCGTCCTGGCCCTCGTCGCCAGGTTCGCTCATCGCCGCTTCGTGCAAATTGGGATCAAACGGTGCATCGAGCTCGTCGATCACCTGAAGTCCCGCCCGCTCGAGTTCGCCGCGGAGCTGCCCGGCAATCGGTTCGACACCCTCCACGCCCTGCTGCGCAGCTGCGTCGCACGCATCGAGCACGGGGAGCAGTGCCTCGGCGACCCGCGACCCAGCTTGGGCTGCGAAGTCGGCGTTGCGCTTGTCGGTCTGCTTCTTGAAGTTCGCGAACTCCGCCGACACCCGCTGCCACCGATCGAGATAGTCGTCGCGTTCGGCGGTGACGGTTTCGAGCGTGGACAGCAGGTTCTCGACACTGATGGCGCCGTCGGCGTCATCGGGCGGGGTCGCCCCGGCGGCCTCGTCGGCCACCGGCGCTGACGCACCGCTCTCGGTATCGGCCGTCTCGACCGGTTCGGTCGAGTCGTCGCTCACGACGCCTTCTCGTCGTCGTCATCGTCGATGATCTCCGCATCGACGACCTCGTCGTCGGCGGCGGCTCCCGCCTCCGCCTCGGCCTCACGGTCGGCCTGAGCAGCCTGCTCGTAGAGGCGCTGACCGAACTCCTGGCTGGCGTTCATGAGCGACTCCGTCGAGTCCTTGATCGCCTCCATGTCAGTGCCCTCAAGCGCCGTCTTCACCTCGGCGATTTTGGCTTCGAGGGTGGCTTTCTCGTCGTCGTTGATCTGCTCGGCCTGGTCCTTGATCATCTTCTCGGTCTGGTAGACGAGGCCGTCTGCCGTGTTGCGGACATCCGCCTCCTCCTTGCGAGTGCGGTCTTCTTCCGCATGCGCTTCGGCGTCCTTGATCATCTGATCGATGGCGTCCTTGTCGAGGCTGCTTTGACCGGTGATGGTCATCGACTGCTCCTTGCCGGTCGCCTTGTCCTGGGCGGCGACGTGGACGATGCCGTTGGCGTCGATGTCGAACGTGACCTCGATCTGCGGCATGCCACGGGGGGCCGGCGGCAGGTCGACGAGCTGGAACTTGCCGAGCGTCTTGTTGTAGGCCGCCATCTCCCGCTCGCCCTGGAGAACGTGGATCTCCACCGACGGCTGAGAATCTTCCGCCGTCGTGAAGGTCTCACTCTTGCGGGTCGGGATGGTGGTGTTGCGCTCGATCAGGGTGGTCATGACGCCGCCCTTGGTCTCGATGCCGAGCGATAGCGGCGTGACATCGAGGAGCAGAACATCCTTGACCTCGCCGCGCAGCACGCCGGCCTGAACCGATGCGCCGATAGCGACGACCTCGTCCGGGTTGACCGTCTTGTTGGGCTCGTTGCCGGTCATCTCGGTGACGAGCTCGGCAACTGCCGGCATGCGGGTCGAACCGCCCACCAGCACCACATGGTCGATGTCGCCCTTGGACAGCCCAGCATCCTTGATTGCCTGCTCGAACGGCTTACGGGTTCGAGTGAGCAGGTCGCTGGTGAGATCCTGGAACTTGGCCCGGGTCAGCTCATAGTCGAGGTGCAACGGGCCAGCATCGGTCGCCGTCACGTACGGCATGTTGATCTGGGTCGAGGTGGTCTGAGACAGCTCGATCTTGGCCTTCTCTGCGGCCTCCTTCAAACGCTGAGCAGCCATCGGATCCTTTCGGAGATCGACGCCGTGCTCACCCTGGAAGGTCTCCGCCATCCAGTCGATGATCGCCTCATCCCAGTCATCGCCGCCGAGGCTGGTGTCGCCACTGGTCGACTTGACCTCAAAGACGCCGTCGCCGAGTTCGAGGACCGACACGTCGAAGGTGCCGCCGCCGAGGTCGAACACGAGGATCGTTTGATCCTCGGTTTCCTTGTCGAGGCCGTAGGCGAGCGCCGCTGCGGTGGGCTCGTTGATGATGCGCAGCACCTCGAGCCCGGCGATCGCGCCGGCTTCTTGCGTGGCGGTGCGCTGTGCGTCGTCGAAGTAAGCCGGGACGGTGATCACGGCCTGGGTGACGGTGTCGCCCAGGTATTCCTCGGCGTCGCGCTTGAGCTTCATCAGCGTGCGGGCGCTGATCTCCTGGGAGTTGTACGCCTTGCCGTCAATGTCGATCGTCCAGTTGGTGCCCATGTGGCGCTTGACGGAACGAATCGTGCGGTCCGGGTTGGTGATCGCCTGGCGCTTGGCGACTTCGCCAACCAGAACCTCACCGTCCTTCGCGAACGCCACCACGGATGGGGTGGTGCGCGAACCCTCGGCGTTGGGGATCACGACAGGGTCGCCACCTTCGAGAACGGAGACGACGGAGTTGGTCGTACCGAGGTCGATACCGACGGCCTTAGGCATGCGGGGTGCTCCTTCAGTTCCTGCGGGCGACGCCGCAGCGTTGATTCGGTGGCAGCGGACAAAGCCGCAGCCGGTTAGGTGATGTCGGGCGAGCCCGACGGCTTGCTTGGGGGATTCGGGATGTTCAACCGCAAACACACCAGGTGCATTCCCGGAAGTACCGAAAAGTTGAGTCGAACCGTATCAACTTTCCTCGGAATGCCCCACTCGGGCCTCTCGCGGTTACGAACAGGTGGTCCAAAACGCGGCACCGCCGGCCCCGACGACCCTCCAGGGGGGAGTGTCGAACCGTCGGGACCGGCGGGCGCCGTGGACTCGTACTACAGGTGCCGCACGGACATCGTGCGGCGGATGGTGGCCTCAGCCGCCGCCAACCGCTTCGAGGCCGTAGCCGGACGAGCCGTGCTCAGCGACGTCAAGGCCAGCAACCTCTTCTTCCTCGTCGACCCGAAGGCCGATCGTGGCTTTCAAGCCAGCGAAGAGGATGTAGGAGGTGATGCCGACCCAAGCGATCACGATCAGCACCATGACCAACTGCATGATGAGCTGCTCGAAGCCGCCGCCGTAGAACAGGCCGGCGTCCTCACGGCCGAGGAATGCGTCGTCGTACTTGGCGAACAAGCCGATCGACAGGGTGCCCCAGATGCCGCAGGTGCCGTGCACCGAGATGGCGCCCACCGGGTCGTCGATGCGGATCGAGTCGATCGCAAGAACCGAGTAGACGACGATCAGGCCACCGATGAGGCCGATGACAAACGCTGCCCACGGGTCGACCGCACCGACGGGAGCAGTGATCGACACGAGGCCCGCCAGAGCGCCGTTGCCAGCCATGGCGACATCGGCCTTGCCGGTCTTGAACCAGATGACCGCGGTGGCGCCGATCACGCCGGCCGATGCCGCAAGCAGGGTGTTCATCGCAAGGAAGGGCACGAGGTTGTCAGCTGCCAACTCCGAGCCGGCGTTGAACCCGAACCAGCCGAACCACAGGATGAAGACACCGATGACGGCAAAGCCGATGTTGTGTCCGGGGATTGCTCGGGGCTTGCCGTCGTCGCCGTACTTCCCGAGACGAGGACCAACCATGTACGCACCAACGAGGGCTGCTACGGCACCGGTGAGGTGCACGATCGTCGAGCCTGCGAAGTCGGAGAAGACGGCGTCGCCGATCGAGATGTCGGCGATGAGGCCTCCGCCCCACGTCCAGCTGACGACGACCGGGTAGATCACGGCAGTCATGACCGCAGCGAAGATTAGGTAGGTCGAGAACTTGGTGCGCTCAGCCATGGCGCCCGACGCGATGGTTACGGCAGTTGCTGCGAAGACGACCTGGAAGAAGAACAGGGTCGCCGGCGTCAGGTTGCCGACACCGCTCGCACCGAAGGTGTTCAGCACGTCGACGTCGTCCAGCATCATGAAGTTGCCGAGACCACCCCACCAGTGACCGTCGCCAGGCCCGTCGAACGCAATCGAGTAGCCGACGGCGAAGAACATCGTCACGCCAATCGCCATGTCAGCAAGGTTCTTCGCCATGATGTTGGCGAGGTTCTTCGCTCGGGTCAGGCCTGCCTCGACGAACGCGAAGCCCGCCTGCATCAGGAAGACCAGACAACCGGCGATGACCAGCCAGAGGTTGTCCATCACGGCCTGGAGCGCATCGGTTACTTCGGAGTCCTGGGCTGAAGCCGGCGATGCCCACAACAGCGAGCTGACCCCCAATGTTGCTCCCGCAACGGATTTCTTGAACATGACGGATTCCTTTCTCGGATTGCATCGCAAGCTAGGAACCCGGGTTTTCCGGTCAGTTTTCGGTGTGTTACCCGTTTGCCGCGAGTTGCTGACCGATATCTGACGGAGCGTCGAGCAAGTACCCGCGGCCCCGCACCGTGCGGATCTGGAGCCCAAGACTCGCTACCCGACGCCGCACCCGGGAGATGTGCACATCGAGGGCGTTGCGAGGCGGCGCCTCCTCCGGCCACACCGATTCGGTGAGGTCACGGCGCGAAACGACGGCTCCGAACCGTTTCATGAGCGCATCGACCACGCGAGCTTCGACCGGGGAGAGCGGCACCGCCTCGCCCTGGAACCTCAAGACGCCCTCGTTCGATAGCGACGGGCGGTGCCGAGATTCAGCCCGCCGGGCGAGCGTGTCGACCCGGATCCGCACATCGCCTTGATCGGCAGGCAGCCGAACCCAGTCCTCGAGTTCGTCTGGAGGTGCAGGCGGCATCACGTCAGCGTCGACCACCACGAGGCGGGGAACTCCCTCCGCCCGCAGCTGGTCGAGCTGCGCTCTTGCTACCGGCCATCGGACCAAACGAACGTCCATGACCGGAAGGTAGACACGGCCGATTTCAGGATTGTTTCGCCGATATGAAAGCTGCCGAGGACACT
>Ga0181593_10004053_pt1 | contig 13346 bp, 13 predicted proteins | sample 071ome_19_FD_133756 | JGI IMG/M metagenome (GOLD analysis project Ga0181593, IMG submission 133756) | Coastal salt marsh microbial communities from the Groves Creek Marsh, Skidaway Island, Georgia - 071413AT metaG (megahit assembly) | ecosystem: Environmental > Aquatic > Marine > Intertidal...
TACGATGCTTTCACCAACTCGGGCAATGACAGTTTCCTCTTGGGCACTGCCGACATAACGGTCCAGGTTACTCCTCACGGTTACCCGGGCTCTCACCTTGACCTGAATGCCGTCTTTGGCCACACCATCAATGGTGTCCCGCCCTTCGATTTTACAATCAATGACTTTTGGATTAATGGATGTACGCACAGCTTCCAACACGGATTTGCTTGTTCCACGGGTAGCAAGGTCAATTGCACAAGCACGATCCCAAGAGAGCTCGATGCTCGCTTTGGATGCCGCAATTAAAGCCTGCACCGTCTGAACAACATTGCCTTCCGCTAAATAGTGGGCTTCTAATTGATCCGTATCCAAGGGAATACTTGCCTTAACCGCAGTTACTCTTGCATCCACAATTAAACCGACCGGTACACCCCGTAAACGCATTGCGAGAAGTGTAGCAAAACTTACAGGTGCTCGCGCAAGAAAAGCTTTTAGCCAAGTGCTAAAGAAAGATATGATGATCAGCGAGAAAACCAATCCTATTATCAAAAGAAGCCCGATAATAATCCAAGATATTAAATCGTTCATATTTAAAGAATAATGAGAAATGAATATTGAATGATGAGAAGAGAAAAGTTCAAAGTGGACGAACAATCAAGCGAAAGCCATCGACCTTGACAATTTCAACCTTTTTATTCTTGGCAAGGTAGCCCAAGTTGCAAAAGGAATCAAAGTTTTTACCATCTACTCTAACCGTACCCTCTGGGTGATGGTCAGTTTGGGTAAGTCCTTTTTGACCGATTAATTTCTCTAATGATTCGTGTTTCGATGGGTTTCCTCCGCTAGTAGCATGCACAAACATATTCTTGCCCCAGGAACTTTGTGAGAGCCATCTGAACTGAAAAAATACCAATAATACCCCCCCGAACCCACCTAACATAAAGACAACCAAGGGAATCATCCATCCCCCAAATTCCAAATGGGCGAAGTAAGACGCGGCCAAAAGACAAACAAATCCCAATAAGCCAAGGATTCCGCCCGGAACAATCGCTTCCAAAGCGACCAAAAGATACCCAAAGGCTAAGGCAGCGATAATTTTAGTCATAGTTTTCTCTATGCTCCTCCACGATCAATTCAAACGCATTCTGGCTAACTACACGAACTTTTTCGCCTTTTTCAATTTTACCCGAAAGGGATCTTGCATCTAATAAAGTACCATCTTGTTCAACTTTTCCGGAAGGATAAAGTTCTGTCGTACATATTGCTACACTTCCGATTCGGATTTTATCTGAGATTTTATCAGCCACCGCTCCGTCTACTGATTTCTCCAAAATCATTGATCTACCCATTGGGGTCTTACCAATGACCTTAACCGCTAGATAACCAAGGACAAAAGCAAGCCCCAAAGATTTTGCCAATTCAATAAGGGGGGCTTCAAATAGAGCGATTGACCATTGGATCTCCTGGCCTGGCCAAATATCCACCATCGCCCAAATCAGAGAGCCAATCATTAGGATCAATCCAAGCAAAGCAGGCAAAAACAAACCCGGAGCAAGGAATATTTCCACCAATACCAGACAAAATCCAACAAGGAAGAGGAGAAGCTCTTCCTGACCAGCCAATCCTGCAACGTGTTTGGATGCAAAAAATACCAAAATGAAACCAATGCCCAAACTGCCAAAAATACCAAACCCAGGAGTCTTGAATTCAATAAACAACAAGACCAGTCCCACGCTAAGCAAAAGGGGAGCAATTCCATTGAGCCATAAACCCATTTCCTCGGCCCAGTTCACTTTCATTTCAATCAGGATATACTGATTTTTTCCCCATCTTTGCTCTAGCAATTCCTCGATATCCTTGAAAATACCTATGCCCAAAAGAGGTTGAGGTGGATTGCCGTAGGTTTTGACTGCCTCCTCTCCAGTTAGGGTGAGAAGTTCACCTGGGTTCTTAATCAAGGAACCGTCCGCCGCAAGTAAGGGTTCTCCCTCGATTATTAGGCTGACATTGGCATCCATCATCGATGCCATGATCTGGGAACGATACTTGTAAGATCCAGCAAAATTTCGAATCTTGGCCTTGAGGTAAGAATTGATCTTTCTCTTCATCGATGGGTCAATTTCTCCTCCACCGCCACTGACCGCTTCAGCTGCTCCAATCTGAGAAAAAGGGGCAAAGGCAATTTCTTGGGTAGCAATCGCAATGTAAGCACCCGCAGAAATCGCCTCCTTATTCACGTAGGTAAGGACTTTGCCCTCCCAATCTTTAAGGGAATCTAAAATTTCCTGCATAATTTCCAAGGTCACGCCAAGTTCACCTCCAGGAGTATCCATATTCAGAATGATCAAATCAACTTGCTGCTCGATGGCATCCTTCATCCCTCGTCGCAGGATATCGAGGATAGGAGGACCGATTTGATCTCTTATGGGGATCACATAAGCCGATTTCTTCACAATTTTATTTACCTCCTCTCTTGGCTCTTGGAGCAAAGTTATAGACTGGTTATCTTCGGCTCTACCGAAGGTAAATAATCCAAAAGAAAGGATCAGAAAAAAGAAAGAGCGGGTCATAATCTGTTAAATACAAAACATATTACAGGATTTACATTGCACAAAAAGAAAAGAAAGGTCAGTTCAATAATACCTTGGAAACGATCAATTACCAAAATATGGAAATCAAAAGGTGGGATGTGGGCCCATCCACTTTTTTGGTTTTACCCGAAGCAGGTGCCCGTCTACTTAACTGGCATGTTAACATGGGAGACGGTTCGGTTCGGGATGTGATATACTGGCCTGAAAGCGTGGGTAGCCAATCCTTAGCAGATGTGCATGGAGGCATACCGGTGCTTTTTCCTTTCTGTGGAACTTGTTCCCACCAAAACGAGACTGAAAAATGGCGGGCACCAGACGGAAATGTACGCACCATGCCAAGGCATGGATTTGCCAAAGATGCTTCCTTTCGCATCCGTTCTATGGATCAGGCGGGGTTCGAAGTCGAAATGGTTCAGGAAGAACGATTCAAGCAATACTACCCATATGAATTTACCTTTACCGTAATTTATCATTTCCTGGAACTGTCCCTGCAAATCAGCCTTGTTTTGGAAAACGAAGGCAGGGAACCCATCCCGTGGTCTGCTGGTTTACATCCTTATTTTCAAGTTCCATGGTGCAGGGATCTATCTCTCGATCACCACCTTTTACAAGTTTCAGCCAAGAAAACCTACCAGTACCAATCCGATGGCACTATGGTGGATAATCCCAAGTATGAATATCCGATACCATTAGGGGATGATAAGCTGATCAATCGAATTCATTACCAATTGGATTCATCAGACGCTGAGATATCTCTTCTTAATGGCGAAGAAACCATCCGCTTAAACGAGGCAAGTTGGAGTGGTAAAGGCTCTAGGCTTTCCTATGTGACATGGACTCAGGCGGGAGCTCCCTATTTTTGCCTAGAGCCGTGGATGTCTCCTCCCAATGCACCTGAAAACAAAACGGCTCAGTTTGTTTCCCCGGGAGGAAGGGAAGAATTTAGCATTGAGTTGGAACTCGCCTAGGCACCGAGGGGTACGGCTTGCTGGATTGCCAGTAAGACCCCATCCCACAACTCCACTCTAGCCTCTAGGCTTTTCCTTGCTGCCTCCACAGATTCTTTTTCTTTCAAAGAATCTCCTTCCGTCAGGGAAGCAAGCAATTGCTCTGCCATCGGGCCATGCTGCTCGCCGTCCAAGTGTGCATGCCTTTCTAAATAGTAGTGAAAGAGTGGCGCTTGATCTTTAGTCACTTGGCAACTTTCCAAGATTCTCAAAAACATGAGGGGTACCAAATTTTCACGCCCATTGGCAAAGGAGGCCGCGATTTGGTGGGTAGATCCATGTTTAATTAATCCAAAGGTCGAACGCATGAACTTTTTAACAGGGTCGGGTACGATCTTACCTTCAATCGCAGCATCAATCCCTGAACTGGAAACTGCTTCCAAAAAATTCTCAATCGCAGTGGTAGAGGCCCCTACTTCGTTCATTGAATTTAAATAAATTTCAAAGTGACTGGCGTATTGATGAGGATGATATGGGGCAGCTACATCGGACTCTTCTTCAAGAACAATTTCGTTCACCAGGCGGACTGTGTTGCTGTTTTGATTGGGCAACCAAGGCGATCCGTGCGGACAAATCCTTCTCTGTAATTCTTTGAGTAAAGACATGAAGTCCCAAACAGCAAATACATGGTGCTCCATGAAGGTTCGAAGATCGCTCGTGGTTTGTAGGAAATGGAAAATAGGGTGTGAATCAAGTTTTTCCCTGAGTTTAGAGACGGTGATTGTCATGATTATAAAACTTCAGACTATTGCATGATAATGATCAGGCAACCTTTCACAGAAACACAAAAGTTACTGTTTAAGATAAGGTGCTGGCACTCCCGCTGGGAGTCGAACCCAGATCTTCGGTTCCGGAGACCAATGTTCTATCCATTGAACTACAGGAGCGTAAGCTTGATAAATACTGGCTTTTATCGACAACCTTGAGGTGAACATGAGAAAAGATTCCTCAAGTTTTTCTCAAGTTTATCGAAATTATCTTCAGATTTGCTAACTTTAGGAATGGCAAAACGAGCCAGGCCTCTCAATACGAAAGGATTCGAGATCGAGAGCAAAAACAAGTTAGCAAAGGTAGTGTTTCGGGTCAGCATTATCAAGTATTAGAAGTACAAAAAATTCCGAGCTCTAGCAACTCCCAAAGGCGAGGGCAAACGAATCGACAAAGAGTTCAATTCTGATATTGGTTGCTATTCATTCGTCAATAAATGGGAGAGGGCTAACCCAAATCAATGGACGCATGGAGAGTGGCGAGAGACTAGTTGAATATATAGATGATAAGTTACAAAAAAGAAAAAAGTAAGTATCTAATAATATAGTATCTCGTTAGCTTAAGGGATTTCTAGGCTAAAAGTTAACTTCTTTGGTCGAACAGGTATTCCCGGAGCATTAGCAGAAATAAGATTCCACAGATACTGATTGCGGCTCATGCCCAATCTATTCGTAGAATGTTTCCATTTTTCACCTCTTTTCGTTGAACAGATTAGTTTTACGATACTCTTTTCAGCATTGAGCTCTTGGTAACCCTAATCCACCAAAAAGGAAACTCCCAAATAAACTAGGATCAAGAAAGTGGACCAAATAAATATCCGAACTAAATTACCTGCTTTTTGTGACTCTTGTAATGTTTCGTCAGCCAATTCCTCTTTTATGTCTTCCATGCTGGAAGAACCTTTGTCTTGGTCATTGAATTCCGCTTCCAACTTGGCCTTAAGGAAAGGTGCTCTTGTTGCACCAATGATTTCTCCAGAATCAGGATCTCTTAAAATTCGCCTCTTCATAATTTTTAATATTCCACTAGTCTATTTTAGAAAATGGTCAGCCTTAATTAATTTTGAACATAATTAACCTTTCATAATTTTTCTGCTTAATCAAATTGACAAACACAAAAGTTAATGAGATTGAGACTCAGTATCAATTGAGACTGAATCTCAATACCTTCCATTTCCATATGAACAAATTATCCTACACACTCCTCGTGCTTTGCTCGTGTCTTTTAGTAAATGAACATCTTTTAAATGCTCAGCAAGGCAGCAGTCCCGTAGACTACTTATCTCCATTTAATGTGATTGGATCAAAGAAAGATGTGCCCGAACTAGAAGGTACTGGGGCGGTTCTGGACTCCTCCGATCTCAAGCCTTTCTTTCATACGGATGTTAATGAAGTATTTCGTCAGGTTCCAGGAGTTTATCTTCGCCCAGAGGAAGGCTACGGCCTTTTTCCTAATATAAGTTTACGCGGAGTGGACTCACATCGCTCTGCCAAGGTAACCATTCTGGAAGATGGTATCCCTTCTTCTCCCTCGCCCTTTTCCGACCCTGCTGCTTATTATTCGCCGACGGCTGGTCGTATGGCAGGCTTTGAGATTCTCAAGGGCTCCAGTCAGCTCAGCCAGGGACCGAATACCACGGGAGGGATTATTAACTACCTATCTACCCCCATTCCCGATCAACGAAGTTCTCACCTTCGGGCTTCTTACGGCCAGCATAATGAAAGGATCACTCATGCCCACTCGGGAGGGAAAACAAATTTCGGTTCAGGAAAGCTCGGATATTTGGTGGAGGTTTTTGATCATCGCACAGATGGGTTCAAATCCATCAACGCATTGGGTAATTCAGTGGGTATGGGCGCTCCGGTATCCAAGAACGACATTACTCTCAAACTTGGATACGAATTTGGAGAAGGCAGCTATCTCGAATTCAAGGTGGGGCGGACGGATCTCGACGCGGATGTTAGCTACATAGGGTTAACTCCTGAGGATTTTGCCTCCAATGCCTACCAGCGTTATCACAACACAAAACTTGACAACATGACTTCTGAACAAACTCGCTATTATTTGCGCTATCTCAATGAAATCGATGAAGAAACGAATCTAAAAGCGACGGTCTTTCACAATGAGCTGGACCGTGATTGGTACAAAGTTGGGAAAGTTAGGGTAAATAATATGACCAACGATGTCGGAGGTGTTTTTTATGAGGAGGATGAGAATGATCCCCTTTATGCTCAAGAAAAGTGGTTTTCCATTGGTAAAGGTGCTTTTGCTAGTGCAAACCACACTAATTTGTTACGCGGATCAGGTGATATGAACGATACCGCTACTTTCGATGGCAATGGCCAAATAAGATACAAACACAACGACCGGAATTATAAAAACAATGGTATTCAGTTATCACTTCAAAAAGAATGGAAAAACCATTTATTTGAAGTTGGCGGACGCTACACCAAAGATCACTACACCTACAAGGATTATACGGAAGATATTTATGATGTTTCAAGTGCAGGGAATCATTCTGCCGCTATTTCATATAATTCTAGCATCAAGGGGAGTAAGGGCTCTTCTAAGGATCGAATTTCACGGGCTTGGGAAACATACTTTACCGATGAGATCTCAATGGAACGGTTTACTTTCACTCCCGGCATTCGCTACACCAATGTCGAATATGATTATAATAGCCGCAAGGGGACGGTGAACGATCTATTATTAGGCATCGGCGCAACCTATGATCTTGACCAACACCTGCTATTTGGGGGGGTACATCAAGGGCACGCCCTACCGGGTTACCATGCAGCTGATGGATCCCTCGAAGAGGAAAGGTCACTAGGATTTGAATTGGGCTCTCGTGGCTCCATTGAATTCGTGAATTATGAACTGGCTTATTTCCATACCTCAATCAAGGACATGATCGCGGTACCTTCCCTAGCCAGTGGACTGGGAGATTCTTCGCGTAACATCGGTAAAGCCACTATCGATGGGGTTGAACTTTTATTATCAACGGATATAAATCGGCATGGGTCTTTTGGCCTGCCTCTTACGATTGCCGCAACTTTCACCAATGCAGAATTTGATTCCAATACAGGAACAGACTCTGAAGATCGATATTCTGGAGGGTCCGCTGGAAATAACATTCCTTATATCCCGGCGATTCAATACAATGCTCGCATAGGTATTTTAATGGAAGATTGGTCCTCTTACTTAGACTACCACTGGCAGGATCAAGTTTATACCGATGCAGCAAACAGCACTGAGATTAACGAGTATGGGATACTAAATTGGTCTGGCTTTTATCAGGTTTCAGAAGGTGTGGAAGTTTTTGCTAAAGTAACTAACCTCGCCGATAAAATATATGTGACCAGTGATATGCCTGATGGACTTCGACCCGGTGCTCCACGAACTACAACTCTTGGAATTGAATTTAGTTTTTAATTCGACTCGGTTTGATCAACTGGTCTTGTCTGCATTGACAGTTACGCTGTTCTTGGTATTTTAAACCTTTCTATGCTCGGTAGCTCAGTGGCAGAGCAGGTGACTGTTAATCACTTGGTCGCTGGTTCGAATCCAGCCCGAGCAGCCATCTAAAAGTATGCTTACTTAAGATCGAGCTCTGGCCAACGATCTAATTTTCGGTGCAAAGTGCGACGGCTTATGCCCAATAATTGAGCTGCTTTCGTTTTATTGCCATCCGACTCCACCAAGGCGTTTCTTAAAAGCCTCTTCTCATTTTCTTCTACCGATAATGATGCAACCGGGTCATTTACCTCTAGATCAACTGGTTGATTAATCAAAGTAAAGCGAGGATCTAAGTCGTGAGGAAACACTTCTTCCCCACGTTTCAAAACGACTAAATTTTCGCAAAAGTTTCTAAGCTCACGAACATTTCCCGGCCAATTGTATTTTTGAAGGATAGAACGAGTTGGTTCACTGAGTCGGGGCACCTCAAAACCATTTTCATCGGAATAATATTTTAAAAAATGTGTAATGAGTAATAGTAAGTCATCTCCTCTTTTGCGAAGTGGGGGTAATTGTATGGAAACGACATTAAGACGGTAATATAAATCTTCCCTAAATTCTCCATCCTGCACCATTTTTAAAAGATTTCGATTTGTGGCACAAATCAACCTAACATCGAGTTCAAGAGTTTTGGAACTGCCGAGCCTTTCAATAGTTTTTGATTCCAAAAATCGTAGTAATTTAACTTGGGTAGAGGTATCAATCTCTCCTATTTCATCTAAAAATAAAGTCCCTTTATTCGCAGATTCAAAGCGACCAATTCGTTTTTCAGTGGCACCTGTAAAAGCCCCTTTTTCATGCCCAAACAATTCGCTCTCAAGCAAGTTAGCTGGAAGTGCGGCACAATGAACAGCAACAAAGGGTAAACTGGATCGGTCGCTGTTTTGGTGAATAGACTGAGCAAACAATTCTTTCCCTGTTCCAGTTTCACCAGTTAATAAAACAGTCGCCCTAGAAGGACCAACTAAACGCACTTTTTTGGCCACTTCCTCCAAGGCCGGTGAATTCCCTAAAATTCCTTCGATATTCTTTTGATTCTCCAACCCAACAGGAGTATGGGGCTTATCGTTAGTTTGTTTTTTTTCCTTCAATCCCCTCTTAATAAGCAATTCAAGTTGATGTAAATTAACTGGCTTTGGTAAGAAATCAAATGCCCCCCTCTTCATGGCCTCTACAGCTACATCCACCTCTCCGTAAGCAGTCATCATAATACATAAAGGTTTACTTGAATGACGCAGGCAATGGTCTATGACATTCATACCTGAATCTCCTGGCATTCTTAGATCTGTTAGAACAACTTCAAAATCTTCTTGGTCAAGTGCTGCATTAGCCTGCTTGGCACTGCTTGCACAAAAAACTTCAAACTCGTCCTCTAAAGCTAATTCCAAACCATCACGTGTGTGCTTTTCATCATCAACTACCAAAATATTCGGTTTCATACAGGGCCTTGCTTTTGCTCTAAATAGCGTTGGTTTTTTCCTTTGTTGGGAAATTTTAGAGTTACTATGGTTCCAGAACCATATTTACTATCAATGCCAACCTCACCTCCGTGATTTCTCATGATTCGGTGTACGACCATCATTCCTATTCCATTTCCCTTCTTTTTGGTAGTAAAATAAGGATCAAACACTTTTGAAACATTTTCTTTTTTTATGCCAGACCCTCGGTCAATTATTTGCACCATAATGTACTCTTCCTCCTGAGTAATTAGTATACTAATTTCTGAGTTATCAGAAATCGCATCCATTGCATTTCCAATCACATTAAAAAAAACCTGCTTAATTTGCTCTATGTCAGCTTCTAAGATCGGTTCTTTTCCTTGATTATCAAGTTTTATACTAATATTTTTACTACTTAATTCCTTTTCTTTTAAATAAAGTATATCCTCAATTACATTGAGCAGGTTAACTTCATTAAAATCAGGAATTGTTGGTCGGATTGCTTTTAAAAAATGGGTAATAATGGAGTCAAGTCTTTGTACCTCCTTGATCGAGGTCTGCAAGGATTTTTCTATTTTTTTATCCTGTGTTGATTCAGATTTATTCTTTTCAATGGAGCGTTGTAAGAGTTGTAAATGTATATTGATTGAGTTGAGCGGATTTCCAAGCTCATGAGCTACTCCGGCAGCTAAATCCATTATGCTAGAGACTTTTTCGTTTTCAATCTGCTCTGCAACATTGGACCTGTCTTCGGTTATGTCGGTTAAAACTACGGTGATACCTGCGTCCTTTGGACTTATCTTTTCGGTAAATGTACCCTCAATAGGAACGGCGTAAATGCGTAAATATCTCTTTTCTGGGTAATTTATGAGAATTTCTCTGACTACAACTTCTGGGCGAATGATTTCTGTAGAGCGGTCTAAGCCAAGTAACTTTGCTAAATCAGGGGCTGCCCTTAGAAGAGAAACCTTGTCTCCTAGAGCATTTTTTAACCCTATTAACCTGCGTCCCTGTTGGTTCGAATAAGTAATAATACCCTTTTGGTCGAGAACCAGTATTCCATCTCGAATAACATCAAAAACAGTTTCAAGAAGTTTTCGTTCTCGAGCAAGTCTTTGAACAAGGTTACTGAGGTTAACTTCATCCAGGTCCTCGAGCCTTCCTAGAACTTTATCTAGCGGGCTTTTTCTATGCATGATGGGTAGATTACATTTAAAAGTTTTTGGGCAATGATTTGTTTGTCATCAAGAGCGAAGGGGTGCTCTTGACCACCAGAACCAATCAAAATAACTTCATTCTTATCATTAGAAAAACCTCCCTGTTCATTAGAAACATCATTGGCAATGATCCAGTCCAAGTTTTTTTCTACTAATTTTTTTTTGGCAGAAAGTAAGACTTCCTTGGTTTCGGCAGCAAAACCAACCAGTACTTGGTCTATTTTCTTTAACCCTCCTAAATGTTTAAGGATATCAGGATTTCTGGCTAATTCTAAGTGGGAGGGGAATTGGTCCTTAACAATTTTAGATTCTGTATATTTTGCAGGTCTATGATCAGATACGGCTGCACACATTATGATCAGATTTGCATTATCAAATGTCGATAGCATAGCAGATTTCATTTCATTTGCTGTCTCAACTTTTATCACTTCCATACCTTCGGGTGTTGGAATAGAAACGGGTCCGCTTACCAAAGTCACTTTCATGCCCAAGTCCCGGGCAGTTTCTGCTAATGCATAGCCCATCTTACCAGAAGATGGATTGGATAAAAACCTAACTGGGTCGATCCATTCTCTTGTTGGACCTGCTGAAATTAAACAAGAGATATGTGGCTTTTTATTAAACATTAATGGCGACAAAATTTATGGATCATGTATGCAATAGTAAAATCATGCTAGAAATAGATAAAAGCAACAAAATCGAACCCCGTGAAAACCTTTTCGTCAATGTAGTTTTTAATTTAGCAATTCCTATCTTAATACTTCGTTATGGAAATGATTGGGCGGGAGAAAGAATTGCTTATCTACTAGACAAGCCTCCGAACTCAACATCCGTTGCTTCCATAATCTTGGCAGTAGCCGTTCTTTTTCCTGTATGTTACGGGGTTTATGATTATTCGAAGAGGGTAAAAATAAACTTCTTTAGCTTGCTGGGGATTATAAGTGCCTTGTTAACAGGCGGGATAGGGTTGGTTCCTGGTGGGACGGTGTTTATGTTTGCTCTTAAAGAAACTGCAATTCCATTTGTACTCTCAATTTTTACTATCTACACCTTAAAGACACCAAAACCACTCGTTAAATTATTCCTTTACAACCCTGCAATTTTTGATGTCGAAAAAATACAATCTCATTTAAGCACAAATGGAACCGAATCTAATTTTGAAAAATTACTTTCAAAGTGCACTTGGTTGATTGCAGGAAGTTTTGTCTTAAGTGCATTTCTCAATTTTTTTCTAGCCCGCTTCATCGTAGTAACTGAACCGTTCGTCGATAAAAATCAATTTAACGAAGAAGTCGGGGCGATGATGTTTTGGAGTTTTCCTATTATAAGTGTACCTTGCATGATAATCAGTGCATATACACTTTGGCTGTTAATTAAAGGAGTTAAAAGCTATGCAGGGCTTGATATGGATCAAATCTTTAGAAGCCATCTTCAGAAATAATTCTATGGGAGATAAAATTCGTCCTATGATTGATTATTTAGCGCTGCTCCAACGGGATGTAATTTCTTAATTTAGCACCTTGATAAATTTGACGAGGACGATGAATTCTTTTGCCAGTTAGAGCAATTTCTTTCCAGTGGGCCAGCCAGCCAGGTGCTCTACCAATTGCAAATAAAACTGTGAATGTATCCGTGGGGAAACCAATCGCCTGCAAAATAATACCACTATAAAAATCTACATTAGGATAAAGTTTACGATCTATGAAATAGGAGTCCTGAAGGGCAACCTCCTCAAGTCTTCTGGCAATATCGAGTATAGGACTCGATACACCAAGTGCAGAAAGGGCTTGGTCGCAGGCAGCCTTGAGAATCTTAGCACGTGGATCGTAGTTGCGATAAACACGATGACCAAAGCCCATCAGCCTTGATTTCCCTTGCTTAGCCGATTCGATAAATTTACTGCCATCATCGCCAGAGTTGTGGATATCGTTGAGCATATTGATCACTGCCATATTGGCACCACCATGTAATGGACCCCAAAGTGCGGAAACAGCACCTGCTAAGGAGGCAAAGGGGTTGGCCCCTCCTGAGGCGATCATTCTACAAGTAGAGGTGGAGCAATTTTGCTCATGATCAGCATGCAACAAAAAGATTAAGTCCAAAGCTTTGCTTAGGGAAGGGTTGATCTGACTATCACCAGCTTTTCCAAACATCATTGTGAGAAAGTTTTCACAATAACTTTTAGATGGGGAAGGATTTAAAAAATCTTCACTCTTTTTCTGCCGGTGAGATGCGGCGGCCAAAGCAGGAAGTGTGGCAATAATTAATGCCGCAGCATCATCGAAATACTCTAAGTCTTTTTGTCGATCATTCGTGCAAAGATGGCTGCAGGCTCCACCCAAAGCTTGTAAGCCTGAGGCCAAAGAGCCCATCGGGTGAATGGCCGAGGGTAAGGACTGGATTGATTGGAGAACCTCGGGCGGGAGGTTCTGAAATGTGGAAACCTTGCTTTCAAAGGCAGATAATTCGTCTGCAGTCGGCAATTCTCCATTTAAAAGCAAAAGACATACCTCCAGAAAACTGGCTTTCTCAGCAAGCTCTGAAATGTCATATCCTCGATATCTAAGAATTCCCTTATCTCCATCAATAAAAGTAACAGCGCTTTCGCAGGAACCTGTATTGCCATATCCATCATCAAAAGTGATCAAGCCGCTATCTTTGCGAAGCTGCCTGACATCCAATGCTTTTTCATCTTCTGTGCCAGTAAGAACATTAAGAGGGTAGGTGGATTCACCAAAGGTTAGGGATGCGCGATCAGACATGTTGGAATGGGGGGTAAAAGGGAGTAAAGTTATGTTGTGCCATTTCTAATCAATGTTTTCAAGA
>Ga0181593_10004054_pt1 | contig 13344 bp, 9 predicted proteins | sample 071ome_19_FD_133756 | JGI IMG/M metagenome (GOLD analysis project Ga0181593, IMG submission 133756) | Coastal salt marsh microbial communities from the Groves Creek Marsh, Skidaway Island, Georgia - 071413AT metaG (megahit assembly) | ecosystem: Environmental > Aquatic > Marine > Intertidal zone...
GTAAAGAGGTACTGCATGTCTACACTTCCAGAGGGTCTCAATGAATTCAGCCGCTTCATTCTGCAGGCTGGATTGATCAAAGATATATAGCTCTGGTGGTGAGCCAGATTCAAAGAGTCTTGTAGCAGCCGTGATATCGGTAAATTGAACCTCCTCATATCCGCACTGAGATAACATTGAGCTTACCGCGTCAGCATTTTCTGAGTTGGTCCTGAGGAGTGTAAAGACTGATGCGCCCATAGTATTCTCGAGTTTTTCTGAAAGAAATTCCTGTCTCATACCCTATCGACCAGATGCAGGACTGAACTAAAGCATCTTCTGAGAAGGCAAGGAGCTCGAGAGCTCTTAGGATAACTATCGTAAATACAGATAGTTATGTGATTTCTACCGCCGTTTTAGGACCGATGAGGCTGTCGGAGAGAAAGGGGTCCTCAGAATTTGGTATCTGGTCTTGGGGAGTGGTATCGTTGCAGCTTAACTGAATTTTTCGTCTGAATGGGGTCAACGTTGAAGGCTTGGAGCGTTCTTATTTTTTTGCTTTTGGGTCTTGGTTGTTCACCATACAAAATACGGTCCTTTCAGCATCCACCTGTTGAAATAGAGCCTAAATTCTCCAGGGACTTACCAGCATCTTCCAAAGCGTTTTTGAGTGGAAATTCTATCGAGCCTTATTGGTTCGGTTATAAGGCTTCAGAGCTTGATGCTCTTATTCATACTGCTCTTAATCAGAATTTTTCACTTCGAGAAGCCTTCTTCCGTATCGAGCAAGCTCGAGGGCAAGCGCAGTATTCGGGTGCAGAGCGATTCCCAAATATTGAAGCGAATGTTTCAGCCAGGCGTTCACGGGTTGAAACACAACAGGCGTTATTCTCAGGGGGATTTACGCCAGTGAGTAATGTCATCCAGAGTCAGTTTGGGGTAGTTCCAACACTGGCGTATGAGATAGACATTTTAAAGAGGATTCATAATACCTACGAAGCAGCAGCTATTCGGGTAAAAGCGACAGAAGCTGATTTTCAAGGAGCGTATTTATCACTTTCAGGAGAGGTCTTTCGGCAGTGGATTACTGCGCTTGCTTCATTGCAAGAACGTGAGCTCGTTAAGCAGCAGTTATCTGTGAGTGAAACTTTTCTGGAGTTAATAGAGTTACGCTTTTCAACGGGACGGTCCTCAGCACTTGATGTGTTAGAGCAACAACAGCAAGTTGCTGCACTTGAAGGTGAATTGCCGGTCATTGATTTAGATCTCGAAAAGGCACTTCATGCACTGAGTGTCTTGCTCGGACAGAGCCCAGGATCCGTAACGTCGGAAGACGTGGGGACTCAATTTCCGACCTTTATGAAGAGCCCGCCAAGGATTCGCCCAGTAGACCTTATTGCACTGCGTCCAGATCTGAGGGCAATTCTCTTACGTCTTCAGGCAGACGAGCACGATGTAGCAGCTGCAGTAGCGTATCGATATCCAAGGCTTTCACTCGGTCTGAACTACAGCCTTGCTTCGGGAACAATTGAGAGCCTTTTTCCAAATAAGGTGCTAACGGGACTTACGAACTTATTTATTCCGTTGATTGATCGTGGACTTCACAAGGGGATGATTCGAATGAAGCGCTCTGAGGTAGAGATGGATCTCGCTCTTTTTTCGGCTACATTCCTTGAGGCAATTCGTGAAGTTGAAGATGCACTAGCCGGAGAATTTCACCAACACGAACGACTCATAAACATGCAAACCCAAAAACGAGTTGTAACGCATCAATTTGAGGAAGCAAAAAATCGGTACTTGAATGGGCTTTCCGATTTCCTACCGGTATTGTTAGCGCTGCAGGAAAAACATCGGGTTGAAAGGCAGGTAATACGAGAGCAAGCCCAGAAAATACTACTGAGAAATCAGCTGCTCCTTGCTACAGGAGGAATGATCCCAGTTGAGCAAGTCAGGGAAGATGCTTTTTCTCCCGATGACCAAAGACTCCTAGTGAGTCGTAGGATAGATGTTGATGGCACACCGTTCCTGAAGGAGGTAGTGAATGAACTCCAGTAACGAACGGGAAGAAAACGCTCAGAAGAGTTCTGTCGTTCCTGATCAAGCGAGAACAAGCTTTTCCGCTAGAGAGCTAAGCGTGCGTATCGCGTTGATTGTAGGAATTCTTTTACTTGGAGTGTTGAGTTTCTGGCTTCTACTCTCTCTTCAAGAAGCTCCCCCCAAGAGCACCAAGGCTACATCCGCTACTCCGGTAATGGTGGAGCGGATCTCTCCGGTTGATGTCACAAGTCAGGTTAGAGGTGTAGGTACCGTTGCCCCGCGGCACTTGGTGCGTATTAGACCAGAAGTGAGTGGCCAGATAGTTGAGATGCATCCAGATCTCTTGGTGGGGGCAGTTGTTCAACAAGGGGACCTCCTTTTTCGAATTGATCCGCGTAATTATGAATTAGCGATCGAAGAAGCGAGGGCTCAGTTGGAGCGAGCTTCGTTTGAGCTTACCTTAGAAAAGGGGAATCAATCAGTTGCAAAGCGAGAGTGGGCGCTCTTGAAAGACCTAGGTGTGGACACTCCTTACGCTGAGACACACAGGAGCTTAGCACTACGTAAACCGCATTTACAGGAGAAGCTTGCACAAGTATCAGCAGCAGAAAGTAGGTTGCAACGAGCGCAACTTGATCTCGAGCGCACAGAGGTTATAGCGCCATTTGATGGCACCATATTAAGGAAGAATTTAGAAGTTGGAGGATATACCAGTCCGCAAGAAACGGTGCTTGAAATCGCTGGCACGCAACAGTTTGAAATAGAGGTTGAGATTCCGCGCAGTGAGCTTCGGTGGCTTACTCGACTCTATCTAGGCGTTGCTTCTGACCGAGAAGAAAAATTGAATTACGAGACGAAGATCCTGCAGCGAATTGGTAATGGACGATACCAGCATCATGAAGGAATGGCAGAGCGGTTAGTCGGAGAAGTTCAGCGAGATGGTCGAATGGCGAGGGTGCTGGTTACAGTGGATAAGCCATTGGGAAGAGATTCAACTCCATCGTTTCCTTTGCTCATAGGAACGGCTGTTGAAGTTGTAATTGATGGAGATCAGATTCTCCATGTTTATCCTATTCCAGTGCGGGCAATCAGGGAGGGCGAGGTGATCTGGACGGTCTCTGAGGAGAATACGCTTGAGACACTCTCTGTTGAGCCAATTTTTTCAACCTCCGACTTTATGTATGTACGAGGAGAGTTTGCTCAGGAAATCACATTGGTTACCAGTGCATTGTCGAATCCGTTAGAGGGCTTGTTGTTGGCAATACCTGAAGAGGTTGCTGAAGAGGAGCCTCTGAATGTTTCTGAAGCAGAAGCAACAACCATTATTCCTGAAATGGGTGAATAAGCGCGGGATATGGCAAACCAGACTGAACGAGACGAGCTTTCAAAGGGCCCCATCGCTTGGATGGTAAAAAATCGAGTTGCCGCGAATCTCTTGATGATTATCTTTCTTTTTGGTGGGCTGCTGATGAGTAGCCAAATCAAGCAGGAAGTTTTTCCAGAGTTCACCACTGACATTGTTAGAATTACTGTGCCCTATCCTGGTGCAAGCCCTGCTGAAGTAGAGCAAGGAATTATCCTCTCAGTGGAGGATGCAGTGCGCGGGCTTGATGGAGTAAAGAGAGTTACTTCTACTGCTTTTGAGGGGTCAGGCGTTGTAGTTGTAGAGCTATTAACATCAGTGAATGAATTTAAGCTCGTACAAGATATCAAAAACGAAGTCGATCGTATTACTTCCTTTCCTGAGGATGCCGAGCGTCCTGTTGTCAGTCTTGTTGAGAGTAGACGGAAGGTTGTTTCACTCATGCTCTATGGGGAGCAATCTCGAAGTGCTCTTCGGATGCTCGCTGAGCGAATACGTGATGACCTGATTCAGCAACCTGGAATTACACTCGTTCAACTGGGGTTAACACCACCTCTTGAAATTGCTATTGAAGTGCCACAGTCAGAGTTGCGTGCTTATGATCTTACGTTAGAGCAGATCGCCAGAAAAATTCGTGAGACCGCCATTGAGCTTCCCGCTGGTGAAGTGCGGAGTGAAGGAGGACAGATTCTTTTACGAACGCAGGAGCGGAGAGATTTTGGACGGGACTTCTTGAATATCCCAATCTCGTCCTCGTCATCGGGAGGCATAGTGCGGCTCGGTGAAATTGCTACGATAGAGGACTCGTTTGAAGAGGCGGACCAAGAGGCGATATTTAATGGAAAGCCCGCAATAAGCATAGATGTGTTTCGAGTCGGCAATGAGACTCCTGATGGAGTTTCTCAGGCAGTACAGGCGTATGTTGACGAGCTGCAGTCCCAATTACCACCAGATATTGGAGTTTCTCTCTGGAATGATCGGTCCGTAGTCTTTGTTGATCGCATGCAGCTTTTAATGAAAAACGCGGCACTCGGACTCATACTCGTGCTGATTCTCCTAGGGCTATTTCTTGAAGTGAGGCTAGCCTTTTGGGTAACGCTGGGCATTCCAATTTCAATACTTGGCTGTTTTCTGTTTCTACCATGGTTAGACACGTCAATTAATATGATCTCTCTCTTTGCGTTTATTATCACGCTGGGAATAATTGTAGATGATGCTGTCGTAGTCGGTGAGAATATTTACGAGAAACGAGAGCAAGGGCTTAGTAAAATCCAAGCTGCCATACGTGGAGCACAGGAAATATCGATGCCTGTTATTTTCGCTATTCTTACAAATATTGTGGCATTTATGCCGTTATTTTTTGTTCCTGGTATAAGCGGCAAGTTCTTTCGCCAAATACCGGCGGTGGTAGTAATTGTTTTTGTAATTTCTTTGATTGAGTCGCTATTTATTCTTCCAGCGCACCTCTCACACAGTGCCCCAGATAAAGCGCTTTGGAAAAAGTTAAATAAGCCCCGCGAGTATTTTGGTGAGAAGCTGAATAGATTCATTGAAAAAGTCTACGATCCATTTGTTTCTTGGGTCGTAACACATAGATATATTACTATCGCAATTGCGCTCGCCGTCCTTTTAACTGCGTTCGGGATGGTTGCGGGTAAACATCTTAAGTTCACCTTTTTACCAAGAATTGATGCCGATGTCGTAACAGCTCAAGTGCGACTTCCGTTTGGAGTCTCTATTGAAGAAAGCAGACGGGTTCAGAAGCTTCTGGTTTTGGGGGCTGAGCGTGCAATACAAAGGGCGGGTGGTTCACACATTGCAAAAGGCACCTATAGTCAGATAGGAGGAGGGCTTGTCTCTTTTGGTCCAGGTCCTGCTTTTGTAGGTGCAGGTGGTGCTCATGTTCTCGCGGCTCAAGTCGCGCTCGTCCCCTCGGATCAGCGAAAGATATCGGGCATGCAGTTCTCAAGACTGTGGAGAGAAGAAGTTGGTCATATCGTTGGTATCGATACGCTCATTTTTCAAGCTGAGACGGGGGCAAGCGAAGGGCTTCCGATAGAGCTTAATCTTAGTCATCCCGTGAAAGAGACTTTAGAGGAAGCGGGCAAAGAGCTGAAAGCTATTATAGAGACCTATGCTGGAGTATCTGACACTGATGATGGTGTTCCGAGTGGTAAGAGACAATTTAGCTTTACGGTAACTCCGTATGGAGAAAGTCTTGGCATTACTGCAGCCGAGCTTGGTCGACAGGTAAGAGGTGCCTTCTTTGGGGTCGAGGCTTTGCGTCAGCAACGTGGAAGAAATGAGATAAAAGTTAGAGTCAAGTTGTCAGAGGATGAGCGCTCAACCCTGAAAACACTGGAAGAACTAGTAATTCGAACTCCAGCAGGGGGAGAGATTGCGTTCTTCGATGCTGCACATGTTCAGGAAGGACTATCATACACCGAGATTAAACGAGTAAATGGACGGCGAGTCGTAACAGTTTCTGGAGATGTAGACGAAGATGTTTCAAATTCAAATAAGATTATTGACGAGCTGCTAAAAAAGCATATACCAGCGCTTCAGCGTCAGTACCCTGGATTAACGTATAAGTTTGCTGGCGAGAAAGAGGCGCAACAAGATTCGCTGAGTAGTCTCGGAATGGGATTTGCAGTAGCGATGTTGGTAGTCTTTACTCTCCTAGCGATACCGTTTAAGAGCTATATTCAGCCCATTATTGTTATGCTGAGTATTCCTTTTGGTTTCATCGGAGCTATCGCGGGGCACTTTCTTTTAGGATATGGCCTGAGCATTATAAGTCTCTTCGGACTCATAGCACTCTCAGGGGTAGTCGTGAATGATTCGCTGGTCTTAGTTGTGACAGCGAATAGGGAGCGAGAAAACGGTCTATCGACTTATGATGCTGTTATTCGAGCTGGCAAGAGACGACTAAGACCGATTTTACTCACCTCACTTACAACATTTCTTGGACTGGCACCGATGATATTTGAGACGTCTATGCAGGCGCGCTTTCTTATTCCAATGGCAATTTCTATAGGTTTTGGAATTTTATTTGCGACAATTATTATTCTCGCCATTGTGCCAGCTTTCTATCTTGCGATTGAAGATATACGAGTGCTTTTCAAAAAAGCGAGCTAATCTTTTACGAGATACTAAAGACGAGGTCTCCTCTACGCCCCTTGAATTGCCGGTTCTCTTGTGTTGAAGCTGTTTCATGATCAATTCGTTGAGCCGGTATTGAATGAGGAGATGATGGCTCTTCGCTCAGAACATTATTTTGGTCAAGTGTACGCCTAATAATCTCTTCCGTATCGAGAGGTTCTTCTATCACTGATTCAGCAGCTACAGCGATCTCATCGACTGTTGCATCATTGGATTCTCGGTCTGTTGCTTCAGTGGGCTCCACCACTCTTTCTTTTACCTCTTTTTCAGCTATTCCCGTCGTTACAATTGTTCCTTCCAGTGTAGCGAATGACTCTGTTGGTAATGGTTGAGCATTCAAGAGGTCACTGTTCATTTCGTTTGAGAGTTTTTCCAGGCGTTCGAGTGTTTCATTGAGTGATGCGGTATTTTGTATCTCTTTTTCTTTTGTTACTTCAGGAATGAGTGTTTCAGTGTGCTGATGTTCAATCACCGCAGGTATTACTGTTTCAATTTCTAGGTGTTCGGATTGTTCTCGATCAACTTCAGGAGATACCTCTACTGCCTTGCTGTGTTCAAGAGGCTCTTGGTTTAAGGACTTTTCCTGCTCACGCAAGGTATCTTCAACACGTTCTGTTTCGAGTGTTGATGCAATCATCTCTTCCTTGACTTCTGTAGTACGCATTGCCGCAAGTATATCGTTTATTGAGGCTGGCTGGTGAAGAGCAGGATCATTTGCATTATTTAGGTCCTGTTCTTCCAGGGTGTCTGTTCGCATGTCAGACTGGGAGTCACTCATTGAGTTGATAACTCGGTGGTGACGATGGTCTTGGGAAATCTTTATTCGTTCTTCGCCCGTAATCACTCCCTCGGTCTGAAGTTTGTTGAGATGCTCTTCCGTCGCTTTTTCTTTAAATTCACTGACTGAGACGTGTCCATCGCCGTTTGTATCGAGGGCTTTCATCAGATCAGAAAGTCTCGCTTCAGCGGCATTATTGGCTTCAAGGTCGATATATTGCTTGAGATCTACTACCTCTTCCTTTTGCAGAGTTGTATTTAAGTCAGACGAGGGGGAAGTAGACTTATCGAGCTCTTCTGGAGCTGCGAGTGGGGTAGTGTTCTGTTGTTGAAACATAAAACCGCGTAAAAAGTTTTCTAACCATCAGTGGCGTTCTTGAGAGAAGCCTACTCTACGGGTGTTATGGCAAAATTGCGTATTGAGGAGGCATAGAGAAAAAAATAATCGACCCACTTAACAATATTGAGTGTTATCAGCTGGTTGCAGATATTGCTCAATTGCATGAAACAGGTCGTGTTCTGAAACACGGTAATGTCGATGATTGCCTTTTTGGGACTCTCGATTGAAAGCGTTTAGTCCCGCTTGATTACAAATTTCTTTGATATCTGCACCAGTACAGCCCTCGGTAATCTCTGCAAGGTATGAGATATCAATTTCTTTATCCATCGTAATATTTCTCAGGAAGATAGAGAAAAGCTCTGTTCTTGCTTTATGATCAGGAGGTGAAATTTCAATACTTTTGCTGAGACGCCCAGCTCTCTTAAGAGCGTCATCTACGAGATCAACTCTATTGGTTGCGCCAATAATATAGACCCCCTCGATATTTTTGATTCCATCAATAATCTGTAAGAAATGGTTCAATAGATTTTCTGCCCATGCCTGACTCTTTCCCCCTCTTGCCCTTCCAATGGAGTCAATCTCATCTATAAAAACAACAGCCGGGCGGTGTTGTTCAGCTGCATGGAATAGTCTTGAGAGATTTTTTTCAGATTCTCCAACAAACTTTGAGATAATGTCATCTGCTGCAACAGAGAAAAAATTTAATCCCGCAGTGCTCGCGAATGCTCTTGCTATCGTGGTTTTCCCAGTTCCAGGGGGCCCGTGAAAAATGATTCCTTTTGGTGTCTCAATTCCATACTTTTTAGCTTTTTCGGGAGACCGGAGAAGTTCAACGATACTAAGAAGCTGCTTTTTAAGCGAGTCGTTGATGATGATATCATCCCAATGAACTTTTTGAGACTTGTGAGACAGAAAGAGGGGGGTGAAGCTGTTTTCCTCCTCTTGCTGCGTTGATTGGGTTTCTTGAGTCGGTATGCGAGTAGGCACACCTTGAAACCGCTGATTCAGCCATCTGTCGAACCTCGTTTTTCGAATCGCGAGGAGGGTAAGGAGCGGGCCAACAAAGTGCAGCAGGGGAAGGTGAGCAGTTTTTAGGTCGGGAATATCAAGCGAGGCTGTTTTTACGAGAAGCAATGCCATCAGTAAAAAGGTAAGTATTCGTAAAGTGAAATCTCCTCTCTTCCAGAATTTCGGTGTTGACCATAGTTTCGTCTGATATGTGTAATAGAGGAATGGCAAGGTAAGGGTAATAGTGAGCGTTAGGAGTGAAAACTCGAACGCAAACAGTGGTAGCACTTGATTTGGAATCTGTATCGGCACCATAAAACACCCAAAAAACTCGCAATAAAACTCACATTGTTATGGTCAATGAGTTCCAATATGTGCGGTTGGTGGGCGTGTTAAATAGGGTGGGCGTGTTAAATAGGGTGGGCGTGTTAAATAGTAGGTAAAGTCCGCTGAATGGCTCTAACCTGCTATAATAGCTTGATTTTTCAAGATGCGATGATGGTGGGCCAGGGAAGACTTGAACTTCCGACCTCACGCTTATCAGGCGTGCACTCTAACCAGCTGAGCTACTGGCCCCAAAAAGGCTCAATAAAGCGAGATATGAGCAAATAAAAGAGTGGAGCTGAGCGGGATCGAACCGCTGACCTCCTGCGTGCAAAGCAGGCGCTCTCCCAGCTGAGCTACAGCCCCAAATACTTTACGATCTCATATCGCTTAATTGTCACGAGTCTCTATCCTCCCTGCTCACTAATGTCAACTCTCTGTAGAGTTACCATCTTGAGGGTAAGAAAAGAGGCGAATGACCAGGTGGGAGATGGTAAACAGAGTGAGCGTTCTCTGTCAAGTTACTGAGAATTTTCAGAAAGTTATATCTTCACTTTTTGTGGGAAGGTGCTCAGAGACCTTTTGTAATGGGCTTAAAATGCCGATAGCACTGTATTAGTTGGCTTAAAGGATACTAATGGAGGCAGTTCTTCTACTTAATGCGAGCTTCGAGCCCCTGAGGGTTATCTCTTGGCGGCGAGCGGTCAATCTCTTCTTTCTTGAGAAAATTGAGGTACTTGAGGAGTATGACCATGAGATTCGCTCAGTTTCTATCGCTATCAAGGCACCTGCCGTTGTTCGATTATTGAATTATGTAAAGCCCAGAAAGCGAGTCCCACCTTTTTCTCGCTTTAACATTTTTGCTCGCGATAATTTTCAGTGTCAGTACTGTGGTAGTAATTTAACAGCAAAGCAAGCAACACTAGACCACGTGTTGCCTCGGAGCCACGGTGGAAAAACTTGTTGGGAAAACGTAGTTTGTTGTTGTCGTGCCTGTAATATAAAAAAGGGATCACGTACTCCCGAGCAGGCAAGGATGAAATTACATCAGGATCCGTTCAGACCAGGGTGGCTCCCTGTGTTACAGTTACGATTAAATGGAAAAGACCACCCATCTTGGCATATGTTCCTCCGTTACGCTTCGCACCGTTGAGGAAATGAAAGACACCTTAAAAGGTGTTGCAGAGACTGCTGCCCTCAATCCTCTTATCGATGCTCTTCTATCGCATGGAGAGGCTTATTTCGTTGGGGGTATCGTACGTGATGCTCTAATCGGAAAAACTATTAAAGACATTGATATCGCAACATCTCTTTTACCAGTCCGGTTGGAAGAGATTCTTACTTCCTTGAATTTTAAAGTGATCGAAACGGGCCTAGAGCACGGGACTATTACTGTTTTGGCGGGTGAGCAGTCTGTAGAGGTAACTACTTTTCGGTCGCCATCGAAGAGAACAGCAACACAATTTGGAGCTTCAATCGAGGAAGACTTATCAGGTCGAGATTTTACAATTAATGCAATGGCCTTTGATCTGCGGACTGAGTGTTTTATTGACCCTTTCGCAGGATTTCATGATCTTCAAGAGGGGATCTGTCGTGCCGTAAATGATGCCTATTCTCGCTTTCAGGAAGATCCGCATCGACTACTCAGAATGATACGGTTTGGATCAGCTGAAGGACGTGTGATTGACACAGATACTCTACAAGCTGCTCAAGAACTCGCTCCCCAGATCTCTGTTGTCGCACCCGAGCGAGTTCGCGAGGAGTTAGTGCATATTTTGATGGCACCTCTGCCTCATGTCGCGGTGCAACACTTGTATGAGGTTGGTTTATTACAGATATTAATCCCAGAGCTTATGCCAGCCGTGGGATGTCAACAGAACGAGTGGCACATTCATGATGTCTTTGAGCACACGTTGTGGGTACTTGAGCGAAGCTGTGATAGGCCACTGGTTCGGCTCGCCTCACTTTTTCATGATATTGGCAAGCCAGCATCTCTCTCCATTGATGAGGAAGGCCGAAGACATTTTTATAAGCATGAACTGATTGGAGCAGAAATTGCCGAGCAAATTATGACCCGACTCAGGTTTTCCAAGGCCGATACACGAGCTGTAACAAAGCTTGTTCGAGAGCATATGCGACCATTAGACTGTGGGGAAAGTGGGGTGCGGAGGATTATGCGTGACCTGGGAGAACAGTTCCAAGAATGGTTATTATTGAAGCAAGCTGATGCACCCCCAGTAATGCCGGAGACTGACTTTCGAGTGATGTATGAGCGGTTTTTACAGATGGTTGAAGTTGAACATCAGCGGAGAGAGGGGCCAGTTTACGGCAAACTTGCAATTAACGGTGATGATTTATTGGCAGCGGGTTTTAGTGAAGGACCTGATATTGGATTCGTATTATCGCACTGTGAAGAATTAGTTATCGAGTGCCCTGAGCAGAACTCTCGTGATACTCTTATGGAGGTGGCTCAATCCTTCCTGCGGCAACAGAAGAATAACGAGAGTAACTAGTGTATGTTTAAGAGAGGACGGGAAAAATTTATTATTTTCACTGTTGCGAGCATATCATTACTGCTTGGACATGCGTTATTCCATGAGCGGCTTTCGAGGGTCAAAACCCCATATGAACAATGGCTTTCGTCTGTAGAAGACTCGGCTTGGAGCAAGCAAGAGGGAGAGAGTCGCATATCTATCATTGTACGACTTCAAGAGAAGGATCAGATTCAGAAATGGAGTATTGTAGGAGATATTTATCAATACTCTCCTCACAATGCACAGGTCTTGAAGTTTCTGCAGCTGATTCGTGAGGGGGAACTGGTCGAGAGAAATGACGTTGGGACAGATGCTCTTGAAGTAGAGGTATTTATTGAGGATGAATCTCAAGTAATCCCCAGCCTCATAGTGAGTGGTAGGACAGAGTGGCGTAACTTACGGAATAATTGGCCGGCGCAGAATTTGATTCTTTTATTAGAAACGGGTGCCATTCCGGTTGAAGGGAGCGCATACGTAAAAAGAAGAGAGGAAAGAGGAAGTCATGAAAACGAGGGATGAAGCGATGGCGCTTTTGCGTGAGTATACTCAGTCAGAGAGCCTTATAAAGCATGCACTTGCTGTTGAAGCGGCGATGCGTTGGCATGCAGAAAAAAATGCACTGCCTGCGGAAGAGGTCGAAATGTGGGGAATTACCGGACTTTTGCATGACTTTGATTATGAGCAGTTTCCCAATCCTACGGCACCTGATGGTCATCCCTACAAGGGGAATATGATTCTTGAAGAGCTGGGATACGCAGAAGAAATTCGTATTGCGATAATGGGACATGCGCTATACACCGACACTCCTCGCGATACCTTGATGGCAAAGACACTCTTTGCCGTAGATGAGATGAGTGGGTTGATTACGGCTGCAGTGCTCGTGAGACCAGATAAATCTATCTATGAGTTGGGAGTAAAATCAGTAAAGAAAAAGTTTAAAGACAAGGCGTTTGCTAGAGGATGCAACCGAGATGAGATGCGTTTAGCGGCAGAAGAGCTTGGAATTGAGCTTGATGCGCACATAGAGAATATGATTGAAGCACTCCGCGGAGCAGCTGAGGAGCTTGGATTAGCTGGGGTGGTCAGTCTGGGCGGTCCGGTAACAGCGAGTGCATAAGTCTCGTTGTAATAGAGCTTTCGAGTTGAAACTTCTGGGCAAGTGCCCTACTACTCCTGTCCTATCATTCCAGGATAAAGCAAGCGCTAAAGGCGAGAGCGTTTTTTTTCTTACTCGAAAGTAGGCTCCTTCGTACCCAAGATAATGAGGTGAAATCCTGTACTATCCATTGGGATAGCATCCTTGAACTTCGCTTCTTCTGAGTCATTACTTCGATATATTTCGACGTCTTTATTCATGATACCTGGCTCAACCACCTCTTCAATATAGACCCGACTTCCTTGATGCAAAGCTGAGAAGTCAATGGGTTTATGAGTTGTGGATATAGTATGAGATGGACTCTTTCCACTGTTTTGACCTGATTGAGCTTCATGACCTGGCATGCTCGTCGTTGTCCCTTTTACGGGATGTTTTGTCACATGTATTGGTTGATGGGTTGTTGGATTGTACTTGTGTCCTTGATGTTTTGGATGGTGTCCCTGTCCATGTACTGGTCTCTTATTCGGATGATGTTCCTTCTGCTTTGAGGGTAAATTTGTGTTAGACGCTATCATTGGATTTGATGGGATTTTTGACCCTCCACCAGTACCAGAGCCACCAGTACCAGAGCCACCAGTACCAGAGCCGCCAGTACCAGAGCCACCAGTGCTAAAGCTCAGTGTGCCACCAGTTCCTCCAGTGCCCGAACTTCCTCCAGTCATAC
>Ga0181593_10004059_pt1 | contig 13338 bp, 13 predicted proteins | sample 071ome_19_FD_133756 | JGI IMG/M metagenome (GOLD analysis project Ga0181593, IMG submission 133756) | Coastal salt marsh microbial communities from the Groves Creek Marsh, Skidaway Island, Georgia - 071413AT metaG (megahit assembly) | ecosystem: Environmental > Aquatic > Marine > Intertidal...
ATTGTTCCCAAAAGCCTGCTATCGGGGGCAACTACAAGCACAATGCCCTTGCGACTTTTATTCAAGCTCTCAACCGCATCCAGGATGGTTGCGGTTGGCGGCAAACAGATTTGACGCAACAGATCTTGTCTCATGCTGATGGACGCTTACTCGCGGTACAATTCATCGGTCAGTCTTACACTCTCTAAATATGTCCCAAGAGTTACCAAATTACTTGCATTGCCCTTCAACGCTTGAAGAAACTCGCGCATTTGCACGAAAAAACCGGGCTTGAAATCATGATCCTCGTCAGCGAGTGGCCGCAACTCATTATTTCGAGATGGATAGGTCTGAACAGCAAAGCTCTCTATAGGTCGCATCTCAAACCGTTTTTTTGCAGTTTCAATGACAACCGACCAAGGGCCCGGTGCATTCCAAACAGAATGATAGATACCAATGTCTCCGCTATCGAATGAAATGACAGAATGTGTTGACTTTGCCGTGTACCCAGGTCGCCAAGGGACCAAATTATTTACTTCAATTGGGGCACCCCGACAAAAGACACCAAAAAGATCAATCAAATGAATGGAATTGGCAAAATGCCATTGATCACAAACCTGTTTCAACCTTCCTCCATTCAACGCTGACAAAGGGTCTTCTTGATCAAAAATCTGAACAGTCCGCGCACCTTGGATTTTCCCAACTTCTTCCAGCGCCATTCGAGTGCTGCTGTAATTACGCCTGTTCATTGCGACATAAAAGCATGTCTCCATGCCATTTGCGGCATCAGATATTCGTTTTGTTTCGTCAAGGCTAAGCCCAATCGGCTTCTCGACAAGCATTTGCCATGGGTGCTTTATCGCCTCAAGACAAATTGCCTCAGTCGCGGGCTCGCTTACAGCGATTACCACGCCATCGGCACGCGTTGTCTCGTAAAGCTCAGCAATTGAAGATGAAACAAATCCAATATCAAACTCTGATGCCAAAGCCTTTGCACGTGATGAAGTGCGGCTAAATATGCCAACAACATCAACATCTTGGAGAGCACGCATTACCTTCAAATGCTCTCGGGCCATATTGCCGGCACCAATTAAAGCAAGTTTAGACAAGTTCTGTCATTTCCATGCAAACAAAGGTCAGTTGCAGCACCCTAACCTGTCTTCATTTTTGGTTATAATAATCGCCATACTCCACGCAAATCGTCGTGCGTCGATCATCTCGCAAAAATGCTCTCTCATACGCGGGGAATATATCCTCAGGTTCCTCAAGTCTTATCACTTCTACAGTGGAACACATCGATTGCACTGCATCAGAAAAATCACCAACATGCTGAGATTGTGGATGGAGAGGATTGACTGAACCGATTCCCGTACGAATGATTATTTTTGGTCGGAATCCACCATTAGCCATCACATCGACTTTGTCGATATGGTTCACCAGTTGATTCATACCGCAAAGTAGAAAATTCCAACGTGGGAAAATTGAAATAGGCACCTTACCATCAAGTGCAAGCCCAAGACTCATACCCATCTGCATTTCTTCGGCTACGGGCAGTTCAACAAGCTGGTCGGGGTTAATATCCTTGACCGTATTTGACATCGCTGTTCCCGGGCACGCAACAGCTTGCCCAATGAAAAGTGTATTTGGCTGTTGTGCCAGCCACTCCATTGACCGCTTCAGTTCATCAAAATATTTCATTTCCAAAATCTCTAGAATTGTACGCGCGTACCGGCACCAGCATGTGGATATTTATTTCTATATTTATAATAGAAAATCATTGGATCTTCAGTGTTCTCGTAGGACGTTTCCTGCATATTCCAAACATCACGCGTGTCCGTGACAACCGACATGTTGTTGTCCTCAACGATAAAGCGGATGGGTAGCTTATGGTTTCGGCTATACTTGACACACTCATGGGCGATGCCGGTTTCAGCGGTCATGTCTCCCAGAAAACAGTGGACCTTCTCACTGCCGCCATCACGTTTGATTGACATAGCTGTGCCAACAGCAATTGGCAGAACACCACCGACAATCGCTGAGGAGTAGATTTTATGTTCAGGAAAACACAAGGATATTGAGCGCCCCTGCATAATCTCCGACATTACCTCATCAGCAGGAACGCCCTTTAAAAGGCATTGATAATGTGATCTCCAGGAGCAGAAAACCCAATCGTTGTCATCAATGTCCTTGAAGATTTCGATCATCTGGTCTTCATTTTCGGAATAGAGATGTATCGGTGCCCTGATTTGGGCCGCGTTGAATCGCGCGGCCACTTCATCTTCAAATGCAATCAATTCTTCAGCGTTCATGCGCTAAAATCCTTGTCTGTTTCAACCCCACTCCAGAAGTCAGGAACTGAACTTCAGGAGAGTCGATAAGTTGTAGAGCCCTCATTCTCAAATGCAAAGTCAACACACACAAGGTTTGACAAAGCTCTTTTTATTTCTAAATGTCTCTCAGGCGCAGCTAGAAACAAAACAAACCCTCCCCCACCGGCACCAAGAACCTTGCCACCAACCGCTCCTGCAGATATACCAGTTGCGTAAATTGAGTCGATTTCACTAGATGTTACAGTCTTGGCCAAGTCGCGCTTTAACAGCCAACTCTCGTGAAGCAACCTACCGAAGTCGAGAGGGTCGAAATAATCTGCAAGCAATAAACCCTGCGCCTCTGTAACCAAATCCATCAAGGCACGAAAATTTTGCTCCGTTGAGGATATATTTGCTACCTTTGAAGTTTCTATTTCTGGAGCACGTCGCTGGATTCCAGAATAAAAAAGTAATAGGTGATCATTGAGGTAACGTGAACGCTTTTTTTCAATGGCTAGTGGGCTAACCTCAAACTGCCCATCAGTTTTGAAAGCTATTTTATTAAAACCACCAAAACTCGCCGCAACCTGGTCCTGAGATCCAACAATCTCCCGATTGATCTCCTGTTCGATAAATATCGCATTCTTTGCCAGTTCGGCTGGCGTGCATTGAACCCCAAGCAACGCGTTAATTGCGTGCAAAAGACCAACAGTGAAAGATGAACTTGATCCCAAACCTGATCTTGCAGGCAAATCACCGTCATGGTGAATTTCGAGGTTCAAGTCCTGGCGTAAAAACTTAAAAACCCCACGAATGCCGGGATGTTTGATATCATTTATACAATTCACCATTTCGGTTTGCGAGTAAACCAACCGGAATTTATAGTCGAAAAACGGCAAGAGTTGACGACATGAAATGTAGCAATATTTATCTATAGTGGTCGATATGACCATGCCACCAAATTCCGACGCCCATTGTGGTAAGTCAGTCCCGCCACCAAAAAATGATATTCTGTAGGGAGTTTTAGATATAATCATATTAGCTGCTCTATCACTTCTTCTCAGGCATCATATCTATCAACCAGAGCCACCAGAGAAACTTTATTGAGAAAAATAGTTGAAATTTAATGATAAATAAAAAGCGTCTGGGCAATCTCTTGAAGCGGGCCCAACGCTCTGATGATTTTTGGTTTCGGGTAGCTTTGTTTCGACCCAAAGGATTTGTTGCCAATTCAACCAACAACTGTGTAGTGGCAGCGTCAAGATTCAGGTGACTAAAAGCCTCCTCCACTTCTGGAACGAATAATTTCCAACTGTCATTTGACCGCTTCTCTTCCCCAAACTTCTTTTGAGCAGGACGATGTACGCCAAGCCCGCGCAACAAATAATGACATGAAATAAACTTGGTTCTAACCAGAGCAGCATGTGACAAACTCCATACGCGCTCAGCAAGATAGGGATCGGGGATTTTCGCCCAAGCTTCAGACCATAAGTTTTTGGCGGTTTCTGTTCTCGTTACAAAAAACTGAGCCACAATATAATTGCTATATAGGGAATTAACCCTCGATTGAGCTTGCCTGTGTGACAAGTCTGAGGGGGCATCATATCGATCAGATAGCAGAGTTTTGGTATAGAACGCCAAAGATGGTTTTTTCTTTGACACAAAGACGCGCTGTAAAGGTTGAAATTCCACAAAGCCACAGGCGCCTCTTGCCGCCCCAAATGTTAAATTGCCCTCAAGAAATTGACAACATTTCTGGAATGACTTGATGTTGGGCAAGTCATCATCGCCTAAATAACTACAATAAGACGTTGTAACTCGTTGAAATCCGATTGCCATAGCCTGAAGTACATTTGTTTTTGGAGCATGAACACAAGTTACAAAATCAAATTCAATAAAATAGGTGGCAGGATTAATGTCGTCTGACGCGACTATGATAAGCCTTCCGCTAAACCGTTGCCACTGAAGCCACTTGCAAATGATTAAGATTCTCTGGTGACCGCCCAAAGTTGGGACTACAAACGTAAGATGCTCACCCATCGTTACTCCTATTGCATTCCCGGGTCAGAGCGCTCACTGTACCAGCCAATCATTCGCTCCAACCCTTGCTTTAGGCTTGTCTTTGAGTAGTTGCCAAGTAAGTGCTTCGAAAAAGATGTGTCAATGGATCTTACTAAAGCCTCCGTATTTTCCATTTTGGTTGCCTCGACCCTGACTTTTTCCTCCAAGCCGAATATTTCGACTATCTGACGATGCAATTCAAACATTGAAGTTACCCGTCCTGAGCCAACATTGAGTGTGGTGTTTTGAATGGGTGATACCATTATTGAGATGATAGCATTGACCAAATCACCAACATACAACCAGTCTCTTGCTTCAATAGGGTCAGCCTTAACACAGGAGCGTCTTTTTAGACTCATCATTTCCTTAACAAAAGACGTCAATACATGAGGTGCACTTGCATCAAGATCAGCAAATTCACCAAAAACTGCTGAAGGACGCAAAACAATCAGATTGATACCGCTTTCATCCCTCAATCTCCTAACGAACAAACGTTCAAGTGAACGAAACATACCGCCAACTTCAAGGTATCTGCTGTGCGGTTGATCCTGAAAAAACATATCTTCTGTGAGTGGGTAAGATCGACTTGGATAACCGGTCGTGCTACTGAGCCATAGAACGCGCTTCACATTTGATTTGCAAAGTTCTTCCAAGAAGACGTCGGTCATGTTCATTGACAGTTCTATTCGATCTAACCTCTCTTTTAGTGAAGAATTGGCCGTGATTGAAACACCAGCCAAGTGAATTACACTATCCACCCCATCAAACAGACCGGCCAAATTTTGAGGGTTACACAGGTCTCCCACCGAGATTTCTGTATTTGCCGGATATATTGTTGGTGGCTCTCTGTAACAGGCCACTGTTTCAAATAGAGCTGTAAATTTCTGATTAAAAACAATATTCTTACCAATGAAACCACCGGCACCAGTTACCAACACTCTATCTCTCATTTTTTGTATTACTTGTGCCGGATCTGTCTTCGACAATTTTCGAGCAGATGTTCAACACTTTCTTCAAAACTATATTTGGGAGTCCATCCTGTCTCTGAGTTGAATTTACTACAATCAGGTATCTGTAGCGTCACATCGCTCGGTCGAAGCAAAGACGGATCAACCTCAGAGACAATTTTCACCTTCGCCTTTTGCTTCAGCACATCAAGAAACTCTCCAACTGAGATTGTCGTTTGACCACCTATGTTATAGGCCTCACCCGGCTGACATTTGAGCAATGCAAGGCGGTACGCCTCCATCGCATCCCGCACGTCAATCAATGTGCGCACGGAGTCCAGGTTGCCGTGAAAAAGCTTGTCCTGCTTTTCAGCTTCAATGAGTGCAACCTGGAGCGCAAAACTCGTGGAAAAGAGGTCAGATCGACGAGGGTTGAAGTAGGCAAACATTCTCGTGGTTATGACCTTAACGTCATAAGATTTGAAATAAGTGTAACCAAGATGATCTTGGGCCGTTTTTGATACGGCGTAGGGGCTCGACGGTTTCTGTGGACAATCCTCCTTTATCGGCACGTTTTTTGGATCCACTTGGCCATAAACTTCAGAAGTGCTGCATAACTGGATATGTGGATCAATTTCGGCCAAACGGATCGCCTCAAACAAATTGGCAGTACCCATGATGTTGTTATTGATTACGCTGAGAGGTGTAATAAAGCCCGCGCGGACGTTTGCGTGAGACGCAAGATGAAAAATATGCGTCGGTTTGCTCACCTGAAGAGCACGCATCACAGAACTAAAGTCGCATAAGTCACATTCGTGAAGTTGGACACGGTCCATAATTCCCGAAAGGTTAATAGGCGCAGTTGTGCTATGCCAACGCGTTATTCCATGAATCTTAGCTTCAGGATATGTCGAAGCCAAATGCTCCGCGAGATAACTTGCGCCACTTCCTGTGATGCCTGTGATAAGAATGCTTTCCATTAAACTTCCCGGGACTCGGATACTAAAATGTTCATAAGTTTAGATAATTTTTCTAAAATCACAGCATCTGGCCTGACTTGACTGCTGTTTTGCGATCCCATAATTGATAGGCCTTAATTGCAGAAGCCAACATTTTTTGGTTAATTTTTGGGCCTTCCGTCGCCCTAATATTCATTTTCACTTCTGAGGCATTATGCATACCAGCAAGCACTGTGGAAATTCCCGTATAAGACAAACAAAACTTTAAAGCGAGGTATGACCGGGCCTGATTATCCTCAAAATCACTCAAGCCGATCGCGTCAAACATTTGATTTGCACCGTCAATCCAGTTTTCAATCTGTGTCCTTGACCACCGACTTCGATGGTCACTTTTATCAAAGGTTATATTCTTGGGAAAATTTTGAGCAAGAAATCCAAAATTCAGAGGTGTTCTGGCAAGAACCCCCAGTCTTTTCGCTCTGGTATTGTTGAAAAACCCGCTCGAAATAAGCCGCATGTCAAGCAGACTGAAATTGACCTGGATCGCTTGAAAATTATCACTAATTAACCGATGACAAGAGTCCAGAGGATTTTTCAGAGAAATCGCCAATACTCGCACCTTGTTATCTAATTGAAACCGCCTCAGCGTATCCAGAATAACGGGCATTTCAAGCAACTCTTCCAAAGTAACCATGTGTAGGTGTAGCACGTCCAAATAGTCCGTCTGCAACCGTTCCAAACTCCCGTCTAATGAACGCTCCATGTTGTCAGCAGTCATTTCCAGCTTTTGCGTATAGTCTAGCATACCGAGCTTGGACGATATCACAACGTCACTTCTCTGAAGTCCACTCGTCTCGCCCAGAACCTGCCCAAGCAAAATCTCGCTGTGACCATCGCCGTAAACATTCGATGTGTCGAAAAAATTTACACCTTCGGATAGCGCTACTTCCAACGCCTCAATGGCATCATCATCGGAGATCACCCCATAAGATGTAGCTCCGGGCGTAACACCGCCTATGCCCCAAGTGCCAAAGCCTATCTCCGAAACTTGGATCCCGGTGCTACCAAGTTCACGATATTGCATTAACACGTCACCTAGAAGTGACCAGCGAGCTGCTCGCTCGCAGCTTCACCGTTGTAAAGGTACGCACCTTTTTTGTTTCCCCACCAGACTACTTCACGGCACCATTCATTGAGGTCGTCAAAGCTTCTTTGGGTGCGATCAATAACAATTTTTGTGGGCGCAACAACAAGGTTTGCGGGCAATCCTTCTCTGACATCATTCCAAAAATCCATGACATTATAACGTAAGTTACAATGAAGCACATCACTGGCAAACGGCTGCGAAACCAACATTTTATTCACCTTAACAGCATCTTCCAGAGCTTCGAGCGGCATAGTCGGATTTCGGGTTGTGACAAGGCTCGCGATCAGGTCTTGAGCTTCTGAATAAAAGCGATCCATCTTGTCTTCTGCTGTCAATTTGATGAACATATACTCATCAGCCGGCCAATAGATGCCCAACCAATCGTCCGAATAAACATACTCTGCACCGCCCTCACCAATTTTACGGGCCTCATCGACAAAGAAGTCCATTATGGAACTAACCACTGGATAGCGGTCAGCATCGGCGAACATGAACCTCTCCATGATTTCAGTGAACGTAACGTCTGAATTTTTCAGCGCAATTATAATTGGTATTTGAAAGAGCTTGTCAAAATGAAGAAAAGACGCCATCCAAGCGAATGACCTTGCTTTGCGCCAATCCTCCCCCCCCATGGTTGCTGTTGCCACAACAAGCTCCTGGAATTCCGGAACATCATCGCCCAACTCCACACGGCTACCATGCACATTGATGATTTCTGACCTGATAACCTTCATACCATGTTTTTGAAGATATTCTGGATCGCCCATCTCGGCATTAGGCAGGATCGACAAATTGTTAAATTGTATGCGGTTATGCTGCCCTGCTCTAATCAGGTCATCGACACCTTTACAAAAACTACTATACGTCTCACCGGGAAGTGGCAAAATCAGATCAGAATAGGTTTCCACCTTGTCTTTGGTAAACCGACGCGCCAACTCCCAATAGCTTTCAAGTGAGATATTATCTCTTTTGATGTTTTCTAAGGTCTTTGGGTCAAGTGATTGCATCGATAGCGCAACACCTTTATTTAAACCTGCATCAGCGATGATTTTTTGGGTTAGGTAGGCTCGTTCAGTGGCGTTTTTGGTATTTTGTACCGAAAACCCTTGGGGGAACCCAGTTTCGCGTTTTATCTTTGCAACACTCTCAGCAATCTCAACATCCCGTTTTTGAATTCCAAAATTAGCATCACAAACGAAGATATATTCAATCCTCTTTTCAGCCATCCATTTGAGTTCACTTTCAAGACGCTCATCTTCAAATTTTGTTACCTTGGCCGCAGTTGCAGAACCCCAGTCACAAAACGTACATCTAAAGGGGCACCCACGATTGGTTTCCCAAAGACCAATCCATTTTTCATCAGGGTTATCGTTGACTAGATTGTCAAAAATTCCATTCATAAACGGAGATGGTAGTTCAGACAGGTCTCGCATCCGAGGGGTTGGCATGGATGCTTGAAAGACATCAGAATTGTCAAGATAACTAATGCCTGTCATCGTCTCCCAATTTCGGGAAGGATAGATCTCTACCAAATTTGCAAATGTGCGCTCTCCCTCATTGTGAACCACAATATCAATAAATTCATTCTCGCGCAAAAACGCTTCCGGCTTATCCGGAACTTGTGGTCCGCCAAAAACAATGAGCGTTTCGGGTTCAATGGCTTTGATTCGTCGCGCGACTTCAAGCGAAATCTGTGCATTCCAGACGTAGGTACTAAAGCCGACAATATTGGCTCCCAACATCTTAGTAACAATTTCGTTAATCGGTGCGCGCTTGTAAATGTGGGGGAGGAAGTTAAGTTGATCGCGGTTTGCACAATGTTCTCGCAGATAACTCTCCAAGCAAGCGATAGAATAAGGCAAATAGTTTTGCCCCGAGAAACTATTGTTTATTTGAACTAATCCAACATTAATCATGCTCATTAATACCTTTTAAGGGATCCCAAATGCACTTAACGTGGCCAAATTTTTCATACAAAATATAAACTAGTTCCATGACTACGAAGACTTACCTGAACTTTTCGTATACCAGCCGCAAAATATATTGGCCTAGCCTGTTTTAACAGTGTCACTGTTTCTTCTCCACCAATCCATAGTCAAAGCTATGCCATCATCCAGTGACACTTCAGGGCGCCAGCCAAGTTCCTCCTCTGCACGGGTGCAATCAAGACACAAACTGGTTTTTATGGTTGGCATGGTTAAATCATGGTTTATTACAACAGACTTTCCAGAGGCCTTGATTATCCTCTCAACGACGCTTCGGACACTCTCGGCACGACACGAACCGCAATGATACATCCGATATTTTTCTGTCTGACCGGCAAAAACCTTGTTCACAAACGAAACCAAATCATCCACATAAAGAAGGTCTCGTTCTTCTTCACCTGCACCCCAGACAGTAATACAATCTGTTGCGTTTAGCACTTTAGTAATTGTCGCGCCAAAAAAGTGGCTTCGCTCTAAATCAAACTTGTCATGTGGTCCATAGATGTTGGAATGGCGTATTGCGGTGAATTTTGTTGAACCCAAGCTGCTATAGAACTCACACATTTTTTCGAGATACAGTTTTGTGTTGGCAGCACCAAAATATCTGGGATGGACAGATCTATTAGCATCATAATCGTTCTCTGCTATTGGACGCTCGCTTGATTGGTACATTACCGTACATGAGAAAAACACCAAATGCTGCACTTCATTGTCAACTGCAGCTCGAAATAGATATGAGTTCATAACCGCATTGTCAGTGACATGAATTTGCGGTGTCGATACGATATCCTTGGCACCCGAAGTGGTTGCCGCCGCTTGAATGATCTTTGCTGGCTTCACTTTCTTAAGCAAAGACGTAACCTGATGGGGATTTGTGAGGTCACATTTATGCCAGACGATCCTCTCGTCCTCGAAGGGCAGCCGTTTATTAAAAACTGCGTGCAACTCACAGCTACTATCACCTGCAAAAGCCTCAGCCATATTGCGGCCAACAAACCCGGTCGCCCCACAAACAAGGATCCTCTGTTTCGTCATCACCACTCTTTTCTAATTTTCTTTGATCGTCCGGCTTGCCAATGCAGTTACTCTAAACATTTCCATATTTCCGATTGTTGATCATCCGATAGCCCTTGACCAGTTCGGCTATACCTGCATCGAGGGACATTTGCGGCTTGAAGCCACTGGCTTCGATCTTCGCGTTGGAAACGATGTAATTCTGTTGATCAGGATCTACACCAACCTCAGCTTCGACAAAGTAGAAGTTTTCAACATGACGTGCGATTGCCTCGCACAATTCCCATTTCGATACGTTCGCATCAGACAGCCCGACATTGTATATCTCGCCAACCATTGAATTATGATTTTCAATGCCATGAAGAAATACACGCGCAATATCGATGACATGGATGTAATTGCGTTTAAAATGGCTTTCAAACAACACCATAAATCCGTCATTTACTGCGCGATAAGTGAAATCATTGACCAGAAGGTCCAGCCTCATTCTTGGCGACATGCCAAAGACGGTCGCGAGACGGAAACTCACAGCATTTCCATGGCTCATCAATTCCTGCTCTATTTCCACCTTGTCCACTGCATATTTTGAGATGGGATTAAGTGGTGAATTCTCATCACAATAATTGTTCTCATCACCGCTACCATAGGCGCTGTTCGTCGTTGGCATCAGAACCAACTGGTTGGATGAAAGATTGGCCAGCATCATCTTAATAGCATCATTATTGACCGTATGCGCGCCAATCGGGTCTCTCTTACACAGCGGCGCGCCAACATAGGCAGCAAGAGGTATAATGATGTCAGCCTTTGCAAAGAGGGGTTTCATGTCGTCCTTAAGCCGCACATCCGCTCTTACAAAATCAAAATTGGGGTGGTGACATACATGGTTGAGACTGGTCTGACCAAACATCAAATTGTCCGCAACCATTACATGGTGACCGGCGTCCAGCAACCGCGGGACAAGTGTTGAGCCAAGATATCCACAACCACCGGTAACCAGAATTTTTGCTGTCATTTTGCCTCTCCTTGAAACTTACGCACATCAGGATTTTCAATTTCATATTGATCAATAACAAGACCCGCCCGGTGATAATCGTCTGGAACACCAATGTCTATAAAAGGCACGTCTGCAACATAAGCAAAGAGGTGAAGATCAGCGTCCAGAAACAGGGGTGTAAGGTCATCTTCGAATGACAATCGTTCCACCCGTCGCGCCTGAAGATCGGAAACCATTTCTGGCGAGAATAAATAAATGCCGCCGCTTTTATGGACCGAAGCGCCATCAGAACCAAGAGACAGCCTTCCATTTGGCGCAATATCAAATGGTGAATAGCGACCACGTTCAGGGGTTTTCATCATCGCCATGGTAATGTCCGCTTTGTTAACTTGATGCGACTCCAGCATATCAGTTAACGAAATTGGAAAGAACGTGTCACCGTTCATTACAAAAAGTGGTTCGACAGGACTCACCAAACCTGCCGCTTTGATCAGCCCTCCCCCTGTGCCAAGCGGCTCATCCTCGTGACTGTAACGCAATTTCAATGATCTAAATGCATGACCAAAATGATCCCTGATCACGTCTGCCTTGTAACCGGTGGCGATAACAACATTTTGAACACCTGATTCCTCAAGGAACAAAAGCTGGAATTCCAAAAATGGCCTACCATTGATGGGTGCCATAGGCTTTGGAACATCCTGAACAACAGCCCGCAGGCGTGTCCCAAAACCGCCAGCCAATATGATCACAGTTGAATGTTGAGTCTTAAGAATCACGCGTTGTTCAACACATCGCAGATAAAATCCACATCCTCAAGCCCGAGGTCAGGAAAGTTTCCAATGTAGTAACCATAAAAATGGATGTGGTCGGTTGCCGGGAAATTCCTATAAGACTTCGGATCTTTGATGTAAGGCCGCAAATAGGGTTGGCGCAGCTGATTCCCGCCTCCAGCGCTCCCCCGGCGATATTCAATTTCATGCCTGTCCATTGCCGACATCAATCTTTTGGCCAGCGCGTCATCAGCCTCAAGCTGGACAAGGTTGAAGGCGTAGTTGCTTGATCCCTCTATTTCAAAATCAGTCTGGAATTTTTTTGAGTCTATATTGTCGAGGAAATGAAGCAGGTTTCGCGTGCGCAAGGCATTGTTTGCATCAAGACGTTGAAGTTGTGAGAGCCCTAGAATAGCGCCAATTTCAGTATTCCGGACATTATAGGCAGGAAACGCAAAAATAAATTGTGGGTTTAATTCAGGATTGTCCGACAACCATTTTTGTTGCTCTTCCTCATCCCCAATTTCCCTGACCATTCCATGCGACCGAAGCATGCGCAAGACCCGATAAGTTTCCTCATCATCCGTGCAAATCATTCCGCCCTCGATCGTGCTCATGTGATGCGCATAATAAAACGAAAAGTTGGAAGTCCAGCCAAAGCTTCCCACCCTCTTGCCTTTATGCGTTGCACCATGGGATTCGCAGACGTCCTCAATCAATGGAATATCGCGCCGCTCCAATTCTTCCAAAAGCCTGTCAGTAAGGCCGTTGAACCCTTGGATGTGAGATAGAAAAACCGCTCGGGTTGAAGGTGTTATTGCATCAAGTATCGCTTCGGTTTCCATGCCAAGGGTGCGCGGATCAATATCGACAAAAATCGGATCAAACCCGTTTTGCAATACCGAGGCAATATCTGACACCCATGTCAGAGGCGGCACAATGACCTGCCCGCCTTCCGGGTATTTCAGTTTGAGCGCGGCCATCGACAAAAGGTTGGCAGAGGAGCCGGAATTTACAAAAACCGAGTACTTGACCCCAAGCCAATCACTCCAAGCCTTTTCAAACTCCCGGACCTTTGGGCCGTTGGTAAGACGGGGATCGTCTTTACGAAGCAGCGCAATGACGGAGTCAAGGTCAGAACGACTGAAATTATTTCTTATCAGTGGATATTTC
>Ga0181593_10004061_pt1 | contig 13330 bp, 12 predicted proteins | sample 071ome_19_FD_133756 | JGI IMG/M metagenome (GOLD analysis project Ga0181593, IMG submission 133756) | Coastal salt marsh microbial communities from the Groves Creek Marsh, Skidaway Island, Georgia - 071413AT metaG (megahit assembly) | ecosystem: Environmental > Aquatic > Marine > Intertidal...
ATTTATGCCAAGCTTGAGGCGTTCAATCCGCTGTCGTCGGTAAAGGACCGGCTGGCAATTGCAATAATAGAGGATGCCGAGAAGCGTGGTGATCTGAAACCGGGTCAGACGGTAGTGGAAGCGACCTCTGGCAATACCGGCATCGCCCTTGCCATGGTTTGTGCCGCGAAAGGTTATCCGTTCGTGGCAACCATGGTCGAAACCTTTTCAATTGAGCGTCGCAAAATCATGAAGGCACTGGGCGCAAAGGTGATCCTGACCCCGGCGGCAGAGCGAGGCAGCGGGATGGTGCGACGAGCAGAAGAACTGGCCGGGCAGCATGGCTGGTTCCTGGCCCGGCAATTTGAGAACCCGGCCAACCCGGCTTATCACCGCAATACCACCGGGCCCGAGATTCTCCGGGATTTTGCTGGTCGGGAATTGGACTATTTTGTCTCCGGCTGGGGTACCGGCGGCACCATGACCGGTGCCAGCCAGATGATCAAACTGGCAAGGCCGGAAACCAGGATAATTATTACCGAACCCGAGAGTGCGGCATTGCTGAGTGGCAACGAATGGCAGCCCCACAAGATACAGGGCTGGACTCCAGATTTCGTGCCCAAGGTGCTGGATCCGTCGGTGGCTGACGAACTGGTCCTGGTATCCGATGATGAGTCCATTGCTACCGCCAGACGGCTGGCGGCAGAGGAAGGCATTTTCTGCGGCATTTCTGCCGGCGGCACCATGGCCGCCGCGCTGAAGGTGGCAGAAAATGCCCCGGCTGGAAGCACCTTCGTAGTCATGTTGCCCGATACTGGCGAACGTTACCTGTCTTCGCCACTATTCGCCGATATAACCGAAGAGTCTGATGACGCCTGGCTGGCTTCGCTGTAGACACGAAGCCGGCGTCTATGCAGGCTGACTTGACTGTCCCAAATTCCTAGACAGGGATACCCAGAACAGCCAGCAGGGCGAGGCAACAAAGCACCATCAGAGCGACAATACTGGCCTGAAAAAGCCGCTTGCGCATCTGCACCACATTATTGCCAAGGTGAACCGAGGCGTGCGCAACCCTCAGCAGTGCGTAGGCCAGCGCTGCAAGCTGTGCGATTGCAGTTGCGGCTCCAAGCTGCCACAAACTGATCACCAGTACGTAGAAAAGTACCGGAGTTTCGAACTGGTTTCGGATGTTGTTGTTTACCTTTAACACATAATCGGGCCAGGCGTCGTCATGCAGCGCCCTTCTGTTCTGGTCCACATCGCCACTCTTGACTGCCCGTTCCTTGACCTGGCCTAGCCGGATGAAAACGAAAAACGTCAACAGGACCTGAATCAATATGGGAATAAAGATCAAATCGGGATTCATTGCTTGCCGCCTCGCTAACTGATTTGAGCTTTACTGTATGGGAAAATCGAAATAGCGATCAGTATAGGGTTCATTGTTCAGAGTGTAGTGCCACCACTCCAGAGGATAGTTCGTGAAGCCGGCCGCTTCCATGATCGACTTTAGCAGCTGTCGGTTCTGTCTCGCTTCGATGCTTATTCGATCATTGTCAGTGTGGGAGAGTTCGTCGAAGCAGTCGTAACCAGTGGCCATCTCCAGGCTGTTATCCGGATAACGCATCGATTTTGCTTGCCGGCAGTCGTAGCGATCCGTCTGGGAAATTGCTGCAGGTTGCTCACTGCCCAGAGGTATCAGGGTCAGGTCGACCGTGCTGCCCCTGCTATGGCCCGAGCGTTCAGCGATGTAGCCGCGAGCGAAGAGTTCGTCCTTGGGTACCGACGGGTAGAAGCGGTGTTGTTGTGACACGTCATCCGGATCTGCTGCCCAATTTATGAAATCATTTACTGCCTGCTGGGGTCGGTAGCAGTCATAGACCTTCAGGGCATGGCCTCGCGCTTCTGCGAGACCCTGAGCCACCATCAGTGCGGCCGCTGCGGAGCTGGTCAGTACGCAATCAGGGGCCAGGTATCCTGCAATTGAGCGTCCGATGAAGTTGTTTTCAGAGGCATAGCGAATATCCAATTGCACAGCAGCCGTTAATTTCGCCAATGACACAAAGTCTTCAGGCAGAGTTTGTATGGCCGGTGCCGTCCTGTCACAGCCCTGTAATGACAGGGTGGCAACAGTGACAACAGCAGGCAATAGAATCCTCATCACACCAGTTCCTGCATGGACTCCCTGTTAAACTCAATGATTTCCTGTTCCTGACCGGCCCTGACCTTGTTTGCCCAGGCAGGATCAGAGAGCAGGGCTCTGCCCACCGCTACCAGGTCGAATTCGCCATTTTCAATACGGGTAATTAATGCGCCGATGTCTGCCTTGCCGGCTTCCTGACCTCCAAAGCTGCGCAAAAAATCATTATCGAGGCCGACGCTGCCCACTGTGATGGCTGGCTTGTTGCTCAATTTTCTAGTCCAACCCGCCAGATTAAGATTGGATTCTTCGAACTCGGGCTCGTCGAAGTGTCGGGTGCTGCAGTGGAAAATATCGACTCCGGCCTCGCTCAGCGGTTTTAAAAAAGATTCCAGTTCTTCAGGAGTGCCCGCCATCTTGTGGTAGTAGTCGCCGCTCTTCCACTGTGAGAAACGGAACACGATCGGGAAATCCTCGGGCACCTCGGCACGCATTGCGGCGATGATTTCAGTGGCAAAACGCGTGCGCTGCGCCAGATTGCCGCCGTACTTGTCGGTGCGCTGATTGGTGGCGGCCCAAAAAAACTGATCGATCAGGTAACTGTGGGCGCCGTGAATCTCGATCCCGTCAAAACCCGTCTCGTGTGCGTCTCTGGCAGCCATGCGGTAGGCCGCCACGCAGCGGCTGATTTCTTCCTGACTCAGGGCTTTTGGCACCTCGGCACCCTCGGGCGGTTCACCCTGAGAAAGATGGAAGGGGTGCATGACAGCAGAGGGTCCGACGATTGCTTCATCGGGGTCCGGTCCCATGCCTTTTTTTCGGATACTGCCGACGTGCCAGATTTGTGGAATAATGTAGCCGCCGGCTTCGTGGACCTCCTCGACAACGTGTCTCCAACCTGCCAGTGCATGCTCGCCGTGGAAGTTAGGTACATCGGGATAGCCGTGTGCACCGATGAAATTAGGGTGGGTGCCCTCTGTAACGATTAGCCCCACGCCTCCTTCGGCCCGCCTGCGATAGTACGCGGCAACGTCCGCACCGGGAACGTTGCCTGGTGATTTGCTGCGGGTCATCGGTGCCATAACAAGGCGATTCGGCAAGGTTTGCCGTCCGAATGGGAAAGGAGTGAATAAAACTTCCACGTTTTGTGTGTGGGTACTGCTCATAACTTATGGATCCCCTTTAGAACTGCTCGTTGAAGTGCCGCTCGTTGCGGCGCGGCAAGTATACCCCGATCGCGGTAGGGTGGCCCACCGGTCCACTTGGCTTGACTCTTCGGAGGATCAACAAATCTGCTGCCAGGTTAGTTAGATGCTGGAGGCAACTGATCAATGGTGTTCTAATACGCTTTTCCATAATCCAATCACAATTTTTTATGGGCGTATTTTATGCGGATTAAAAAGACACTGGGTCGATTGACGGCCACATTTCTGGTCGGTTTTTTAACTCTGGTTTCGGTAACTGGCAGCGCCGAGATTGATCAGGCCCGACTCGATGCCATTGCCACTGACCTGCAGGCCCGAGTCGACGAGGGCAAACTATCCGGGGTGGTTGCCATGGTTGCCCAGAACGGCGAAGTCAAAATGCATCGTTCGTTTGGGTATCAGAACGTCGAAGACCGGGTGCCCATGAGCAACGATACAATTTTCCGTATCTTTTCCATGACCAAACCGGTGACCGGCACGGCCTTGATGATTCTCCACGATGAGGGGCTGTTTCAGTTGGATGACCCGGTGGAGAAATACATGCCCGAACTGACTGGCGTCGAAGTCTTCGTGTCGCAGAACGATGACGGGAGCTTCATTACCGAGCCCGCAAATCACCCCATGACCATCCGCGAGTTAATGAGTCACACAGGGGGCCTGCTGTATACTCCACCACTTTCCCGAGGCCCCATTGCTGAAGCTTACGCCAGGGCGGGCATCATGAACTTGCCGGGTGCTACCCTGGCGGAATCAATGCCCGCACTGGGGGACATTCCCCTGGGGTATCAACCGGGCAGCCAGTGGGTTTACAGTATTTCTGTAGATGTGCAGGGCTACCTGGTGGAAATCCTGTCGGGCAAGTCCTTTGATGAGTTCCTCAAAGAACGTATTTTCGACCCACTGGGTATGGTGGACACCGGATTTTATGTGCCAGCGGAAAAAGCCGATAGACTGGCACGGCAATACGCACCGGGAGACAATGGCCTGCGGCGGACCGACAGCGGCGCGTTTCTGAGTCCGCCCAAGTTTCTATCCGGGGGCGGCGGGTTGACCTCTACCGCGGCAGATTACATGAAATTTGCCCAGATGCATCTGAACGGCGGTGAACTCAACGGCAAGCGGATTCTTTCTGAGGAAGCGGTGCGGATCATGCGGACCAACCACTTGCCCGAGGCTGTGCCAAATATCGGTCAGCTGTACCCCGGAAACGTGTTTGGTGTCGATTTCGCCATTGTCGATCAACCAGGACTGTTTAACGGCGCGCCCAGGGGTACCCACTGGTGGTGGGGTATTGCAGGCTCATGGTTCTGGATCGATCCGGTCGAAAACATCGTTTTTATCGGTATGATTCAGAATGACGATATTTTTTACTCACTGCAGGTGCACGCTGCCGCGAGGGAGCACCTTTATCGCTAGAGCATCAAGACAGGCGTGGACTCGCGTTCCTGCCATTTCGAGGAAAATTCTCGTGACCAGTTATTGAATAGAATTTAGCTATGTGATAGCGTAATTGCTCGAGAAAATTAGTCGAAACTAATCAAGCTCAATTATTGTCATTACTAATAAAAAAAACTACCATAACAACGTCGTAACTTCATGCTTCGGCTTTGCTGAGGTGGGGTTGCGTCAAAATTGTGGCTAAGTCAAGATTAGATTCAAATTTGATAAAACTAAAGGGGAATTGATATGAAATTACTTTCTTTACTGAAGTCGAAGAGAGAGAAAGGCGCATCATTAGTGGAGTACGTCATACTTGTAGCACTAATTGCTCTAGCGGTAATAGCTGTAGTCATTTTGCTGGGCTCAGAGATTAATAACGCTTTCAATGCAATTCAGGCATCCTTAGGAACTATTTCCTAATTATCATTGCGTTCGCATTGGCTTAGTTGCATTCGCTGAGCCCAAGGTTGCTAGCTACCATATCACCTGCGCTTAGACGATTGCGCCGGAGGGAATTGCCAAAGCACGTAACCTTGGGCTTTGTGAGCTGCTAGTCTATTTTCAAATAAAGCTAGTGAACCTACGATGATGGAAGTGGAAGGCCGCGTAAAGAAAGGCGTTGGGTGCACAAAATTTTAATTTTTAGAGGTTAACTCACCAAATGGGGTCGAAAGCTTATCCACTACTTTTTCTAGCAGTCGTTTTCGGACTCGTAGCTGCCTGGCTAGTGAGGTCGGTCATGACCAATCCGACGCCGGCTTCCACCGCATTAGCGCCGCCTTCAGACACAAGGCCAGTTGCGGTCGCTTCAGCTGACTTGCTAGCGGGTGCCGGATTGACCAATTTTAACGTCAGTGTGGTTGAGTTACCCGTGGATGCCGTGCCTGCAGGAGCTTTTGCGTCCGTGGCTGATGCACTGGCGGATAATCCGATTGCGTTGACAGCCATAGCGGCTCGGGAGGTATTACTCCCTGGCAAGCTGTCTACGGGGATATCAAGGCGGATACTTACTTCTCGTATTCCGGATGGAGAGCGCGCTATTACAATCCCTGTGAATGTGATCAGGGGCGTTGGGGGGTTTGTGTTACCGGGTGATCGTGTTGACATCCTGGTTACCACAGCAGCTGCAAGCGGTCAGCCTTTGACCTACACGATTCTCCAGGACATGAGTGTTCTCGGGGTCGATCAGTTGAGCGCTCAGCCTGATGAAGGCGATGCCATCGTTGTAAGTGCGGTTACCCTGTTGGCCGATCCAGATGAAGCCAAGGTTCTGACCCTTGCACAGCGTATAGGCGACCTCACATTGATGCTTCGAAATGAGGGAGATGCGACTTCTGACGTTTCCGCAAACGCGACCCTCGAAGACCTGTGGGAATACGATCTTGAAACCATCCAGAATACTATTCAGGAGATCTTCCCAGCGGAGCAAAATCTGGAAATTACCACGGCTAACGGCCGAGTGATTATTGGTGGAGAAGTATCCAGCGAGGAGGCAAGGTCGGCACTCATCGACGGCGTGCGTGTATTCGCTGCAAATGATGCCATTGTCGATTTGACACAGATCAGCGACCCGGCTCCCGATAGGGTGATTGTGGCGACTGTACAAATAATACGAGGCCGTGAGATCGAATCCGTAGATTTTGAAGAGCTTCGATAGTTTACTGGTGAGGGCAGACCAGCCCCAGACATTTGCATAGGCGGGATAGAGAATTGACAAGTCTCACTTTTAAAGGAATTAACTACATTTCGCGCTGCATAGTCGCCGCGCTCATCTCCTGTGCTTTTAATGCCGCACACGCGCAATCGTCCTTCACAATCGGATTTAACGGCGGCGAGGGGTTGCAATCGATTTCGATTCCAGTCGGCAAGTCGCAAATCATAGAATCAGAGCAAACGCTCACTCAGATTGTTATTGGAAATCCGGGCGTGGCTGATGTCACCCTGCTGAGCCCGAATCAGTTCGTGGTGGTTGGGCAAGCGCCAGGTATAACAAATCTTATGTTCAAGGACGATTCAAACAGAATCGTCGCCGCAATGGATTTAGAGGTTAACTACGATCTGGAAGCGATTCAGCGAAGTATCGATGGCTTATTGCCGCGGGAAAACAATGTTTCTCTGACTTCGGCAAACGGGCGAATTGTGGTCAGTGGTCAGATTTCAAACGCGCTAGATCAAAACGCCCTACTGCAGCTTCTCTCCATGTTCGCAGATGAGGATTCCATCGTTAATTTCCTCGAAGTCGGCGGTGGTCAGCAGGTAATGCTCGAAGCGCGAATAGCTGAGGTCAACAGAACCAGATTGCGTGATCTCGGCTATCAGACTGATATTCTCGGTGGGTCTGGAGTTGAGACCGGGTTCGAGATAATTACCGGGCGGTCTGCGCAATTTCTCGGTAACTCAGCCGGACTTTCGCAGGCACAGAGCACGCTGATTCCGGGTCAACCCGGTCTTATTGCAGGGACTCCCCTGACCAGTGATTTCGGAGGTGTAGTCCTCAATAACTCCAGCCTCTCTCAAAATCTGAATCTTGCCTTGTCAGCGTTGGTTCAGGAGGGTGCTGCACAAGTGCTGGCAGAACCTAACATTGTCGCCATGTCGGGGCAGCAGGCCAGTTTCCTGGTGGGTGGAGAGTTCCCCGTACCAGTCGCTCAGGGTGGCGGTGGTGGTGGCGCGGGCGGAGGATTCGCAGGAGCGCTTTCGGTTCAATACCGACAGTTCGGCGTCGGGCTTGAATTCACCCCTTCGGTGTTAGCTTCCAATCGCATAAACTTGCAGCTAACGACCGAAGTGTCGGATCTGGACCTGTCGTCGGGCACATCAGTTCAGGGTACCACTGTGCCCGGTCTGCGCACCCGAAGGGTTTCAACGACGATCGAACTCGGAGACGGGAACAGCTTCGCTATAGCCGGTCTGCTGGAAAATAATATTGGCTCGCTAGTCAACGAATTCCCTGGTCTTGGCTCGCTACCTATCATAGGAGCGCTATTTAGAAGCACTCAGTTCACGAGAGACGAAACGGAGTTGGTCATAGTGGTCACGCCCCGTCTGGTATCCTCAGTTGATGCCAATTCTATCTCTTTGCCCACGGATAGCTTTAGACCACCAAGTGCGTTTGATCAGGTGATTTATGGAAGGACTGAGGCTGAGCCCGTGTCTTCTGGCGATTCCGATGGCCAAACCGGAGAAGAACCCAGGCTGGATGGGGCGCAGGGCCATCAGTTTTAATAGGAGTTAAATCATGCGCAGTTGTCTTTGCATTGTGGGGATATTGATGCTGGGTACGGTCGCCGGCTGTGAATCCCGCGAAGCTGTGAATATCAACCAGAATTTTGGCGATGCAGTTAGATCAAATATTGCGGTGCAAACCATGAATCCGATGGCTACCGGACAGGATTTGTCGGCATCGACTAGCGGGTTGCAGGCTGAGCAGACTGTCCAGAGGCTCCTTTCCCGCGACAATCAGGCGCAATCCAACACCTTGATTCAAGACGTCGGAAGCACTGGAAATTAAGAGTGGGGAAAATACCATGTACAGAACCCCAACTTCTCAACGAGGCATCTATCTCGCAGTCTCTTCGCTGATAATCGTCGTATTGATAGGAACTGGTGCCCTTGCAATAGATCTGGGGCGCCTGTTTCTATTGCGCTCTCAGATGCAAAATGCCGCCGATTCCGCCGCCCTGGCCGCCGCCGGTGAATTATCGGGACGCTCAGGAGCGCAGACACGGGCTGAGGCAGCTGCCCGTAGTGCTCTGGACTATCAATCCCGATTACCCAATGAATCAGAACTATTGGGAACCAATCTTTCGTTTCAGTTTTTTTGTGCAATAAGTTCCGCGAACGATCCAGATGATCCGACTGCCCTTGCCAATTATTGTGGAGGATCGACTGTTGTTGAAAATGGCGTAACCAGATGGCTCGCTACAGGGGACGAGGACACGCACTATGTTCGGGTGATAATGGATCAAAGTCAGTCTTCAGATGCCTATTCGACACGTCTGATATTTCTGCCAGTGCTGCAAATGTTCGGTTTGAGCCCCGACCAGGAGGTTGCCTTGCAGGCCAGAGCAATGGCTGGGCGCAGCTACCAGTACTGTTACTATGCGCCATTAATGATGTGTAACCCATTCGAAGACGATGGACTGACATTTGACGAAGCATTGGATCAAGGAGATCAAATAAAACTTGTCGACAGTAACGCGAGCACTGCCTGGAATCCCGGGCAGGTAGGTTTCCTGCAGTTGGGGGGAAACGGTGTAAATGCAAACGCGCCATTTCTTGGAGCGCCTGAAGAGACCGGATGCACAGAGCCTGTGATAAGTCCAATGAGAGGTGATGCTCTGAACCCCATGGGACGAGCGGCAAACACCCGTTTCGACATTTACTTACCTTTAAACAACCCTGAATACGAAAGTTCGGACTATCCCCCGGATATCAATATCATGGATTACCCAGAGGACCTGACCTTCGATCCGGACCCTCCAGAGCGCGTTGGTCACGGGGATTGGGATCGGGCCACCTACTGGACAGCGTTTCATGAATGGCAATCCTGGGGCGGAAGTTTGCCGCAAGGGTACAACGAGATGACCCGATTCGAGATGTATAAGTGGGAAAATAGCCAGTCTAAATTACCTGTGCGTAATCCTGATATCGCTTATGATAGCGGCGGTGGAAATGGCGGCGGTGGAAATGGCGGCGGTGGAAATGGCGGTGGCGGAAATGGCGGCGGCGGAAATGGCGGCGGCGGAAATACAGTTTGCACAAATACTTCTACCGGTGACACATTTCCTGACTGGGTCTGCGACAGCCCGCCAGACAGCATTCCAGACAATGCAACGGGGGTGGAGGATAGACGTGTACTGAGTGTCGCCGTGATCGAGTGTGTTGCTCAGAATATAAGCAATAGATCGCGTGAAATTCAGATGTTCGGCAATGACGGCTTTGCTTCGATTTTCCTTACCGAGAGCTCAAAGACAGAGATCTGGGGGGAGTATATTCGCTGGAATGAGCCAGGCGATCTCGAGGTTCGGCTCAATGTGCAGTTATACGACTAGGGAGGCGCTGGACTGATGAAGCAATTTCAAACCGGCGCAGCGCTTGTTGAGTTGGTGGTGCTGACGCCTTTCCTGATTACATTGCTTGTTGGAACGGCGGAGCTTGGTAGGGCGATTCTACAGATAAACACATTAAACAAGGCCTTGATTGGCGGTGCCCGCGTTGTGGCGAGGTTCGATAATGCGGTTAATACTGCCGATTGTTCGGAAGGATCTGCGTGGGCTCAGGCGACCGCTAGAGGAGCCGCTATCATTCAGTATGGCTCTAGCGGCCAGGGAGACTTGATAATGCCCGGTCTCGATCAGAACGGCGCTGTAGTTTTTTCCAGTGGGCTCTCGAATGCCGCACTACCCAGCTCGGGTTCTGTTGGGGTTTGCGTAGTTACTGTACGCAGTGAAATTCCTTTTGCAGCACTTTTTGGGGCCTCATTGGTGCCGTTTGTTCAACTTACGCCACCTAATATTGGGGCTAAAGTCGAGGAGCGCTATTTTGGCAGCTGATCGAAAAATGCACGGAAATCCTCAGTCTGGGGCAGTTCTGGTAGAGTTTGCCGTGAGCGTCTCGCTATTTTTGCTGCTAACCCTCGGAGTAATTGAGATATTGTTACTGGTTTTCGATCTGGCAAGAGCTAATGAAATGACGCGGCAACTTTCTCGGATTGCCATAACGTCAGATCCTGTCTGCGATATCTGGAATAGTGACTGCGGGGGCAGCGGTTCCTCCGGGCTGACTTGTCCGGTCCCCGGTGGGTCCGTGGTTGTAAATCTTGGCGAGGTTGATACCTCGGCTCAAGGACAAGGTGCGATGCCTACCGGTGGTCGTATGCTGGAAAGGGCGCAGATATTTCTTCCGACCGTGCAGCCCAGCCAGATTCGTGTCACTTATGCATGTTCGGGCTCGGGCTACGCGGATCGACCCCGGCCTATCCCGCTGGTGTCAGTTGGATTGCAAAATTTTACGCGGCCTTTTCTTCTCGGATCCTTTATAGGGCTGGGGAATGGTATCGAATTTCCAACATTTGAAAACACTCGCCTTGGCGAGGATTTATACACAGAAGGTTAAATCAAAAATGAGTATGTTGAACCAACAATCTGGTCCCGAAGGTGAGTTGCAAGGGAAACTAACCTATTAGCGATAGCTACCGTCGAGAAAACGGTTAGTGCACTGGAAAAAGCGCTTTCAGCAAAAGGCACAGTAGCTTATCGGGTCTCGCATTCCACCGCATCAAGGCCGCTGCGCGAACTCGTGGAAAAGGGCTTCAGAAGCGAGGCAGTTGATGTCGTCATTGTAGAGGTGGATGGAGAAGAACTTTCCGAACAGATGGATGACATTCGCTTGTTCGTGGAGAAATTCGGAGAGGAAACCGATCTTGTTGCGACATTTCCGCGAATAAATATGCAAATTATGCCTGATCTGCTGAGGAGCGGTTTACGGGACGTGCTGCCGCTTCCATTGAGCGAAGAAGATCTGGATCACTGCATCAACAACAGTTTGGCACGCACCCGAAAAACTAGTCTGCAACCGCGAAAAGGTTCCGTGGTGTGTTTTCTTAACACAAGATCGGGGGCTGGAGGACCTTTCGTGGCCGCGAATCTGGCTCATTCATTGCAGTTTGAGTTGGAAAAAAAGGTGGCGCTTGTTGATCTTGACATCCAATTTGGAACCGTTGCCTACGATTTGGACATCAAATCTGATGGGGGTATCGTAGAGGCATTGAGGAATCACGGTCGTATTGACCAGGTGTTTGTCGAGGCGTTGATGGCAAAACATTCAAGCGGCGTCGATGTCTTGGCATCCCCGGCAGATTTGACAACCTGGGAAGGTCTTTCACCAAAGGCGCTGGAGAGGTTGATTCTCGTTTTACAGCGGAGCTATGACCACGTAGTTATCAATCTCCCTGTACTAATCAACGACGTGACATTGAAAGCGCTGTCTATGTCTAACCCGATATTCCTCGTAACTCAGGGCACAATTTCAATGATGCGAAACCTAAATATGGTGGTCCATCGCTTGCCTGTAATGGGACTTGGGCTGGAAAATATGGAAATTATCCTGAACCGTGCCGGGACCGAAGATAAGGATTTGAAATCTTCCGATATGGCATCATTCTTTGGCGACATCCCGCATCACAGGGTACGAAGTGATTTCAAGATTGTCACCAAGGCTGAAAATGAAGGAAAAGCAGCTTGTGAGATAGATAGTAGAGCTGGATTGGTAGAAGACATCAGGGCCATTGCCCAGCATGTTGCAGGACTCGCTGGTGAAGGCAAGATAGAATCGCCATCCAAAAAAGCCAAGCGTCGATGGTTTTTCTGAGGGTCTGATAAAGACCAGGCTTTATGGATAATACGGCTACTTATAAGGGCAATCAGAATCAGTTTACAGCTGACTCTCGCAATGTTCAGAGGGAGGTCAAGTCCAATATCCATAAGGAGCTGTTGAATCGTCTGGATCTTTCCTTCCTCGATCAACTCAGCCGACCCCAACTAGATGCCCAGATTGGGCAGATTGCTCGCGAAATCATGGATGAATTGCAAGTTCGCTTGAACAGTCTGGAGCGGGCAGAAGTAATTAAGCAGGTTCAGGATGAAGTGTCGGGGCTTGGTCCGATTGAGTCCTTGGTCGCGGATCCGACTATATCGGATATCCTTGTTAATACTTGGCGGGAAGTATACGTGGAGCGCTATGGTCGCTTGTCTCTGACCGATGTGCAATTCCAGAACGACGGTCATTTGATGGGCATTATCGACAAGATAACCAGCACGATTGGTCGACGCGTGGATGAATCTTCACCCATGGTAGATGCTCGGCTGAAAGACGGCTCTCGCGTCAACGTAGTTATTCCGCCAGCTGCGGTGGATGGTCCCATAATGTCCATACGCAAATTCAGAGCGGATCCGCTGACACTGGAAAACCTCACAGCTACCAGATCGCTCTCACCGCCGATGTTCGAGTTCTTGAAAGCAGCGGTAAAAGCGCGAGCAAACATACTCATAAGTGGGGGTACTGGATCGGGTAAGACAACCTTGCTCAATGCGCTCTCCAGGTTTATTGCCGATGACGAGAGGGTGATAACAATTGAGGACTCTGCAGAATTGCAGTTGCAAGGAAAACACGTGGTTCGACTGGAAACCCGGCCCGCTAATATTGAGGGAAAGGGCGAAATTTATCAGGGAGATCTGCTAAAAAATGCATTGCGGATGAGACCTGACCGAATCATCGTGGGTGAGGTAAGAGGCGGAGAAGCGTTAGACATGCTTCAGGCGATGAATACGGGTCATGATGGATCGATGACGACAATTCACGCGAACTCTCCTCGTGATGCGCTGACTCGCCTCGAACACATGGTAGCTATGAGCGGAGTGCCCATCCCAGCCTTGGTGATCAGGCAGCAGGTGGTCGCTGCGCTGCATATTCTTGTCGATGCCGAGCGCCTGGCCGATGGAAGACGTGTGGTCACCAGTATTCAGGAAATCACGGGTATGGAGCATGAGACCGTTGAGATGCAGGAAAT
>Ga0181593_10004062_pt1 | contig 13329 bp, 4 predicted proteins | sample 071ome_19_FD_133756 | JGI IMG/M metagenome (GOLD analysis project Ga0181593, IMG submission 133756) | Coastal salt marsh microbial communities from the Groves Creek Marsh, Skidaway Island, Georgia - 071413AT metaG (megahit assembly) | ecosystem: Environmental > Aquatic > Marine > Intertidal zone...
CACTGGTCGGATATCTCTTTGTTGGTAGGGCTCGGCATAGCAAGGAAACATCACAAGGTTACGCTGTAAGGTCAAGGGTGGTAACTGCGATTCTCATATTGTTTTCGAGGAGTCATCCGGAAGGAAATCGTCCGACAAATGAAGGGCCCTGGTCGGCAATGCGATTCCAAGCCTTTTGTAGACCTTCTACCATTGTTGCTCATCGTCAGAGCTTTAGGCTGCATCAATCCCTTTCAAAAAAGCAATCAGGGCGCCCTGGGCACTTGCTAACTCGGGATTGATCTTTTTCCCCCCTTCCGGTTCCGTCGTTTCTTCGGAATTTTGGCCCGGAGGAGCGGTCTGCGCAATCAAAGGAGATCCAAAGAGGAATATAATCCCAAAAGCGACGTTCTGTCTGCAATACTCACAGCGAATAAACGAAAATACTTCTGAGAAACGGTCTAAACCGGCGTTTACAACGATCCGCATGAGATCAACAACCTCGCGGACGACCCCGCCTATTCCGATCAACTGGCTCACCTGCGTGGTCTTCTGGAGACCTGGATGGAAGAAACAGAGGATCAGGGACGCACGCCTGAATCTGAAGAGATGTATGATTCGGAAATGACACCCTACATCGGAAAATCCAAGGGAAGTTCTGGCGAGGAAGCCCGTCAGACGCTTCTCGACAATATCGGGTGGATGAAAAAGATGGCCGCGGAAGGGAAGTGATTTCACTTCTCCTCGTCAGGAGCGGAAGTTGCTCAACGTTTCGGCTTAATCCGCAGCTCCGGTGGTTTGGGCATATGCCTGGATTCCTCGAAGGATGTCGGTAACGAAAATGCTGATCGTGAGAATTGCTCCAATGTGTTCAGCTTTTGAGAACTGAATTGAGTCCCCAACCTTAATCTCCCGCTCCGAGTCTCCAACTTGTCGGCTGAGATTGAGGGAGCCAGGTTGAGCTGATTCGTTTGCTTCGCCGGATTGTACAATCTGGACCGAACGGATTTTCAGAGCAATTGAGCCATCGGGCGCTTCATCCTCGGTCAGGACGCCATCTTTGGTCATCAGCGCTTTGGTCAGCTGCATCAGTCCCAGAATGTGATCTTTTACATCACAGGTAATCTGATAGCGATCTTCGAGTAGCTTGAACTTCTGATCGATTTCCTGTTTCAGGAATTCAGCGCGTTGTGAAGAGGCGATCTCATTCAATTCGTCCTGATCGGTGCTGCCGGAAGACTTGAAATCACACAGGGCACAGATCGTTCGTGCATCCTCCAGGACTGGCATTACAACTGCCAGGCCATCTGCAAGGCTGTTTCTCAAAAGCCACTGCTCGGTCGCAGTCTTCGCCTTGTCGAACGACATTCTGGACGGCTGACGAGGCATTACTTGAAGCTGCTGGGAAAACTCATCATAGTCTGCTTCATTGATTTTCCGCGAACCCGCAAGGGTGTAGGAAATCATATCAAAGTTCTTTTGAAGCGTTTCAAGATAGCGGGTGGCCATCTCTTCAAGACTGATGGTGGTATGTTCCGGGGCGGTACTCATAGAATAGGAAAGGGTGAAACAGCGAAGGCTGGCAAAAGCAGATCGAGGTTGATCACTTTTTCTCGAACAACTTAATCAAGCCCTTACGCTCAACCGGAGAAGCGACGATTACTTCCGGTTCTTCCGAATTCACTTCGGGTTCATCGATCGTAGCCTCAATCTCAACTACCGCGGAGACAGGGCTGGCGACAAGCAAAGGGCCGGAAGATTCAACGGAAGCAGGGACGACCTTCTCCCCGCCACTGAAAAAGTCGCGCAGATGACTCTTGAAGGTCTTTTTTTCAGGCTTGATCTCAGCGATGCTATCTTCCGGAAGCGGTGAGCTGCCTTCTGACAGCAGAGGAACTTCTGGAATCGATTCAATCTCCGGCGGAGCTGATTGGCCGGAAACGCTCGATGAAGTTACGGTGGCCGGCTCATAGGGCGTCGCGTTAGCCACGGTTACCCCATAACGCTGTAAGAGAGTCCCACTGGTTTCATAGAGATCCGCCAGCGACTTTTGAAGGTCGGCAGCCGCTGCGTATTGACGTAGACGAGTCTCGCTGAGGTCTCGCTCGACCTTCATCAACGTGGATTCAGTGATCGCTCCCCGTTCCAGATTCTCACGGGTTAACTCGAGGTTCTCCTGTTCAATTCGTGTGGACATTTCAGCTGCTCGAAGCCTCTTTTTGTGCGTCTCAATGGAGGTGATGTAACGGTTGATCATGATGCTTGTCTCGAGCTCATCTTTCTTGACCGCAAGCAGCGCTTGTCTGCGCTGATTCTCCGTTTCAGCATAGAGGGCCTTCTTTTCATTGTTCCCGAAAGGAACGGTAACGAGGACACCAAATCCGTACTCGTGTCCCTGACCGTCATAGGATTCATCGAATGCATTACCAAAGTTTCCTTCAAGTCCGCTGACTCCGAGTGTTCCTTCCAGATCGATTCTCGGGAGTAGTTGGTTCTTCCGATATTTCAACACGATCCCCAGCTTCTCCGCGTTGTCTACCGCCATCAGATATTGAGGGCGGTTCTCCTTCGCTTTTGTCGCAAAAGTGTAGGGATTCAGCTCCGGGTGGTCGGCACTGGGCGCATCGATGGGGAGAAAGACGGGAAAGCACTCAAATTCAAACTCCTGCTGCATGAGCATGAGGAGGTCCCCGTTTTTAGTCAGCAGGGTTTGTCGGGCGAGCAGAAAGCGCTCGTATGATTCAGCGAGGCTGCTCTTCACTTGTGCAGCTTCCTGCTCGGTAGCTGCACCGCGCTCTAGCTGGTCACGCTTCTCGATGGCCATGCGTCGAAGCACCTCCACTTCAAAACGCTTCACCATGGCGTCTTCGTAAGCGAGAAAAGCGTCGTAGTAAGCCCCAATGACTTCTTTGACGATGCCGGACAGTTTTTGTCGAAAGACTTGATCAGCTATTTCCTTGTTCTTGTTGGAAACGGTGATTTTCGCTTCATTGGTTTCTTTGCCGAAATCTCGTAGAAGAGGCTGAAGAAAAGTGAGCCCGGTGAACGTTCGGTACTCAGGGTTGAATTGGCCGACGGTGGGGTCACGAGTGAGGTCGTTTACAAACCGGTTCGTACGCACTCCAAAATCGTATTCGGTTCCAGTCCGGAGCTTGCCGACGATCCCGGCTTTTACTTCAAAATTTTCCTCTGCGAAGATTCGATTTTGTGTGAGCAGGTTTCCAGCGGCAAACCGATCTCCTCCTGTCCCTACAAACTCCTGACTGGTTTGTGGAGTATCAAGATTGTCATAGCGGAAACGACTTTCAAAGGCTGGATCGAATTCACCGATGGCCTGAAGTGTCCGATCTTCCTCCAACTGGGGGGCGATTGACTCAATCTGAATTTCAAGATTGGAGCGGATTGCCGCTGCGATCGCTTCATCCAATTCGAGATAAGTTTCCTGACCACTTCCAGCGAGACGAAGGTCGTAACTTGGAATAATATCGTTGCCGTAGTGCCTCGTTGGCAAAGAGATCAGCAAGGCGGAGAAAAGAAGACACTGGAGCTCCGCAAAAGAGAGGAACCTCGAGTGAAAGTGCGATTTCAATGTCATCGATGTAATCTAACTATTGGAGATCTTGAGTGTTTGCAACGCCAAGTGACTGAAAAGGTTAACAAAACTTAATATTTTCCGGCAAAAGGTTTCGTAATGAAGCTTTATCAGTTTGTTGCCGCGATCTTCGGCTCACTTCTTACGTATCACAAAACGGTTGGAAAATCCAATCAATGCTGCAGCAACCGACTGTTTCGTTTCGATTGATGCATCATGCTCACCATTATGGCCGCCGCTGCTCCATTCGGGTTCCATCACTGGAGCTTCCCCCCGGCTTACTACCAGGCTTTTCTCATTCGAGTGATCTTCGCTGGCAGGATTACCAACCTGAGGCTCCGAACCTTCAACTTCCGTTGGCTCTGCTGGTTCACTGCTATCCAGCAGACTGGTCAAACTATCGAACAGGTCGGGGTAGAGCGATTCGAGACCGATTGGATAATAGCCGAAGTAGGAGGAGAAGAAGCCATCGATGCCGTTTACTCGTAGAATCCCTGAGGAAACAAAATCGAGCGGTGTAGAGGAGAGGCCATTCAAGCCGAAGGTCGAGTAACCCAGGACATCTATGATTTTCTGCGACTCGGGACCTGATGAGAAACTGAGGTCAAGACCGCCTCGTTTCGCTTCATCCACGAGATCAGAGAAAAGAAGAATAGAGTCGTCTGGAGCTTGGACAGTCACTGTTGAACCTCCAGATGCCCCGCTGCCACCCGTCGCCTCCACGATCGGCATGAAGAAGAGAACGTTCCCGAGGAAGAAGGTGAAAGCGAACGCATCCGCCTTGTCTCTCGTGATATCGAACTCAAGCAGTCTTACGGTATCTTCAAGGAGCTTGTAAGGGCTAACGACGATTCCATTCTGAGGTGTGTCGGTCTTCACGGTGAGGATGCCAGACCCGAAGATAGAATCGGTTCCGCCCAGCAAGTCGAGTTCGTTTGCCTGGAAGAGGGCATTTCCGATGACGTTCGTGTTGAAAATTTGTAACCTTCCTGCGTCTCTCACGTTCAGAAGTAGATTTCCTCCGCCAGTCGAGACGTCGTCAACGATCATGTTCCCGGTTCCGTTGTGGAACAGGGAAATATTCCCGGTCCCGGCTGAAACGCGATTCAACGTGATCGTTCCACCAAACTGTTCGAAGAAAATCTGACCAATCGTGGATTGAAGGTTGGTGACTTGGACGGGACCTATAGCGAAGTTGTTCAAGGCGTTGGTCCCTTGACCGGAAACCGAGTCGATGCGGCGTGCACTGGTCTCAAGTGGGTCTGACAGAGTCCCGATATTCCGAGTTGCTTCGAGATTCAGATTAAGCGCACGCAGATCGACTTCAGCATCCGACTTCCATTCCAGTATTCGGTCTGCATCAGCCGAAATCGTGGTGGCGGAAGCGGGGTTCAGCCCGGTAAACGACTCGCTGCCCGAGATGATACGGTTGATGAACATGTCACCCCCCGCACTCAATGTGACGTTATTTCCGGCGGCATCTGTTTTTGTTTCCACGTTGTCGACAAAAACATTCTCTTCCGCTCTCAAGCTAATGTTTCCGTCTGCCGTGGTGACTTCCTCGAGAAGGATTGAAGAAGCCTCGTGCAAACCTACATCTCCAGTATCCAGGACATTTGCCGTGAGCCGGTTCAACTCGGTATCAATGGTCTCGAAGCCGCCAATTGAGTTAAAGGCTGTGAGGACCGCCCTGTTTCCCTGTAGGTCGACCTCCTCATCCAACGGTGTCATTGATTCAATCGAACCAGCGTCCGAAGTCAGGAAAACATCTGAGAGGTCGCGTTGGGCAATCACTCTGCCGAGAAGAATATCGCCCGCTGTATTTCGAAGAGTAATTGTGTTCAGGAGCGCGTCGGTCGCAGATTCCACATCGATGGCGGTGATGCTGCCACCTGCGTCAACATTGATGGAGCCATCGTTGGTATCCACGTCAGTCAGCACGATGCGATCAAGTTCACGAATGCCGATGTTTCCGGAGGTGCCGGCATGGGCTTCTAAGGAATTGATTTCGGTCTCAAGTTCAGAATCTCCACCAATCGAGGAATGAGCATTGAGAACCACCCGGTCTCCTTGAAGATCAATGCCCGGGTCGCCAATTCCTGTTTCCTCAATCTTACCGGTATCTGAAGTCAGGAAGACATCGTTGTGTAAACGGCCTGCGAGGATCTCATCGATCAAGACATCTCCCGCTGTTGCTCGTAGCGAGATATTGAAAGTGGACGCCCCCTGATCCAAATCAGTTTCTGATTGAACAAATGTAGCGTCGATCGTGCCACCGGCAGTGACATCGATCAGTCCTCGATTAGAAATTAGACGAGTAATATCAAGAGCGTCATCTTCTTGAATGAGAATGTTTCCGATACTGAAATTTTGACCGGTGAGCTCATCCACGTTGGTGAGAAGGTCGATGCGGCCAAAGGATGAAACCTCAAGCGAACTCGCATGAATTTTCGCATTGGGGAAGGGAGCGAAGGTTGGATCAATCACCGGAGTGCCTGGCTGGCCGGAGCTGATCGCCTGCCCGTAAACGGTGAGAGTCACATCACCGGTTCCTGCAGTGTCGGCACGGATTTCTCCCAGTTCTGCGTTACCGCCAGTAACAATGGCGCCATTGGAGAACTCACCAACGGTGATGTCAACATCCCCGTCGGTAGAGGCGACGCGTTCCAATCGGACGCTGTCAGTTTCTGTAATCGTGATGTCTCCAGCTACCGAGGAATCGGCAGTCAGCGAGTCGACAGCAGTATTCAAGGTGAGAACTCCCAGAGCGCTAGCCTGGAGGTTCCGACCGAAAATTTTGGAAGGAAGTGTCTCGCCATCAATGGTGACATCGGCAGGGTCATTGACAATATCTCCAGCCGTGGAAGTGAGATAAATATCTCTGCCGGGAGAGCGGACAGCTTGATGAGTGATCGTACCGGGAGTCATGACGATGATGTCTCCAGAGAAAGTCTGCACCCGCCGCAAGCGGATGTCATCCAGCTCATCGATTCGAATGTCGACTCGTGAATCCAATTCAAGAACGTTTCCACCGGTGAAGGTTCTGGCCACCAGATCCGAAACGTCGGTCCTGAGATCAATTCCGAAGGTAAGAGGATAGGCAGGATAGCCCCGGGCAAAGGCAACCAACTCATTAGCGATCACGCGATTGCTGGTTCCACTATCAGAAGTGATGGTGCCACCGGAAGCGGGTAGGCCGGTAACCGGGTTCGCGGTAAAGCTTCCAGCTTCGAGATAGACGTCACCCGAGGCACCGGCATCGATAATATCGACTACGATATCACCACCGAAGAGCTCACGCGTGGTGAGGGAGATGCTGTTTCCAGTCGAACTGGTGAGGGACTCTACGAGGCGTGCTGTCAGGTCTCCATCAGTGGTGATGTCGATCTGACCGTTTGCCGTCCTTGCCATATTGATGAGCAAGGGAACTGTCTGGCCTGCGGTATTGCTCACCCTGATCTCACCACTTGCCGTGGCATCGAGTTCCAACTCGTTGACCTTGGTGTCGAACAGGATTTCTCCCGCTGCTGTCGCGTTCAACACATTGGCTCGAACATTGAAGTCATTGACGGCGACTGCATTACTGGTGATCGATCCGCTTTGGGCATCCAGAGTGACGTTGTTGCTGAGAGTCGCATCGATCTTCCCGATAAAAATAGCACCACCCGCGACCACGTCGATCAAACCAGCGGTAGCGGTTGTTTCGAGTGAAATCAGATCGATATCATCCACTTCATCGATGATTAAATTCTGAGGCTGGGCTGAATTCGTTCCGAGGACTCGTGCTGAAACGACCTGTCGGACATCCGTTCGCAAGGTGCTGGTATCTCGCGAGACAGAGGTAAGGCGATCACCAATCAGTCGCGCTGTCGGAGCTACTGTGATAGAGCCGCCAAGTGCCTCGAGATTCATTCCGAGTGAGCTGGAGACTGACCTGTCGATTTGAATATTCCCGGAGCTGGATCCACTTCGCAAGGTGACTGAGGAACCTGGATTTGTCGCAGTGACGACACCGTTTGCTGTGACGTTCAGTGAGCCGCTGTTGTCTGCCGCAGAAGTGTCCGAGGCACCAAAACCAGCAGTCAACTCGATTGAGCCATTTGGCGCGTTCGACGTCAGGGTGGAGTCCACCGTGATATCCCGGAAAGCGGTTGCCTTGATAGTCGGAGCGATCACGGATCCAGAACCTCCGTTCAAGAATCGAATCGTTCCGTTTCCGGCGCCCTCGTATGCCTGAAACTCGAGCGTAGACCCTGAAGAAAGAGCAACGTCCGGACCTGTTCCGGGGATCGTTATCTGCGAGGCCTGCACCAAAACACCCAGATCTGAAGCGAAGGCCTTGTTGTAGACGGTGGCGTGACCTGACTGAACAGACTCCTCCTTAGTTCGACCAATCACAATCGTAGAGGCGTTCTCATCGATGGAATCAATCAGCTCCTGAGTAATGCTGAGAGTGTTCGAAGTGAGGGAGGTGGCACCGATGGCGATATCCAGATCGTCAGTGACATTGCGGAGAAGGACACGTCCAGTGGTAGTGATGTTTCCCCCTGCAGGAAGGGTCACAAATGTATCGATTTCACCGAAGCGGGCTACCTGCGTGTTCACCGTGTAGGTGCGTGGTTCGAAGGAATAGTAGCTGTAGGAACCAAAGAATCCGGTGGGGACGGTATTGTAGACCCGCTGATAATAGGTCCGGGTGACGGGGACTATGTCATAGGTTGTCCCGAGGGTTTTCCGCACAATTTGCCTGGAGGTAGCAAGTTCAATCTGATCGGCTTCGAGAACGATATCGCGGCCCTCACCAGCGTAGATATTGCCATAGACAATCTTCTTGCCGGGGATGACCGACACGGAAACGCGTCCACTGATTGAAGTGAGGCCGTTGATGCCGTCAAGATTGGTGATATTGACGTCTTCGTCCGATACGATATTGATGCCTTGAGAGCCGTTTGAAATAGGCTTGCGAGTGATCGCGGCAAGACTGCCTGCGTTGATCTTAAGAGGAGAGGTGGAAAATCCGATCGTATCTCGGACGTCAATAATAACGTTTCCATTCAAGGCCTGGATCACTCCAGCTCCGTCCGGGCTGTTCTCAATACCGCCGGTTACGGCATTGATTCGAATGGTACCAAAACCTGCCCCGTCTGCATTTGCCGGGATATAAACATCACCGGGGGTGCTTGAGTTGCTGGCAGTCACCGGAAGTGCTGGAACCTGAATGGCGTCGCGACCGGGAATGGTGATGGCGGAGCGACCACCTGGCCCGGGTATCGCCGGAATCGTCACCGCTGAGACCGCTGGAATGGTGAAGGCTTGTCGGCCACCGCCTCCATAGTTGAAATCAGGGACCGCAGGGATCTCGAAGTCAGGCACTGCAGCATACGTCACTCCATCAGCCACGAACTCGTCTCGCCCGGGAATGGTAATTGCATTTCTGCCTCGAACCGTGAATGCAGGATGACCGTTCGCCATGTTGATCGAAGGAACGGTGGCTGCCGGCAATCCGGGTACGATCACTGCATTAGTGAAGTTCAGTCCAACAGAGATGTGTGGGAACGGATTGAAGTAAGTGAAGAAGGAAGAAGGGACTCCGCCGACATAAATCGATTGCGTTGAGGGCACATCAATCTGCTCAGTAAGAATATCAAAGACTCCGTTCGAGGAGCTGTAAATGCCACCTCCGTCCGGCCCGATGCGCATGCTGGTAGTTCCGCCGGGGTCTACATTCTCCAAGTTGATGGTCAGGTTGCTGTTGTTTCGAAGATTCAGAATCTTGGTGACATCAAAGCCGACCCGCAGATTCAAGGTCAGGCCGTCAGCTTCAGCATTGCTGACCATCTGGATTGAGCCGGCAGTGATTTCTGAATTCTCACCGAGATCAACCCACTCCACTCCAGGGGCACCCCAGATGACAGGGGAGTTTCCGGCGTCGAGGTCGACCCGGCGCATGCCGGACATAGTCAGCTGTTCCCTGACATTGTTCGCAAATGTCCGGCCATAGAGAATCGACTCGGGGAACGTTTGCTTCAGGAGCGTGTGTCCGTTTCCGGTAGGGTCGACGATGGAAATTCGCCCGATGTTTCTTGGATCCATTCGAGCGAACTCAGTAGCAGCTCCTGGATTCGTGTCGGAGAAGAACCGCTGCAGAGGATTGCCGAGGGTGACAGAATAGAAATTATTTCCCGTTCCTCCGTTGATGCTTACCAAGGTATTGAGATCGCCCGAGGGTGGGAAGTTTGTGATAAAGAAGCGGTCATTCCCGGAACCAGTGATCCAGGTATCGATGCTGTTTGCTCCGTTGCCATCCGGCGCGAAGAACATTGTGTTGTTCCCTTCCTTGGCACTTTGGACCAGTCGGCCGAGATCAATTTCCATGTCACGGGTCACACCCGAGAAGTCAGCAATATTGCCCCGTCCGATGGCGGTGATTCGGTCCCGTCCAAAACCGTCTCCAAAAATGTAGCGGTCACCTCCGCCGCCACCTCGCAGGATATCGAGAGACGGTCCTGAGGTGATGTCGTCTGAGGCGGTTCCGCCGATGATGGTGGTGCTGCCGGTCCCGGCTACGAGGATGGTTGAATGGCTTGTCGCTCCGATAAGAGTATTGGTTCCAGTGCCACCAGTGAGGCGGTTTCGGTTATCGCCGGATGTTCCTGCCTGACTCGCTCTCAGAGTGGTGTTGCCATTACCTCCTTGAAGATTTACCAATGCGACGGTCAATCCGCTGGCGTCGATCTCCGATTTTCCTGACCCTGTCGTTCCTGTGATCAGGGTGATATTGTCGAAAATAATTGAGGTGTAATCAACGTTCCCCAGCTTTGCTCTCACCTCTACCTTCTCGCCGGTAGAGGTGCCTGCACCATGACTGACGAGGGTAAAGACTTCGTTGCGGCCAATGGTGTTTGAGAACAAACGGAGCCCAGCCAGAGGGCCCATGTTCAACGTCAGGGTGTTGCCTTCCCGGTTCGCCAATTGGATAGTCGGTTTCTCCCCGAACCAGGTTCGCTGCCAAATGTCGATCGCGAAAGTCTTTGAGACGATTCGTTTCGTGATAGGGCCGACAAAGGGGACGGGGAGGACAAGATCAACGTAAAGAGTAAGCCCAACTCTTGCTGTAAGGGTGATATCGAAAAGATTATCGGTTCCGCCATCAAGCGTCTTCAGATAATCCATCTGCGGACCGCGCAGTTTACCGTAGTCAGGAGAACCCGGATTGCCGAAGCTCGGAGGGTAGGGGAAGCTGTTTTCGTCTACGGGGCGTAGTGAGTTCAGCACGGTGGTCGCAGCAAGATCGACGGTGACGTCATTCCAGTTGAAGTCGACCTGGACCTCGATGAAGGCTTCGATCCCGGCTTCAATGAGACCGAAGTTAAGCGCGACACCGACACTCATCCGGATAGTAAATCCAAACGCCGGCGTGGCCTGCCCCTGAGTATTCAGAGTACTCCAGTAAAAGCTCTCTGTGTCCCACCCAAACTTGAAGTTTGCGTTGATAGATAGGGAGGCTCCTACTGTCAGCACCAATGGAGGAAAAGCCGGGAGAGGGAAGCTCCTGGAATAAGCGACACCAAGCTCGAGGCGAGGAAGTTCAAGAAAAGTCAGGTTGGCAGTCTGGCCTTGAAGAATTTTGTGAATATTCTCGATCTTCAAGTAATCGAGGCGGATTCCTCCTCCAGTAATGCCGATGATCGGTGATTTGTTGCCCTTGCGATCATTGCTTCGGTCGAGGGCGGAATTTACTTTCTTTTTTACATAGCCTTTGACCTTGCCATCGCTCTCGTTCCGGGCAAATCCTTGGTCTCTGAAACGTTCGAACCGGGTCGCATACTTGTTCTGGGTATAGACCTTGTCATCGAAAGCATCTCTGAGCCGCGCAGCAGTTTCTCTCGAAGTTTCCGGTCCTGTCCCGGTCAGAGCGGAAATCGGGTTGTCCCGTTTTCTCTGTGCTTCTCTCAGTCTCCTATCTAAAGCATTGCTACGACGTTTCTCGTCTCGCTCAAGAGCATATTTCTGGTTTGCGTCTCTCGCCTTTCCAGCAGCATCGTATCCGACCACTCCGAAAAAGATGTTTCCTCCTACGCCGAGTTGAACTCGAGGCTTCGCCCAGCGTGGCTTCGTTTCGAGTCCTGAAGTGAGCCCATCACCGAGAGCCCGAATCATGTCGTCAATGCTGACCATGCTCTGGGCAAAGATCAGGAACCGTCGTCCTAACAGGTCACCTGCGACGAAGGGTTCAGCCATCCACTCGGTTCCCGGCACCGGAGTGAGTAGGAAATCAATCACGGGGCGGATGGGACGAATTCCCTCTGAGAACTTGAGTAGAGATTCAAAGATGGTCCCCTTGAGAAAGCCCTCCGCATCAAGCGTGATGTTGGTGAAGTTTACCTGTCCGCTGTTCCCAAGTGCCTGCCGATTGTAGCGCGACTCCGGGACATGGTCGAAGATATACTGCTGAGCAGGGGTGGGTGAGCCGAAATTGATCGCATCGGCCGCTTCCGCAGCGCTCGCTTCAAGACCCGTGTAGCTTAAGACACGAGACCCATCACCGTAGTGGAGTTGCATCCAGAACTCAGTCTGAATGGTCGGGATTCCTCCATCACTGCTCCCGAAGGTTGTGCCGTCTTTACCGCCTTCGATGAGCAAATGAATGTCGGCGTCTCCATCGAGTTTATCGGAGAAGATGCCGAAAGGAATGTCCGAGCGAATTGTCCCGGGAGGGAGTGGACTGTTCTGGTCATAGCCCAGAGACTCAAGGCTCTGGATATCACTCAAGGTCATCCGGCCCGGGTTGGCGGTGTCGGAACCTGTGTTGAGATAGAATTTATAGTCGCCGTAGAATCCTGAAGCCGGCTCGCGCGGGTCATTCTGCGGGCCGCTGATAACAGGGACATCCCACGCATCGCCAATGACTACATCGAGCTGATGGAGCTGGCTCGTTCTATCGATCTGGTTAAACTGCTGAACGCCTACTGTGTCGAGATCACCATCGAGCGCTGCCTCAATGCCAATGGTTGCCATTGGCTCTCCACTTCCATCGGGATTCGGATTAAAGAGAAAGAAGCCGTTATTGATATCAACGCCGAAGCCCAGATGCAGGTCGAACGATCGTCTCAAATTGACTCCGCCTGACGTTGTGGTGGTCGAGAAATCCTCTTCCAGTCGGACAGTTCGGGTATCGACTTCAAGTCCTGTCTCACTTGAGTTGAGGTCAATGCGGTTGATGTTGATTGCCTCTTCCGGCGTGTCCAGCTCCTTTCTCAAATTCAACGAGAACTGGATACCAACCGCTAAGTCAGGAACGATTTCGAATGTTTGATTTGCAGAGTTGAGGCCGTAGTTACCGGGAGCTTGAATCTGATTCGGATTCCACTCGGTGGCGGCACCATTCGCATCCAGTGTCTCTACGATGATGTCGGCATTTCGATCGGTGAGATATTCGAAGTTTGAGGGTCCGAGTACGTTAAACAGCGAATCAAGAACGGCATTGATGGGGCGTAACGGATCCAGTCGGAGGTTGTCCCGAAGTAAACGGGTGAACTCACTTCGCCACGCTTCGATGAAATCGGTGTGCGTAGGCAGCTCGACTCCAAGAAGAGGAATCTGCCGTCCCAGAGCCTGGTCGAACGCAAATTGAAGATTAAACAAAGAGAGATCAAGCGCGTCTCCCATGAGAAATGGATTCCTGAGAATCTTGAGAACGTCGGTGGGGGGCAGATTTCGAGAGATGGCAGGCATCTCAGTGAATGCCTCAGTGTCAA